>BNJU01001091.1_pt1 | contig 299659 bp, 256 predicted proteins | sample 8539281 | NCBI WGS metagenome assembly BNJU01 (sample SAMD00202456, study PRJDB9452) | human saliva metagenome | isolation source: human saliva | place: Japan | reverse complement strand
CCTGCTGCCCATTGCCGCAGAGGCCGAGGGCTCCTTGGATGACCTGTATGACGCGTTGGTGAGGAACCCGCTGGTTCATCCGTAACGCCGGCTCGGTTTCACGTGAAACGGTGGCTCCACTCGACATGAGTGGAGCCACCGTTGTATTCACGTGACGGTCCGCAGGGCGTCGAACGGATACCACCATCGACGTCTTCCTCTCAACGATGCTCCATTATGAGCAACCGAGAGCCTGCGGTTTCACGTGAAACCGGATGCGGTGTGCGTGCGTCATTGCCTGCTGGGAACACATTTGCAGCACAATCGTCGAGGCAGGCTGCTCTCGGAACGGGGTAGGGTTGGCGTCACTCGGACCTGCCTCGATATTCCGCCAGAACGATCGGTGCTGGTATCGCACTGGAAGGACAGAGTGTCGGGACATACGGAATCCTGGCCGTTTCGTGAAACCTGCGTATGAGCCTTTCGCATCCCGCGCCGAGGGATGGGCTTCTACAGATCCTTCGCTTGGGGAGCGGCGTGCTTTGAAAGCAAGGCGCAGCCACCCTCGTTGATGTGCTTCGAGCGCAAAGCACGGTAGACAATGCCGCCCAAAAAGGTCACAGGTATGGACGTCATCGCGCAGACAGAGGCGCCGGAAAATCGGGAAACGGAGCACGCAAAGCTCAACGCAGCGCGATCATGTTTCACGTGAAACCAGGCGTCTGCTGCGCCCAACGACCAGTTAGCGTGCCTCAGTCACGTCCACTGAGGACGCACCCTTCTCCCATTCACCAGTTCATCGTGTGCCGCGAGAGAGCCCGGGGAGGACCTGAAGCGCGGTGACGCAGCTGGTCTGCCCAGCGTTGCGATGATGAGGGCCGCGCAGCTGTTACAAGGCGACACAGGAGAGCTGGCGTCAGGAGGGCCGGACGCGAATCGGCTTTCATCGTCGGCACGGGGCGTTGCCAACGGCGAGATCGACGCAGGGACAACTCGGATACACACCGCCACCCACCACCAAGTTCCATTTGCTTCCCTTGGTTTCACGTGAAACTTGCCGTCGGCCGCAGCCTTACTCGTTTCCTGCGCATACGTGCATCGGCTTCATGACGGGAGAGGGGCCCGATGCCAACTGAAATGGTGGCCGCTTATCCGGGTACGGCCCGGCTCGGTCTGACACCCGACGGTTCTCATCAGGGGCAGTCATCCCCGGAGTAGGAGTAGGGGTACTCCAAGCCAACAGGTGCCGTCACCATAGATCGGGTTCGGATGGATCACGCTCATGTTCATTGCAGCCCCGGCCCTGCTCCCCAGCGTTACGCACCATACCGAGCGGCGCGTTGCTAGTACACGATGGCGATCACCGTCCTCCGTTCCTCCTGCCCCGATGGCGGGTGGGCGAACCCGGGTGACGACCCCTTGCGGAACAGTTGGGGAAGGGCTCCAAAGGCGCCAGAGGTTCCAGTGCCTGCCTACGAAGCCTGACGAACGAGTTCAACACCGATGTCCTCGGTATCTGGAGCATCCACTCCGATTCTCCCGCGCGTCCGGTCGATCAGCGCGATACCTTTCGTAGTTCCGATCGATCTGTATGCGTTCCAGGCTGCCGTCTTGAATCGATACGCTCGACGTGTCACCTACCCTGTTCATCTCGTGGTTTCACGTGAAACGTGCTCCGAGCCATTGCGTTGGTATAGCGTCAGCACGGTCAGGACTCCGCTATAGCGTCCACGGGGTCGACCTCATGCACCGATGCGGAGGCGACGCATTCACAATCCAAGTGAAGGAGTCGAGCCACCTGCTGCATGGCTCCGCGCCGAGCACCGGCACTCGGCGCATGCGACTCAGGCGCACGGCAGACTTCTGTTCCTCAGGTCGGAGCGTGTGGGGACCCTCTCACCGTATTCGTTGCTCGGGGACGAGCGATACCTCCCCTGGGGGACACCTAAGCATCCCGTCATCGCACGCCAGTATGAACTCCCGTGTGTACTGCCGTGACGTCCGCTGGCCGAATCCGGACGAAAGCGACTCTTCAGTGAATCGCCGAGGTTTCACGTGAAACATGCCCGGCACAAGTGAAGCACTCATGTACATGCTCGGTTCGGCCGGAGGGCCCAGCGGCTTGCTCCCTGTCCTCAGGACCAGCGGCAACGCTCGGCACAACCCCCGCGCCTCGCACTGAGCTCCTGAACGTCACGCCACTAAGAATGGCGAGTAACGCGTCATCCTCGTCCCTGGCGAGATACCGGCGTTATCCCCTCCCCGGTAAGAGGCTGGTAGGCCGGCTGTCACTCGCGCGCTGCAAACCACATGTACTGACATCATGCGGACAAGGAAGATGATGAGCGAGCAGGCCTCAGCCGGTTCTCTTCCGGTTTCACGTGAAACCGGCCCAGCCCCGGGGAACGCCACCATACCGTCCACGTCAGTCCGGAGGCACACATTGTCGCAATCAGATTCGCCGTGTATCTCCAACGCGCAGCACTCGGTCCGCCCCGACCAAAGCCGATGCATCTACCACGTTCTTCCACGGCAGCAGGACGTCTTCCACCCCACCGGGCACGACCTACTCAACGGAAGACCGCTACCGGGCACGAGAATCGGCATCAGGTTGGTCCTCACGTGCTACGGCATATGCCCTACCTGCCTCCGAGAAGGGAGAGGCCATCACGTCTCAGCCAGCAGCTTGGAATCACGCCTTCAGCGTCTCGGAGACGTCTGCAGACGTCTCACGAAACATTGCCGTCGGACGCTTCACCATTGGTTTCACGTGAAACCGACTCACGAGCATGGTGTGGGCGTCATGGCAGCGCCGACGTCACCCCGCGGACTGCACTCCCAGGGATAGGTAGGCACGGTGCCGCTCTTGTCGCTGAGTGGCACGCCCAGCAGGCCTGTGAGTAGCCAGGAGCCCCATCCACGCCTCAGCACTGCCCACCATGCAGAACTCCACCCTCGACGCCGCGCCTGGTGCACCAACCAAAGCACTACAGGGGACGTAGGAGACACAAGCAATCCCCACCGTTGGAAAGCGAACCAACGCCTCCCCCGGGGAAGGGGCTGAGATGCCATGACCGACACCTCATCGGCTACGTGCGCGCAGCACGTCGATTAGAGGAACCTCGACGAGAACTATCCTCCATCATCTCCCGGCCGGCTTCACGTGAAACCGGCGATCCCGAGTAATCCGTATGAGTTCCCTTGTGCGCCCTCATCTGCCGTTCATGGCTGACGAATCGAGGGCACTATCTCGCCGCGGTTGTGAGTCCCACTGAGAAGCGGCAATCTCCTGCCGCCGATCTGTCGGACCGCGATGAAGCTGCGATGCCCTGCAGAGCACCACCCCTACCCCACGGGGAGGGGAAGAACGTCGACCCTCGGTTTCACGTGAAACCAAGGAAATCCGCAGGCTCCCGCATGAGCCTCGGAACCGAAGTGCCGGAGCAATCAACGATGCATCGGCTCATGACGACGTGCCCCGCACTTCAGGACCCAACGACCCCGTTCTTGAGCCGCTGACGAGGCCGACATTGACCGTGTCCGTGAATCCATGCGAGCAACCCACGCCGGTTCCGAGCGGACCTGGCAACGACTCTGAAGAGCGCATACGCGTATAGCCTCATCCAAGCCATCACCTGTACAACGCCGCGCGGGAGGCGTCGTGACTCTGCTCCTTGTCATACGCGCTCCTCTAGAGCTGCCTGAGAACCGCGTCGACCAACACCGCTACGCCTCGATACGGACGCGCAACACAGTCTCCGCGGTATCGCGACAACCCCTTCCCGTGTTTCACGTGAAACCTTGGGAGTGCTAGGACCTGTCCATTCCTGGTCTCCTCACTTCTCAGACGCTGCTCGGATAGGAGCGTGGGGACGGTTGGTCATCATCTGGGGCTGAGCCAACGACAGCTTCTGACGAAGCATTGACGTTCACGGAGCTCACATCGATACCGTTTCTACGCCGCGAACCAGTGGCCAACGCTGGTTTCACGTGAAACAGAGGTCGTATTCCAGCGACGCTCCCTTCTCACTATCACGGCAGGACCGTTGTGGTCAGCGCTGCAGGCGCTGAGCCGCGTACTTGATCGACGTTGCCGGTTCATGGAGGCGAGGCCCAGCGTTCTCAGCCCGAGTCGACAGCGCTCATCTGCTTGGCCTCTTCGGCATCCGCGCAGCGGCCCAAGGAGATAGGCCAACACCGGCGCCGCCCCTCCCCAGGTCGACCCACTCTGCGAGCGGCGGGAGGCATGGGTCAGGACTCATGCACGCTTCACGAAAGCGGCAAGCACCATTCTCAGCAACGTCTCAGATGCGATGACCTCCCAAGCTCTCAGACGTCATGAGAGGACGCATCACTCCCACCTCGGCCAGGCAACCGTTCGCCGGTGTCCATGTGCCTCAGCAATGACGTATCACTCGATGTCCACATGTTTCACGTGAAACCCTGGACCGACGAAATCAACGTTCAGCACTGTGGGCGACGCCCTGAGTTCACCCCATATTATTGGATCACCGATGAGTACCGCTCTGTTTCACGTGAAACACAGCCGTCGTCCATCCATGTCTCCCCATCAATGGTGATTCAGCGAAGACGACGGTGGGGCCGAGACACTGAGTGTCTCGGCCCCACCGTGCTCGAAGGATCAGCGCAGGCTACTCCTCGTCAAGAGACGTTCCCGGAGCCAGCGCGTCGACCAGACGAGCGAGGTCCTCATCGCCCGCGAACTCAATCGTGATGCGCCCCTTCTTCGCTCCACGGGTCACCTTGACGCGAGTATCGAAGGCATCGGACAGCCGGGTCGAAAGCGCCGGGAGAGGGGTGCTCCGAGCACGCAAGACCCTCGGCTGGTCCGGTCCGGGCTCAGGCTCCTCATGCAGCGCAACCAGCTCCTCCGTGGCGCGCACTGACAGTCCCTCGGCCACCACGCGCTGAGCAAGTCGCTCCATCTCCGCCGCATTGGGAAGGCCCAGAAGCGCACGAGCATGTCCGGCTGAAATGACATTCGCGGCGAGCCGACGCTGCACCAGCGGCGGCAGCTTCATGAGGCGCAAAGTGTTGGAGATCTGGGACCGAGACCGGGCAATCCGCTCGGAGAGCTCCGCGTGGGTGCACTGGAAGTCCTCCAGCAGCTGCTGGTAGGCCGCGGCCTCCTCCAGGGGATTGAGCTGAACGCGGTGCAGGTTCTCCAGCAGTGCGTCACGCAGCAGGTCGACGTCGTCGGTGTCCCGAACAACCGCCGGAATCGTCTCCAATCCGGCTTCCTTGGAAGCGCGAAGACGCCGCTCACCCATAATGAGCTCGTACCGAAGCTCCTCTCCCGGAGCAGTCGGCACCTGGCGCACCACGATCGGCTGCAGCAGACCCACTTCAGCGATCGAGGCCGCCAGCTCCGCGATGTCCTCTTCATCGAAGACCTGACGGGGCTGACGGGGATTCGGGTGGATCAGCCCCACCGGGATCTCAGCGAAGCGGGCACCGGGGACAGGAACGAGATCATCGGCGCCTGTATCCGCCGTCTCCTCCTCGGTATCGGTCCCTTCGGACGTCTCAGTTCCAGCGTCAACCGAGGCCGCTGCCAGGTCCTCCTCGGTCCTCTCCTCCTCGGCATCGGAGTTCCCATGATCGGCAACCACAGGCTGCTCCTCCTCCGTTTCACGTGAAACATCGGGGACCACTGGCGTCGGCGTTGATTCCGCTTGAGGAACGGACGTCGAAGCACTCTCCTCCTGGACGTCTTCAACCGTCGAGGCCTCATGTGAAGGCTTCTCCACCGCTGCGGGCGCTGCCTTCGTTGCCTTCTTGGTGGCTCGCTTCGGTGCGGCCGATGCACTCCGCTTCAGGGGAGCCGGCGGAAGACGACTTCTTCGCGGTCTTCTTCTCCGTCACCTTCGCATCGGTCGTCGAATCCGGCGTGGTTTCACGTGAAACCGGCTTCGTCTGCTTGTTCTGAGCACCTGTCTTGGATGCGGTCGTTGAACGAGTCGAGCGACTCTTGGATCCACGCTTCCGCTGAGACGGTGCCAGGAGAGTGGCGGCCAGATCGCGAGTACTGCGCGCCTCGGAGGCCGGCTCGGGCTCTGGAGCGTCATGCTTGGCCTGGGAGGCCGCATCCTCATCACGCGACTCGTCCTTCCGCGAGTCGGGGAAGAACACATCGGAAGGACGAGACGCAGCAGGCACTTTCTCCTTCTGCGCCTCGGGAATCAGCGCCTGCAGACCTCGTCCCAGTCCGCGCCGTTTCTGAGCCATCAGGCTTCCTCGCCTTCAATTCGGGGAGCGCCCCGCAGAGCGACCTCACGAGCCATTTTCTTGTACGCAATTGCGCCGGTGGACCGGGGATCCCAGAACACCACAGGAGCACCGAAGGAGGGGGGCCTCGGCAACACGGATGGAACGTGGCACCTTGGTGTCCAGCGTCGCATCAGGGAAATAGGAACGAACTTCGGACTCCACCTCACGGGCCAGGGTGGTTCGTCCGTCAAACATGGTGAGCACAATCATGGAGACTCCCAGTCCCGGATTGTGAATCCGCGCGATCCTGTCAATGGAGCGCGTCAGCAGGGCGAGACCTTCGAGAGCGTAGTACTCGGCCTGCATCGGAATGAGAACCTCGTCAGCAGCGACGAAGGCATTGATCGTCATAATGCCGAGGCTCGGCGGGCAGTCAATGATGACGTAGTCGAGGGGCTCCAGACCATCCGTTTCACGTGAAACCAGGTAGTCCACCAACGCACGCCGCAGACGTGACTCACGCTCAGCAGTGGAGATGAGCTCAATCTCAACCGCAGCCACGTCAATAGTCGCAGGCACACACCACAGGGACTCGCAGAATCGCGTCTTGGCGACGACATCCTTGATCGGCATGGCGTCAACGAGGACGTCGTAAATGGAGGCGCTGTCCTCATCATGCTCCACCCCCAGTGCAGTGGAGGCATTACCTTGAGAGTCAGCATCGATGAGTAGAACGTGCAACCCACCTTCAGCTAAAGCCGCCGCAAGATTCACCGCGGTCGACGTCTTTCCAACGCCGCCTTTCTGATTGGCGACTGCGATGACACGAGTCCGCTCGGGATGTGGGAACTCTCCACCCGCTACCTCGTCTAACGCGAGGTGCTCGGCCTGGAGCTGATCGAAGATAGACGATCCGGACAAACCTGCTTCTCCTCGGACGGCGACCCAACAGCCCGAGCCAGTCGGGCAGTTACGAGTCTACGCGAGCAGGTCGATCCTTACGCGTTACACCGAACGCGCGCCGTATCTCAACGGCTCTTCGGGCGACGAATCTCCACCACAGCCGTCGTTTCGTCACCGGCAGTGACGACTTCATGAACGGCCGTGACTGATAATTTCGCCTTCTTAATGACATACTTGGCGTCGTCGACCTCATCCTGCGCTCTCATGCCCTTGAGGGCAAGCAGGGCGCCCCCCGGGTCGGAGCAAGGGCGCCGTCAGCCGCACGAGCTTGGACAGGTTCGCCACCGCGCGAGCCGTCACCACGTCATAGCGGTCCTTGACCTCCTCAGCCCGGGCCCGCCGGATGGTCACATTGTCCAGATCCAGCTCCTCGACGACGTCGGAGAGCCACTGAGTACGTCGCTCCATCGTCTCAATGAGCGTGACGTCGAGGTCGGGGCGCAGCAGCGCGACGACGATGCCGGGGAAGCCGGCCCCGGATCCCACGTCGGCCACGCTTCCCCGGGCCGGCAGGAAGGGGACCACGGCCGCCGAGTTGACGATGTGCCGGGTCCACAGGCGGGGAAGCTCGCGCGGCCCCACGAGACCGCGCAGCTCACCCTCCTCAGCGAGCATCTGCGCGAAGTGCTCCGCCGCGGAGAAGGAGACCCCGAAGATCTCCCGCATCTCCGCCGTCGGCTCCTCCACCTGGGCCCGCTGCTCCTCACTCATGCTCAGGCCTGCTCCGAAGCGGAGTCGTCGGCTGCGTCCTCGGCGGCGTCGTCCACGCCCTCCTCATCGGCGGGCAGGACCACGACGTAGCGGTGCGGCTCGGCGCCCTCGGACTCGGAGACCAGTCCGGCGGCAGCGACGACGTCGTGGCACACCTTGCGCTCGAAGGGGTTCATCGGCTCGAGGCTGACGGCCTCTCCCGAGGTGAGGACCTTGGTGACCGCCTCCTGGGCGACCTTGGTCAGCTCGGTACGTCGATCGGCGCGGTAGCCGTTGATGTCGAGCATGAGCCGGGAGCGGTTGCCGGTGCGCGCCTGGACCGCGAGGCGAGTCAGCTCCTGAACGGCCTCGAGAACCTCACCGTCGCGTCCAACGAGGTCGGCGAGCTCGCGCTCGTCACCCTCCTCGGAGGCGACCACGGCAATCGAGGCGCGCCCGTGATCGATGTCGATATCGATGTCACCGCCCAGGTCGGCGATGTCGAGGAGCTCCTCGAGGTAGTCGGCACCGATCTCACCCTCCTCCTCGAGGCGCGAGACGGTGTTGCTCACGGGGCTGCTCGAGGCCTCCTCCGCCGCCTGGTGGGAGGAGTCGTTACTGTGCTGCTCACTCATCATGTCATCCGTATCTGTGATGGGAACCGGGTTATCTGGCCGCTGAACACGTCTCAGCGGTTGCGCTTCTTCTTGGCCTGGGCCTTGCGTCGGGCCGCCGCCTCGCGCCGCTGACGGGCACGGCGCTCATAACGACGTCGAGCGATCTCCTCATCGCTGAGGCCACCACTCTTGGACGAGGTCGAGTCCTTGTCCTCATCGGTGTCCTCGAGCTGCTCGACATCGGAGTCATCGGCGACGTCCTCACTGCGGGACTCGCCCTGACCGCCGGACTTCTTCTGCCGGTTCTTACGCACCGGCTGCACCCGCTGACCTCCGGTGCGCCCCTCGGCCTCGGCCTTGGCGATCGCCTCGGCTCGCTCCTCCTCCTCCAGGGAGGGCAGTCCCTTGCGGGCCCGCTTGGCGTTGATGCGGGCGCGGTACTTCTTCTCGGCCTCGCTGCCGGGGGCGGGCATGTTGCGGATGGTGAAGAACTGCTGGCCCATGGTCCACAGGTTGGAGACCACCCAGTAAACGAGCACACCGATCTGGAAGTTGACGCCGGAGACGGCGAAGATCACCGGCATCACGTACAGCATCATCCGCTGGGAACGGATCATGGGGTTGTCGGAGTTGAGGGAGTCCGTCGACATGTTCTTCATCGACAGCTGCGCCATGGTGTACCACTGCGTCACCGACATGAGGAGGATCATGGCGACCGTGACGATCTTGACCCGCGTGTCGGAGCTGCCCAGGAAGGCGGAGGACAGGCTGGCACCGAAGACGCTGGAGGCCTGGACCTGCTTGGCCAGCTCCATCGTGAGCGGGCCGATCGAGGAGCGGCCGTAGTCGCCGGTGGCAACCGGGCCCAGGGAGGCCAGCACCCGGAACAGGGCGAAGAAGATGGGCATCTGCACCAGGATCGGCAGGCAGGAGGCCATGGGGTTGGTCCCGTGCTTGCGATAGAGCGCCATCATCTCTTCGTTCATGCGCTGGCGCGACTCGGGATCCTTCTTGCCCTTGTACTTGGCCTGAAGGGCCTGCATCTCGGGCTGGAGGAGCTGCATCCCGCGGGAGGCTCGGATCTGCTTGACGAACAGCGGCATGATGAGCAGCCGCACCACGATCGTCAGACCGATGATGGACAGCACCCAGGCAACACCCGGTCCGTCGGGGAAGCCGACGAGGACCAGGGCCTTGTGGATCGTGACCATGACCCAGGCCACGGCCACCTTGAGCGGCCACAGCAACGTGTCCATCCGTACTCCTTGTATGAGGGTTCTCGTGCGAGAGGTATCAGTGTGGGCTCAGGGCTTGAGCCGGCGTCGTGTCCGCCGGTTCAGCGGCTTCGGTCAGGGGTCCTCGACCGTGAACCTCGGAACGTCACGGGGATGGTGGTATCGCCACTGACCCTTGTCCGGGACGTGATCGACTCCACCGCGGGTCAACGGGTTGCATCGCAGCAGACGCCACAGGGCCAGCAGCAGGCCCTTGAGCGGACCGTGCACCTTGAGCGCCGTGACGGCGTAGGCCGAGCACGTGGGGTAGTAGCGACAGGAGGCCGGCAGGGCGGGCGAGATAAAGCGCTGGTAGAAACGCACGGGAGCCACGAGGACTCGCGTCAGCCATCCGCTCATCGCTCACCCGCAACCGGCCGACTCACCGCCGGTGTCCCTTCAGCTTGACGCTCCCGGCACCGGCTCAGAAGCCGATCCAGGTCCCGTCCCAGGGTGCTGCTGTCGGCGCCGTCGGCACCTGCCAGTCCGCGCACGACGACGCGAGCTCCCGGTTCCAGGGAACCGACCCGCTGCGCCATGAGGGCTCGCACCCGGCGCTTGACGCGGTTGCGGCGAGTGGCCAGCGGGACCTGCTTCTTGGGCACGACGACGCCGACGAGAGCCGGGGAGTCATCCCCTCTCCCGCCGGCGTGGTAGTGCACGACCAGCCTGCGGTTCCCGCAGCGCGTACCCCGACGAATCGCGGTAGTGAAGTCCTCACCCCGCGCTAATCGGTGCGCCGCGCCGAGCACCTCAGGCGGCGAGGCGAACGCGGCCCTTGCGGCGCCGCGAAGCGAGGACGGCGCGGCCTGCGCGGGTGGACATGCGCTTACGGAAGCCGTGCACCTTGGCACGACGACGGTTGTTCGGCTGGTAGGTCCGCTTGCTCACGGGCTTAACTCCTGCTTGAGGTGATCGGAACAGTGCATCGCGAGGTTCGCGGCACTGTCGCTCGTGCGGCTGCCCCATGGATCGGGACCTGACTCCGCGCGAACGTCTGCAACAGCCTACGTTTGGCCCTCTTGCCGGTCAAACGAATGTGGCCGACTGTGACCACTGTGACCGGTGGCGTCATCCACATCCTCTCCACACTCCATCCACAAGCGGGGTCGTCCGTGTCCACGGCTGTGGGAAGAGCTCCGTCCACACCCTTGCGGATATGTGGATAACTCCTGGACCTGCTCACACCTCCTCAAAAGCCCCGTCAATGACAACACTTCTGTCATTCCGCGGGCTCGCAGCAGATCATCCGGACCATCCGATACCTACTGTTTTCAGAGTTTATTCTGAACGTTATCTGTGAGCCATCGCTCGGTGTGTCCCCAGGTGTGGACAAGGCTGTGGAGAACCAGCATGATGGGACGCCTGGTCAAGACCTTCCGGTTCGCCAGTTCCACACAACCCTGTCATCATCGACACAGGGCCCCGGCCGGCGTCGGTCGGGCTGCAGTCACCGGGTTCACCAACCATGCCGATCAGGAGTCCGTCGTGCCCGACGCCGCCAATACCAAATGGCTCTCAGCCCTCGAGGTGCTCTCCAGCTCCGGAGAGCTGGGGCAGGGCAAGATGTCCATGATCCGCATGACCCACCTCATCGACGTCGACGGCACGCTCGTCCTCGTCGTCGGATCGGCCTTCGCCAAGGACATCGTCGAGCAGGCACGTGCCCCCATCAGCGCCGCCATCACCCAGGTCTGGGGCCGCCCCATGCCCATGGAGGTCACGGTCGACACCTCCTCAGAGGCCTCGCGCGCACCCATGCCCCCGGTGGCTCCCGAACCGGTCAACCTGACGACCGTCGCCCCCGCACCGGCATCCTCCCCGTCCCCTCCGTGCCGCCCCAGCCCGTCGGGGACCCTCCACCGCATCGGCTATGTCCGCCGCGCCCGCCGCACCAACGATGCCTGCTTACGGCGAGCATCTCGCCGAGCCCTCGCCCTACTCGGCGAGCGCCCCCTCACCGATGCCTCACTCCCAGGCCTCCGCCGCCTCGGCGCCGTCGACGATGTCGGGTTCCCTCCCCACCAGGTCAACACATCCTGTCACCTACAGCCCCGGGGGCACCGGCCCCCAGAATCCCACTGGGCTGCTGACTCCCACGGCGGCCCACGACGTCTCCCAGCTCAATCCGAGATACACCTTCGACACCTACGTCACCGGGTCCTCCAATCGCTTCGCCCACGCCACCGCGCTGGCCGTGGCCGAGGCCCCGGCCCGTGCCTACAACCCCCTGTTCATCTACGGCGGCTCCGGCCTGGGCAAGACGCACCTCCTGCACGCCATCGGCCACTACGCCCAGACCCTCAACCCGGGGATCCGCGTCAAGTACGTCAACTCCGAGGTCTTCGTCTCCGACTTCATCGCCTGCGTGCGCGACGGCAACCAGGACGACGGTCGCATGGAGGGCTTCAAGCGCCGCTACCGCGAGGTCGACATCCTCCTGGTCGACGACATCCAGTTCCTCCAGGGCAAGGGAGTCGACCCTCGAGGAGTTCTTCCACACCTTCAACTCCCTGCACTCCTCGGGCAAGCAGGTGGTCCTCACCTCCGACCAGCCCCCCAAGGCCCTCGGTGGGCTCGACGAGCGCCTGCGCTCCCGCTTCGAGTGGGGCCTGCTGGCCGACGTCCAGCCCCCGGACCTGGAGACCCGCATCGCGATCCTCTCCCGCAAGGGCACCGCCGAGGGCCTCGACCTGCCCTTCGACGTCCTGGAGTACATCGCCTCGCGCATCACCACCAACATCCGCGAGCTCGAGGGCGCCCTCATCCGGGTGACGGCCTTCGCCTCCCTCAACAAGCAGCCAGTCGACCAGACCCTGGCCGAAATGGTCCTCAAGGACATCATCTCCGACCCCGAGGGCCAGGAGATCACGACCTCCCTCATCATGGCGCAGACCGCCGACTACTTCGGCATCACCATCGATGACCTGTGCTCGGCCAACCGCTCACGCACCATGGTCTCGGCCCGCCACATCGCCATGTACCTGTGCCGCGAGCTCACCGACCTCTCCCTGCCCAAGATCGGGCGGGAGTTCGGCGGGCGCGACCACACCACCGTCATGAGCGCGGACAAGAAGATCCGCACCCTCATGGCCGAGCGGCGCTCGACCTTCAACCAGGTCACCGAGCTGACCAGCCGCATCAAGCAGGCCGCCCAGTCTCCCGCCTGACCCGACGACGCACCGTCCCCCGCGACGTCGTCATCGCCAAAGCGTTCTGTTTTATCTCCTCGTTTCTGAGGCCTTCACCTGTCTGGACTAATGAGGCGCTCGCTCAGGTCGGAGTCCGTGATGGGTCTGGTCGTTCTGGGGACGAGGCCTTGCAGGTCGCCGGTGTCCATGGTGCTGACATCAAAGGTGCACCGGCTCCGCGCTCCGAAGACGAACCGCGGCATTCCAACGATCCCCGCCGGGGGCTCCGACGTCGGGCTCATTAATGTCAGCGCTGTGGACACTTGACGCCAGCAGGAGCGAAGTCTGCGGGGTCTCGCAGCGAGCCCTGGACCCCTGCCGAGCCCGCCCGGGACCCGCAGGCCATAGGGACGACGTCGACTCCGAGGCTTCCGCCCTGAGCCGACCTGCTCCACGAGGGTCGGGATCCACTGGCCAAGGGTCGTGCCTACTGCACGAAGGCCCCACCTACCCGCAGTACACCCCACCCTCGTCCAGTAGCACCCCACCCTCGTGCATTACGTGCCGACGAGACTGGGCACCACTCCTGGTGACCGTGACCAGCCCACTGTGGACGGTGCTGAGGAGGGCACGTGGAGGAGCGAGCGTGTCGCTGTGGAGGTAGCGCACCCCCACTGTGGAATGACATGGATGTCATTTGCTCTCTCCACCGGGACCCTACCTGACTCACCAGAACCACCCACGTGTCGTTCCCCAGCTCCACTGGCGTCATGACGGCGAAAAATCCTGTTATCCCCAGCATCCACACGTGCTACTACCCCTACAGATCTAGATGACAAGAAATCGCGAAGCACGATCGGCCAACGAGACCGGACCAGGCCCCGGGCGCTTGTCATTCGGAGAGGCTCATGGGATGAGCATGGGTGATCGCTGGTGACAGGGTGACTCCCACGGACTACCGTCTACACTCTCGACCCAGGACTGCGTTCCCAGCGACGCCGTTCCCATGACGACTGTCCGCCGGCGACCTGCCGGCACCACGTTTTTTCTCGGCTCTGTAGTGCCACGACGCCTACCGGCCGACCGACCACGATTGACGGAGGCACCTACCGTGAAGCTCAGGGTTGACCGAGACATCCTCGCTGAAGCCGTCACCTGGACTGCACGATCCGTGCCCGCCCGCCCGCCGGTGCCCGTGCTCGCCGGAGTCAGGCTGGAGGCCAAGGGTTCCAGCCTGGTCCTGGCCTCCTTCGACTACGAGGTCTCCGCCCACTGCGAGGTGGCCGCCGACGTCGAGGAGGACGGCGTCGTCCTCGTCTCCGGGACGCCTCCTGGCCGATATCGCCAAGGCGCTGCCGAACAAGCCCGTCGACCTGGAGGTCGAGGGCAACAAGGTCGCCGTCTCCTGCGGATCGGCCCGCTTCTCCCTGGCGGCCATGGCCGCCGACGACTACCCGGCGCTGCCGGTCATGCCCGCCGTCGCCGGCACGATCGACGCCCACGACCTGGCCCGCGCCGTCGGACAGGTCTCCATCGCCGCCTCCCGCGACGACACCCTGCCGCTGCTCACCAGCGTCCAGATCGAGGTCGAGGGCAGCTCCCTGGTCCTCATGGCCACCGACCGCTACCGCCTGGCCATGCGGGAGCTGACCTGGTCGCCGTCCAACACAGAGCTGTCCACCACGGCCCTGCTCAAGGCCCGCACTCTGTCCGACGTCGCCAAGTCCCTGACCTCCTCCGGAGACGTGACCGTGGCCCTCAGCAGCGAGTCGGCCGCCTCCAGCCTCATCGGCTTCGAAGCCGGCGGCCGGCGCACCACCTCCCTGCTCACCGACGGCGACTACCCGCCGGTGCGCCGCCTCTTCCCGGAGTCCACCTCGATCCACGCCACCGTGGGCACCGACGAGCTCATGGCCGCCGTGCGCCGTGTCAGCCTCGTCGCCGACCGCTCCACCCCCATCCACATGTCCTTCACCCAGGGCAACCTGGAGCTCGACGCCGGACAGGGCGACGACGCCCAGGCCACCGAGCAGCTCGTCGCCCACCTCGAGGGCGACGACATCTCCACCGCCTTCAACCCCGGCTACCTCCTGGACGGCCTGGGCGCCCTCAACCAGCCCTACGTCCGCCTCGATTTCACCCACGCCTCGAAGCCCGCGGTGCTCACCGGCATGGACTCCATCGGGGGCACCGAGGACTCCTCCTTCCGCTACCTGCTCATGCCGATCCGCTTCGGGGCCTGAGACCCGACGGTGCATGTACGTCTCTGACCTCTCCCTGGACGACTTCCGCTCCTACCGCAGCCTGGTGCTGTCCCTGGAGCCGGGCCCCAGCGCCTTTGTCGGCTCCAACGGGCAGGGCAAGACCAACCTGGTCGAGGCCATCGTCTACCTGGCCACCCTCTCCTCCCACCGGATCGGCGCGGACACCGCCCTCGTCCGACGGGCGGCACCGGGTCAGGCCCAGCCGGCCGGCGCCGTCGTGCGTGCCCGGGCCGTCCACGGGGAAAGACCCAGCGTCCTGGAGATCGAGATCATCGCCGGCAAGGCGAACCGTGCCCGTCTCAACCGGGGCGGCTGCCGGCCCCGCGACCTGCTCGGGGTGCTGCGCGCGGTCGTCTTCGCCCCCGAGGACCTCTCCCTGGTGCGCGCCGAGCCCGGGGTCCGCCGGGGCTTCCTCGACGACCTGGTCGTCACGCTGCGCCCGGGCCTGGCTGGGGTGCGCGCCGAGCACGACAAGATCCTCGCCCAGCGCGCCAGCCTTCTGAAGTCCGCGCGCGCGGCCCGCTCCTCGACCTCCTCCATGCTCTCCACCCTGGAGGTCTGGGACGCCCAGCTCGCCGCGGCGGCCGCCCGGCTCATCGCCGCCCGAGTCGACGTCGTGCGGCGCCTGCGCCCCTGGGTGGTCTCCGCCTACGAGACCGTCTCCGGGACCTCCGGGCAGCGCTCTCGCGCCCAGATCGCCTACCGCTCGAGCCTGCTGACTCACGAGGGACACCCGGAGCCCGACCCCCATGACGAGACGGCCTGGCTCGCCGGCGAGGAGACGCTCCTCGATGAGACCGGCCTGGCCACGCGCCTGGAGAGCGCCATGGGTGAGCTCCACGCCCGCGAGATCGACCGCGGCGCCAACCTCGTCGGGGCGCACCGCGACGACCTGAGCCTGTTCCTGACTGGTCTGCCCGCCCGCGGGTTCGCCTCCCACGGCGAGCAGTGGTCCTTGGCCCTGGCACTTCGCCTGGCCTCCTACGACATGCTGCGCACCGACATCGATGCCTACGGCGGGGACGGCGAGCCGGTCCTCATCCTCGACGACGTCTTCGCCTCCCTCGACGAGCAGCGCCGCCGCGCCCTGGCCCAGATGGTCGCCGGCGCCCAGCAGGTCCTGCTGACCGCCGCCGTCGACGACGACGTCCCCGCCGAGCTGTCCGGCGCCCGGTACCGCGTGGCCGACGGTGAGGTCACCCGTGGCTGAGCCCTCCGCGCCCACTGGCGACGGTCCGCTGCCCGACGTCCTGGCCCAGCGGGCCCTGACCCGCCAGCGCGCCCAGGCCTGGGAGAAGGGCGACAGCCGCGTGCCGGCCCGCCGACTGCGTGAGCCCGGCGGCTCCGGAGGCAAGGACGCGCAGCAGGCGGCGCCCTGGGACCAGCGCCGCAAGCTGGCCCGGGCCCTGGGACAGAACCCCGATGACCCGGCCGACCGCGGTCCCGGACTGGCGCGGGGACGCGACCGGCCCGGCCCCACCCCTTCGACCCCCGCACCGGGCAGCGTGAGCTGCGCCGCATGGTGGCCGACAACGGCTGGGCGGGAAAGCTCGCGGTGGCCGGCGTCGTCGCCCGGTGGCGGGTCATCGTGGGCGATCAGGTCGCCGAGCACTGCACCATCGAGTCCTTCGACGCCGGGCGCATCACCCTGCGCGCGTCGTCCTCGAGCTGGGCCCAGCAGCTCCGGCTCCTCCAGCCCACCATCGAGGCCAGGATCGTCGAGGCGCTGCGCTCGGGTCCCGGCGGCCGCCAGGCCGGAGGGATCAGCACTGGCGACGGGGTGGAGCTGCGGATCCTGGGGCCGGCCGGCCCGACCTGGAAGCGCCGCGGAGTCGGCCTGCGCGGGACCCGCGGTCCGCGCGATACCTACGGATAGTGGCAGCGCAGGTATCATTGGCATCGCACCGGCCGCAGCCGCCGTCGTCGCAAAGACACGGAGTGGGCGCCAGGCGTCGGGCGATGCGGTGATCCAGGCGAGACGGAGGTGACCACGGGCACGCCCCCAGCTGCTCACGGTGCCGCGGTTCACGGGCCTATCTACGCTAGAATGCGGTGAAACCGCCCAAGGTGCGCCCAGGACCGTCCTGATGTACCCACCTACGTGTGCGCACGATCCTCCTCAGGATCGTCGTGTGAAGGGGCCGGACGGAGACATCGGACCACTGAGGTCCCGATGCGCACAGATTGAGGAGCAACTGACACGTGTCTGACCAGGACGCCACTGTGAATCACGATTACGGAGCCTCGGACATCACCGTCCTCGAAGGGCTCGAAGCGGTCCGGAAGCGCCCCGGCATGTACATCGGTTCCACCGGTGAGCGGGGCCTGCACCATCTCGTCTACGAGGTCGTCGACAACTCCGTCGACGAGGCCCTGGCCGGCTACTGCGACCACATCGAGGTCACCATCCTGGCCGACGGCGGCGTGCGCGTCAGCGACAACGGCCGCGGCATCCCGGTCGACGAGCACCCCACCGAGCACAAGCCCACCGTCGAGGTCGTCATGACGATCCTGCACGCCGGCGGCAAGTTCGGGGGCGGCGGCTACGCCGTCTCCGGCGGTCTGCACGGCGTGGGCATCTCCGTGGTCAACGCCCTGTCCACCCGGGTGGACACCGAGGTCCGCCGTCAGGGCTTCGTGTGGCGCATGTCCTTCGCCGACGGCGGGCGCCCCATCACCGAGCTCATCAAGGGCGAGGCCACCGACTCCACCGGCACCACCCAGACCTTCTACCCGGACCCGACCATCTTCGAGACGGTCGACTTCGACTACGAGACGCTGCGCCGTCGCTTCCAGCAGATGGCCTTCCTCAACAAGGGCCTGCGCATCACCCTGACCGACGAGCGCCTCGGCGTCCAGGACGCCGGCGACGAGATCGCCGGGGACGACTCGGCCCCCGACGCCCCCGAGGTCGGCTTCCGCACCGACTCCTACTGCTACGAGCACGGCCTGCGCGACTACGTCGCCTTCCTCAACAAGTCCAAGAAGGCCGAGCTCGTCCACCCCGAGATCATCGACTTCGAGGCCGAGCAGTCCCTGGGCGAGAACCACTCCATCAGCCTGGAGATCGCCATGCAGTGGACCAGCGCCTACTCCGAGTCGGTCCACACCTACGCCAACACGATCAACACCACCGAGGGCGGCACCCACGAGGAGGGCTTCCGCACGGCCCTGACCACCCTGGTCAACAAGTACGCCCGGGACAAGGGCCTGCTCAAGGAGCGCGACGACAACCTCACCGGTGACGACATCCGTGAGGGGGCTGACCGCCGTCATCTCCGTCAAGCTCTCCGAGCCGCAGTTCGAGGGCCAGACCAAGACCAAGCTCGGCAACACCGAGGCGCGCACCTTCGTCCAGCAGACGGTCTACGCCCAGCTCGGCGACTGGCTGGACTCCCACCCCGGCGACGCCCGCGCCATCATCACCAAGGCCTCCCAGGCCGCCGCCGCGCGCCTGGCCGCCCGTAAGGCCCGCGAGGCCACCCGCCGCAAGGGCGTCCTGGAGTCGGCCTCCATGCCGGGCAAGCTGCGCGACTGCTCCTCGAAGAACGCCGCGGACTCCGAGATCTTCATCGTCGAGGGAGACTCCGCCGGTGGTTCCGCCGTCGGCGGCCGCGACCCCGAGCACCAGGCGATCATGCCGATCCGCGGCAAGATCCTCAACGTGGAGAAGGCGCGCCTGGACCGGGCCCTGTCCTCCGACACGATCCGCAGCCTCATCACCGCCTTCGGCACCGGAATCGGCGAGGACTTCGACATCGCCAAGCTGCGCTACGGCAAGATCGTCATCATGGCCGACGCCGACGTCGACGGCCAGCACATCGCCACCCTCCTGCTGACCCTCCTGTTCCGCTACATGCGCCCGCTCATCGAGCACGGCCACACCTACATCGCCATGCCGCCGCTCTACCGGCTCAAGTGGTCCAACGCCGAGCACGAGTTCGCCTACTCCGACGCCGAGCGCGACAAGCTCCTGGCCGCCGGACAGGAGAAGGGCCGCCGCCTTCCCAAGGACGGCGGGATCCAGCGCTACAAGGGTCTGGGCGAGATGAACGACCACGAGCTGTGGGAGACGACCATGGACCCCACCACCCGGATCCTCAAGCAGGTCACGCTCGATGAGGCGGCCGACGCCGACGAGACCTTCGCGATCCTCATGGGCGACGACGTCGAGCAGCGGCGCTCCTTCATCCAGCGCAACGCCTCCGACGTCCGCTTCCTGGACATCTGAGCGGTACCGAGCCACACATGAAGCGCCGGCCCGCTGCCGGCGACCTCCTCTGAACACGAAGGAATCCTGTGAGCGACGAAGTTGAAGAGATCATCGGCGACGAGGGAGCGACGAACGTAGTCGCCCCCGAGCGCATCCAGCCGGTCGACCTCCAGATGGAGATGCAGCGCTCCTACCTCGACTACGCGATGAGCGTCATCGTGGGCCGGGCCCTGCCCGACGTGCGCGACGGGCTCAAGCCGGTCCACCGCCGCGTCCTGTACGCCATGTACGACGGCGGCTACCGCCCCACCGCCTCCTTCTCCAAGTCCTCGCGCATCGTCGGCGACGTCATGGGGACCTACCACCCCCACGGCGACAGTGCCATCTACGACGCCCTGGCCCGCCTGGTCCAGTGGTGGTCGCTGCGCTACCCGCTGGTGGCCGGTCAGGGGAACTTCGGGACCCCCGGCAACCTGGGGCCCGCCGCCCCCCGGTACACCGAGTGCAAGATGGCGCCCCTGGCCATGGAGATGCTCCGGGACATCGACGAGGACAGCGTCGACTTCCAGGACAACTACGACGGACGCAACCAGGGAGCCGGTCATCCTGCCGTCCCGGTTCCCCAACCTCCTGGTCAACGGCTCCGAGGGCATCGCCGTCGGCATGGCCACCCGCATCCCGCCGCACAACCTGCGCGAGGTCGCCCGCAGGCCCAGTGGTACCTCGAGCACCCCGACGCCTCGCGCGAGGCTGCTCGACGCCCTCATCGAGCGGATCCCCGGACCCGACTTCCCCACCGGCGCCACCATCCTGGGCCGGCGGGGCATCGAGGACGCCTACCGCACCGGCCGCGGCTCCATCACCCAGCGGGCCGTGGTCAACGTCGAGGAGATCCAGGGCCGCCAGTGCCTCGTGGTCACCGAGCTGCCCTACCAGGTCAACCCCGACAACCTGGCCGACAAGATCGCCCAGCTCGTGCGCGACGGCCAGGTCACCGGCATCGCCGACATCCGTGACGAGACCTCCGGGCGCACCGGTCAGCGACTGGTCATCGTCCTCAAGCGTGACGCCGTCGCCAAGGTGGTCCTCAACAACCTCTACAAGCGCACCCAGCTCCAGGACAACTTCCCGGCCAACATGCTCGCCCTGGTCGACGGGGTGCCGCGCACCCTGAGCCTGGACGGCTTCGTGCGCCACTGGGTGAGCCACCAGATCGACGTCATCGTGCGCCGCTCCCGCTTCCGCCTGCGCAAGGCCGAGGAGCGCCTCCACATCCTCGAGGGCCTGCTCAAGGCCATCGACGCCCTCGACGCCGTCATCGCCCTCATCCGGCGCTCGCCCACTACCGAGGAGGCCCGCACCGGCCTCATGGGGCTGCTGGATGTCGACGAGGCCCAGGCCGAGGCCATCCTCTCCCTCCAGCTGCGCCGTCTGGCCGCCCTGGAGCGCCTCAAGATCCAGGAGGAGTCCGAGGAGCTGCGCGCCCGGGTCAAGGACCTGCGCGAGATCATCGCCTCCCCGGAGCGCCAGCGAGGCATCGTCTCCGACGAGCTGGCCGAGATCGTCGAGAAGTACGGCGACGAGCGCCGCACCCGGATCGTGCCCTTCGACGGCGAGATGAGCATGGAGGACCTCATCCCCGAGGAGGACGTGGTCGTCACCATCACCCGCTCCGGCTACGCCAAGCGCACCCGCACCGACTCCTACCGCTCCCAGCACCGCGGCGGCAAGGGCATCCGCGGGGCCACGCTGCGTGAGGACGACGTCGTCGACCACTTCTTCGTCACCACGACGCACCGCTGGCTGCTGTTCTTCACCAACTACGGCCGCGTCTACCGCGCCAAGGGCTACGAGCTGCCCGAGGGCGGGCGCGACTCCAAGGGCCAGCACGTGGCCAACCTCCTGGCCTTCCAGCCCGGCGAGGAGATCGCCCAGGTCATGGAGCTCCAGGACTACGACCAGGCCGACTACCTGGTCCTGGCCACCCGCCGCGGCCTGGTGAAGAAGACCCGCCTGAGCGAGTACAACTCCAACCGCTCCGGCGGCGTCATCGCCATCAACCTGCGCCAGGACGAGGAGGGCAACTACGACGAGCTCGTCTCCGCCCGCCTCCTGAGCACCGGGCAGGACCTCCTGCTGGTCTCCCGCGCCGGCCAGTCGCTGCGCTTCCACGCCGACGACGACACCCTGCGCCCCACGGGCCGGGCCACCAGCGGCGTCACCGGAATGCGCTTCCGTGAGGACGACTACCTGCTGGCCATGGACGTCGTCGACCCCTCCTGGCAGGACGCGGACCTGTTCGTCGTCACCGAGGGCGGCTACGCCAAGCGCACCAACGTCGTGGACTACCCCGTCAAGGGTCGTGGCGGCCTGGGCGTCAAGGTCGCCAACCTCGTCGAGGCCCGAGGCAACCTCGTGGGCGCCCTGGTGACCGACTCCGGGGACGAGGTCCTGTGCATCATGGCCTCGGGCAAGGTGGTCCGCTCCGCCGTCGTCGAGGTCTCGCGCACGGGTAGGACCACGCAGGGCGTGACTTTCGCCAAGCCCGACGCCGGAGACCGCATCATCGCTGTGGCCCGCAACACCGAACGGGACATGGAGGAGGCGGTCGATGCCGCCGATAGCGCCCCGAGTGCCGACTCGGCGGACTCCACCGACCAGGCCCAGGCTCACCAGGACCCGGAAGGTGACACTGGCGACTCTCCTGCGGACTCAGCGGCTGACACGGTAGCGTTGGAAGACAACGAGAGTGAGGTCGAAGCATGAGCCAGCCGGTTTCCATGTCCCCTGACGGTGGGCAGTCCGCAGGTGCCGCATCCATTGTGGGTGGCGCGGATGCCTCCGGCAGCGCGTCGGGCGGCAAGAGCAAGAAGAGCAAGAAGACCATCGCCGGGCCGCGCCGCGTGCGTCTGGCCCTGACCCGGGTCGACCCCTGGTCAGTGATGAAGGCGAGCTTCCTGCTCAGCTTCGCCGCGGGCATCATGCTCATCGTCGCCACGGCGGTCGTGTGGTTCATGCTCGACGCCATGCATGTGTTCTCCACCATCGAGGAGCTCGTCAAGACGGTGGCCGGTGAGCGCTCCAACACCTTCTCCGCGATCGTGGCCTACCTCGAGCTGCCACGGGCCCTGGCCGTCTCCACGATTGTCGCCGTGGTGGATATCGTGCTGGTGACTGCTCTGACCACGCTGGGCGCCTTTCTCTACAACATCACCGCCACCCTCGTCGGTGGGATCCATCTCACGCTTGCGGACGAGTGATCGGATTTGGTCTGCGATAGCCGGACAGGTTAATCTTCTCCGGTCGCAAGGGCCTATAGCTCAGTTGGTTAGAGCGCATCCCTGATAAGGATGAGGTCGCTGGTTCGAGTCCAGCTAGGCCCACCGTCCGCGGTGAGACGATGAGGAGGTTTCATGAGGAACCGTGCAGTCGTATCAGCCGCGGTCTTTTCGTTCCTGGCCGCTGCGGGTTATGCCGCGTGGCTCAGGTTCGAGGCGGCCCGTATGGAGCGGGCCGCGTGGGCCGAGGTCACCGACCCCGTTGACTAGCAGCTGACGGAACCGGTGAGCATCCTCCCCGAGGGGCCATGGCGCAATTGGTAGCGCACCTGCTTTGCAAGCAGGGGGTTACGGGTTCGAGTCCCGTTGGCTCCACCACTGATTTCTCATACTCCCCGCTCCCCGAGATGGGCCATGATGGTGGTCCGCCTCGGGGATTCTCTCGCCGGTACAATGTGACACGGAGGTGACCGTGATGGATCCTGTGTCACTGGCGACCGGAGGACTGTTCTTCTCATGGCTGGCGCATGACCTCGAGGAGCTGGCCACAATGCCCGGCTGGACGCACCCGCTGTTCGACAAGGTCCCCTTCCTGCCCGAGGACATCCGACGTCACGGCTGCTCGCGTGAGCACGTCTACCTGGGGATTGGTCTCATGGGTGTCCTCATGGCTGTTGCCTCCATTGACGGCTACCGCACCCGTGGACGCTCGCCCGTCTACCAGGCCGCGCTCTACGGCTACGGCATGCACACCTTCAGCCACCTGGGCTCAGCGGCCCTGGCCCGGCGCTACACCCCGGGGGTGGCGACGGCGCTGCCAGTCGTCCTGCCCTTCTGGATCTTCGCGAAGCGGACGCTGCGAGCTCATGGGGTCGAGGTGCGCCCCCACCGATGGGTGATCCCTGCCTTCCCGGTCATCGCCGGCACGGTCCTGGGCAGTGCATACCTGATGACGACGGGGCGTTCGGGAGGACGTCGTCGAGATGGAAAGTAACCTTGACTGAATGACAAGGTCACTTTATATTTGAGGCATGACTTCCTTGCCTGACGTCACAAGAACCGGGCGCAGCGTGGTGGTGCTTCTCCTGATGCGAACCGTCCTGCTCTTCGCTGGCACCGGTATCGTTCTGCCCTTCGTCGACTGGAGCTATAACCGGGCCCTTCTCTGGACCAGCGTGACAGTAGTGATCGCCGACGTCATCACTCTGCTTGTCCTGTCCCAAATGCTGGCTCGGCAGAATCGTCGCCTGCGTGATCTCTTGGCTCCCAGCCGGCTGGGCACAGCCTGGGGACTGCTGGCATTCATCATGCTGTTCATTGGATTCTTCATCTCGACTTTCATTGGCAATCTGGTTGCGTATCAGGGGCCTCCTCCTGCCTCAGGAGGATGGCATGGTGTTCCCTTGTGGATGGGATGGTGGGCTTTGCTCGTCATGCCGGTGACGATCGCCCTGGCAGAAGAAGGATTGTATCGCGGGTATGTCGCTGAGGTTCTCGAATCTCGTTGCCATAGGAACGCGGCACTCGTTGTTATCGCATTCTTCTTCGCGCTTCAGCACACGGCATTGACGCCGTTGACTCCGCGGGCGCAGTTTCGCCAGGTTCGTCACCACCTTCTTGGTGGGGATACTCATGGGGTGCATGCGTTGGCGGTGCCGTGGCGGTCTGTGGCCGCTGGTGGTCGCTCACTGGGGTCTCGATGTGCTTGGTCTTGGGCTTCCGGTTCTGTTAGCATCGCAGGCATCATGAGTAGTGACCGTAAAGCACACGTCGCCTACCTCGTTCGGTTCACCATAGGCGTGGTGCTTTATTCTCTGGCTATTTTCGCCAACAGATTCTGGCTCCATTCCGTGGAGGGGACGCCATGGCGATTCATTGTTGTGCTGCTTCCCATGATCGGAGCCTGCGTGTGTGCGTGGGCAATGAGGAGGATGTTCCAAGAGATTGATGAGATGCAGCAGAAGAAGATGCTGGATGCTCTGGTCATCTCTTCGGCGGGAACGATTCTCACCTGTATTGCCTACGGCTTTATGGAGGAAGTTGGCCTGCCTCTTCTCAGCGCCTCATGGGTTGTGATGGTGTGGGGAGCGTTCTTCATCATCGGAACGTTGTGGACGGCCTGGCGGTACCGGTGAGGAACGATCTCAAGGTGCTGCGCGCCCAGCGCAGCTGGACTCAGGCCCAGGCTCGCCGAGGAGCTGGGGGTCTCCCGCCAGACGGTCAACGCTTTGGAAGCCGGGTCGCTATGACCCCTCCCTGCCCCTGGCCTTCACCATTGCTCGCGTCTTCGGCCTGACCATCGAGGAGATCTTCTTCCCCGATGACGAGGCCTCCTAGGATGAACGCCGTGAGCCGCTCCGTTGACATTCCGCCCCCGAGGCGAGGACGTCGCGAGCTCAACGAGGACACCGGGGTGCGGCTCGGCCTACACATCAAGTCGGCCGAGCAGGCCATGATGGCCGCCAAGACCGAGGCTCTGAGGAGCTTCGGACTCACCGTGGCCCAGTACGCGGCCATGCTCTCCCTGTACTACGTGCCTGAGCAGTCCTCGGCCCAGCTGGCCAGGGCCGCCGCCGTCACTCCGCAGACGATGGCCACCGTCATCGCCAAGCTGGAGCAGAAACGACTCGTCACCCGCCACCCCTCCTCCGATCACGCCAAGGTCCTCATTGCGTCACTCACGTCCGAGGGTGAGGCCCTGCTGCTGCGCGCCGACAAGGTCGCACGCCGCATCGAGCAGCGTATGGCCGAGGCCTTCACCGCCAAGGAGCGCCAGCAGCTCACCGAGATGCTCGGGCGCGTCACCACCCTCCTGCGGGACGACCTCATCGCCGAGTAGCGGCCAAGACACCGCCGATCACTGCTGTCTCGGGCCCAAGATCACCACTGCCTCCGCGAATCGCGACGGGTCTGCTCCGTGTTGTGTATCAGGTATCTGATACTATGTTGGTGACTGATACAGGAAGGTGTTGCTCATGAAGGCCATGCAGATCGTCAACTTCGATGGCCCGGCGTCCGGGCTGCGCTACCAGGAGGCCCCCACCCCTGAGCCCGGACCGGGCGAGATCGCCGTGGATGTGGACCATGCCGGTGTCGGCTACGTCGAGGCGCTCTTCACCGAAGGACTCGTGCCCATCGACCTGCCCTGGACCCCCGGGCTGGAGGTGAGTGGTCGAGTCCGCGCCCTCGGTGATGGGGTGGATGGCTACCGGGTCGGGGACGCCGTCGTCGCCCTGACCATCACCGGGGGTGGCGGCTACGGGCAGGTCGCCGTGGCCCCTGCGGAGCTCGTTGTACCGCTCCCCGCGGGACTTGATCCGGTCGTGGCCGCGGCAGCTCCGGCCAACTCGACGACGGCGCTCGTCGCCCTGGAGGAGATCGCCCACCTGCGCCGCGGTGAGAGCGTGCTGGTCCACGCCGCCGCCGGTGGCCTCGGCTCGCAGATGGGTCAGGTGGCCCGGCTGCTCGGGGCGGGCCGCGTCGTCGGCGTCACCCGCAGCGAGGCCAAGCGCCAGGAGATCCTGGACCTGGGCTATGACGAGGCCTGGCTGACTGAGGACCTCGCGGAGGCCGACCCCGCCCAGTTCGACGTCGTCGCCGACCCGGTGGCCGGCCCGGCCAGGCTGCGCAGCCTCGACCTGCTGCGCACCGGCGGACGGCTCCTCGCGCTGGGGGACGCTTCCCAGGCGGAGGACCAGCAGGTGAGCACCACGTCGCTGTGGCTGCGGGGCATCGGCGTCATCGGCTTCAACCTCGGTGCCTTCAGTCGGGCGAACCCGGCGCTCGTCGGAGGCCACCTGAGGCGCGCGGTGGAGCTCGTGGCCTCCGGAGAGCTCCGTGTCCACGTCACCGACCGCCTCCCGATCCAGGACGCGGCGCAGGCCGTCACCGCGGTGCGCGCGGGAACCACCACCGGCAAGATCGTCCTGACCCACTCACAGGACTGACGACCCGCTCAGGTCCGCAAGAATCGTCAGTGAGCTCTGGGCGCCATATGAGCATCATGGTGCGCATGAGAGAAACGATCGGCTCCTTCGACGTCGTTGGCCTGCCTCTTCGGACATCGAACCGAGAGGCGGCCCGCACCATTCCTCCTCACTGGCGGGCCGCTGCCGACGCCGGGCTCCTCGCACCCGAGAAGCCCGGCGTCGGCCCCGCATCTATGCGGTCTACACCGACTACGAGACTCTCGGCGACGATGTCGACGGTGTCTACACCCTCGTCATCGGCAGGCGCATCGAGGCCGGAGATCAGGTTCCCCCTGGTCAGGTGACTGTGACGATCCCGAGCTCCACTCGCGACATCGTCACGCTGGCTGATGCTCGGCCGGAGAGTGTCTATGACGCGTGGGTGGATGTCTGGGCCCGCAAGGACCTGACCCGTGACTATCGTGCCGACTACGAGTACTACGCTCCGGATGGCTCGATTCATCTGTCCATCGGGGTCCTTTCGGACACATGAGGGCTGAGCAGTACCAACGCCAGCTCGACGTTGTCACCGACTACATCTATGCGCATCTTGACGAGGACCTCAGCCTGGAGACTCTCGCTCACGTCTCCGGGTTCTCCCGTTATCACTGGCACCGCATCTACCGGGCGGTGCGCGGGGAGACGGCCGCTCAGACCGTACGCCGTCTCCGTCTGGAGCGGGCTGCCGCCATGCTCACAGAGACCTCGTGGCCGGTGGAACGGATCGCCTGGAAAGCCGGGTTCACCGGCACCGAAGTGTTCAGTCGAGCCTTTCTCCGCGCATATAGGACGACTCCCAGCCGATTCCGCATCGGTGGACGCCCGGCATCGATCGACTCACCAGTGACGAGTTGTGGTTCGGGATCGACGTCGTCGGTGAGTCAGGACCCGGGGTGGGCGGTGCGCGTGGAGACTCGCCGTGGCTATCGACTTGCCGTATCCGAGCACCGTGGTTCCTATATGGATATTGGCCGGGCATTCAGCCGAGTCAGAGACCGTGTGGGCTCCGGGAGTCTGATGGTTGCCATCTATGAGGATGATCCCGACGCCGTTCCCCCGGCTGATCTGCGCTCGGCGGCTGGAACCGTCGTCGACCCCGGTACGAAGATTCCCCACGACCTCGCTGAGAGGATGGTGCCGGCCGGCCGGTACGCGATCATGCGTTACATCGGCCCGTACTCGTCAATGCATGCCGCCTACCGGTGGCTCTACGGTCAGTGGCTGCTGAGCTCGGGCGAGGAACCGCGAGACCATCCGATCATCGAGGAGTACCTCACCGATCCGGCGACCACTCCACCTGTCGACGCTGTCACCGACATCCTCCTGCCGCTCCTGTGAGGCATCCGGCCTGATGCGGTTGACGCCGATGGGCCGCAGACACCAAGGTGTCTGCGGCCCATCACGTGCGTCCTGATGGTTCGCTCAGGTCATGAGTCCAGGGCCCGCCGGCGTCGGTAGGCCTGGATCATCATGACCGGTACCGTGATCCCCAGCACCGCCCCTCCGGCGATGAGGAAGGTGTCGGCCGCGCTCCCTCCGGTGAAGGGGATGGCGGGCACCGCCGACTTGCGGTTGGAGATCTTGCCCAGCGCCACGACCTGCCCCTGGGAGGAGATGGTGATGGTGCGGGGGGTGGCGTCCAGGATGTAGCCGACCGGCGGCTTGGTCTCAATGAGCCGGTAGGAAGCCGTAGCCCAGATCCGCCAGCTTGAAGGCGCCGGGGTTGGCATCGGTGTCCAGGCCGCCCTGGGCGCAGGTGCCCACGCAATCGGTGATGGTGCGGGTCTGGTCCGGCTGAGGCCGACCGTTGGAGTCAAGGGGAATCAGCGACCACTGGGCGCCCTTGATGGGGTTGCCCCGCTCATCGGTCTTGGTCCAGGTGGCCGACCCCTTGATCCGGGTGTTGGTGACCTGACCCAGATCGAGGGTGGGGGCGTCGTCGTCGGTGCCTGCGGCCGGCGCCGATCCGTCCAGGGTCTTGGTCAGGGTGGTGGAGGACAGGTGGTAGCCGGCCGGCGCCTGGGTCTCGGTGATGGAGTACTCGCCCCAGGTGAGCCCGGAGACCTTGAAGAACCCGGCACGAGGGTCCTGGTCCACCGAGCCGTTGGGGCACGTGGCCTTGCCGCTGGTGACGACGCAGTCGGTCACCTCCTTCTGACCGCCGTTGAGCGCCGGGGAGGCCAGCGTGAAGACGGTCCCCGCCAGCGGCTTGCCGGCGTCGTCAACCTTGCTCCAGACGACCTGACCGGGCTGAGCCGTGTTGACCATCGTGCACTGCATCCACTCACCGGTGGCCAGATCCAGGGTCTTGGAGGCGGAGTTGACCGTCGACGACGGAGTCCTGATATCCGAGTTCGGGTGTGGCACGCAGGAGACCGTGGCCTTGTACCCGGCCGACTTGGGCGACGACGAGGACTCCGACAGCACCGTCTGGCCCTGGGGCAGGTAAGCGGAGTCGAAGCCGCCGGCACCTGAGGCGGTCTTACCGCGCTTGGGGGTTGCCGTGAGCGTCCAGTCCTTGGCGGACAGACCCAGGGAGCCGGCCGCGGTGTTGTCCACCTGCTTGGCCAGGGACAGGTTGGGCAGCTGGACCTGCACCTGGTGGTCCTCGACCTCACCGTTGACCGCGATGCCAGTGGGCTGAGGGTCCTCGGCTTCCCGCCCGTTGGGCGGGGCGCCGGTGATGCGCAGACGCATGAAGGTGGCCGCACCGTTGCCATTGATGGTGCTCCGCTTGGCGTCCTGGGGGACGGTCCAGGTCACAGTGGCCTTACCGGCGCTGGAGCAGGAGGTCACCGCGGAGCGCTCACCGGCGGAGAAATACGCCGTCCCGGTTCCAGTCCACCCAGCCGGCGATCTTGGTGTTGCTGCCCGAGCAGGTGATCTCCTGACTCCACTTCTGGCCGATATCGGTCCAGATGACGTGGTCCCAGTTGGCGGGGAGGGCGTCCTCGTCATCAATATCCGTGGTGTTGTCCCTCGAGGCGTCAGCGCTGTGGGTGATGTTGTCATCATGGTCCGTCAGGGCACCCAGACGCACGACGGCGGAGTTCGTGGTGGCCACGTTCCCCTGGTCCGTTGCCGCACTCAGGTTGTACCAGTCTCCGGCGTCGCCCTCATACGGTGCCTTGCCGCGGGCGATGTTGCGCTCTCCGCTGTCAGACAGCTCCCCGCCGCTCCAGGCCGGCTGGAACGCGCTGCCGGCGACACCGTAGCTCTCAGGCGCGTCGCCGTAGTCCATGTAGGAGACGACACCGAAGGCGACGGCGCCTCGTCCGCCTCCGTGGATCTCGACGTAGCCGGTGCGCATGTTGCTCAGCAACATGACCGAGGAGGGGCCGTAGCCGTTGGGGACCTTGGCGCTGCACTCGGCGTCGTCCGGGCGCATCTTGACGCCGGGCCGGTTGCCAACAGGGGTGGAGACGGAGACCTTGCCGATGACGGAGTTCGTGATGCATCCCGGAGTCCGGGCGCTCTCCAACAGGCGGTAGGTGACGTCTTGGGAGGCGACGTAGGGGATCGGGGAAACGGAGATGTACTCCTTCTGACCGTTCGGGATGTGCCAGCTCGAGGCCTCAGCATCGGCGAAGACGATGCCCTCCATCGGAACCTCCACCTTGTTGGGGAAGTGCTCCAGCTGGCTCTTCGCGGGCTGGGAGGTGGAGGTCACCAGGTAGGCGCTGCACTCGATCTGGAACTGCTGCGTGGAGGAGTCCCTCAGGTTGGCAATGCCCAGAGGCAGGTTCGATGAGGTCGCATAGGGCTTCTTGGCGACCCCGGCAGTGTAGTTGGTGCCGTCGTTGTACAGGTGAGACAGGCCGTCTCCCCTCCAGTTACCCGGATAGTATCCGACGCTCAGACCCCGGTCCGTGGGCAGCCCCGTCTCGTTCTTTCCCACGGCGGTGGTGCGCACATTGGACAGGGTGCATCGACTGGTTCGCCACTTATCGCCGGAGATCCGTGAGGGAGTCGACCAGACCACGCCGGTGCTTCCGTCGGGAAGGATTCTCGTGCCTTTTCCGGGCAAGGTATTGGTCATCTCGGTCCAGTCGATCCAGTCGATCACCTGGGTGTATTTTCCCGATCCTCCGGCAGGATTACCATAAATGGCCTCGGCCGGGGGAGCCGGGAGCGTCGCCGTGCCCAGTGCGCCGGCAATCAGGGCAAATGTCGAGATGGCGGCACCGCTCCTCAGTCTCCGACGAGACTGGCGTGAGGGTTGACGTGATGACGTCAGTTCCCGCCGGTACGAGCGGACAAAGAATCGGCGAAGCATGAAGCGCTACCTCAGTTTTAGGGGCATGGGCCTTGATACGGTAGCATTAGGAATTCCACAGAGAAACACAGTGAGTTTCCTGCAACTCAACAGCAATCAATGTCACGGTTGAGTGTCGTCAATGAATTGCGTCATCGGTCGGAAAGTGACGTATTAGTATTCTTCCGGTGCACTCATTGTACGTGCGTTCATTGTGCGGGCAGCGGTGCTCGGGTAGTGGCGCCCGGTTCTGTCTGCGATGAGGCGATGCCGTGAGGAGTTGCTGAGGCGCTGGGGTGAATGGCTGCGCCGTCGGGCGGGACTGCTTAGGATAGGTAAGGCTCAGTCACCGCCCGGTTGCAGAAGGATGAGGTCATGTCACAACCCTGGGAGATCTACGACGCGCTTCTTGACGGACTGCCCGACGACGTCGTCGTGCGCACGGCGGGCCAGGGGCCCCGCTGGAGCCGCGTCCTCAACTCCGCCGGCGGTGTCGGAACGGCCTGGACCATGGATGTGCGCAGCCGCCCGGCCCTCAACGACGGGCCGCTCGAGGGACGGCCACTGCGCGATGTCGGCGCCCTGGCGAAGTCCTGGAACCTGGCTGAGGCCAGCATCGGCCAGGCCGCCATCAACTCCTGGTACTCGCGTGAGCAGACGGCTGCGGACAACGGATTCGAACCCACCGGGGAGGGACTGACCTGGCGCCAGGTCTTCGACCCCTACCAGGAGATGATCGTCGGCAAGAGGGTCGCGGTCATCGGGCACTTCCCCTTCGCCGAGGCCGCCCTGGCCGGCGCCGGTGAGTACATCTGCCTCGAGCGCAACCTTCAGCCCGGTGACTGGCCGGACAGCGCCTGCGAGTACGTCCTGCCCGAGTGCGACCTCGTCTTCATCTCCTCATCGAGCTTCGTCAACAAGACCGCGCCGCGTCTCATCGAGCTCTCCCGCCAGGCGCACACCGTCCTGGTGGGGCCGTCGACGCCGCTCAACCCGGTGCTCCTCGACTACGGCGTGGACACCATCACCGGTTTCGTGGCGGCGAGGTCACTGAGCGACCCCGATCTCCTGGCCGAGATGGTCCCGGCCGGCGACATCGGCCCCGGATTCCGCGTCCACCGTCACCGGGCCTGATCGGCCGGCCCCTGCCGCGGAGACCTGCCGGTTCAGACCGTTCGCGCCCCAGTGGCAGGGAATGACTACTGGAACAACGACGGCGCCGCGCTGGTTCATGTCCAGCGCGGCGCCGTCGTGAATTCAGAGGGGGCGGTCAGGCCTGAGCGTCCTCGGGGCTGATGCCGTAGCCGGCCTCATCCTCGGTGGAGTCGGCCCAGTACTCCTCGGCCCACGGGATCCTCAACGGGCTGGCTACGACGCCACACGACATAGGCGCCGGCAGCGGCGGCGCCGGCGACGGCGAGCCAACCCAGGGTCTTGAGCACGCGGTGCTTCTTCTGCTTCTTCACGGGAACCTCCAATGCGGCGGACTTTGCGGCAACAGCCACGCGCTGGGCGCGCTCTGTCAGGGTACCGTCCGTACCTGCAGCAGCCTGGGCAGCCACGGCGGCGCGCTGCGCACGCGGGATGTAGTCCTCGACAACCCGGTAGCGGGCCTCGTGGACCACCGGCTCCAGACGCTCCTGTGCGTCCTTGGCGGCGCGGGCCACGTTCCCGGCGGCCTTGCTGACGTGCGGAGCAGCCCACAGGGCAGCCTTCTCAGCCTGATCGACGACGGATCCGGCAAGGGATGCCGCCTCCTTGCGCAGATGACTGGTGTCGAGTTTCTTGTCGCAGCATGTCTTCGTCAGGCAGGACATGGTTGCCTCCCAGGTTGGAAACGGATACGGATACAGACGGTCGTTGTGCAACGTGCACCAATGGTCGCACCCCGGCGCGGCCTGGCCCACACGATGTCCAGACGTTTTGCCTGGGGTGAACAGCACCGCACACCACTGAGGGGTTCATGCCGATGGGCCCGGGACCGTGCCACCATGTCACTCATGGAAGCGACTCTTCACACCAACCTCGGTGATATCCGCCTGGAGCTCTACCCCGAGCAGGCTCCTGAGACCGTCTCCAACTTCGTGGGGCTGGCCACCGGCCAGAAGGCGTGGACGGATCCACGCACCGGCGCGGAGTCCCACGCCCCGCTGTACGACAACGTCATCTTCCACCGCGTCATCCCCGGTTTCATGATCCAGGGCGGTGACCCGCTGGGTGACGGTACCGGAGGGCCCGGCTACGTCTTCGACGACGAGATCGACGCCTCCCTGACCTTCGCCGCCCCCTACGTCCTGGCCATGGCCAACGCCGGACGCCGCCTGGGCAAGGGCACCAACGGTTCGCAGTTCTTCATCACCACCGCCCCCACCGAGTGGCTCCAGGGCAAGCACACGATCTTCGGTGCCGTCACCGACGAGGCCTCCCGCGCCGTCGTCGACGCGATCTCCGCCGTGGAGACCGACCCGCGCGACCGCCCGGTGCAGGACGTCATCATCACCTCGGTGGACATCACCGAGTAGTTTCCACAAGGGCATGGGGCGGCCGCTCAGCAACGAGGGGCCGCCCACCGCACCGCAACCGAAGCACCGGAATCAGGTGTGACTCGCCTCTGTGACGCCGCTGGGACCCGCGTCCCGGCGGCGTCGTCGTATCCGGTTCACCCGTCCTCACCCGCTCAGCCTCGATCATCCGCACAGGAGCATCCGATGACCTCGACGAACTCGTTTCCGCAGCAGGCACCGCCTGTGTGCCCGCGGCACCCGGGCACGGTGGCCTACGTGCGCTGCCAGCGCTGCGACCGACCCACCTGTCCCGCCTGCCAGTGCCCAGCTCGGTGGGGGTGCACTGTGTGGACTGTGCTCGTCAGTCTCAGGCCGGCCGACGTCAGGCGAGCACGCTGCTGGGCGGGAACGTGGTCTCCGGTGCTCTGGTCACCAAGATCCTCGTCGGCCTGTGTGTCGTCGTCTACGCGCTTCAAGTTCTCATCCCCGAGGTGACGATGCAGTCGCTGGAGCTCCGCCTGGGCTTCGTGCCGGCACTGGCCGCCTCCGAGCCCTGGCGGTTCCTGACCACCGCCTTCCTCCATGCGAACTACATGCACCTCGGCTTCAACATGTGGGCTCTGTGGGTACTGGGCGGTGCTCTTGAGCCGGTGCTCGGGCGGTGGCGCTTCACCTGCGTCTACCTGCTCAGCGCCCTGGGCGGCTCGACAATGATCTACTGGCTCTCCTGGCCGGGCACGGAGTCCTGGCTCACGCTGACGGTGGGCGCCTCGGGAGCGGTCTTCGGCCTGTTCTCGGCCATGTTCATCGTGCAGCGGCGCTTCGGACGGGACACCTCGGGGATCGTGGCGCTGGTGGCGATCAATGCCGTCATCTCCTTCCTGGGGGCCAACATCTCCTGGCAGGGGCACCTCGGTGGGCTTGTCGTCGGAGGGATCGTCTCGGCGATCTACGCCTGGGCGCCACGGGGGAAGCGGCAGTCCGTGGGGATCGCCGGAACCATCGCGGTCGCGGTGGCCCTGGTGGGGCTCGATCTGCTTCGGGACCTCCTCTCCTGAGATGCACCGCCCCTGCGTTGTCTCATGATTTCTGAGAGTTTCGGATGTCATGACTTCTCAAGACGCCGCTTGGGTGCGTCTGCCAGGTGGGAGTGCTGCTGCTTCGGCCTGTCGGAGGGGTGCCCCTGGTCACTGTGGTGGCTTACGGCGTCGTCTGGGATGCACTGCACGAGGGGCGGGGTGCTACTGGACGAGGGTTGGGGGTACTGGGGGTAGGTGGGGCCTTCGTGCAGTACGCACAACTCTTGGTCAGTGGATCCCGACCCTCGTGGAGAAGGCCGACTCGAGGTAAGACTCGGGCCAACTCTGGGCGGGGCCGGAGTCGAACCATGATCACCGGACCCCAGCGCAGGCGGCGGGCAGGGAGCGGTGCAGGAGGACCTGTGACGGAGGCTCCGGGCTATGCCGTAAGGACCCCGGACTCGCTCCTGCGCGGCCTGGTGTCCACAGCGCTGACATGGACGGGCCCAACGTCAATGTTCCCAGCGGGGATCGTTGGAATCCTGCGGTTCTTCTTCGGCGTGCGGATCCGGTGCGCCTTTAATGTCAGCACCCTGGACACCAACGACCTGCCAGGCCTCTTCCCCTCGGCTCATCGTCACCCCCAGGACCACCAGCCTGTCTCGGGGCCCGTCCGAGCGAGTGTCTCAGAAGGCATGACACCCACATGTCTCAGAAGCGAGGAGACAACACATGAGATGCACCGCCCCTGAGACGCACCGCGCAGCCCGTGCGGTCATGAATGACAAACCTGAAAGAACACCTCTGTGGTTCATCCACATCTGTGGACACAGGTGTGGAAACACCAGCGTGTAGTTATCCACAGGCCTGTCCACACATGGGGAAAGTCGACGTGGGTTGTGGGGAGTCAGTTGTCCACGGATCCACAGATGCCCTGGGGAGGAAGGGAGATCGGGCCGAGGCCATGCGTGCCGGCCTCCGGGGATCCAGCCCGGGCCCCTTTGTGGGGCGGCCCTCGGTGATGCGATCAAGCAGCCACGTCGGCCTGCTCAACCCGCTGTATCAACCCGCTGTGCCGGGTGCCTGGAAAGTAGGAGCTCACCGCTGACGACAAGGCCCCCGAGCCGATGCTCGGGGGCCTGTGCGGATGCCTGATCGCGTGAGTGTCTGAAACCTGCTACTTCCAGCGAAGCAGACCGAGGAAGCCCGACATCATGATGAGGAAGCCGATGTAGAGGTTGCCGTTGTACAGCCAGTCTCCGGCGTGGTGCTCGGCGAAGTAGGGCAGCGGGTACCTGCCCTGGAAGAGGTAGGTGGCGACAACCCACAGCAGCCCGATGACCAGGAGCGTCACCATGGTGGGGGCGTACCAGCGCGGAGACGCGGTGTCCTTGACCTTCTTGGGCGTGCGCGAGACCCGGTTCGCCGCGGCGCGCGACTCCTCCTCGAGAGCCTTGGCCGCCTTGGCCGGGTTGCCGGAGCGCTCAGGGTGCTTCTTCTTCGACGACGAGCTCTTCTTCGAGCCCTTGGCCGCCTTGCCCTTAGCCTCCGTCTTCTCAGAGGCGGCAGAGCCCTTCTTCGAGCCCGTGCCCTTCTCAGCGCCCTTCGCGCTGTTCTTCTCCGAGCTCTTCTTCGAGACCTTCTCCGAGCTCTTGTCGGCGTCGTCCGCTGCGGACTTCTTCTCCGAGGCCACCCTGGGTCTCCTCACTGGTTGGGGGATGGTGGCATGAGACCACCGCAATACATCCGGGCCTAGCCTAGGACATGCTGTGAAGCTTCCTCACGGTGCATCCTGTGATGAGTCCACCACTCCAGGCTGGTCATGTGGGGGGTGTCCCCCCTTAGACTGGCCGCTAGCCTGATGATGTCCCCGTTCTGAGGAGGGGCGATGACTGGAGGAGGTCTTGTGCGACACCGAGCACCCGGCCAGAGTCGTGCTGTCCGAGTCTTCAACGGCACCTTGACCGGAATCGGTGAGCTGCTCATCACCGCCGGTCTCGTTGTCGCCCTCTTTCTGTGCTGGCAGCTGTGGTGGACCGGCATTGACGCCAACGCGAGTGCGCGGGCGGTGGCCACGCAGTTCCACGAGAAGCAGGTCGACTCCCCCAAGCGGGCAGGCGAGAAGCACTACGATGCTCCGCCCGTCATGGAGCAGGTCGGCTACGGCGAGACCATTGGGATGCTCGTTGTCCCCAAGTGGTACGGCGTCACCAACAACAACATGCCCATCATGGAGGGCACCGGCTCCGACGTCCTGGACCAGGCCGCGGCGGGCCACTACACCAACACCCAGCAGCTCGGTGAGGTCGGCAACTTCGCGATCGCCGGGCACCGCCGCACCTACGGCAACTCCTTCCGCCGCATCGACCTGCTCCATGAGGGTGACGAGATCATCGTCTCCACGGCCAAGACCTGGTACGTGTTCAAGGTACAGAGTCACGAGCTCGTCGACCCCGAGCAGGTCGAGGTCATCGCCCCGGTCCCCAACCAGCCGGACGCCCAGCCCAAGGATCGCTACATCACGCTGACCACCTGCCACGGGTCGACCGCCGGCGAGTTCGGCAATGACAAGCGCTGGATCGTCCACGCGAAGTTCGAGTACTGGATGGATCGCTCCGAGGGGCGTCCGGAGTCCGTGCTCAACGATCCGGGGGTCAACTGATGTACGGCTTCATCTGGCGGCACCTGCCGGGGCCCGCGTGGCTCAAGGCCATTGAGTCGCTCGTCCTCATCGCCGGAGTCGTCTACGTGCTCATGCAGTACGTCTTCCCCTGGGCCAACGCCACCTGGCACCTGTCCGGCAACGCCGACGTCGGTTGACCGGCGCCCCGCCAGGCCTCGTCCATCGGTACTGAGAGACAGTGTGAAGAACGAAGCGCGTGTGGGGAACAGGAATCCTGTTCCCCACACGCGCTTCGTCGTCAGCGAGAGGGCGGGTGCGCCACCGGGCCTGCGGGAGTGCGGTGCAGGCCCGGCGCGACGTCCGCTCAGGCCAGCGAGGGCTGGAGGCCGAGCGTGCCCACGAGGTGCTCGCGGTAGGCGGGAGAGCTGACCTTGTCCAGCCAGGCGCGGGCCTCGGCCAGGCGGCCCTCGATGCCCAGGCGCTCGACGACCTCCTCGTTGTTCTCCGCGGTGTAGAAGCGGGTGAGGTCCTCGATGGCCTGCTGGGCCAGGCGGGTGTCGCGGGCGACCTTGGCGTCCAGGCGCTGCGCGTACCACGACGAGCTCAGGATGTTCTCCCGCTCGAACAGGGCGCGGAACTCCGGGCTCGTCAGGTCCCAGCCCTCGCGGGAGGTGCCGTCGATCATGATCTCCAGCAGGGCCCGCAGCGGCGGCACGGCCCACTCGATGGAGCCGTCGGCCCGGTAGTGCTCAGCCACCACCTTGTGGGTGGTGACGATGATGTCCACCGAGTCGGCGAAGACCGCCTCATCCTGCAGCTCGGGACGCAGCATCTCCTCGGTGAAGACGACGTCGGGGTGCAGGAAGATCCGGCCGAAGAAGGTAGAGGTGAAGGCCTGGTTCATGCGGTAGCCCAGGCGCGAGGCCTGGACGGTGCGACCCTCGTACTCGAAGTCCTCGATGCGCTCGAGGTAGCCGCCCTCGATGAGGCGGTGGGCGTCGCGCTCCTCAGCGCTCATGCGCGAGAAGATCTCCGGGATGAGCAGCGAGATGTCGTGGGCCACCTGCACCTTCGGGCCGATGTAGCCGGCCGAGGACAGCCAGCCGTCGTAGCCACTGAGGGCGTAGGACAGCAGGGCCGCGTTGAGGTCGTAGATGGCCGGCAGGGCGTTGAACGGGGCCTTGGTGAGCGCACCCTCACTGCCGGCGCCCGTCGTCGAGGGGGACTTGCCGGTCATGGAGGAGATGAACTCCATGAACAACTCGGGCAGCTCCATGTAGTGCAGCGGGTTGTAGGCGCACAGCGGCGGAACCCCGTCCTCGGGCGGGTTGTTGCGGCGCCCGGCGGCGACGACGTCGACGCTGTGGCGCAGCGCCTCGTCCAGGGGACGTCCCGGAAGAGGTGGTTGGTCAGGTCCGCCAGCGCCACGTCCTTCGGGTTGGCGATGTCGGGACGCACCTGGAGGTAACGGGGGTTCTTGGTGGGGGCGCCGTTGACCAGGCGCGGATTGGCCGTGGAGACCCAGTAGGTCTGCTCGGCGGGGTCCTCGGCCTCGGGCAGGGCGGCGGCGCGGGCCACCAGGTCCTGCATGGGCTGGGTGAAGCGGGACAGGCCGGGGGCGTCGGCGGCCATCGCCCGGGCGTCGGCGGGCGTCAGCGGCTGGAAGTTGGAGATGAACAGGTCCGCCTGCGGATCGGACATGTCCGACTCGGTCTGCTTGTCGTAGCCGCGCACGATCGCGTCGTCGGGCCGCTGGAAGAGCAGGGACTCGCAGTTGGTGACGAACTTGCGCGACAGCTGCGAGTCCGGGGTGGAGACCAGGCCGCCGGGGGCCACGATCGAGGCGGTGATGTCGTCCTCGGTCTGGACCTTGGCCGCCGGCGAGAAGTCCGGGCGCAGGGACAGCAGGCGCCAGGCGCCGTCGTCCTCGAAGCCCACGCGCAGCATGTTGACCTTGATGACCTCACCGTCCAGGCGCAGGGAGTTGCCCTTTGCGGCCGTTGATGATGCCCACGGAGAAGTGGCTGCGCCAGTCCTGGCCCCAGCTGGGCTGGTAGAAGCGCTTGACGGTGAAGACGAGCTCCTTGATGTGGGCCGGGATCGACTCCAGGAAGGCGTTGTACTCCTCGGTGTACATCGACGACGGCGTCAGCAGCTTGATGACGCTTCCCAGCGAGCGGCGCTCGGAGAGGATCGAGCGGTGGTTGTCGCTCTTGTTGGCCGGGTCGACGAAGCGGTCGGCGTAGTTGCCGTCGAGGATCGCCTGGACGGCGTCGAAGTCCTCGTCGACGTCGCCGACGTAGGCCTCACCGAAGACGAAGGCGTCCAGGAGGGACTTGGAGATCTCCGACTTGCCGCCGCCGGAGACGGTGGCCGGCTTGTGGGCCTGCGTGGACCAGGGGGCGGTGCCCACCAGGTGCCACTGGGTGGCGTCGCCCTCGCGGTGCTTGGCGTGGACCCGGTAGCCGTTGGGGGCCACGTAGGTGTTGCCCACCAGCAGCGGGATCGAGGCCTCCTGGCCGTCGGGGCCGGTCCAGGTGATCGTCTGGCTGCGCATCGAGTAGTGGGCGCCGGCGGGCACCAGCACCACGGTGGGGTCGGCCACGACGACGGCCGACCCGTCCTCGCGCGCCTCGAAGCGGCCGGGGTTGCGCTCGATGACGTGCTCGAGGGTCAGGCCCTCAGGGGTGTGGACGTCGGTGTACTCCTGACCCAGGTTGTAGCGCGGGTAGGCGACGGCGCCGCCGGCGTGCTCCTCCTCCACGCAGCCGAAGAGGTTGGCCGAGTACCCGATCTGGGTCTTGACCTCCTTCTTGCAGTAGCCGAAGTAGTTGTCCGCGATGACGGTGACGATGACGCCGCGCTCGTCACGCGCCACGCACTTGAAGGCCTTGCCGCCGTTGTAGAGCTCGGCCTCGTCCTTCCAGCACTGGCCGTCGCGGCGCTGACGCTCGGTGGCCTCCTCCCAGGAGGGCAGGCCCAGCTCCTTCTTGGTCAGGGTGGTCAGGTGCGGGGCGAGGATGACGCAGCCGGTGTGGCCGGTCCAGGACTCCGGGGCCAGGGAGGAGTCGTTCTCCGGCAGGTAGGGGTCGCCGCCGTTGCCGAAGATGCCCTCGACGAAGTCCAGGTTGGAGACCAGGCCGCCGGGGGCGATGAAACGGATCTCCATGGAGCGCTCGGCGGAGAAGCCGGGGACCTCGGGCACGACGACGGGGCGCAGCAACAGGGACACGAAGCAGCGGGCCGGGTCCTCCTGGCGGGAGGCCCAGGGCAGGGTCAGCAGGTCCTCGGGGGCGTCGACCGCGTGGGCCAGCAGGCGGGCGAAGACATCGCGCGGGACGGCGATCTTGTCATCGGGGATCGGCAGGCCGCCCTCGGCGACGTGGAAGACGCCGGCAGTGGTGCGGCGGTCGTTGCGGGGGTTGTGCAGGACGCCGCCGAGCACTCGGTAGCTCTCGACGTAGTCGGAGGTGAAGCTGGTGGCGTCCTCAGGCAGGGACAGGGCCCGCGCCAGGCCCGGCTGGTCCAGGACGAAGGTGGAGCGGGGCAGCCTCGGGGTGACGGCCGCGCCCTCCAGGTAGGAGTCGAGGAAGGTCTGAATGCGCTGGTCGGCGGCACAGGGGCGGTGAGCCAGCCGGCGGGAGAGCTCGCGCTGGCGAGCCAGAATCGGGGACATGAGACGGTCCGCCTCACTCTGCTTGACCGGTGCCGGAACGGGGAGTCCCAGCAGCTCCAAACGCAGGGCGATGGCGGAAGTGGTGGCCGCGTCTGTAGTTGTCATGGCACGAGCCTAGACGGACCAAACGACACGCTCCTGTTACGTTCTGCCCAGAAGGACCGCTTCTCCAGTGTGTTCGACGTCGCACCCGCCGGTCGGTCGACGCGAACGGCGACCGACCGGCGCGACGTCAAGCGCTCAGGACAGGGTGCTCAGGACAGGAGCATTTGGGACAGTGCCGTGCCCACGACGCAGGAGGTGAGCACTCCGATGAGCCCGGGCACCAGGAAGGAGTGGTTGATGACGTACTTGCCGATGTGGGTGGTGCCGGTGGGGTCGAAGCCGATCGCCGCCAGGTCCGAGGGGTAGGTGGGCAGGATGAAGTACCCGTAGGAGGCGCCGATGAACCCGACGACGACCACCGGGCTCACCCCGAGTGACAGGGCCATGGGGGCCACGATGAGCAGGCCGGCGGCCTGGGAGTTCACCAGCTTGCCGATGATGAACAGGACGATGGCGTACATCCACACGTGCTGGGACAGGACGCCCGAGAGGCTGTGCTCCAGGCTCTCCAGGTGGGCGTGGACGACCGTCTCGGTCATCCAGGCGACCCCGAAGATGGAGAACATGGCGGTGGCCCCCGCCTTGAACACCGCGGTGGAGGCGATCTTGCCGGCCTGCACCTTGCAGGTCAGCAGGATCAGTGCCCCGGCGGCGAGCATGACCATCTGGATGACCAGGTTCATGCTCAGGCGCTCCATGGCGCCGTTGTCGCCGGTGGGGAACTGGGGACGCAGTACCTCCAGGGCGCCCAGGACGACGACGGCGGTGATGGCGCCCAGGAAGATCCAGGTGGCGCGGTAGGCCTGGGGTGGGAACACCTTGCCGATGAGGGTCTCGGAGCTGGAGTGGACGGTGGCGCGGAACTCCGGGTTCTCCAGGCGCTTCTGGTACTCCTCGTCCTCGTCCAGGTCCTTGCCCCGGCGCATCGACCACAGGGCGGCCAGAAGGACCCCGCACAGCGACGCCGGGATCGAGATCGCCAGGATCTGGAGGACTGACCAGTGCCGATCGGTGTTCTTGGCGATGATGGAGACGATGGAGACCGTGGCCACCGAGACCGGTGAGGCGGTGATGCCCATCTGGGCGGCGACCGATGAGGCGGCCATGGGGCGTTCGGGGCGGATGTTCTTCTTGATGGCGATGTCCGCGATGATCGGCAGCATCGTGTAGACGACGTGGCCGGTCCCGCACAGGACGGTGAGGAACCAGGTGACGCAGGGACCCAGGATGGTGATCTGCTCGGGATGCCGACGCAGGATCCGTTCGGCCACCTGCATCATGACGTCCAGGCCGCCGGACTGCTGGAGGGTGGCGGCGCACCCGATGACGGCCAGGATGGTGAGGATGACGTCGACCGGGGCCTCCCCCGGCTCCAGGCGGAAGCCGAAGACGAGGACCAGCAGGCCGATCCCGGCGATGAGACCGAGGGCGATCCCGCCCTTCTTCGCCCCGATGATGAGGCAGGTGAGGATGATGGCGACTTGAAGGATGATGCTGAGGGTCTGAAGGGCTGTGCTGGCGTCCATGGAGGATCTCCCCGGTTGGGCGGAACGGGTGAGGACGAGTGAGGGGCGGCGCTCCTCGAGCAGGCGAGGAGCCGAGACGCGAAACTGACCTGGCGGGAGGATTGAGGTCAGTGTCTCACCAGCAGCCGGGGACCATTGTCCTGGTTGATACCGGCCGTTTTCGGTGTGCTTCGTTGCCGGCTGGGCGCGAACTCACATTCTGGCTCCCGGTGCGCCGTCGTCGACCCTCAAAGCGCACGAGAGCGCTGTTCGGGGCGATTTAGGTGACAACGGGATAACGTGAGTCGATGGCGTCATGGCTGGTTCCCAGGTCCGCATCGCTACCATCACGGCCCGGTGTTCCTTCATACTGGACGCATGTCGGCGCCCGATGCGGCTTGTCCGCAGCGATCACTCCCGATCGCCGTCGGCGGTCCTGCTGGACGGTGACCGGCCTCCGAGTCGGCGCCAGCAGCCAACATCGGTCATGATGAGACCCTATGTCGCAACCGGAGCGTTATCCCCCGCGCCGTCGCGGCACCCAGTCACCTCCATGACATCAACCGAAACGAGGAGCGCGTGGCAGAAGGCACGAGTGGGAGCGGACCCAGCCGCCCCGTCGGCAACAAGCTGACCCAGGTGGCCGGCGCCGGTCGGCACACCCTGGGCAGGGTCTCGGGGGGGCGGTAAGAAGCCCGGAAAGGGGCGCAAGCAGTCGAAGGCCGAGCGCTCCAAGGACGCCGCCTCGGGGCGCAAGCGCCGTTTCTTCAACTACCCCCGCGCCGGCAAGGGCAAGATTCACCGCTGGATCCCCAGCTGGCGGTTCGTCCTGGGCGTCTTCCTGCTGGGGGTGCTCAGCACTGTCGGCGCCTTCATGTGGGCCTACAACACCATCAAGGTGCCCAAGCCCAGCGAGTTCGCGCTGGCTCAGAGCAGCACGGTCTACTACGCCGACGGAACCACGGAGATGGGGAAGTTCGCGGAGATCAACCGGCAGTCGGTGGACGCCTCCACCCTGCCGGACTATGTGGGCAACGCGGTGGTGGCCTCCGAGGACCGCTCCTTCTACTCCAACAAGGGCGTCGACCCCAAGGGCATCGCGCGCGCCCTCATCAACAACCTGCGCGGAGGCGACACCCAGGGCGCCTCGACCCTGACGCAGCAGTACGTGAAGAACTACTACGTCGACACCACCAGCTCCTACTCCGGCAAGTTCAAGCAGGCCATCATGGCCATCAAGATCGACCGGGAGAAGCCCAAGAAGGAGATCCTGGGCGACTACCTCAACACGGTCTACTACGGCCGTGGCGCCTATGGCATCGAGGCCGCCTCGCAGGCCTTCTTCGGCCATCCCGCCAAGGACATGAGCCCCTCGGAGGCCGCGCTCCTGGCGGGGATCCTGCCGTCGCCCAGCGCCTGGGACCCGGCCGAGAACCCGGACAAGGCCAAGGAGCGGTGGGGACGAGTTCTGCAGTTCATGCTCGACGACGGCTACATCACCCAGGCCCAGTACAACGAGGCCAAGCAGACGGGTATGCCGCACCTCGAGGAGTCCCAGACCAAGCAGGTCTACGCCGGCACCAACGGCTACCTGTTGCAGATGGTGCGCTCCGAGCTTGAGAACAAGGCCAAGATCTCGCCGGAGCAGATCGACACCGGCGGCTTCAAGATCGTCACGACGATCAACCAGAAGGACCAGGAGGCCGCTGTCAACGCGGTCAGATCCCTGCCTCCCGGCGCCTCGCCGAACCTGCGTAAGGCGCTGGTGTCCATCGACCCCAAGACGGGCGGTCTGCTGGCGCTCTACGGGGGTGATGACTATCTGACCAGTCAGGTCAACACCTCGACCGATGCCATCGCCCAGGCCGGCTCCACCTTCAAGCCCTTCGCGCTGGTGGCCGCCCTGGAGAACGGGTGGTCCTTGAACAGCGGCTATCCGGCCACCTCGCCGATGACCATCGAGGGCCATCAGTTCCAGAACTTCAAGAATGTCTCCCCCTGAAGTGGGCCAGCCTCACCCAGGCCACGGAGCAGTCGCTCAACACCCCCTACCTCCAGCTCAATCAGGAGCTCATGAATGCCGAGGACCTGGAGGAGGGGATCACGGCCAAGGTGGCGAACCGTGCCGGCTACCCGGAGAACACCCAGGGTCTGAAGACCCCGGAGCAGCGGACTCTTGTCCAGAACGTGCTCGGCTCGGCCTCCCCGCACACGATCGACATCGCGACGGCGTACTCCACCTTCGCCTCGCAGGGCATCCGGCACGACACCCACATCGTGGCCTCCCTCAAGAACCCCGATGGCACGGACCGCTACACGGCGGACACCAAGGGGCATCGTGAGTTCGATGAGGACGTCATGGCGGACACGACCTATGCCCTCCAGCAGGTCGTCTCCGGACCGAATGGCAGTGCGGACAAGGTGGCCGCCCAGATGGATCGCCCGGTCGCCGCGAAGACCGGATCGTCGTCGGACAACAAGTCCGCCCAGTTCGTGGGCTTCACTCCGCAGGTGGTCACCGCGGTGACCCTCTACCAGACGGGAACGGACGGCTCGGAGGAGTCGATCGAGCCCTGGGGGGAGTACGACGAGATCACCGGCTCGACCTACCCGGCGGACATCTTCATCGACTACATGAATGTCGCACACGAGGGGCTGGAGGTTGAGGACTTCCCGCCGGCGGCCGAGCTGCTGGCAACCCGTGGTGGAACGGTTCCGCAGACCGCCAAGCCCACCGGCGAGCCGGAGGAGGAGGCGACTACGACCCCCACCGCTCCGCCCGAGGCGACTGCGACCCCCACCCCGCAGCCGACCACTGAGCCGACGCCGCAGAGCACCCCGCAGCCTGACGGGAAGCAGACCGAGCAATCGGACTCCAAGAAGAAGCCTGGTGAAGACCAGGGCGGTCAAGGTGGCGATCAAGGTGGCGGCAACAATGGCGGCGACCAGGGCGGTGGCAACCCCGGCAATAACGGCGGTGGCAACAATGGTGGCGACCAGGGCGGCGGCGGCAACCGCGGCAACCCCGGCGACCAAGGCGGCGGCAACAATGGCGGCAACGGCGGAAACAACGGCGGCGGCAACAACGGCGGAGGTCAGGGTGGTGTCGGTTAGCGCCCCGCCACCCCACGGTGACTGAGCCCGCCCGCCCGCGGAGGCCTGACGGTGGGCCGATGACGTGTTGCATGGCACGTCGTCGGCCCACCGTCTCGGCTTTCAGGGCCACCCGGTTGTCCGGTAATGTGGCGAACTGGCTGCGCCGTCAGGCGGATGGACCTCTGTCCACCGGATGGTGCGCCGCACGCATCACCCTCCTGTCACGGAAGGACCGTGACCGCCACAGACCAGAGGAGGTGGGTACCAAGCATGCGTCACTACGAGATCATGATCATCCTCGACCCCGAGACGGACGAGCGCACCGCCAACGCGACGCTCGAGAAGCTGCTGCAGGTCGTTCCCAGCAACGGGGGCACCGTGGACAAGGTCGACATCTGGGGCAAGCGCCGGCTGGCCTACGACATCAAGAAGAAGTCCGAGGGCTTCTACGCCGTCGTGGACATGACCACCACGCCCGAGATCGCCCAGGAGCTCGACCGCCAGCTCGGCCTCAACGAGACCGTTCTGCGCACCAAGCTGCTGCGTCCCGAGGCCTGAGCCTCTACCGGGAACGGAGACAACGCCATGGCCGGAGACACCATCATCACCATCGTCGGGAACCTCACCGCGGACCCCGAGATGCGCTTCACGCCCTCCGGGGCAGCGGTGGCCTCCTTCACGGTCGCCTCCACGCCGCGTACCTTCGACCGCCAGGCCGGCGAGTGGAAGGACGGGGAGACCCTGTTCATGCGCTGCTCGATCTGGCGCGACGCCGCGGAGAACGTGGCCGAGTCGCTGACCAAGGGCACGCGCGTCATCGTCCAGGGCCGACTGGTCCAGCGCTCCTACACCACTCGTGAGGGCGAGAACCGCACGGTGGTGGAGATGCAGGTCGATGAGATCGGTCCCTCCCTGCGCTACGCCAAGGCCCAGGTCACCCGCCAGCCGCGCGGCGGCGGCCAGGGTGGCTTCGGTGGCGGCCAGGGCGGCCCCCAGGGTGGCGGCTTCGGCGGCAACCAGGGCGGTCAGGGCGGATACAACCAGGGCGGTCCCCAGCAGGGCGGCTACAACGGCGGTGGCGGCTTCGGCGGCCAGGGCCAGTCCGGGTACAACGCTCCCGCCGGTGGCGCCGCGGACGACCCGTGGGCCACGGGCGGCTCCACCTCCTTCGGTGACGAGCCCCCGTTCTAAAGCCGCGACGTCGTCGTCCCGTTCCCTCACACACAACACTTTTCATCTCGTAGAGCGCCCAGGCGCTCAGACCAAGGAGTACCACCATGGCGAAGCCCCAACTTCGCAAGCCGAAGAAGAAGGTCAGCCCCGTCAAGGCCATCAAGGTCGGCACCATTGACTACAAGGACACCGCCACGCTGCGGAAGTTCATCTCCGACCGCGGCAAGATCCGCGCCCGTCGCGTCACCGGCGTCTCCGTCCAGGAGCAGCGCAAGATCGCCAAGGCCGTGAAGAACGCCCGCGAGATGGCTCTGCTGCCCTACTCGAGCTCGGCTCGCTGATCGGAGGCACGCGCAATGACCACCAAGCTCATCCTCACGCACGACGTCTCCCACCTCGGCTCCGCCGGCGAGGTCGTGGAGGTCAAGGACGGCTACGCCCGTAACTACCTCCTGCCCCGCAAGCTGGCCACCCCGTGGACCAAGGGCGCCCAGCGCCAGATCGACCAGATGGCCGAGGCGCGCCGCAAGCGCTCCATCGAGTCCCTCGAGCACGCCCAGACCGCTCGCGCCTGGCTGCAGGAGAACGTCGTGACCGTCTCCGCGACCGCCGGTGACAACGGCCGCCTCTTCGGCGCCATCACCACCGCGACCCTGGCCGACGCCGTTAAGGCCGCCGGCGGCCCCGCCGTCGACCGCCGCAAGATTCAGGTCGTGCCGCCGATCAAGTCGACCGGCCGTCACAGCGCCTCCGTGCGCCTGCACGCCGACGTCGTGGCCCCCCTCGAGGTCAACGTCGTCCCCGCGCGCTGAGCGCCGGGCATTCTTCCGCCGTCGGGCCGGGTCCTCCCCGTGGGGATTCCAGCCCGACGGCGTTGTCGTGGGTCTGTGTTGTCTCATGGCTTCTGAGAGTTTCGGATGTCATGACATCTGAGACATCGGTGGGGTGTGTCTGCCGTATGGGAGAGCTGCTGCTTCAGTCTGCCGGAGAGGGGCAGGCCCGGTCACTGTGGTGGCTGCCGGCGTCATCTGGATGCACTGCACGAGGTGTGGGTGTTACTGGACGAGGGTGGGGTGCACTTTGGGTGGGTGGGGCCTTCGTGCAGTACGCACAACCCTTGGCCAGTAGATCCCGACCCTCGTGGAGCAGGCCGACTCGAGGCGGGACCGGCGTTGAGTCATAGCCTCCGTACCCCAGCGCAGACGACGGTCAGGGAGCGGCGCAGGAGGACCGTTGACGGAGGTGCCGGGCACTGCCGCAAGGCCCGCGGACTCTCGCTCCTGCGCGGCCTGGTGTCCACGGTGCTGACATGACAGAGCCTGCCGCCGAATCACGCAGCGGGGATCGTTGGAATTCTGCGGTTCTTTTTCGTTGTGCGGCGCCGGTGCGCCTGTGATGTCAGCACCATGGACACCCACACCCCGTCATGTCTCGCCCCTAAGCCATCCTCGCCCCCTGGACCACTAGCCTGTCCCGGGTTCCTGCCCGAGCGAGTGTCTCAGACGTCATGACACTCACATGTCTCAGAAGTGAGGAGACAGCACAGTGCCCTGAACCCTCGACCCCGAGGCATAAGGTACGACAGCGCGGGAAGGGGCCGATCAGTGGCGCCAGGCGGTGCCGCGCGAGCGCAGATAGGTGGTGGCGCCGCGGGCGGCCATGAAGACCCAGGCGAAGGCAATCCACAGCAGCACCAGGCCCGACGTCGCTCCATCAGCCCCAGGCAGCACGCCGCCCCCGATCAGCAGCGCGAGAGGCACGTAGGGCACCAGCGTCACCAGACCCGCCCGGGCCAGGTAGCGGCCGTCACCGGCACCCATGAGCACGCCGTCGAGGAGGAAGACGACCCCGGCGAGTGGCTGCGCGCTCGCCGCGACCAGGAGCGTTGGAGTCGCCGCCGCGATGACGCCCGCGTCAGAGGTGAAAGCGCGGGGCAGCCAGGCGGCGCCCGCCGCCATGAGCACGCCGATGAGGACACCGGTCCCAGCGCCCCAGGCCAGCATCCGCTTCAGGAGCTCGTCAATGGACCAGCCGGCGGTCGCCGCAGCAGCGCCGGCCTCCTCCTCGGTGAGGGCCTCAGCCTCCGGTGCGGCCGAGCCCGTGTCCGCCCTTTGGGCCTGTCCCAGGGCGGTGCCGATGAGCGCCTGCGCCGCCACCGCCAGTGCGTCCAGGGCGAAGGCCGCGAAGGTCCACAGGGCGTTGACCACCTGGTGGGCGGCCAGCGGCACCTCCCCGAGCGCGGTTGCCGCCCACACGGTCACCAGGATCGCCACCCGCAGGCTCAGTGAGCGGATGAGCAGCGGCGCCCCACTGCCCAGGGAGGCCCGCAGGCCCTGGCGGTGGGGAAGCAGTCCCACGCCGGCCGCCCGGGCCGCCCGGGCGATCGGACCGGCCAGCGCCAGCGCCATGGCCGTCTGCGCGATCGCGGTTCCGGCGCCCGAGCCCGCGATCCCCATCCCGACGCCGTAGAGCAGGATCGCGTTGACGACGACGTTGAAGACCGCCCCGGCCGTGGCCACGACGAAGGGCGTGCGCGTATCCAGCAGGCCGCGCAGCACGCCGGTGGCGGCCAGGACGACGAACATCCCGGGAAGACCCGGGCAGGAGGCGCGCAGGTAGGCCACGGCCGCCTGAGCCACCGCGCCGTCGGCGCCCATCGCCGCGGTCAGCCAGGGGGCGGTCAGTCCCAGGAAGGCGCCCGCGCCCAGCCCCAGCAGGAGTGCCAGCCACATGCCGTCGACGCCGGCCCGCAGGCCCTCGGTGCGCCGGCCGGCCCCGAACAGCCGCGCCGTCGTCGCCGTGGTGGAGTAGGCCAGGAACACGAACAGGCCCACCGTCGTCGTCAGGATCGTCGAGGCCAGGGACAGGCCCGCCAGGCTCACTGCGCCGAGGTGGCCGACCATGGCCGAGTCCGCCAGGACGAAGAGCGGTTCGGCGATCAGTGCCCCCAGAGCGGGGACGGCCAGGGACAGGACCTGACGGTTGAGGCCGGAGGAGGCGGGGCGACTGGTGTTGGGCACGGCCCCCATTGTGGACCAGGGGTCCGTGCCGGAGCATCAGCGCCCCGGCGGTCCTTGGGCGGTACCGCGCGGGGAGGAGCGCGTGGCCGCCACCGCGGAGCGCTCGAGGGTGGAAGCCGGGTGCCGGCTTAGAACACGGAGGGAGACTGCCCGGGGAGGTCCTCACGGCCAGGTTGAGGATGAGGTTGAGGTGAGGTCGCTGCGCTGGAGCATGGGCGTGATCGAGGCTACGGATCGCCGGTATTGTCCTGGGGGATCGCACAACTATTCGAGTCCCAGGAAAGTACTAGAAGGCTGAATACTTGCTGAGGATATGCCTGATGAAGCCGATGTTCGGCCGAGATGGCGGGGTCTGGGGATAACTGGAGCGGACCACCCTGTAGAGGAGTCACAAACGGTGCGGACCTCAAGTCGAAGATGATGTTTGTCCACAGGTTTACCCACTTGTCCACAGATCACATTGTGATGTCGTGGGAAGAACCTATAGGAAGCCTGAACTCTCAGATTCCTGGTATCCCAAGGAAAAGTCGCCTTGCTGTGGGGGAGTCGCTTCCAGTGCGCACATCCGTGTCCACAACCTGCCCACCTCTGTCCCCAGGCTCTGGGGGTCTTCCCACAGCGGGGGTGCGGATATCCCCAAGCCGGGTGAACTTGAGAGTTTGCGGGGCCTGCCCGATGGCGTTATGGTCACGCGCGCGCTCCACGCGGGCGAGCGTCTTCCTGACGCGGCGGGCCGTCGTCGGGAGCAGTAGGACGAGCCGGGACCAACCGGCGTGACAGTGCGGGAGGTGGCCGGATGGACAACGGCATGGGCGCTCAGGCCGGATCGGGCGGCGCCGACGGCGGAAGCGTCCGCACCGACAGCTCCGCCTTCGACCGCCTCCCACCCCAGGACCTCGAGGCCGAGATGGCTACGCTCGGCGGCATGCTCCTGAGCAAGGAGGCCATCACCGACGTCATCGACGTCCTGCGCGGCCCGGAGTTCTACCGCTCGGCCCACGAGTCGATCTTCGACGCGATCGTCGAGGTCTACAACCGCTCCGAGCCCGCCGACCCGCTCATCGTGGCCGATGAGCTCTCCAAGCGCGGTGAGCTCGAACGGATCGGCGGCGCCCCCTACCTGGCCACCCTCATGGCCACCGTCCCCACCGCCGCCAACGCCGGCTACTACGCCCGCATCGTCAAGGACAAGGCGCTTATGCGTGGCCTGGTGCAGGCCGGCACCCGCATCACCCAGCTCGGATACTCCACCGACGCCGGCGACATCGCCGAGCTCGTCACGCTGGCCGAGGCGGAGGTCTACTCGGTGGCTCATCACGAGGGGGAGAAGGAGGACTACGTCGCCGTCTCCGAGCTGCTGGGCGAGGCCAATCTGGAGATCGAGGCCGCCCAGAACCGCGACAACGGGGCGCTGACCGGGGTGCCGACCGGCTTCATCGAGCTCGATGAGCTCACCGGCGGACTCCACCCCGGCCAGATGATCATCGTGGCGGCGCGCCCCGCCATGGGGAAGTCCACGCTCGCCGTGGACTTCTGCCGCTCGGCGTCGATCCACCACGGGATCACCAGCTGCTACTTCTCCCTGGAGATGGGGCGCATGGAGCTCATGATGCGCATCCTGGCCGCCGAGTCCAGCGTGGACATGAACAAGCTGCGCGGCTCGCGCCAGATGGAGGACCGGGACTGGACCGATGTCGCCGTGGCCTACAACCCCGTCTCCAACGCGCCGCTGTTCATCGACGACTCGCCCAACCTCACGATGCCGGAGATCCGCTCCAAAGGCGCTGCGCATGAAGCAGCAGCACAACCTGGGGCTCATGGTCATCGACTACCTCCAGCTCATGAGCTCGGGCAAGCGGGTCGAGTCGCGCCAGCAGGAGGTCTCCGAGTTCTCCCGCTCCCTCAAGCTGCTGGCCAAGGAGCTGGAAATCCCGGTGATTGCCGTCGCCCAGCTCAACCGCGGGCCTGAGCAGCGCACCGGCAACAAGCCCCAGATGAGCGACCTGCGCGAGTCCGGGTCGCTGGAGCAGGACGCGGACATCATCGTGCTGCTGCACCGCCCGGAGTACTACAACAACGAGGAGCGCCCCGGCGAGGCCGACATCATCGTGGCCAAGCACCGTAACGGGCAGACCCGCACCATCCCCGTGGCCTTCCAGGGGCACGTCTCGCGCTTCGCCAACATGGCGCGCGACGTCACCCCCGAGCCCGCCTACGAGTAGGCCGTCCCGGCAGGGCGCGGGGCCGGGAGGCGGACCGTGCGCAGCCGCAGCACGCCCACGGCCCAGCTCGCCGCCGTCAGCAGGACGGCCATGGCGGCGCCGTGCTCTAGGCCCCGGCGTAAGTAGTCGGCCGTCTCGGACCCCAGGTTCTCCACGACGACGCTCGCGAGCTCCCGGGTCGACCACAGCGGCAGGACGCGGGTCCAGCCCTCGGAAGGATCCACCAGCACTTGCACCGCCATGACTGACAGCAGCAGAAGAGCCCCCTCGAGGTCCCGTGGAACCAGGGCGGCGGCCAGGGAACCCAGGGGAGTGGCCACGGTGGCGGTCAGCAGCAGCATGACCGGCACTGCGCCGGGGTGGGTGAGCTCGTCGCCGATCGTGGCCAGGACGAGGCCGCTGTAGAGGAGGCCGAGGATCCACCCGAGCCCGAGCACCGCGAGGTAGCGGCCCAGCAGCAGGCTTGCGGGCCGAGCCCCGCTCACGGCGAGGCGGCGGTCCACTGAGCGGGACGAGACCTGCGTGAACAGCGCCAGCGTCGCCGTCGCCCAGCCCAGGCCGATCGACAGGAGCCGGATCGCGGTCCAGTGCGTCTCCAGGCGCACCAGGTAGAAGGTCAGGGGCAGGAGGGTCGCCAGTGCGAGTGCGCCACGCCGTCGGGCGAGCTCCCGCAGGGTGACGAGTGCGACCAGGCCCGTGGTCGCAGCCATCGACCGGAACCGGGCGCCCTCGGAGCGGCCCCACTTGGTCTGCAGCGTGGACTGGTCAGGCGGCGTGCTCATGCGGACTCCTTTCGCAGCGTCCGTCGGGGCATTCGGTGGATTGTCCGGCCAGCGTCCTCCTGCGGGGCCGGCAGCTCGACGACGCGGTCAACCAGGTCGACGTCGCGCAGCAGGTGGGTGACCAGCAGGACGCCCGCGCCCGAAGCGCGCCAGGCCGAGATGAGGGCCCACAGATCCTCGTAGGCCAGAGCGTCAAGCCCCTGGTAGGGCTCATCCAGCAGGAGCAGGTCGGGGGCGTCGAGCTGGGCGAGAGCGACGTTGAGCTTCTGCTGAGTCCCACCCGAGAGCGTCCCGGCGGTCTGGTCTCCGCGCGCGGTCCAACCCAGGCGGGTGAGGAGACGGTGACCGGTCGAGATGGAGCGGCCTTGCCGAATCCCACGCGCCGCCCCGAAGAGCCGGAGGTGCTCGTCGACCGTGAGCAGTGGTGCCAAAGGAGTCGAGCTGAGGCGCGTAGCCGAAATTCGGTGTCCTCTCGACGCTCCCACCGCTTGCACGCAGCAGGCCCGCGCACAGCTGAAGCAGGGTCGACTTGCCGGCGCCGTTAGCCCCGACGACGGCGACGACCTCGCCCCGGTGGATGGTGAGGTTGATGCCGGACAGGACCGTGCGCCTGCCGCGGCGCGCGGAGACGTCTGTCAGGCGCAGGACCACGGGGGTTGCGGGCGAAGTCCTGGCAGATGTGGTGTCGAGGCCGGTGGTGTCGAGGCCGGCAGTGGCGGGGAGCGACGAGCTGAGTGGGGCTGGGGTGGGTGTTGCCGCCTGATAGTCCCGCAGCGCTGAGGCGACCTCTCGGGCGTAGAGGACTGCAGGTCCGTACAGGTCGCCAGGGCGGCACCCCGGCCGCCTCGGCCTCTGTCCGGGTCGAGGCAGCCGTGCGCTCGACCTCGGAGGACGGCAGACCGTGGGAGGCGAGCTCCGCCGTGAAGCTTCGGTACCACTCGGCCGTCGTGTTCTGTGCTGGGTCCCTGGCTTCCTCGGGCCGGTTCATGAGGGGACCTCCGTGCGTACCCTGCGGCCCTCGATGAGGTCGCCGACCGCTGTGGAGAAGGTGCGCCACTCGGCTCGTCGTGCGGCGAGCTCGGTGTGTCCGGCGTCCGTCAGCTCGTAGTACTTGCGGGCGGGCCCGGAGGTGGAGGGGCGCCAGGAGACCGCGAGGAGGCCGCGCTTCTCCAGGCGCATGAGAGCCGGGTAGAGCGTGCCGCCGGGTACCTCGTCCAATCCGGCGGCGGCGAGCCGCTGGGCCAGGGACAGCCCGTAGTCGGCGTGCTCGGCCAGCAGCGAGAGCAGACAGGGTTCCAGGAATCCGCGCAGGAGGCGCGCCGCTGATGAGTCCATGGTTTATAGACTACCTAGTTACTAGGTTATCTGTCTACTGGACTGGCGTGCCGGTTCCCAGGGGCCGATCTGTCACGGAAGGCGACTTTTAGGTGCGTCGGTGTTGCGTCGCGCCGGCGGGCCTGGGGTGTCTGTGCAGGTCAGGTCGGTGCGGATGGGGTGGCGGCCGCAGCCGTCCGCCTGAAAAGTCGCCAGGAGTGACAGAAGTGGCGTGGATGACGCACGTCCGCCGCCGACGGGCTGAAAACCGACGGCGGCGGATGGTGAAGCGGGAAGATCAGTGAGGAACTGAGGTGCGGCTCAGCGTCGCGGCTCAGGCCTGTTGGTACTCGCCCTGGTAGACGTAGAGGAAGGGCATGTTGCCACGCAGGCCGTGCCGGATGGAGGAGGAGACGACCTCCTTGGCGGTGACGGCGGCCTCAAGCGGGGAGGCGCCCTTGGCGAGCTCGGCAGTCACCGCGGCGGCCAGGGTGCAGCCGGCGCCGTGGACGCGCTCGGTGCCCACGGCCTCAACCTCGAGGACCTCCAGGGTGGTGCCGTCGTAGAAGACGTCCAGCGCGGTACCGGTGCCCAGCGACGGGCCGGCCTTGGCCAGGACATTGGGGACGCCCTGGTCGTGGATGCGCTTGGCGGCGTCCTTGAGCTGCTCGACGGTGGTGATCTCCTCCATGCCCGCCAGCGTGGCGGACTCGAAGAGGTTCGGGGTGGTCATCGTGGCGCGCGGCAGGATCTTGGTGCGCAGGGCGTTGTCCACCTCGAGCGCGCCCCCGAACTCCTGGCCCTTGCAGATGAGGACCGGGTCGAGCACCACGGTGGGGAAGTCGTAGGTCTCCAGGGCCTGCTCAACGACATCGATGGTGGGCGCCGTCCCCAGCATGCCGATCTTGACGGCGTCGATGCGCGAGTGGACGGCAGCGCAGGTCTCGATCTGGTCGGCGATGACACCGGGGTCCACCGGGACGAAGCGGTGGTTCCACCCGTCCTTGGGGTCCATGGACACGATGCAGGTCAGGGCGGTGCAACCGTAGACGCCGAGGGTGTGGAAGGTCTTGAGGTCGGTCTGGGCGCCGGCGCCGCCCGAGGCCTCGGAGCCGGCGATGGTCAGGGCGATAGCAGTCATGCCTCTAGCCTGCACCGGTCGGGGCGCACGAGCCAAGCCGGGCCGGTCGCATCGAACCGGCCCGGCTCGGCGGACCGGTTCGTCAGCGGCCGTGGGCTCAGGCGTTGGCGATGGTCCAGCGGTGGCCGCGGTGCGCGTCCTTCTCGGCCTCATCCACCAGGGCGACGGCGAAGTCGGCCACGGAGATCTCGCTGCCCGCGGGCTGGTCGCCGCCCTCGGTGTAGGTACCGGTGCGCGGCTTGTCAGTGAACTCCGGAGCGGGGGGAGAGGAAGGTCCAGGTCAGAGCGCTGCCGGCCTCGCGATAGAGGTCGAGGACCTCGGTGAAGGCCAGGGCCTCGGGCTTGTACTCCTCGGGGAACCCGGGGGTGTCCACCAGGCGGGTGCCGTCGGGCGTGAGCAGGGAGCCGGCGCCGCCGACGACGATGAGCCGGCCGGTGGGGGCTGCCGCGATGAGGGCGCGGTGGGCGTCGATGACGGGCTGGGCGGACTCTCCGCGGCCGGCGGAGACGGTGATGACGGTGGCGTCGGAGCTGTTGATGAGGTCGACGACGGCCTGCGTGTCGGCCAGGGTGAGGGTGACGTCCTGCGCGGCGCCCTCGGTGTGACGGCCCGAGCGCGAGGCGGAGACGACCTCGTGGCCGCGGCCGGCGGCCTCGGTGACGGTGGCCGAGCCGACCATGCCGGTTCCTCCGATGACGGCGATCTTCATGACTTCCTCCAGGTAGGGGGTGCTGGTTTGAGGCGAGTGCGTCGGGTGCCGGCGACCTCGCGATGACTCGATGGTATGCTTTGGATACCGAGTACCTCAAAGTAACTAAGGGAGTGTGTTGTGTCACTGGCTGAGGGGTTGATGGCTGAGCGGAGGGAGGCGGCACGAGGCGGCGTCAGCAGTGCGAGGAGCGCCGTCGCCGCTCGCGGCACCGACACCTCGAGTGTGGAGGGTGCGATGGAGCTGTCCTCAGGCGAGTCAGGAGACACTGTTCCTCGGGAGAGCGCCCCATGCTGCGAGGTTGCCGCCGCTGAGGGAGTTCAGGCGCCGGTCTTCGACTTCGACATCCTCTCGCCCGCCTGCCCGTCGCGCACGGTGCTGCGCCACGTCGTCGACCGCTGGACCCCGCTGGTGGTGACGGTCCTGGCCGACGGGCCGAGCCGCTTCGGCGAGCTGCGTGCTCGGGTCGGCGGGGTGACGCCCAAGGTCCTCACTCAGACGCTGCGATCCATGGAGCGCGACGGCCTGGTGACGCGCACTCAGCTGCCGGGCGTGCCGCCTCGGGTCGACTACGAGCTGACCGACCTGGGCCGCAGCCTCCAGGCGCCCATCGACGCGCTGCGCACCTGGATCCACACCCACTCCGCCCAGATCCTGGCCCACCGCGAGTCCTACGACGCCGTCGAATCCTGACACTCCGGCGCGCTCGGGACGTGAACGCGATCGTCCCTGCGGCTGTTTCTGCGGCCGGGGACATCCTGCGCGGTCGGGGCCTTCCCGGTCAGCCGGGGACGTGCCGCGCGTCCGGGGACAGGATTCCGGTCCCCGACGGCGTCGAATGCCCCCGCCCGGAATGACACGCCCCCGGCCGCGCGCCATGTCCCCGTCGGTGGTGGGCCCGCGGGTTCAGGTGGCCGACGCCGTGAGCTCAGGAGATGGGGCCGCGCCCGGCGGCGCCTGCTGGTGCCCGTCGGGGGCCGACTGTATGGCCGACTGCGTGACCGTCTGAAGTGCGGCCTCGCCGATGGTGGCGGTTATCAGCGACCGACTGTACGGCCGACCGCGCCATAGCCTCGCCGATGCGCCCCGGTCGGCGGGACGATGAGGAAATCAGTACCGCGGCGACGCCGAATCGGGGACCATAGATCTATGAGCGCCGCCACTTCCCTCCCGCCATCCCTTAACGACATCGTCTTCCACGTCCTGGACCCGCTTGAGGCGGTCGAGCGGGACATCTTCCTCACGCGCGCCGAGGCCTGGTACCCCGATCTCCTCGATGGGCTCACCACCCTCTACGGCGACGCCGCCGAGGAGGAGGCGCTCAACCTGCTGGCCCTGGCCGCCCGGGCCTACGCGGAGCGCGACTACGAGCTGCGCCGCCTGGACCTGGCCCGCACCCTCGACCCCGCCTGGGCCCAGCACCCCGGCCGCGTCGGCTACGCCGCTTACACCGAGCGCTTCGCCGGCACCCTGCGCGGCGTGGAGGACCGTATTGACTACCTGCGCGAGCTGGGCGTCACCTACCTCCACCTCATGCCCCTGCTCACCCCGCGCCACGGCGACTCCGACGGCGGCTACGCGGTCGCCGACTACCGCACCGTGCGCCCGGACCTGGGCACCATGGACGACCTCGAGCACCTGGCCGGCGAGCTGCGCGCCGAGGGCATCTCCCTGGTCGTGGACCTCGTCCTCAACCACGTGGCCGCCGAGCACGAGTGGGCGGAGCGGGCCCGCGCCGGCGAGCAGCGCTACCGCGACTACTTCCTCATCTTCCCCGACCGCACCGAGCCCGACGCCTACGAGCGCACCCTGCCGGAGGTCTTCCCGGGACTTCGCCCCCGGCAACTTCACCTGGGACGACGGCGTGGGCGGCTGGGTGTGGACCACCTTCAACTCCTTCCAGTGGGACCTCAACTGGCGCAACCCCCACGTCATGGCCGAGTTCGCCGGCATCGTCCTGAACCTGGCCAACCGCGGCGTCGAGGTGCTGCGCCTGGACGCCATCGCCTTCACCATCAAGCGCAAGGGCACCGACTGCCAGGGCCAGCCCGAGGTCCACGCCATCACCGAGGTCCTGCGCGCCCTGACCCGCATCGCCTGCCCCGCCGTCGACCTCAAGGCCGAGGCGATCGTGGCCCCCACCGAGCTCCTCCAGTACCTGGGCCAGGGCAAGTACACCGGCAAGGTCTCCGACCTGGCCTACCACAACTCCCTCATGGTCCAGATCTGGTCCATGCTCGCCGCGCGCGACACCACGCTGGCCGTTGAGGCCCTCCAGAACCTGCCGGTCGAGCCGTCCGCCGCCACCTGGATCACCTACCTGCGCTGCCACGACGACATCGGCTGGGCCATCGACGACGACGACGCGGCCGCCGTCGGCCTGTCCGGCTACGACCACCGGTCCTTCCTGTCCGACTGGTACAGCGGCGAGTACCCCACCTCCGACGCCGCGGGCCTGGTCTTCCAGCACAACCCGGCCACCGGGGACCGGCGCATCGCCGGGACGGCCGCCTCGCTCATCGGGATCGAGGCCGCCACCGAGGCCTGGGAGGGCGTCACCGACGAGACCCCCGAGCACAAGGCCGAGGCGCTGTGGACCTGGCGCGAGGAGCGGATTCACGCCCTGCGCATGGCCCACGCCATCGTCTACGGCTGGGGCGGCATCCCCGTCCTGTGGAGCGGGGACGAGCTCGCCCAGCCCAACGACCCCAACTGGGACACCGAGCCGGGCCACGAGGCCGACTCGCGCTGGGCCGGTCGCCCCCGCCTCGATGAGGCCCGGCTGGCCAACCGCCGCGACCGCTCCACCGTCGAGGGGCGCGTCTTCACCGACCTGGCGCACATGGCGCAGGTGCGCGCCGGCCTGCCCCAGCTCGACGCCGCGGTGCGCACCCAGGTCCAGGACGTCGACGACCCCGGGGTGCTGGTGACCTACCGCGACCACCCGCGCGGCAGCTTCGTGGGCGTGTACAACGTGACGCCGCAGTGGCGCTCGGTGGCCGCCGACCAGCTCGCCCGGCTCGGGTCATGGGGGCAACCGACGTCCTGACCGACACGGTCCCCTTCGGCTCCACCACGCTGGACGGGGCGGGGGACGGACGCGTGCCCGTGCCGCCCTACGCCGCCTGGTGGCTGGTGCGCCCCACGGACTAAGACGGACCAAGGTCCCGGCACGGAGTTGGGCCCGGGCGGCGGGCGTGCATCATTAAGGGCGTGACCCGCCGTAGCCTCTCCACATCGTCAGACACCCCCGATTCCGCAGCCGGTTCTGCGACCACGGCGGTCACTGAGCCATCCGACGTCGCCCGAGAGACCGCGCTCGTCTCTGCGGCACTGGACTCGGCCACGCCCGCGGCCCTCCTGGCCGGGGCCATCGACGTCGAGCAGGCGCCCCGCCCGCTGAGCGTCTTCGACCTCATGCGCATCGGCATCGGCCCCTCCTCCTCCCACACCGTGGGCCCCATGCGGGCCGGCCGCGCCTTCAGCCGGGCCCTTGCTGAGGCGGTCCGCCCGGGCGGCGCGGGGGACTCCGACGGCGAGTGCGCCTCACCGGCCCCTGGCGCCGGCCTGCCGCAGCCCACCCGCGTCACCGTCGAGCTCTACGGCTCGCTCGGCGCCACCGGCCGCGGGCACGCCACCGACCGCGCCGCCGTCATGGGCCTGGCCGGCTACGAGCCCGAGACGGTCCCCGCCGTCGTGTGCGAGTCCCTCATGGAGGAGGTCGAGGCCGCCGGCGAGCTGGTGGTCGACGGCGTCGGTCCCATCCCCTTCAGCCCGAGCGCCGACATCCACTTCCTGCCCGGGCGGGTCCTGCCCTACCACGTCAACGGCATGACCCTGACCGCCTACTGCGCCAGCGGCGCCGAAATCCTGCGCCGCACCTACTACTCCGTGGGCGGCGGCTTCGTCATGGAGGACGTCGGCGCCCCCGGGGCACCGTCTATCCAGGCCCTGGCGACCGCCTCCGCCTCTCAGGCTCACGCCACCCCCGCACCCTTCCCCCTTCACCACCTCGGCCGCGATGCTGGCGATCTGCGAGCGCGAGGGCCTGAGCGTCTCCGACGTCGTCCTGGCCAACGAGCTCTCCGCCCGCAGTCGCGAGGAGGTCATCGCCTACCTGGACCGGCTGCGCGCCACGATGCGCGCCTGCATCGAGGCCGGCATGAACGCCGAGGGCATCCTGCCCGGCGGACTCGGCGTGCGCCGACGCGCCAAGGCCCTCCACGAGCGGCTGTGCGCCCAGTCGACCGGCCCGGCCGCCGCCTTCACCATGGCCGACCCCCTGCGCGGCATGGACTGGGTGGACCTGTTCGCGCTCGCGGTCAACGAGGAGAACGCCGCCGGGCGCCGCGTCGTCACCGCCCCCACCAACGGTGCGGCCGGCATCGTCCCGGCGGTCCTGGCCTACTACGAGCGCTTCATCCCCGGGGCCGACGACGACGGCGCCCGCCGCTTCCTGCTGGCGGCGACGGCTGTGGGCGGGCTCATCAAGACCAACGCCTCGATCGCAGGGGCAGAGGTGGGCTGCCAGGGGGAGGTCGGATCGGCCTCCTCGATGGCGGCCGCCGGCCTGGCCGAGGCCCTGGGCGGGACGCCCGCCCAGGTGGAGAACGCCGCCGAGATCGCCATGGAGCACAACCTGGGGCTCACCTGCGACCCGGTGGGCGGACTGGTCCAGATCCCCTGTATCGAGCGCAACGCGGTGGCCGCCGTCAAGGCCATCAACGCCGCCCGCATGGCACTGTGGGGCGAGGGCCGGCACGCCGTCAGCCTCGACACCGTCATCGAGACGATGCGCCAGACCGGCGAGGACATGCTCGCCAAGTACAAGGAGACCTCCCGCGGCGGCCTGGCCGTCAATGTCGTGGAGTGCTGAATTAATCAGTGAGTACTGTTGTCGAACATTGATGTGCTCATGCGATTCTATCGGTTCAGATTGTTGAATCTGTTTTCTTAAGGCTGTATTTAATGTAATCACCCTTTTAAGTATTGTAGTTGAGTTGTAGGATTTATCGTGTTAATATGTAATTACTCGCGTCGGGCGTAAAGGAAGTTTGGAGCATGTCAGACACTATCGTCGCATCGATTATTGGTGTTGTCGGGGCTGTGATCGCTGCTCTTGTGTCTGCGGTGATGTCGGCCAAAAATAATAAAGGAGGTGACGGAGACCTAATCTACATCGACGGAGATGGGAATGTGGCAACTATGGAAAAGCATGATAATAGAACTTACAACACTTATTATATGCACCCCTTTAGGGGAGGCTCGTCAGACGATGACGCCCTCCTTATCATCATCTCCGCAGCCGCAATTTTTGCATTTGCTCTCGTCGGAGTTGGGGTCTTCGGAGATTTAATTTTGGTTGGGGCTGCTACTATGGGCAGCATCTTTGTGTTTTTTTCTGCTAATATTTTCTCTGGTTAGAGGTGTGTCAGTAAAAAGAGTTTATCTTCTTGGATACCTTCTGTTTGGTGTCTTGGTCTGGGTTTCGGTTCACTATATTACCACATCAAATGTATTTTTGGTGCTCAAGGGTGCCGTGAGGTCGGGAAGTTTAACCCAAAGGGCTTTTGCTGTATTCAGTGTAGGTTATGCGGGTCATGCAGTTGCGATAGTATTCTTCTTGGCGGTGTTTTCGGTGTGTATTACTACATGGTCTGGAGTTGCTACATTAGTCAAATACAATGATGTAAGTTACGACACAAAAAAAGGAGGTGGCAAGGAGTTTATTTCCTGTCTCATCGGCATGGCTATGTCGATTATTTCGTGTTTTGGTGATCTAATTGGATCTTGGATTAGTTGGATGGGTCAGGTAAACATGGGAACTTGATCAACGGCTAAATGCGTGGGGGCCGCAGCGTTGCGCTGCGGCCCCCACCTCAGTGTGCAGCCCGGGTCAGCTGCTCTGGGCGGTGCTGGACTGGTTGTTCGACTGACTGTTCTGGTTGCTCTGGTTGCCGGACTGCTGACCGTTGGACTGCTGCCCGTTGGACTGCTGGCCCTGGCCGCCGCCGGGCTGACCGCCCTGGCCGCCCTGTCCTCCCTGGCCACCATCCATGGGGCCGCCCGTCCCGGCCGACAGCGCCGAGGCCGTCCCCGTGGCCGAGCCGCCCGACGACGTCGCCACCGTGTACTGCTGGCCCTCGGTGAGCCCCAGCACCGTGATCGCCTCAGCCGTGAAGTCGACCTTGAGCGAGGCCACCTGTGACCCGGAAGCATCCGTGACGGTCAGCGTGTCCCCCGCGCTCACCGACGGAGAGCCCGTCACCCCCACGAGCTGGCTCTCGCCGTTGGCGTCCACTGAGCCGTCCATCGCGCCGGCCTGCCCCGAGACCACCACGATCCCGCCCTTGACGTAGGCCGAGCCATTGGAGTCGATACCGTCGGAGGAGGCGTAGGAGACCTCCACCTCGCCACCGCTGATCGTCAGCACCGAGCCGTCGTCGGACTCGGAGTCGGCATTTTCGTGCCCCTCGATGACGTGGTCGCCATTGGAGGCGTTGATGCCGTCGTCGCCCGCCGCGATGGACAGCTCCCCGCCGGCCACGTTGATGAACGCCGCCTGCAGCCCCTCATCGGCCGCATTGACAGTGACCTTCCCGGAATCCTGCGTATAGCTCACCCCGGCGTTGATGCCCTTGGGCGAAGCGTCGAGGAGTCCGCCGTCGACTCCTGCCCGGGCGGGGCCTTCTCCTCCACAGTGGCGTTCGCCTGGCCGCCGCCGGCCGTGATCGTCAGGGTCGTGTCCTTGACGGTGACGTCCGTGGTCGCCGAGATCGCGTCGTCGGTGGAGGTCAGCGTGATGCTCGCCTTCCCCAGGGAGATGAAGCCCTTCGTCTCATCGTCGCCCTCACTGGACTTCAGGGCGTCGCCGCCGGCCTCCACCGTCAGCGTCCCGGACTCCACCACCAGATAGTCCTTGCCGCGCAGGCCGTCGTCGGCGGCCTTGACCTTGATGGTGGTGTTCCCGGTGATGATGAGGCCGTTCTTGGAGGAGATGCCGTCCTTGTAGGAGCCGGTCACATCCAGCTGGCCGGTCCCGGTGACGGTGAGCGTGTCGGAGGAGAACAGGGCCGCGGTGGCCTCCTGCCCCGAGGCGTAGCTCGCGCCGTCGGTCAGCGTGTTCTTGGAGTCCTTGGGCAGGACCACGATCGCCTTGCCGGCGTCCTGGATGTCGATGGCCGGCCCGTCCGAGCTCGTGATGCTCGCGCCCTTGAGGACCAGGCGCACGTCCGCCTTGGGGGCGTTGACGACGATCCGCCCGCTGCTGAGCTCACCGCTGATGACATAGGTGCCGCCGCCGCTGATGGTGACGGTGCCCCCATCGACCTTCACGTCGCTCGACGCCGACCCGCTGGCCGAGGCCGACGATCCCGAGAGGGTGATCGTGGTGGCCGACGACGTGTCCGGGGTGCCGGCGTCGTCCGCGGAGCTCGAGGCGTTCTCTACCGAGGCGTTCGCGCCCAGGATGTCGGAGACGCTTGCGCCGGTCGACGCCGTGGCGACCGACGAGGAGATCGTCGTCCACGTCGTATCCGACTCACTCGAGCTCGAGGCACTGGCATTGCCGGAGGCCGAGGAGGTCGAGCAGCCGGCCGCCAGGGCGATCGCGGCCAGGAACGCGACGGCTCCGGTCGCACGACGGCGGAGTCGGGGGAGGGGCGTGGTCGTCGTCTTGGTGGTCTTCATGGTGTCTGGCCTCTTCTTCTCGGGTTCTTCTCGGGTCCGGTATCGGATCGTGGGTGGTCTGGTGCGCGGCGCTCAGGCGGCGCTCGCGGTGGCGCGGGTGGCGCCGATGCTCTCCAGGTTGGAGCGGTCGGTGCCGAACAGGTCGGCGAGCTCGTGGGTCAGGGTCCGGTACCACCGGTTGGCGGGCAGCTCGGGGTGGAGCAGCGCCATGCCTGTGGCGTACTTCGAGATGCGGGCGGGGCGGTGTCCGGCGTCCCACAGGGCCCGGTCCGCAGGTGAGGGTGTGGCCGGGTTCTTCGTCTCGACGACGGCGACGCCCGCTACCGCCACCGGCTCGCCGTCGTCGATGGCCGCGGTCAGGTGGGCCGGGCGCAGGGCCTGCGGGGCCCCGGCGACTCCGGCGGTTCTCGTGCGGACCCCCGGTGTCAGGCGCCGCCAGGTCAGGGACGTGTCGATGGTGGCCCGGGCCTCGGCGCGCGGCAGGTGCAAGGTGGTGCGCTCATAGGTGGTGGCCAGCACCGGCCGCAGCACGGCGGCGACATCCCGGGCCGCAGCCGGACCGGCGACCCCCGTGCTCGCCAGGCAGGCGGCCACAAAGGCACGACCCGAGCCGGTCAGGCGGGAGGCATCGTCGGGGTGGTATCCCATGCGCCGCTTGACGGTGGTGCCGCGCGCGCCGCGGGTCTTGACCTCCAGGAAGCACAGGCCGGAATCCAGGTAGGTGCGGATGCGCACCTTGAAGCGCCGACGCCGCTTGCGGGCCGTGAGCATGAAGGCCTCCAGCCCCGGGGTGTCGAAGTAGGTCGAGGCGTAGGAGAAGCGGCGCCTCCCGTCGATCTCCAGGACCCGGGCCTCCGAGCTGAGGCCGCCCACGAGCTCCTGCGCACGCTCCAGCGGCACCAGGTACTTGCGGTCCACCCGGGTGAGCAGGCCCGCGGCGTCGTTGAGCTCGGCGAGACTGGTTGTGGCCAGGTGCTCTGCGTTCAGGAGCCCGACGTCGGAGCCAGAGGCCCCGCGGAGGAGACTGCCCGGGAGGTGCTCACGGTTGCCGTTGAGATCGTCGTCGAGGTCATCATCGGGCTCCTTGTCTGTTCTGTCCTGGTCTGTCCTGTCGGCTTCGTCCGGGGCGGCGCTCAGCGCGAAGCCACGGCCGCGGGCGAGGCCGCCGGCTGCGCGGCGGAGCGAGTGACGTACTGGGCTGCCGGCGTCACGGTGAGGGGCTGGGCCTCGACGGGCTCGGGGCGGGAGCCGGCCTGCGCGGCGTTCAGGTGCGTGCCGCTCCAGGGCTGGGCGGTCTGTGCCTCGCTTGCGACGACGCCGCTCGGCTCGGTGGCCGGCTGCGCGGCGGGGGTGACGTCGTCGAAGGCCGTGGCCGTCTCGAGTTCAGCGGGGATGTGACGCGGCACCCGGAAGCGGACGTCAACGGTGGTGGTGTCGTCGACCAGGTCGAGGCGCTGGACCTCCACCGAGCGGACCTGCCCGCCCAGGGTGCGCTCCAGGTGCGCGATGAGAGCGGTCTCACTGGTGATGGCGTGGTCGAGGACGATCACCTGGTGACGGTTGCGGCGCATGAGCGCGGGATGGTCGCCGATCCACAGGGCGGCGACGACGGTGCCCATGAGGGCCGCCACCATCCCGATCGGTGCGGTCTGGATCCCGCCGAGCAGGCCCAGGGCCAGGGCCGCGAAGAAGTAGGCGACCTCGTGCTGGGCCAGCTCGGTGGAGCGCAGGCGGATGATGGACAGGACGCCGAAGAGCCCCAGGCCCAGGCCGGCCGCGACGCTCGCCGTCGACAGCAGCAGGGTGACTGCCAGAACGCCCACGTTGACGCCGATGTAGGCGGCCATGAGGTCCTTGCGTGCGTGGCGGGGGGCGTAGAGGGCCCCGACCAGGACGGCGAGGGCGATCAGGTCGGCGGCGATGTAGGTCAGGGTGGTCAGGCTCATCGGGAGGCTCCTGTCGGGTCAATCGGACCAGTGACGGGGCCTGGCCACGGGGTGGGCAGCAGGAGGTGCGCCCTCAGCGCGCCGCGGCCTTGTGCGGCTCCGTCCGGTGAGAAACAGTCAACGGGCGCATTCCATGAGCGCGCTGTGAACAGGGCATGGGGAGGCATGACTTGCCGCGCCGCGGCGTAGGGCAGCGAACAGCGCCCCCACAGACGGGCGGTGCCCGGAACCTGTGGAGGCGCTGGTTGGGGGTGGGGTGGAAGCGTGAGGGCCGCTGCTCAGGCCGCGAGCTGGCGCGACTGGGCCTGACGCCAGTAGCGCCCCAGATCCCGCTTGATAGTGCGGTTCCACCGGTTGGTGGGCAGGTTCGCGTACAGCAGCGCCATACCGGTGGCGTACTTCGAGATGCGGGCCGGCCGGTGCCCCTGATGCCACAGGAGGCGATCCGTGGGGGGAGGCCGTGGAGGGATTCTTCGTCTCGACGACGTTGAGGTGATCGACCATGACGCCCTGCCCCAGGCGCTTCCCGTCGGGGCCGAACAGGTCCCAAGTGAGCTGGGTGTCGAAGGTGGCGCGGGCCTCGTCGTGGGGCAGATGCAGGGTGGTGCGGCTGTAGGTGGAGTCCATGACCGGGACGAGGGCATCGGCGATTGTGCGCGCCTCGTCCGAGGAGCAGGTGCCGGACTCCACGAGGCGCTCGATGACGAACAGGCGACCGTCGGGTGTGACGCGGTCGGCGTCGTCGGGATCGTACTTGAAGCGGTCCTTGACCGTGGCCTCGCGCGACCCGTTGGTCTTGACCTCCAAAGAAGCACAGGCCGGAGTCCAAGTAGGTGCGGGTGCGGATCTTGTAACGCCGACGGCGCTTGCGGGCCGCCAGGAAGTAGGCGTCCAGGCCGGGGGTGTCGAAGTAGGTCGAGGCGTAACGGAAGTGACGCAGGCCGTCGATCTGGAGGACCTGCGCTCGCGGGGCGAGGTGGCTGATGACGTGCTGGGTGTCGCCGGGGGGAACCAGGTACTTGCGGTCCATGCGGGTCAGGAGACTCGCCTCGGAGTTGAGCTCGGCGAGGGAGATCGTGTTGATGCCGTTGGTGTTCAGCACGGTGCAGTCCTTTCCGGGATCGGGAGTCGCGAGGTGGGGGAACCGATGCTGCTGGGTGGCAGCGGTGGAGGAGGGGCGGCGGCAGTGGCTGCGTGGCGGGTGCGGTGGACGCTGTGGGTGCGCGATGTCCTCGAGGCGACGATGCAGTCCCGATGCGGGGCACCGCCGGTGGGGCGGGCCGGCGCGGTCAGTTGTAGTGGGGCTGCACCATGGACGGTGGGGCGCTCACCGGAGCAGGCTGCTGGGAGGCGGAGGCGTGTTGCTGGCGGTGACCGGTGATCCAGTCGTACCGAGGCGGGGCAGTGGCTGCTCTCGCGGCGCTGTCGGCCACGGGGGTCTCGGGCCAGAGCTGCTGACCGGCGGGCTGAACCTGAGCGGCGGCCTGAACGGGGGCCTGAGGCTGAGCCTCCCGGACCAGATGGGGCCCCTGCTGCATCTCCTCCTGCTGCAGCTGGGCGGCCGGCGGCTGAGCGGGCCTTGCTGCGCGGGAGCGAGGCCGCAATCGGTAGTGGACCTCGACGATGGTGGTGTCGTTGACCAGGTCCAGGCTCTTGAGGTCGACGCTGCGCACGTGGGCGCCGAGCAGGTCCTCGAGCTCGGTGATGAGCTCGTTCTCGTCGCTGATGGCCCGGTCGAGGGTGACGACCTGGTTGCGGTTGCGGCGCATGAGTGCCGGGTGGTCACCCACCCACAGGGAGGCGAGGATGAGGGCCATGAGGATGCTGACGATGATGAGGTGGGTCTTGATGCCGCCGAGCAGGCCCAGGGCCAGGGCCGCGAAGAAGTAGGCCACCTCCCCCTGGGCTAGGGAGGAGGAGCGCAGGCGGATGATGGAGAGAACACCGAAGAGCCCTAGGCCGAGGCCGGCCCCGACGTTGTCGCTCGTTGACAGCAGCAGGGTGACCGCCAGGACGCCGACGTTAACGCCGATGTAGGCGGCCACGAGGTCTCGGCGCCCGTGGCGCGGAATGTAGAGGGCCCCGACCAGGATGGCGAGAGCCACCAGGTCGGCACCGATGTAGGCCAGTGTCAGTGGTAGATCGTTCAACACCTGCTGCATGAGGATGTCCTTGGGGGAGGTGGGTTGGGAACCGTATTATTACGATAACATAACGATATGTCCGTCTATATAAATCACGCTAGGGCGTTGGTTTCTGGTTCGGTGTGAGGCTGCATACTCCGGGCTGCCCCTCGCGTCTCGCGTCGCCTCGGGACTTCGTGTTGTGGGCATGAGGTGCCGGTCGGAACAATCTCCTTCAACTACCTGCGGTCTCGACTGTTTGCTGGGTGTTCGCTGGATGTGGCGACACGCCGAACGGGTGCGTCTGAGAGGGTGAATTCTGCGTCTTCATCCCCAGGGCTGGGGGCAGAGAGCCGACGACGGCCGGTCCTGCCTGTGGTTAAGGGACGCGAATAGATGTCGTACCCGTGCAGGACCATCGTCGTGCGGATTGTGGAGGTGGGGTCGAGGGCCTCCGGCGAGGCGTCCACGGACTGTCTCCACCAGCCGTCCACAGTGAGACCAAGGTTTTCCACAGAGGGGAGGAGCGGTGTGCACAGGCCCACGTTGAACACACTATCTAGGGGTGATGGACCCGGATCACCCCAAGGGGTAGTGTCTTGCTCCGCGGGGCCGTTCTGGCCTCCCGTGAATGACAAGCGTGTGGTGCCGCCGGCGCAGTCCCTGTCAGGGGACGGGCCGCAGTCACCGCCACCCGACCCTGAGGAAGAGACGGACATGGCGATCACCATCTACAGCAAGCCCAACTGCGTCCAGTGCACGGCCACCTACCGCGCCATGGACAAGGCCGGCCTGTCCTACGAGACGGTGGACATCTCCCTGGACGCCCAGGCCCTCGAACAGGTCAAGTCCCTGGGGTACGCCCAGGCCCCCGTCGTCGTCGCCGGAGAGGACCACTGGTCCGGCTTCCGTCCGGACAAGATCAAGACCCTCGCCCTGGCCGTCGAGTCCGTCGCGGTCTGAGGCCGCGGGGGCGCGCCGTGAGTAGCGGGCCTCTGCTGGTCTACTTCTCCTCCACCTCGGAGAACACGCACCGATTCGTGGGCAAGCTCGGCTTCCCGACGGCGCGCATCCCCCTGAGGCGCACGGACCCGCCGCTGACCGTGGATGAGGAGTACGTCCTAGTCGTGCCCACCTACGGTGGCGGCTCCGTCAAGGGAGCGGTGCCCAAGCAGGTCATCGCCTTCCTCAACAACCCGGACAACCGGGCCCTGTGCCGGGGCGTCATCGCCTCGGGCAACACCAACTTCGGCCAGGCCTACTGCCTGGCGGGTGACATCATCGCCAGCAAGCTGGGGGTGCCGTTCCTGTACCGCTATGAGCTGCTCGGCACCCCCACGGACGTCGCACGCGTCAAAGAAGGATTGGAAGACTTTTGGCAGACACGCTGACGGACACCGGCTCTGAGACCGTGTCCTCCCCGGATCTGGACTACCACGCGCTTAACGCGAAGCTGAACCTCTACGACGCGGAGGGCAGAATCCAGTTCGACGCCGACCATGAGGCGGCTCGGCAGTACTTCCTCCAGCACGTCAACCAGAACACGGTCTTCTTCCACGACCTGGAGGAGAAGCTCGAGTACCTGGTCGAGGAGGGCTACTACGAGGGCCACATCCTGGACAAGTACTCCCCGGAGTTCGTCAAGTCCGCCTTCAAGGCCGCCTACGCCCACAAGTTCCGCTTCGAGACCTTCCTGGGCGCCTTCAAGTACTACACGTCCTACACGCTCAAGACCTTCGACGGGAAGCGCTACCTGGAGCGCTTCGAGGACCGCGTCACCATGGTGGCCCTCACCCTGGCCGACGGCGTTGAGCGGCTGGCCCTCGACCTCGTCGACGAGATGATGTCCGGCCGCTTCCAGCCGGCCACCCCCACCTTCCTCAACGAGGGCAAGGCCCAGCGCGGGGAGCCCGTCTCCTGCTTCCTCGTGCGCATCGAGGACAACATGGAGTCGATCGCCCGTGGCATCAACTCCGCCCTCCAGCTGTCCAAGCGCGGCGGGGGAGTGGCCTCCTGCTGAGCAACCTGCGGGAGATGGGCGCCCCCATCAAGCGCATCGAGAACCAGTCCAGCGGCGTCATCCCCGTCATGAAGCTGCTGGAGGACTCTTCTCCTACGCCAACCAGCTCGGTGCCCGCCAGGGTGCGGGGGCCGTGTACCCTGCACGCCCACCACCCCGACATCATGCGCTTTCTGGACACCAAGCGTGAGAACGCCGACGAGAAGATCCGCATCAAGACCCTCTCGCTGGGCGTCGTCATCCCGGACATCACCTTCGAGCTGGCCCGCAACAACGAGGACATGTACCTCTTCAGCCCCTACGACGTCGAGCGCGTCTACGGCATGCCCTTCGCGGACATCAACGTCACCGAGAAGTACCGCGAGATGGTGGACGACGGGCGCATCAAGAAGAAGAAGATCAACGCCCGCACCTTCTTCCAGACTCTGGCCGAGATCCAGTTCGAGTCCGGCTACCCGTACGTCATGTTCGAGGACACGGTCAACAAGGCCAACCCCATCAAGGGCAAGGTCGTCATGTCCAACCTGTGCTCCGAGATCCTGCAGGTCTCCGAGCCCAGCGAGCTCAACGAGGACCTCACCTACGCCCACGTGGGTAAGGACATCTCCTGCAACCTGGGCAGCCTCAACATCGCCAAGACGATGGACTCCCCGGACTTCGCCCGCACGATCCGCACCGCCGTGCGCGGCCTGACCGCCGTCAGCGACCAGACCCACCTGCCCAGCGTGCCCTCCATCGACCGGGGCAACCACGAGTCGCACGCCATTGGCCTGGGGCAGATGAACCTCCACGGTTTCCTGGCGCGCGAGCGCATCCACTACGGCTCCGAGGAGGGCCTGGACTTCACCAACGTCTACTTCGCCAGCGTCCTGTTCGCCGCCCTGACGGCGTCGAACGAGATGGCCGTGGAGCGCGGGGAGAGCTTCGTGGGCTTCGAGGACTCGACCTACGCCAGCGGCGAGTTCTTCGAGAAGTACGTGACCCAGGACTTCGTGCCGGTCACCGAGCGCGTCAAGGAGATCTTCGAGGCCTCCAGCGTGCACGTTCCCACGCGTGAGGACTGGGCCGAGCTGGCGGAGAAGATCAAGAAGGGCGGCCTGTACAACCGCAACCTGCAGGCCGTGCCGCCCACCGGCTCGATCTCCTACATCAACAACTCCACCTCCTCGATTCACCCGATCGTGGCCAAGGTGGAGATCCGCAAGGAGGGCAAGATCGGCCGCGTCTACTACCCGGCGCCCTTCATGACGAATGACAACCTCGAGTACTACCGGGACGCCTACGAGATCGGCCCGGAGAAGATCATCGACACCTACGCCGTGGCCACCCAGCACGTGGATCAGGGGCTGAGCCTCACGCTGTTCTTCCCGGACACGGCCACCACCCGCGACGTCAACCGCGCCCAGATCTACGCCTGGCGCAAGGGCATCAAGACCCTCTATTACATCCGCCTGCGTCAGGCCGCCCTGACCGGAACCGAGGTCGAGGGCTGCGTCTCCTGCATGCTGTGAGGAAACATAGTTGTGGGTCAAGGATTTCTGGTGTGAACGACTGGGGTGAGAATCGGCCGTATCGGGTGTTCGTTGACGAATCTGAGGTTAAGGGATACTCGATCACAGCTGTTTATGTACAACCTTGTGATGTCCACAAGATCAAGGCTTTACTTCGTAAGCATCTGCGCTCAGGGCAGCGCTCCATCCACTTCACCAAAGAGCGGCCGGAAGTGCGTAATGCTGTGATGTCAGACATTATGGACATGCCGATCAAAGCTGAACTTTACAAGGTTGAAGAGAAGTGTCGGGAAGCTCGTTCAATATGCTTGCAAGCCTTGGCTGAGGTGTTGCGAGATGGGAAGTGTCAACAACTAGTCCTTGAGCAGAATGATTCGGTTTATGATACCGACCGGAGAGTCCTGAGGGAGGCTCTTGGGTCTGGTTGGAGCGGTACATACGACCATCTCCGCGCTCATCAGGAGCCTTTGCTGTGGCTGCCGGATGCCATCAGTTGGTGCTGGAATAAGGGAGGACTCTGGCGGGATAAACTCTCTAGCCTAGATCTCAAGATTGTGCCGTTGGCTAGATGACGCGCAAAACCCGGCTCGCCCACCGTCCGGAAGGCTGCCGGGTCTACTTCACAGGGCTACTGCCCTGAGCACTTCTAGGATAGGTCATCGGGTGGAGAAGTGCCAGTGCTTCAGTAGTGCTGGTGTTGATCGGCCGCTCACATGAGCTTCCTGATCAGGATGTGCTGAGATGCTGGCTCACTTGGCATCGTCAAAGTTCTGCAGGTGACGACTCCTTGGCACGACGGCGCAGCTCGCGCACGGTGGCGTGCGGATCCTCGCCAACCGTGACCCGCGTCTGTGAGCCTGCAGGCGCAGTGGGGCGTGAGCGGGCTGAGGCGCTACCCGACGTCGTCGGCGTCGTCGGCACGGTTGCCGTGGTCGGACTCGTCCTCGTCCTCGGGGTCACGCCAGACCTCGTCGCAGCGGTGGACGCTTGTGGCGATGAGGCGAGCATTGGGCAGGTCCACGGTGCGCACCCAGTGGCCGGCCGCGATCGGGTTCTTACCGAAGTCCTCGTGCCGGTTGATGAGCCGCGGCACGAGCACCTCCTCGGGCACGTCAATGTGGATGAGCAGGTCGATCCGCTCACGCGCCGCACCCCAACCGCGCGTCTCCAGCGCGAGGTAGTTGCCCTCAGTGACGACGACGCCGGTGCCGCTGACGATGCTCCCGGCCGCCACGGACTCGTGCATGTCGCGCCGGTAGACCGGAACGAGGACCTGAGGGGCGCCGTCGGCCCGCACCCGGTCCAGGGTCGTCAGGTAGCCCTCGACGTCGAAGGTGTCAGGGGCGCCCTTGCGGTTGCGGCGCCCCAGCTCGTCCAGGACGGCGTTGGACAGGTGGAAGCCGTCCATGGCGACCAGCCCGGCGAAGACATCCGCCGCCTTCAGGCCGGTCTTCAGCCGCTCGGCAATCGTTGATTTTCCCGAACCGGGAGCCCCCACGAGCCCGACGACGAGGCGTTCAGGCGCGTCATCGGACGCCAACCGCTGCGCGAGCTGGTCGACGAGGTTGCTGACCAGGGTGGGGATCTCGCCCACCCGAACCGCGGGACTCATGAATCTATTATCTCAGTCAACTACGTGCCTGAGGGGCCGGTGCAGTGTCTGTGTCCGTGGTGATGTCCGGAGCTGAGTGGATGCCGGATGGATGGTGGAATTGCGGCCGATACTGCTGATGATCGGTTGGTGGCCGCGGTCTCGAGGCCAGCGGCGGAACGGGCTGGGGTGCTCGCCGTTAATATTCCATTCCGCCCGCCCGTTTGATTAGCGATGAAGTCGTCATCATCGTCATCATTCCGAGGCGAAATGGCTGCCGATTCGTGACCGTCGCGTGAGATTTTCGCCATTGATATCAGTAAATATAGAACTTAAGTTCGGCTCCGCATCAATTGAGTGCCGGACCTCTCCCGAAAGGTATGCCGTGTCAAAGATCCCTGCCCCCAGAGCGCTCAGAGCGCCTGCGCGTGTCACAGGTGCTCTCCTCCTGCTCGTGGTGATGGTTGCCGCGATGCTGACGGTCCTGCCCATGCAGGCCCGAGCCGCCATCAACCCGAAGATCACCATCTCCGACCTGTCACTGACCCCCTCCAACGCCACCGGCGAGGAGGACCCGAGCAAGACCGCGGTTCAGAGCGGTGACTACCTCAAGCTGAAGTTCAGCTGGGATGCCAGCAAGGCCCAGGCCAAGGGCGGGGACTCCTTCGAGATCGCACTGCCCTGAGCAGGTCCGCAGCAAGGACACGATCACTGAGCCGATGATGCTCAACCACGATGGCGTCAGCACGCAGGTGGGTGAGTGCTCGGTGGCCGAGCGTAAGATCACCTGCACCTTCAACAGTGAGCTCGACAAGATCGTCGCCCAGGGCTTCAAGGACCTGCGGGGTAACGGGACGTCACTGGTGGTGGCCAACGGGGCCTCGGATCTGCCCAACCTGTCGATCAAGGCCAACGGCGTGGACACTCCCGTGGCCGTTCCCGGCGGCAAGATCGGCGCGTACGTCGAAGGTCCCTACAAGCCGGAGAAGGTCACCAAGTGGGCCAGCGACCTGACCGCTGACGCCGACAAGATTGCCTGGCAGCTGATCTTCGGTCCTGACCAGATCAAGGCGGCTCTCGAGGAGAACGGTCAGTCGCTGACCGTGGATGGCAAGACCCGCTCGACCATCATGTTCACCGATGAGCTCGGCCCCGGACAGAAGTACGTCGCCGACAAGAGCAGGTGGAGGCTGGAGACCGGCACCTCCGAGGGTAAGGGTGCCAGCTCCGGGCAGCTCACGGACGCTTCCGGCGCCGACCAGAACACCGACGCGGGCGACTTCGACCTCGACGTCACCTTCAACGGCGACGTCGCCTTCATCAAGGTGACCGGTCCCTTCGCGCCGCGCAGCAACTACATCGTCCGCTACGAGTCGACCCCCAACACCGACAACGGCAAGGTGCAGCCCGGTGTGCGGTACAAGAACGACGCCACCGCGCTGGGAACCAGCCTGCAGGGCTCCTACGCGGTGCACTACGCCTCATCCTTCTCCATTAACGTTGAGATGAAGCCCGGCTTCGGTGGATTCGAGATCACCAAGCTCCTCACCGGAACCGAGACCGGCAAGGTGCCGGCGGACACCACCTTCAAGGTCAGTGTCAACTACGACCTGCCCGGTGACGCGAAGGCAAGCGCCTACCCGGACTGGAAGGCCCCGGGCACCCTCAACCAGGAGGGTACTGGTGGTGACCTCGAGATGAACCTGAACATCGGTGCGAAGACCGTGTTCAAGGAAATCTTCCCCACCGGAACGGTCCTCACGTTCAACGAGGACCCGACGAACGCCTCGATCACTCCTGAAGGTGTCGTCTGGGGTAAGCCGGCCTTCATGGTGAACGGCCAGAGCACCAACACTGCGACCGTTGAGGAGCAGATGCTCGAGACCGTGACGCTGAGCAACTCTGCTGACGCCGTGCCCGTGGATCACGGTGACTTCACGATCACGAAGGCCCTGGCCGGCGACGGCGACTTCAGCAACTCCACCTTCCTGTTCACCTACAGCTGCACTGACAACACCACTGGCTTCCTGATGGTGAAGGGCGGGAAGACCTCGGAGCACTCCGAGGAGGTCGCGGCAGGCTCGACCTGCACCGTCACCGAGATCACCGACTCCGCCTTCCGGGCGGGATACACGCTGACCGCCCCGGAGCCGCAGACCGTCGCCATCGTCAAGGATCAGACGGCCGAGGTGACGATGACCAACACCTACACGAAGGCCAAGGGCTCGTTCTCGGTGACCAACACAGTCGAGGGCGCCGAGGTCGGGGACAAGGAGTTCACCTTCACCTACACCTGCGACAACGGGCAGAAGGGCGACCTCAAGGTCAAGGCCGACGGTACGGCGGTCAACGGTCCGGAGCTGCCCGTGGGCACTGAGTGCACCATTGAACAGGACGTGGACAAGGCTCAGGTCGACGGATACACCCTCAAGGCCCCCGCGTCTCAGAAGGTGACTATTGGCGAGAAGGTGCTGGACCTGAAGTTCGCTGGTATGTACGCCTCTCTCAATGTTCCGACGCCGAGCGCTGAGGCGACTGCGAAGCCTTCCGCCGAGCCGAGTGCTGAGGCGAGTGCCGCTCCGACTGAGAAGCCTGCTGCTGACGCCAGTGCGGACCCGAACGTGAAGCCCAGTGCTGAGGCGAGCGCCAAGCCGAGTGCTGAGGCCAGTGCGGACCCGAGCGCCAAGCCGAGTGCTGAGGCCAGTGCGGACCCGAACGCCAAGCCCGCTGCTGACGCGAGTGCGGACCCGAACGCCAAGCCCGCTGCTGACGCGAGTGCGGACCCGAACGCCAAGCCCAGTGCTGACGCGAGTGCGGACCCGGCTGACAAGCCGGCCGCTGACGCCAGTGCGGACCCGAACGCCAAGCCCAGTGCTGACGCGAGTGCGGACCCGGCTGACAAGCCGGCCGCTGACGCCAGCGCGGACCCGAACGCCAAGCCCAGTGCTGACGCGAGTGCGGACCCGGCTGACAAGCCCGCTGCTGACGCCAGCGCGGACCCGAACGCCAAGCCCAGTGCTGACGCGAGCAGCTCCACCACGGCCGGCAACTCGCCGTCCGGTGCGGCCCAGCAGGCCACGCCCACCAACTCGGCGGCGCCGGCCCCGGCCGATGGGGCACCCGGCGGTCCTGCGGGGGGCCCGTTGGCCAGCACCGGTGTCAGGATTGGCCTGCCTCTGGGCATCGCCGTGGTCGCCGTGATGGGAGGGGCTCTGCTGGTGAGCCGCCGCCGCGCCTAACGTCGGCCGCTAGTTCCCACCTCTCATAGGGACAGGCCCCCGGGCCCACCTGAGTTCAGAACTCAGGTGGGCCCGGGGCTTCTTATGCTCCAGCAGCCGCACAGGCCGGACAGGGGAATAATCCCCATCCCGTGCGCGGGGGGTGAGGTCCTACGGTGGCGCCATGGCTCATCGTCGACGCAGCATCATCCGGTTCCTGTTCATCGCGCTCTTCCTGGCGCGTTCGGGTGAGTCGGTCCGATTGTGACGGGGCTGGCGGGAGGAAAGGCCCTCCCGAGGCGCACGATTCTGGTCGGTGCCGGAGCGTTGGTGTTGCCGGCGATGTCGGGCTGCGGGTCGTTGGCTCCGGAGAATATCCAGGCTCGTCATCAAATCGAAAAGTCCTTGAAGAGCTTCCCTGCCGTCAAGTCAGTAGATGTGGAGCTGGATTCCAATTTCACCGCAGGTGACTCCTGGTCGGTCCTGATCCTCCTTAACAAAAATCCTGGGCGAGAAGAAACTCTCACCGTCCTTAAAGACGCTTATGATCGGGTTGTGCAGGTGGTGGGGGATGACTTTGCTAGCGTGACGGCATCATGGGTGCAGAACGGCGCCTCTGTGTCGTGGCCGATCTCAGCGAATGAGCCGAATGGGGCGGAACTCGATTATCTGAGAGAGCTGGCGAAGCCCGGCCGCGGCGCCATGAGTGCTGGGCGTGGTCGTATCTCGGTAACTCGAGGAGCGGTGAAGGAATTTCCGGCTAACCTTATCGTGACGCCACGATCCGGAGTGAGTGTGAGTGACAGCTTTGAGCTTGATGGTATGTCTATTCGGGCGGTTTCCGATACCGTTGACCTCAGTCCCATTCCTCTCCGTAAGGTTGTAGAGGCTATCGACTCTAAATATCGGGAGGGAGCTGTCGTTGAGCTCACAGACAACGATATCGTGAGTGGAAGCATATCGCTCGACGTTGCTGCTTTTGGAAAAGAGTCTGACGGGCTCGACGTCACCGCGGCAGCGAAAGTCCTCAAGGTTGTTTCAGGAAATCAGCTGCTTCAAGAGCTTGGTCTCACGACCGCATGGAACACGAGTGCTGCCAGCCGAGAAGGCGTGTTCTTCCATATGAAAGCGGGTGCCTTCGATGCCGGAGACCCACCTGAGGAGGGCGCGAAGATACTTGCCGCAGCACAGAAGTCGGCCTCCGCTTCGTCGTAATGGGAGCACGAATCTGATGGTTCCCTGTGACAGGAGAGTGCGCCAGGTGTTCTCGATGCAACGGAGTGACGTCTGATGAGTGTGCGACGTCGTCAGGTCCTGGCCGTAACGGCCGCATCCCTTGCTCTCGCAGTGGCCGGGTGCTCGCCCATGGCCATGGCGCGCAAGAGACGGAAGCGGAAGGTGCAGCAGTACCTCTCCGGGCTCGACGCCGTGGCATCCGCACGGGTGGAGGTGCACCCGGAGTTCTCAGAGCCGGATCGTTGGATTGTGGACGTGCGGCTCAAGGATGATCCGTCTGTGGGATCGGTGTCGTCAGTTGTGCGGGACGCCTACGCCGAGGTGCTGCGCCTGACCGGGGCCAGTGAGGTGAGGATGGTTGTCACCTGGGCCCAGGCTAAGGCCTCCGTCTTCTGCTACCTGCCGATGAAGGATGCTGACAAGGCAGCCTCCGCCACGGTGGAGGCGGTGTCGCCCGGCATGGAGCGAGTCCAGATCGAGGAGGAGAGAATATCCTTCGAGTACCGGACTGCCGAGACTCTCCCGGATCACTTCATCCTGTCGCCCACCTCCCCAGTGCTGCGCCTCGGCTCCCTGAGGGTCGAGCAGAGTATCCTGGTTGGACGGTCTCACTGCTTCATCTCCCATGCCAAGGGTAAGGACCTCACATCCGTGCCGATCAAACGTGCACTGGAAGCCATTCCTTCCGATAAGCGGTACGGAGCGGTCCTGAGCCTGGAGGCGGAAGACAAGAACAGCCACCAGGCCCGTCTCATATTCAAGAAATGGGCGAAGGACTGGCAGGATGAGGATGTTCAGCCAGATGCCGCGGTTCTTGCCACAGTCCTCGGCAACCAGGTGCTCCAGCGGGTGGAGCTGAGCACCTCGGTGGAAAGCAAGGTCCAACCCAAGGTCGTCGCCTTTGACATGAAGTCCGGCGCTGTGGTCGGCCAGGGAGATCCGCCTGAGAAGGGGGCGCCCATCCTTGCCGCGGCCCAGCAGCCGGACGCTTCGTCGTAAGGTATCTGCGAGAGGGCTTGCATCCTTGGGGCGTGCCGACCGTTCTCCCCACCAGTGCCAATGACGACGGGCTGCACGCATCGAGACATCGATGCGTGCAGCCCGCTTTAAAGTGTTGTGCTCAGCGCTTGAAGTGCTCCTTGAGATCAGCGACTCGCTTGTCCCATGCTTCTTTGCGCTCTTCGCGGCGTTTGTCGCGAATGGTACGGCGTGCCTCGCGATCCGCTGCTTCTGCAGCTGCTTCGGCGGCCTCGAGTTCGGCCAGCACCTCGGAGACGGGGCGGCGGGCCACAGTTCCACCCAACTTCGTTGAGATGTTGTCAAGCACCTCGGGCGTCACCTCAGATACCTGGGCGAGGATGGCCGTTGTTCCGGGAGCGACGCGGGCGCTGAGGTCGCCGAGGACGGTCTCACGCTTGTCAGCATGGTCGATGTCGCTCAGGCTTCCGATAACGGAACCTGCACCCCATCCCAGGAGCATGCCGAGTGGGCCGCCGAGCAGACCGACAATCAGGCCGATGAGGCCCCCAGTTGCCGTGCCCTCGCCGATCGTCGCGTCCGATCCCTCCGCCAGGTGCAGGTGTCCGTCCTCCTCGCGTTCCGCGATGAGTGCTGAGACGACGTCGATCCTCCCTTCCGCGGAGGCTTGGCGGAGGTCACTGAGAACTTCGTACGCCTTGGAGGACTCGGTGAAGGTAATGACGACTACGCTCTGGTCGGTCAAAATGCTCTCCTTTTGTGGTGCAGTCTGATGTCGCCATCGTATCATACAAGTGGTTTGAATCTTGATGGCCCCGGCGCGGCGGGCACCACAGCCCTCTTCGGGCGGGCGTCACTGCCGCCCGGCGGTCTCATCGGTAGCATGAGGCCGGATCACCCAAACCTCGGGAGGAACTGATGCACGAGCCCATCAAGCTGGTCGACCGCGTCCAGGCCATCAACTGGAACCGCCTGACCGACGACAAGGACCTCGAGGTCTGGGACCGCCTCACCGGCAACTTCTGGCTGCCCGAGAAGGTGCCGCTGTCCAACGACGTGCAGTCCTGGGCCACCCTCAACGAGGCCGAGAAGAACATGACCACCCGCGTCTTCACCGGCCTGACGCTCCTGGACACGATCCAGGGCACGGTCGGCGCGGTCTCCCCTCATCCCGGACGCCCGCACCCCCCACGAGGAGGCGGTGCTCACCAACATCGCCTTCATGGAGTCGGTCCACGCCCGCTCCTACTCCTCGATCTTCTCCACCCTCATCTCGACGGCGGAGATCGACGAGGCCTTCCGCTGGAGCGAGGAGAACGCGAACCTTCAGCGCAAGGCCCGCATCATCCTGGACTACTACCGCGGCGACGACCCCGAGAAGCGCAAGGTCGCCTCCACCATGCTGGAGTCCTTCCTCTTCTACTCCGGCTTCTACGCCCCCATGTACTGGTCCAGCCACGCCAAGCTGACCAACACCGCCGACCTCATCCGCCTCATCATCCGTGACGAGGCCGTCCACGGCTACTACATCGGCTACAAGTACCAGCTCGCCGTGCGCGAGTCCTCGCCCGAGCGCCAGGCCGAGCTCAAGGACTACACCTTCGAGCTGCTCATGGAGCTCTACGACAACGAGGAGCAGTACACCGAGGACCTCTACGACGAGCTCGGCCTGACCGAGGACGTCAAGAAGTTCCTGCGCTACAACGCCAACAAGGCCCTCATGAACCTGGGCTATGAGGCGCTGTTCCCGGCCGACGCCGTCGACGTCAACCCGGCGATCCTCGCCTCTCTGTCCCCCAACGCCGACGAGAACCACGACTTCTTCTCCGGCTCGGGCTCCTCCTACGTCATGGGTACGGCCGAGGCCACCCAGGACGAGGACTGGGACTTCTGAGAGGTAGGCGGCCGGAGACGGGGAGCGCTCCCCCTGGGTGGGCTCCCCATGGTAGGGGGCTCGCGCCGGGTGCACACTTTCGCTATCCCCAGCGCGAGAAAGGAATCCCCATGCGCTCCTCCGTCAAGGTTCTCTCCGTCGCAGCTGCCCTTGTCATGGCTGTCGGACTGTCCGCCTGCGATGAGCAGGACATCGCTCAGCCCTCCCCCGGTAGCGGCTCTGCGACCAGCTCCGCCGAGCCGGACTCAGGCGACTCGGATGCATCCCCGTCCGAGGACTCCAAGGACGACAAGGACGGCAAGGATGCCAAGGACACCAAGAGCAAGAGTGGAGAGACCACCAAGTCCGGCTCCGAGATTCAGGAGATTAAGCCGGTGACCTTCAAGGACGAGGAGATCGGTCTTACCCAGACCTGCGACAAGGTGATCGAGGACTACGCCGCACCGAAGTACAAGGCAAGCCGTGATTCAGACACGGTCTACCTGCTTCACTGCACGCTCGACTTCAGTGGAGATATTGCTTTCAGCAGCACGATCGTGGACTCCACCTCGCTCCAGGACAAAACAGAATCCAGGCACAAGGCGGATGAGTATGGGGCGCTGCTGGCCGACGACCTGAAGGATGACGGTCTTGAGGTGTTCGACTCCGAGGACTCCGGATCCACGCATGTTGAGGGCTGGATCTCCATGGCCACCGTATCGGAGTCGACCAAGCTGAAGCCCTTCTCCGAGGGCACCACCAGCATCGTCTACGACCGCGCAGCCGGAAAGGGCATCCAGTCCGGTAAGCAGTACGCGGCCTACTCCGACACCCAGGACCTCGTGCTCAAGTGATCTCATAGCACTGTCTCCTCGGCGGCCCTGAGAATCCCGCCGATGCTGTTCCCCGGCTGCCGCGTCCTCCGTTCCACTGGTCCGAAGGGCGCGGCAGCGCGTGAGGGGGCGGCTGATGGCGGTACGGCCGGCCTCCAATGTCAGAGGTATTCGGTAACGTGCTGTCATGACGTCATCCGAGGTGACTCGCCCCCGTCCGACGGCGCCACCCGTCTACCGGGACGGCCCGTCCAAGATGTCGGAGGTCGATGCCCGCTCCTGGAGCATCGACGACGTCCTCGACGCCGTCTTCTTCGCCATCGCCGCCGTCGCCACGCTCTGGCTGGCCTGGCTGCTCATCGGCTCGGGCTGGCACCTCAATGCGGTGCTCGTGGTCAACTCCCTGCTGTTCTGGGCGGTCCTGGCCTACCTCGCCCTGCCGCGCCTCCATCAGGTCCTCACCTGGCTCTACGTCCCCGACTACTTCATCGGCCGCACCCGCACCCCTGATGGGCTCCTGGGCGACCCCGTCAACCCTCGCCGTCAAAGGGCGACGAGGAGGACATTCACGAGGCGATGATCGCGGCCGGCTGGGTGCGCGCCGACCCCATCACCCTGCGCTCCTCCTGGCGCATCATCGTCTCCTCGCTGCTGCGCCGCTCCTACCCGGCCGCCCCGTCTCCAACCTCATGCTCTTCGGACGCAAGCAGAGCTTCGCCTACCAGAAGGAGGTCGAGGGCAACCCCGCCCAGCGCCACCACATCCGCTTCTGGTACTGCCCGCCCGGGCTGGTCGCTGCCCGGCGGCGGGCACGTGGACTGGTTGGCCGCCGCCACCTACGACCGCGCCGTCGGCCTGAGCGCCCTCACCCTGCAAGTCACCCACAAGATCGACGCCGACATCGACATTGAGCGCAACTACGTCGTCGACGACGTCCGCTGGGCCAACGAGGGCCGCCGAGCTCGAGATCTGGCCGGACGTCTTCACCTCCTACCACGACAAGAACGGGGAGGGGACCGGGTGGTCACCGACGGCGCCCTCCACGTGCTCGACCTCAACGAGGTGGTCCCCGGCTCCGACGCCGGCCTCTCCCTGCAGCAGGCCCGCCTGGCCGACCACCAGGCCCGACGCCGCCGCCCCAGCCAGCTCGTCATCGCCCTGGTGCTCATCGGGCTCATGGTGGCGGTCGAGATTCTGCGCGTGGCCCGCGTCGACATCACCCAGGTGCTGGAGGCCGCCCCGTTCCCGGAGGAGGACCCGGGGGCGGTCACCGCCGTCGTCGCCCTCATCGCCACGGTGTCCGGTGGCCTGACGCTCATCACCGCCGCCCTGGGGGTCGCGGCCTGGCGCGGGCACCCGCGTGGCCGCATCGCCCTCATGGCGACCCTCGTTCTGGGCATCGCCACTGACATGGTTCAGGTCTCGAGCCTCGGGGTCCGCCAGGCCACGCTCGGCCTGGTCGTCACCAGTGCGCTCCAGGTCCTGGCCCTGCTGGCGCTCTCGGCCCGGCAGGTCCACCAGTGGGAGCACGCCCGCAAGGAGGAGCGGCTTGCCGGCCGCGCGAGCGCACGGGGCGACCGAGCGGCAGTTAGGCTGGGCTCATGAGCGAGTACCTGGCAGGACCGCAGGACAATGGTGCCGGCGGCGCAGGGCCGGAGAGTCGGTCCGGCCGGCACACCAGCCACGTCAGTCATGTCGATGACTCCCGGCCCGTCGACGGCGAGCGCGAGCACGTGCGCTTCGGCATCCCCTTCAACGGGGTCCTGCCCATCTGGCACGACGACGCCACCATCACCTGGCACCGGCCCGCCGACGGCACCGACCTGTCCACCGTCCTGGGCATGGGGCTGGTGGAGTCCGAGCCCGGCCCCGCCCAGGCCCCGGCCGGGTGGCAGGAGCGCGTCGAGACCGGCGTCCTGACCGACGCCGGCCGCCTCCTGCTGCTCAAGGCGGCCACGCCGTCGGGCCGCCGCGCCATCAACGACCCCGGTGAGGGAGCCCCCATTCCCCTGGAGGCGCCGCTGACCTATGCGGAGGCCATGGAGGGGGTCTTCGACATCGTCGGCTTCGGCATCCACATCGGCCGCGTCATGCTGCGCGCCGCCCGCGATGGCGGCATCATCCTGTTCACCCTGCGTGCGCCGCGCGACCCCGAGCCGCACCACATCCTGTCCGTGCCCGCGAAGGTTGACGACCACGGGGTCATGAGCTTCCACCTGGGGACTCTGCAGGAGATGGAGGGCGGCGCCTGGGACTCCGCCACCCACCGGGACGGCATGGCTCTGCTCGACCTCACCATCCCCTACTCCGACCTCGTGGCCGAGGCCGGCCCCAACGGTGAGGAGGGGCTCGACGCCGACAGCGTCCTGGAGATGGCGCAGCCGGTCGTCCAGTGCATCCTCAAACCCGGCTACCCCTTCGCCCTGGGTGCCTCCATCCTCCTGCCGCAAGCCGACTGAGCCGAGGGTGGGCCCGCGGGCCGGGCTGGGCCGGAGTGGCGGCCGCGGTTCGCGCCGAGGACGTACTTTCCGATCGAGGACTGCGTTTTCCTCCAGGCTACTGGGATCTCCCCGTCGCGATCTGGGGGAGAGCGCAGTCCTGGTACCGAAAGTAAGTCCTCGATGGGGCGGTGGCTCCCGCAGCGAGGGTGGTCGGGCCACGATGGACTCTCGGGCGACCTGAACAGCCTGACCCGCCCCACCGTCCCCTCCGGCGCCATCCAGGGGCGCATGCTCGCCAAGCCCGAGGAGCCCGCGGCGTCGTCGGCCGGAACTGCCTCGGGGCTGCGCGGGCCAGTGGGACCGGCGAGGCTGGGCTTTATCCCACACGAACGCGAGAAATGAGCGTCTTTGGTGGTGAGATCATCTAAGGCTAGGCTTACCTCGACCGTCGTGACTTGAGACTGATTCGTGACTTGGAGGTCGAGTGTTTCTCGCCAACCTGCTCATCGCCCTGAGGGAGGGCCTGGAGGCGGCGCTCGTTGTCAGCATCATCATCGCCTACCTCGTCAAGGCCGACCGCCGCGATGCCCTGCCCAAACTGTGGCTCGGGGTCGGGCTGGCGGCGCTGATCCCGCTGGTCGCCGGCGCCATCATGACCTGGGGCCCCAAGACCCTCACCTTCCAGGCCCAGGAGATCCTCGGCGGCACCCTGTCCTTCGTCGCCGTCGGCATGGTGACCTGGATGATCTTCTGGATGGGGAAGAACGCCCGTGAGCTCAAGGGCGAGCTGGAGGGATCGCTGTCCAAGTCCCTCTCCGCAGGCAGCTCCGGCTGGGGCGTCGTCTGGATCGCCGTCGTCGCCGTCGGGCGCGAGGGAGTGGAGACCGCCCTGTTCGTGTGGGCTACCGTGCGCTCCAGCATCGAGAGCTCCACCATGCAGACGACGGCGGGCGTCATCACCGGCCTCGTCCTGGCCATCGTGCTGGGTGTCCTCATCTACCAGGGTGCGGTGCGCATCAACCTGCGCGTCTTCTTCGCCGTGACCGGCTACTTCCTCGTCGTCGTCGCCGCCGGCATCGTCGCCTACGGCGTCGGCGACCTGCAGGAGGTGAGCGTTCTTCCCGGTTTCACGAACCACGCCTGGGACCTGTCCCGCTACCTGCCCGACGGCGCCTCGCCCTTCCACTGGCTCTACGTGCTGCTCCAGGCCATGTTCCAGTTCAACCTCCAGCCCACTGTCCTGCAGGTCGTGGGCTGGTGGGTCTACATCGTCCCGACCCTGGTGCTCCTCACCCTCCAGATCACGGGCCGATGGCCCTCGCCCGGGCGTGCGGTCGAGGCGGCCCCGGCCGCCGTGAGCGCCGATGAGTCCGACGCCGAGGAGCCCGCCAACGCCGACGCGACCTCCTGACCGCCCCTGACCTCCCTCCCACCCCCTGTCCACGCCACTCCTCACAAAGGAAAGACCATGCCCACCATCAAGCGACGCAACGTCCTCACCCTGCTCCCCCTGACCGCCATGGGCCTGGGCCTGGCCGCCTGCGCCGACAACCCCAAGAACGCCAAGGGCGGCGCCTCCGGCTCCGGGGCGTCCCAGGAGATCACGGTGACCCTCACCGATGACGCCTGCAAGCTCTCCTCGACCTCCTTCCCCTCGGGCGTGGTCACCTTCACCATCACCAACTCCGGCTCGGCCCCCAACGAGCTGGAGATCCTCACCGAGGACAAGCTCCAGATCGTCTCCGAGCAGGAGAACATCGGCCCCGGCACCACCACGAAGCTCACCACCTCCCTCAAGGAGGGCACCTACTACGCCGCCTGCAAGCCCAACATGGTCGGCGAGCTCAAGGGCGTCACCGAGCTGAAGATCACCAAGGGCGCCGCCGTCGACATCAGTGCCGACGAGACCAAGGCGCGCGAGGCCGCCGTCACCAACTACACCGCCTACGTGCGCGACCAGACCGGCCAGCTCCTCACCGCCACCCAGGGCTTCGTCACCGCCTACACCTCCGGCGACACCGCCACCGCCAAGAGCCTCTACCCGCTGGCGCGTCAGTTCTACGAGCGCATCGAGCCCACCGCCGAGTCCTTCGGCCTCAAGGAGGCCGGCGACCTCGACGCCGCCCTGGACACCCGCGTCCAGAACCTGGCCGCCGGCGCCGGCAAGGCCGTCACGGACAAGGACGTCCTCGCCGGATGGACCGGATGGCACCGCATCGAGGCCGACCTGTGGGCCCAGGACTCCTCCAGTCCCTTCAAGTTCGCCGACGACGCCGCCCGCAAGAAGGTCGCCGACCAGCTCAACGCCGACACCAAGTCGCTCTACGACCTCGTCTACGGGAACATCACCGGCGCCGGCGGGAAGAAGTTCGAGCTCGAGCTCGAGGACGTCGCTCAGGGCGCCTCCGATCTCCTGGAGGAAGTTGCCAGACGAAGATCGTCGGCGAGGAGGAGACCTTCTCCCACACCGACCTCTACGACTTCCAGGCCAATGTCGAGGGCGCCAAGGTTGCCTATGGCAACGTCGAGGAGCTCGTGAAGAAGAAGGACGCCAAGCTCGCAGAGAAGATCACCACCCAGTTCGCGGCGGTTGAGAAGCTCGTCGCGGCCGAGGTCTCCGGAAAGGCCTCCAACGGCCAGCCCACCTACGTGGACTACTCCACCATCGCCTCGGTTCAGAAGGACGCCGGCGAGACCCCCGACAAGAACGCCTACACCGACAAGCAGCGCAAGTTCTCCGACGCCGTCAACGCCCTGAGCGAGTCGCTGTCCAAGGTTGCCGGAACCATCCTCTGAGGCGGCGGCACCAGAGCAACCCGGACACCCCGGAAGGAGACAACAGTGAGTGGCAAGCCGGCCCACGAGTCGGACACCTCCCCGGTCGCCGACGACGCGGCCCAGGACGAGACCCTGGATGAGCCCCAGGACGAGACCGCGCAGGCGCAGCAGGAGTCGCAGGCCCCGACGTCGGAGGGCCCGGGTAACAGCGCCTCGGCCCCCGACGCGGCGGAGCAGCCTGAGGAGGTGAGCGCATCCGACGCGGCTGACCAGCCGGAGAAGCCGGATGCGACGGGGAAGCCCGGACAGGCCGGGAAGCCCGGTGCCAAGGGCACCAGCCGCCGCGCCATGTTTACCGGTGCCGGGCCTGGGTGCCGCGCTCGCGGGCCTGGCCGGTGTGGCCGGCGGCCGCGCCTGGGAGGCCTCCCGCCGCCCCGAGGACGCCATCCTCACGACCTACCCCTTCCGGGGTGACCACCAGGCGGGGATCACCACCCCCCGCCCAGGACAACATGTTCACCGCGGCCTTCGACGTCTCCGCCACCGACGTCGAGGACCTGAAAACCCTCCTGTCCGAATGGGCCGTGGCCGCCGAGCAGATGACCGCCGGTGAGCTCATCGGTGGCCAGCCCAGCTCCAACAAGCAGCTGCCGCCCAAGGACACCGGCGAGGCCTGGGGCTACAAGCCCAACGGCCTGACCATCACCTTCGGCGTGGGCAAGGGCCTGTTCGTCGACGCCGACGGCAAGGACCGCTTCGGCCTGGCCGCCAAGATGCCCGCCATCCTCAAGGAGGGCATGCCCTCCTTCGCCGGCGACCAGCTCCACGCCGCCCAGTCCGACGGCGACCTGCTCGTCCAGGCCTGCTCCAACGACGCCCAGGTGTGCGTCCACGCGATCCGCAACCTCACCCGCATCGCCTTCGGGACCGCCACACTGCGGTGGAGCCAGGTCGGCTACGGGCGCACGTCGTCGACCTCCGTGGACCAGGAGACGCCGCGCAACCTCTTCGGCTTCAAGGACGGCACCAACAACATCAAGGCCGAGGACTCCGCCGACCAGCTCAACAAGCACCTGTGGGTTCAGAAGGGTGACGACGCCGCAGCCGAGTGGATGACGGGCGGCACCTACTACGTGGCCCGGCGCATCCGCATGCTCGCCGAGATCTGGGACCGGCTGCGGCTCATCGAGCAGGAGCAGACCATGGGGCGCGACAAGCGCTACGGGGCGCCGCTGAGCATCGCCAACCCCACGAAGGCCTCCGAGGAGTTCACGGCCGTGGACTACAAGGCCAAGGACGACAAGGGCGAGACGCTCGTGCCGGCCGACGCGCATATCGCCGTCGTCTCGCCGGAGCAGAACCAGGGGCGCCGGATGCTGCGCCGCGGCTACAACTACACCGACGGTTCCGACTCCCTGGGGCAGCTGCAGACCGGCCTGTTCTTCATCGCCTTCGTGCGTGACCCGCGCACGAACTTCTACCCGATCCTGGACCGCATGACCAAGAGCGACGCCCTCCAGGAGTACCTCAAGCACGAGGCCTCGGCGCTGTTCGCGATCCCCCCGGGCATCAAGGAGGGCGACACCATGGTGGCCGCCTCGCTCTTCAGCTGAGGACGGGGTAAGGCGGGCCGGCGGGCCGCAGAGGTGGTGGCGGTTCGCGCCCGGAACGTACTTCCCGATCGAGGACTGCGTTTTCCTCCAGGCCACTGGGATCTCCCCGTCGCCATCTGGGGGAGAACGCAGTCTTCGTTGCAAAAGTACGTCCTCGATGGGGACGGCCGCTCCCGTAGTTGTGGCGGTCAGTGGTCGGCGTCGGCCAGTGCCTTGAAACCGGTGATCGCGGCCAGTGCCACGGCCAGGATACCGGTCAGGATGAGAGCCAGCGTCCGGAAGGTGGGCGACGACGTCGCCAGGAGCGGGCCGGCGCTCGTGCCGACGAACAGAATGAACCCGTTGAGCGCCATGCCACTGCCGCGGCTGGGTGCGGAGACCAGCCCATAGAGGCTGATCATCGCCGGCGCAGCCAGCGCTACCCCGGCGACGTACACGATGCTGCCGGCCACCAGGCCCACCAGGCTCTGCGCCAGCAGTGCCTCACCGAGCATGCCCAATGCCGACACCCCGAAGCCCAGCCGGGCTATCTGCGCCCAGGGCCACCTGGCCGCGAGCCGGCCCGACACGAGGCTGAGGAACATGACCGGCAGGGCCGCCAGGCGAATGAGAATGATCGTCGACGGCCGCATGCCCAGCGACTCCAGATGGCCGCCGATCCCCGTGTACATGGCGACGAACACCATGAGCAGCGTGACATGCGCCAGGCTGAGCGCCAGAACCGCCGGCCTGACTGCGAGCCGGCCCAGCGATGCGAACTGCCCCCGAAGCGAGGAGCCCGAAGGGCTGGAGGCGGCGTCGTGCACGGCGGCGAGGACGATCGCCAGGGTCACGGCCAGCAGCCCGCCGCACAGAGGGAAGAACCACCGCCACCCCAGGTGTAGCGCGACCAGCGAGGCCAGCACCTGGCCAAAGATGCCCGCCACGAGGAACGACGTCGACATCGCCCCGATCGCCCCGGCCCGCCTTGGTGGTGCCAGCGCCTCGGACAGGTAGGCCAGGGCCACGGGTGCGAAACCGGAAGCGCTCAGGCCCTGGATCGCGCGCAGGGCCGCGAGGACTGGGAGCGACGGCGCCAGGGCGCAGCAGACGGTGGAGACGGTGAGGGTCCCCAGCGCGAGCGCCATGGTCCTCCTCCTGCCGTAGTGGTCGGAGACTGGCCCCCAGATGAGGAAGCCCGCGGCGTAAGTGAGGCTGAAGGCCGTCGACAGGGCGACAGTGGCATTGCCACGGAGGTCGGCCGAGATCGGGGCGAGCAGGGGGATGGCGGCGTACAGCTGGGTCAGGACGAGCAGCGCGGTGACCACGAGGGCGGCGGTCGCGCCACTGCCGGCGGGGTAGGCAGTAGAGGTCGAACGAGTCGTCGACTGGGTCGAGGACTCGGGGGGAGTGGGTGACGTCGGGATGTTGATCGGGCCGGTGCACGGGAGACATGAGAACCCCTTTCCAACGTAAGCGTTGGAAATGACCCTAGTAGACTGGAGGAGTAGTTGCAACGGTAGCGTTGGAGTTTGCCGCCGGCGCTCGCGGACACGGGAGACGGAGTGTCATGGCCTGGGATACTGAGGGGACCAAGCGCAAGATCAAGGACGCCGCCACCGCCGAGTTCACCCTCCGTGGGCCTGCTGGGACCACCGTCGAGCGGATCGCCAAGCGGGCCGGGGTCAACAAGGAGCGCGTCTACAACTACTTCGGCTCCAAGGACCGCTTGTTCTCCGCAGTCCTGCGCGACGAGCTGACCAGGGCTGCCGAGGCCGTTCCGCCCGCCTTTGACGACGGCGAGGATGCGGGGGACTACGCCGGGCGCCTCTACGACTACCACCGGCAACGCCCCGAGCTCATCCGGCTGCTGTGCTGGGAGGCCCTCACCTTCGACGACGAGGTGCCCGAGGAGGAGCTGCGGCGCGAGCACTACCAGCGCAAGATCGCCGGGGTGCGCAGTGGCCAGGACTCCGGCGTCCTGACCCGGGACGTCGACCCCGGGGCGCTCATGGTCATGCTCATGTCGCTGACCGGCTGGTGGTCCACCGTGCCTCAGGTGGCCCGGATGCTGTGCGGGCCCCTCGAGGATGAGGAGGCGCACGAACGTCAGCGCGCCGTCGTCGTCGACGCGGCCCGTCGGCTCGCCGCACCTCGCGACTGAGCGTGGGGAGGCCGGCTGGGCCAAGATAGAGCCATGCGCGACCTGAACGACCTGACCCGCCCCACCGTCCCCTCCGGCGCCATCCAGGAGCGCATGCGAGCCGAGACCGAGGAGCGCCGCGGCGTCGTCGGCCCTGCACCGGCCCTGCCCGACGACGCCGGAGCCTCCACCGCCCTGCGTGCCGCCCTGGGGCAGGCCGTCGCCGAGCTGGCCCCGCAGATCGTCGAGCTCTCCCACGACATCCACGACCACCCCGAGACCGGCTACGAGGAGCACCACGCCGTGGCCACGGTCGCCGAGCTCCTGCGCCGCCACGGCATCGAGCCCGAGGTCGGCGTCTACGGCATGGACACCGCCCTGCGCGCCGAGATCCCCGGGGCCGCAGGCGCGGATGCGACGGCCGGAGGCTCCGGTGAGTCGGCCGGCACCATCGCCATCCTCGCCGAGTACGACGCCCTGCCCGGCATCGGCCACGGCTGCGGACACAACGTCATGTGCGCCAACTCCGTGGGCGCCTTCCTCGCCCTGGCGGCCCTGGCTCGCACCCGCCCCGGCGCCCTGCCCGGCCGCGTCGTCCTGCAGACCACGCCCGCCGAGGAGAACTCGACCGCCAAGGAGATCCTGGCCGTGCGCGGCATGCTCGACGGCGTCGACGCCGCCATCCAGACCCACTCCTACGCCCACGACGTCACCCACCAGACCTGGCTGGGCGTGCGCCGCCTGCGCGTCATCTTCCACGGCGTGCCGGCCCACGCCGCCTCCCAGCCCTTCATGGGCCGCAACGCCCTGGACGCCGCCACCCTGGCCCTGACCGGCATCGGCCTGCTGCGCCAGCAGATGCTCCCCATGGACCGCCTCCACGCCATCATCACCGACGGCGGCCAGGTCCCCAACATCATCCCCGAGCGCACCGAGCTGTCCATCATGGTGCGCTCGAAGTACCTCGAGACCCTCAAGGAGATCGCCGAGCGGGTCGAGGAGGTCCTCCACGGCGCCGCCCTCATGACCGGCACGGGCGTCGAGATCCTCACCTCCGAGTACTGCAACGAGGTCCCCGTCCGCGACAACGGCCCCCTGCTGACCTCCTGGGTGCGCTCCCAGCGCGAGCGCGGCCGCGACCCCCTGGCCGCCGGGGTCCTGCCCGAGACCATCGCCGCCGGCACCGACTTCGGCAACGTCTCCCAGCGCATCCCCGGCATCCACCCGCTCATCAAGGTCACCGACCGGCCCGACGTCGCCCTCCACACCCCCGCCATGACCGAGGCCGCCGGCGCCCCCACCGGGGACGCGGCCGCGCTCGACGGCGCCTACGGGCTGGCCGCCGTCGCCCTGGACTGGCTGCACGACGCCGAGCTGCGCCGGGCCGTGCGCGCCGACTTCGAGGCCACCGGCGGGGCGATCGACGTCGCCGACTTCTGGGAGGAGTGAGGCGGGCTCAGGCTGCCCTGGCCCGCCCCCGGCTGCCGCGCCCGCGTCGGCTCTCAGGCAGCCGGGCGGCGGATGAGCAGCGCCCCGGGGTCGATGCGCACTCGCATGCTCTGCGTGGGCGCCAGGAGGTCGCCGTCGACCTCCACCAGGGCCGGCGCCGAGAGCTGGACGGCCACCTCCCCGCCGCGGCGCAGCGCCACCCGCCCCAGCGAGCGGCCGGACTCGGAGTAGTGCGCCGCGTAGGGCGGCAGCACCTGGCGCGCCAGCGAGCTCCAGCCCGCCAGGCCCGCCACCGTGTCGATGGCGGCGACGTCGAGCAGGCCGTCATCGGTGCGGGCCTGCGGCAGCAGGGTGATCCCGGCCGGGAGCCGGCCGCCGTTGGCCACCAGCAGGTTGCGGGCCCGCAGGCGCTCGACGCGCCGCGCACCGGCCTCGTCCAGGAGACTGAGCACCAGGTCCATGCGCGGCGAGCTCAGGTTCTCCATGGCCGCCAGCGCGTAGGCGCCCCAGCCGACCCGCGCCTTGAGGGCCGGGCGCGTGGAGGCCACCAGTCCGGCGTCGAAACCGATCCCGGCCACCACCATGCAGGCGTGCTCGTCGCCGAGTGTGGGCCGAGTCCACTGATGCGGCCGGCGGGTCGCCCTCTGGATGGTGCGCACGGCCCGGGCCGCCTCAGCCGACAGCTGCCGGGAGTCGGCCGGGTCGGCCGCTGCGGGCGGGGAGTCCGGCGGGGCTGCTGCGGAGTCGGCCCGCCCGCGGGGATCGCCTGGCGGCGTCGGGTCGGGGAGGGCGCCGGGATCGGACCAGGGCTCGGTGCGTACCCAGGCCAGGTCGGCGGGAAGGTCGACGCCGTGGGCCACCACTCGGGCCGCAGCCCGGGCATCCCCGACCGGCACCCCGAGGTTGCGGGCCGCCAGGTTCGCCGTGCCCAGCGGGACGATGCCCATCTGGGCGCCGGTGCCGGCCAGGCCGGCCGCCACCGAGCGCACCGTTCCGTCACCGCCGGCGGCCACCACCAGGCTCGCCCCGGCCGCCAGGGCCAGGCGTGCCTGCATCGTGCCGGGCTCGGAGACGCTCGTCTCCAACCACACGGGCCCGGCATAGCCGGCCTCGTGCAGCTCGTCCTCCAGCAGGGAGCGCACCGCGGCGGTGGCGCGCGGCTTGGAGGGGTTGACGACGACGCAGGCCAGTGGCCGCCCGGTGCGCGTCGTCGCCCGGGTGCCGCCGTCGGTGCCGCCCGTCATAGGGGCAGGCTAGTCGCCCGGGCGGCCCGGGTCACGGTTCGCGGGGCGCTGTCGAGGAGAAGGGAACCGAGCGTGCGCCGCCGGCGAGGGAACCCCCGGAGGACAGCTCAGGCCGCAGCCGGGGCCACGACGGGGGTCACGGGCAGGTCGGCCTCCTTGACCAGGCGCGAGATGAGCTCGGCCAGCTGGGCGAAGTCGGCGCCGCGGGAGGAGGAGACCCGGTGCACCAGGCCCATGCGACGCATCGGCGACTCGTCGCCGAAACGGGCGATGCCGTACTCCGAGGAGGGGGTCAGCAGCTGGAGCGCCCCCTCGGGGATGATCGTCACGCCCGAGCCGTGGGCGACCATGCGGGTCACCGTCGACAGGGTGGTGGCCACCGCGACCGGGGGCTGGGAGCCGTAGCGCTGGCACAGGGCCAGGGTCTGGTCGCGCAGGCAGTTGCCCTCGTCGAGCAGGAGGAGGGGCTGGTCGTCGAGCTCGGCGGGGCTCACGTCCGTGCGGCCGGCCCAGGGGTGGCCGGCGGCGGTCAGGACGACGAGCCGCTCGTCGAACATCGGGATCGCGGTGGTGCGCTGGAGGTCGTCCTCCAGGGCGATGATGGCGGCGTCGAGGCGCCCCTGGGCGAGCTGGTCGAGGTTGTCCCCGGTGACCATCTCACGCAGGTCCAGGTCCATCTGGGGCAGGGCCTCGCGCAGGCCGTCGATGAGAACGGGGGCCAGGTAGGGCGCGATGGTGGGGATGATGCCCAGGCGCATCGTGCCGCTCAGGGCGGCGCCCTGGCTGGAGGCGGCCTCGCTGAAGGCCTCGGCGGCCAGGACGGCGTCCCGGGCGTAGGGCAGCAGGGCCTCGCCCAGGGAGGTGACCAGGACGCGGCGGGTGGTGCGCTCCACCAGCTCGCCGCCGACGCGCTTCTCCAGTGCGGTGATGGCCTGGGACAGGCTGGGCTGGCTGACGCCGAGCGCCGTGGCGGCCTCGCCGAAGTGCTGGTGGTCGCACAGCGCTACGAAGGCCCTCAGCTGGGAGAAGGACGGAGATGATGTGGTCGGCATGAGTTGTGGTCCTGTGGTTGGGGCCCGCATTCATGGCGGTCGGCGAGCCTGATATGACGGAGTGACAGAAAATCGGGGACAGACGACTAGCCGGGAGGTTGTGGGGAGAGTGGTGCGTGGGAGGTGTGGGCGAGCCTCCGACGTGGCGGCTCGGAAACACCGTCGGGAACGATAGGGCGCACCGATTGAAATGGATTCTATTCACAGGTGGATTGCGTTGGTAAGAGGGAAGTGGGTCACGTTCGCCGTCGGGCGGTGGTGCGGGTGGGGGTGAGCGTGTATGGGGCGCGGCCTCACCGGACTCGCGCCGCGACCATCCGATCTCCCGGATGATTCCAGGGTTTCCAGGCCCTCGGGTCGCCCCGACGGCGGGGTGGGCGTCGGGGCGACGACGTCGATTCCGGTCCGCTGCGCCCCCGAGTGTCGGCTCGGCCACTCGCCCGTGACTTTGGTCGTCCCCGGCTCTCCCGGTCTGCGCCGCCCGTCGCGCTCGCGGCCCGGATCGGCTCAGGTGCTGATCGAATGCTGTCTGGGCCGCGGTCCTGACTACACTCGGCACCATGATCGACCTGCGTGCGCTTCGTGAGAACCCCGAGCCCTTCCGCGCCAGCCAGCGAGCCCGTGGTGCCGACGTCGATCTCGTCGACCGCGTCATCGCCGCCGACGAGACCCGCCGTCAGGCGCTGGCCGCCTTCGAGAACCTCCGCGCCGAGCAGAAGCAGGTCTCCCGGTCCGTGGGGAAGGCCTCCCCGGAGGAGCGCCCCGCGATCCTGGCCAACGCCAAGGAGCTGGCCGAGCAGGTCAAGGCCGCCGAGGCCGCCTCCTCGGCCGCCGCTGCCGAGCTCGACGACCTGGCCCGCCAGTTCGCCAACCTCATCGAGGGGGCGCCCTCGGGCGGCGAGGAGGACTACGTCGTCCTGCGCCACGAGGGCGGCCAGCCCCGCGACTTCGCCGCCGAGGGCTTCGAGCCCGCCGACCACCTGGCGATCGGCGAGGGCCTGGACATCATCGACACCCGCCGCGGCGCCAAGGTCTCCGGGGCCCGCTTCTACTACCTCAAGGGCTGGGGCATGCGCCTGGAGCTGGCCCTCATGACGGCCGCCCTGGACGCCGCCGTCGCCCACGGCTTCACCCCGATGACCACCCCCACCCTCGTCACCCCGCAGGTCATGGGCGGCACCGGCTTCCTGGGCGCCCACAGCGACGAGATCTACTACCTGCCCGCCGACGACCTCTACCTCACCGGCACCTCCGAGGTGGCCCTGGCCGGGCTACCACGCCGACGAGATCCTCGACCTGTCCGCCGGGCCCAAGCGCTACATGGGCTGGTCCACCTGCTACCGGCGCGAGGCCGGGGCCGCCGGCAAGGACACTCGCGGCATCATCCGCGTCCACCAGTTCAACAAGGCGGAGATGTTCTCCTACTGCCGCCCCGAGGACGCTGAGGCCGAGCACGCCCGGCTCCTGGCCATGGAGGAGGAGATGCTGGCCCTGGTCGAGCTGCCCTACCGGGTCATCGACACCGCCGCCGGGGACCTGGGCTCCTCCGCCGCCCGCAAGTTCGACTGCGAGGCCTGGCTGCCCACCCAGCAGCGCTGGATGGAGGTCACCTCCACCTCCAACTGCACCACCTACCAGGCCCGCCGCCTGGCCGTGCGCGAGCGCCGCGAGGGCGGCACGAGCCCCGTGGCCACCCTCAACGGGACCCTGGCCACCACCCGCTGGATGGTCGCCATCCTGGAGAACCACCAGCAGGCCGACGGCTCGGTGCGCGTGCCCACGGGCCTGCGCCCCTACCTGGGCGGCCTGGAGGTCATCGAGCCCGTCGGCGCCACCGCCTGAGGACCGGCCCCGTGAACCCCACGCCCGCCTCCAGCCCCGGGGCCGCCCGCGAGACCGACGCCGTCGGCGAGCCCGCCGGCTCCGAGCCCACCGGCAACGGCCCGGCCGTCAACCCCGCCACCGGCATCGCCCCGGCCGGCCAGCCCCTGACCCAGCTGGGCGGCTCCACGGAGTACCTCGAGCACCTCGAGGACGGCGCCGACCGCACCGCGGCAGGCCGGCGAGCGCGCCCTGCGCCGTCGGCCCCTGGACCACGAGGAGTACCACGCCCTCGTCCAGGACCGGATGCGGGACCTCGACGCCCTGGAGGCCGACGGCGGCGCCCGGCTCGCGCCCGGCCACGGGCTCGTCGTCGCCCTCGACGTCGACGGCACCATCCTGGACATGGACGGGCATGTCTCGGAGCGGGTCATGGCCTCTGTCGCCCGCCTGCGCGCCCACGAGGTCCCCGTGGTCATCTCCACCGGCCGCGGGATCGCCGCCGCCATGCCGGTGGTGCGCCACCTGGGGCTGTCCATCGGCTGGATGGTGTGCGCCAACGGCGCCCTGACCCTGCGGCTCGACCCGGACGCCCCCGGCGGCTACGAGGTGGTCGACTCGCGCACCTTCGACCCGCGCGCCGCCATCGAGACCCTCCACGCCGCCGTGCCCGACGGGATCCTCGCTGTGGAGGACCCCGGCGTCGGCTTCAAGGTCTCCCGGCTCTTCCCCGACGGCGAGCTCATCGAGGACCAGCGGGTCGTCACCTTCGACGAGCTCGTCTCCCGGCCGGTCACCCGCGTCGTCCTGCGGGCCCCGGGGATGTCCGTGGAGCGCTTCTCCCAGATCGTGGCCGACTCCGGGCTGCACTCGGTGGAGTACGCCATCGGCTGGACGGCCTGGCTCGACGTCGCCCCTGAGGGCGTCACCAAGGCCTCCGCCCTCGATGCGCTCATCGCCCGCCTGGGCACCGACTCCGCCCACGTCCTGGCGGTCGGGGACGGCTCCAACGACGTCGAGATGATCGAGTGGGCCGGGGCCGGCGTCGTCATGGGCAGCGCGCCGCAGTGGGTGCGCGACCGCGGCGATATCCTGACCGAGCCCGTGTGGCGGGACGGCTGCGCAGCCGTCCTGGACGCCCTCATCGAACGAGTAAGGCACCCTTGATGCGACAGTCCCCCCTCCCTGTCTCCCAGCACAACTCCATCCCCGAGGAGCACGCCGCTCGCGCCGCCGGCCCGTCCGGTGGGGCGAGCGCCCCGGCCGGGGCCGCGTGCGCCGTCGGCTGCGCCGAGGTGGCCGCCTCCTGGCCGCCGCCAGCACCCTGACCCTGGCGGCCGCCGCCACCGCCGCCTGCTCAGCCGGCGGGGCGGGCTCGGCGTCGGCCACCGGCTGCGCCGCCTACCAGGCCTACCAGGGCCACAAGGGCGCCACCGTCACCATCTCCAGCAGCCTGACCGGCACCGAGGCCGAGCGCTTCGAGGCCTCCGTGGCCGAGTTCGAGAGCTGCACGGGCATCAACGTCGAGCACACCGGCACCACCGAGCTGCGCTCCCAGCTGCTCAACGGCTCGGGAGCCAACCTGTCCACCAGCTCGGGGGCCTCGCCGTCGAGCCAGGACAACCCGGAGAACCTGCCCGACCTGGCCATCGTGCCCCAGCCCGCCATGGTGGCCGAGCTCGTCGACACCGGCGTCGTCCACCCGCTGCCCAACCAGGTCAACAGCAATGTGGAGGCCGGCTGGGACCGGCACTGGATCCAGGTCGGCATCCACGCCTCCGTGCCCTACGGCGCCCCGCTCATGGCCTCGCTGAAGTCCCTCGTGTGGTACTCGCCGGACGCCTTCGCCAAGGCCGGCTACGAGGTGCCCGACACCTGGGCCGAGCTGGAGGCCCTCACCAGCAAGATCCGCTCCGACCACCCCGACGGCTCCGTGACGCCCTGGTGCGTGGGCGCCGCCGACGGGGAGTCCACCGGCTGGGTGCTCACCGACTGGCTCGAGGACGCCCTGCTGGCCACCCAGGGGCCCGGCGTCTACGAGACCTGGGCCTCGCACCGGGTTCCCGTTGACTCCTCGAACGCCGTCGAGGCCCTCGGCGCCGTCAACTCCCTGGTCCTGGACAACGGGCGCGTCGTCGGTGGGCGCGGCTCGGTCATCTCCCGCACGCCCGCGCAGGCCGGGGCCGACCTGGCCAAGGGCAGCTGCCTCATGCTGCACGCCTCCTCCTCCTTCGAGAGCCGCTTCCCGAGGGCACCGTCATCACCGACGCCGACGGCGCCAACCCGGTGACGGTCCAGGCCCCCCGCCCGACCGCGAGCCCCACCGCCGGCAGCGGCGGGACGGCCGGGGCGGCCGGGGCGACGGCGTCGGCCAAGAGCGCGGCCACCGCAGCGGGCACGACGAGTACGGCGGGTTCGGCTGGAACGAAGGTCTCGGCCTTCGTCACGCCGGCGGCGGACCGCGGCTCGGACTCGGTGCTGGTGGGGACCGACTACCTCGTGGCCTTCACCCGCTCGGACGCGGTCAGCGCGGTCATGGAGTACCTGACCTCCCAGGAGTGGGCCCGCACGCGGATGGCGCTGGGCGGGGTGGCGACCGCCAACCAGGGTGTCGACCCGGACCTGGCGCCCAGCGACGTCGGCCGGCGCGCCACCAGGCTGCTCCAGTCGCGCCAGACGACCGTGGAGATGGATGCCTCGGACTCGATGCCGGTGGGCGTGGGCAGCAGCGCCCTGTGGGTCGGGCTGAGCCGGTGGTCGACCGGGACGGTGACCCCCAAGGAGGCGCTCAAGCAGGCCGAGGCGGCCTGGCCCAAGCAGAAATAGCCCCCTGGGCGGGGTGGCCGGGCGGTGCAGCCGGCCTCGGGCGGGGTGCCGTCGGTGGGAGCGAGCCGCTCACGAGCGCTGCGGAGCATTGATCCGTGTCAGGTGGGTCGATAGCCTTGGAACCCCAGCGATTCAAGGAGGACTCATGGGACTGGGATGGTTCGGCGCCCCCGAGCACAAGCGTTGGCTGGCCTACGAGACGCACGCGCTGCTGCACTACGCGCGCGCCGCGCAGGTGCCCACTGGATTCGGGTGGATCGGTCAGGACGGCGAGGTGGACCCCGCCCATCCGTCGAGCTGTGGATCACCGGCCGCATGACCTTCGCCTTCTCCCTGGGGGCGCTCATGGGGATCCCCGGCTGCCGCCGCTACGCCGACCACGGCGTGCGCGCCCTCAACGGTCCTCTGCGCGACCCGGTCAACGGCGGCTGGTACTCGGCGATCGGCCCCGAGCCCGACGCCGAGGGGCGGGGCGTCCCGGTGGACCGCGACGCCCGCAAGGAGTGCTACCAGCACGCCTTCGTGCTCCTGGCTGCGGCCACCGCGACGGCCGCCGACCGGCCCGGCGGCCACGAGCTGCTGCGCGACGCCATCGAGGTCCAGGACCGCTACTGGTGGGACGAGGACCAGCAGATGCCGATGGAGTCCTACGCGGCCGACTTCACCGACCCCTGAGGACTACCGGGGCATCAACGCCGCCATGCACACGGTGGAGGCCTACCTGGCCACTGCCGACGTCACCGGCGAGGTGCGCTGGCTGGAGCGGGCCCTGAAGGTCGCCGACTTCGCCGTCAACGTCCAGGCCCGCGAGCACGGCTGGCGCCTGCCCGAGCACTACTCCACCTCCTGGGAGCCGCGCCTGGACTACAACCGCGACGAGCCCGCCCACCCCTTCCGGCCCTACGGCGTCACGCCGGGCCACGGGCTGGAGTGGGCGCGCCTGACCGTGCAGCTGCGCGGGGCGCTCATCAACCGCTCCATGAGCGCGCCGGAGTGGATGCTGGAGGCCGCCGAGCACCTCTTCGACCAGGCCCGCACCGACGGCTGGCGCGTCGACGGCGCCCCCGGGCTTCGTCTACACCACGGACTTTCGACGGCAAGCCCGTGGTGCACGAGCGCATGCACTGGGTGGTCTGCGAGGGCATCTCGGCGTCGGCCGCCATCCGCCAGGCCCTGCTCGACGACGGGCGCGGGGAGATCGACGTCGAGCACTACGAGCACTGCTACCGGGCCTGGATCGACTACGCCGAGGAGTTCCTCATCGAGGCGCCCGGCGTGTGGACCCATGAGCTCGACCGCGACAACCGGCCCTCGACCCGCACCTGGGCCGGGGCACCCGGACATCTACCACGCCCTGCAGGCCACCCTCATGGCGCGCCTGCCGGTGTGGCCGGCGATCGGGCAGGCCCTGGCCGAGGGGCGGCTCGACGAGCCGAACTCCCTGCTGCCGGCGCGCGCCAGCAAGCCGCACCGGCGCGGGTTCTTCGGGCGGGCCTAGGGGCTGGGTGCGAGGTGGGGCCGGGGGCAGGGGCCGCCGAGGCCGCGCGTTCGTAGGGTAGGTCGCGCGGTCGTGCCCCTAAACCCTCGATCCCGAGACATAAGGCACGACCGCGACGTCGGCGACCGGTGGGCTCGGGCCGCTGGGCTCGCGGTGACCGCGGGCCCGCCGGGATGGTAAGGTCTGTGCCTGTCGCGCCCGGTGGGTGCGGCCTGGAGAGGTGACAGAGCGGCCGAATGTGGCGGTCTTGAAAACCGCTGTGCGCCTGGCGCACCGGGGGTTCGAATCCTTCCCTCTCCGCTCTAGTATTGCAATACCAACTTAAACTCACCGAGATGTTATGAGTCAGGTGAGTTTGGTTGCGCTCTCGTTGATGATGCTCCCGGTGATCGCCTAGTGCAACCTGATGATTCTCCAGCCCGAGAGCCAGTCCCGCATCGTTCCGACGCTGCGGTCAACATCTCAGCAATGGCATCTACGTCAATAGTGGGAGAGTTGGGGAGCGGCCTCGACCTTAATGTGGTGACGACACCGTGACGACCAAGAGAGACACCTTCCGCGATACCGAACTTACGAACGGGGGGACATGACGGAAAACTCCCTATCCATAACAGTCAGCGCTCGGCAGTGGATCGGGTTGTGTGCGTTGGCTGGTGGGTACTTCATTGCTCTCCTTGATCTGACAATTATTAACCTCGCAGTTCCCTCGCTGACACGGGACTTGGGCGCGTCCACAACCCAGGTGTTCTGGGCGGTCAACAGCTACGGTCTCGTTCTCGCACTGGCGATCATCCCGTCAGGTCGCTTAGGTGACCGATTCGGGCACCGACGCCTCTTCCTCTTGGGGACGATCATCTTGGCAACTGCCAGCCTCGCCTGCGGTGTCGCGACCTCTCCGTTCATCTTGATCGCCAGCCGGTTCCTTCAGGGAGTCGGTGCCGGCATGCTGGTACCGCAAACTCTCACGCTCATCGGTGTTACCTTCCCTGAAAATGCCCGTGGGCGCGCAGTCGGCGTCTGGGGATCAATTGCAGGAACTGCGTCCGTCATCGGCCCTCTTGCCGGTGGAGTATTGATTGATGGTCTTAGCTGGCGCTGGGTCTTCCTCGTCAACCTTCCGATTGCGATTCTCGTCGTGGTTCTGGGTCTGCGAAGTCTTCCGATCGAAGTGGTCCGGTCCGTGAGAGTTGATTTCATGGGTACCTTTCTTGTGGGTATCGGCCTTGTGGCACTTCTCTATGGGTGTCTGCAAGGTCCCCATGCGGGCTGGGACCCGCTGACCATTGCTTGCTTGCCGTTCGCTGTGTTCTGCCTGTTTGCGTTCTTCCGGTATGAGCGCCGTGTGGATCCGGGCGCACGCAGTTTTTCCACGGTCTCTTCGCGAGAATCCACGGTTCCTTGTTGCCGCTTTGTTCGGCCTTTTTGCCGCCCTTGGCGTGTTCGCCTTGACGTTTCTCGTATCGAACTACATCCAGTCCGTGATGGGGCAAACGGCGTTCTGGGCGGGGGCTGCTCTTGCGCCAGCGTCGATTGCGTCCGTGGTCACAGCACCTATTGCGGGCCGCTGGGTTGATGAAGGGAAGGCCCGCCTCGTCCTACAGATCGGCTTCGGGGCCTCCGCGATGGGAACCGCCCTGAGCATACTGATTACCGCTACTGGGGTTTCTTGGATGTGGTTCCTGGGTGCGACGATCGTTTTCGGCATCGGAAATGGCTTCTTGATGGCGCCACTGACGACAGTAGGTATGGCCGCACTGAGGAGTGACGAGTTCGGTGCTGCGTCCTCTCTCCTCAACGTCCTTCGCCAAGCAGGTCCCGTGCTAGGGGGAGCTGTTGTCGGGCTCTTGATACAGGTGCTCGCTGCCGCGCCTACCGAGTTCGACCCGCTGGGGCTATCGAGGTCGACCGTTGCGTGGGTGCTGAGTGTTCCATTGCTGCTGTTTTTTGTCGGACTCTTTGTGTATTCGCTCGTTCCGAGGTCGCTGGTGTCGGCAATGGACTGAGATGGTTTCACATCGGAGTGCTGCCAAGGTTTTACTTGCGCTCGGGATCGGTCACCCACGTGGCTCTCGGCGTCCTCTGGGCGCAATGCACGAGGGTTGGGTGCTACTGGGAGGGGTGGGTGCACTCCACGAGGTGCGGGGGTTCGTGCAGTATGCACAACTCCTGGCCAGTAGCCCCCGAAGCTCGTGGAGTAGCCGGCCGGGACATGGTCGACTGTGCCTGTGGGGAGGTGACGGGCGGGGCGCCAAGGGCCTCGAATCAGACGAAGTTTGAGGTGTCGGTGGCACACACGCGCAGACGGTGCCCATCAGGGTCGGCTGCCACAAAGGTGTAGCCGAACTCGAGGACGGTAGGCTCCAAAACCATCGGAATGCCCAGTGTCTTCCACTGTGCGTGAAGACGATCGACGTCGGCACGCTCGACGTTGCTGAGACTCAGTTCGGTCCCGCCTATGTATGGATCAGCAGTTGGTTCAATCTCATCGGCTGCCTGCAGGCCGAGAGTGACGTCGTCGGACAATGCGAAGACGCTGAATCCTGGATAGGTCTTGATCGGTCCATGACCGAGAATTTCACGGTAGAAGGTGGTACTCGCCTCGACGTCGGAGACGTAGAGGATGATGCTGTTGGGAACGAAGGCCGTCATGGTGATGCTCCTGAGACTCTCATGGGTATACAAGGTGGGCGGACGGCATCGAGGTTAGAGAGCATTGGTGACACCTTGTGTCATGTACGTGCGAGGATGAGTCGGTGCGTGCTGACCGCTTACTGTCCATGATCTGGCTGCTGCGCACCCATGGTCGTCTGTCCGCCTCAGACCTGGCACAGCGGCTGGAGGTCTCACGGCGCACTGTGTTGCGGGACGTTGAGGCGCTGTCGACTGCTGGAGTGCCGGTATGGTGCGAGCGGGGACCTCATGGGGGAGTGAGAATCGACCCTGACTTTCGCATTGATGTGACGGGACTTAACCGTGAGGAGAGCCGGGCTCTCTTCGTCGGTCTCACCAGTTGGGGTGCTGCGCCACTGGGCCTTGGCGACGCTCTCGCCTCCGCGTCTCGCAAACTACTCGCCGCCGTCCCCGACAGCCATCGCAGCCGGTCCGTGAGCATTGCCTCGCGCGTTGTGGTCGATCCTCAAGGATGGCTTCCTCTGCCCGAGAGCGAGCGAGCCGACGCCGTATTCCATGCCGTTCAGGAAGCGGTCTTGACGCGTCATCGACTGCGTATGGTCTTCCGTCACAAGTCGAGGACGACGACGCAGGACATCGTCGATCCGCACGGAATAGTTGCCGCTGGTCGCAGCTGGTACCTGTGTGCCTCACACGGCGCTGAGGTTCGCTTCACCAGGCTCTCTCGGATCGAAGAGGCCGATGTGCTCTCTGAGGAGTGTGCTGACGACTCCGGCTTCGACATGGCTGTGGCATGGCAGAAGCAGCGTGAAGAGTTTCTCGATAGGTTCGAGGCGATCACAGCCACTGTCTGGGTGCGGGACGAGCGTTGGAGCGATGTGCAGGAGTGGACGTTGCGCGCAACGACGACCGATGCAGAGGGTGAACCTCCTGGAGATGGCGGATGGACCTGTCTCCAGCTGGAGTTCATGGACCACCTGCATGCCATGACGATTCTGCTTCGGCTCGGTCCGGATGCCTGCGTCATCACCCCCAAGCGCCTGCGTCAGGACCTCCTCGACTACGTGGACCTTATGCGTGAGCGGTACCGTGCCGATGGGACCTGATGGCATGCGGTTGAGGCAGAGCGCTCGCACGTGCCCCGACGGTGAGGAGTGCAGGTGAACTACGCGGTCCGCCGCATGCCCTCTCGGTGCTGCCGCCCCGGACTCACAGGCGCTTGAGGGCCTCGCATCGGCTGAGTGGGGACAGCCTCGGATGCGCCTGGACGAAGGCGCGCACCCAGTCGCCGTCCGTGCGCGCGTAGTCGCGCAGCGCCCAGCCGATGGCCTTGCGGATGAAGAACTCCGGGTCCTCCTGGTTGACCTCGATGACATTGGTGAGCAGGTCGAGGTCCGTGTCGGCCTTGTGCTGGAGCTGGCAGATGATGGCGCTGCGCCGCACCCACATATCCGGGTCGGTGGCCCACACGCGCATGCGGGCCGCCGCAGCCGGATGCTCACGCACCACCAGCCCGACGGCGTGGGAGGTCTCATCGACCAGATCCCACCACTGCCCCGTGCGCAGAAAGTGCTCGTAGAGCGCCAGGGACTCCATGCGTCCGGCATGCGTCGCGGAGAGCTTGGCGCGGATGACGGCCAGCGCCGCATAGCGCTCCTCGCGGCGAGCCGCCCCGTCCCACAGGCGCCGCAGCGCCGCCTCCCAGGTGGCGGCCTCAGTCCACAGACCAGCGTGGGTGGCGGCGATCCGCTGTGCGAGGCGCCGCGTGTCCGGGACCCCGACGCCGTACATCGCCATCTCGGACTTCAGGTAGGCCCGTTGCTGCTCGGCGCGGGCGGGGTCGCCCGCCTCCTCCAGGGCCTGACGCAGATCGGTGATGAACTCCGCGACCCTCGCATCCGTCTGCCTGTTCGCCACCATCCTCGTTCCTCCTCGCCTCGCAACGCGCTTCCACAGACATATCACTGACATGATGGCTCCGGCAGCGCCAGCACGCGGGGCCTGGAAACCCGCAGCCTCGGGCCGTGAACGAGGGCCTCAGGACACCTGCGCGGCCGGCGGTCACCGCGCCTCGTGCCGAGGCGCCTGCATCGTGTCTTCGGCGGTTTGCTCACGCGGCATCCTCCCGGTAGGCTGCCCGTGCGTCCCTGCGGCGGAGCCGTGGGAAGGCGATGGAGATGTCGCATAGTGGCCTAGTGCGCCTCCCTGCTAAGGAGGTTGGGGTGGAAGCCCCTCGGGAGTTCGAATCTCCCCATCTCCGCCACAGCGAGAGCCCCGGTGCGCAGCAGCGTGCCGGGGCTTCGTCGTTGTCGGAGCACTCGTTGCGGCCGCCGCCGCAACTCCCCAACGGATTGCCGGGCCTCGAGCCGGCCCGACGCTCAGGGCGTTCGCCTCTGGCCGATCGGGGTGCCTGTGTGTCTTCCGGCGCGGATCCGGGATAGCGTGATGCTGTACTCGACTGAGAGGGACCTCATGTCTGACCACGACGCAACCCAGCCGCCGACCTCCGGCTCGCCCCGCCCCAATCAGGGCGACGAGTTCAACGCCCGGACCGTCCTCATCAACCAGGACATGCTCGACGCCGCGCGCGCCGAGCAGCAGGCTCCGGGGCAGGCGCCCGGTGCCGTCCCTGGTGCGGCTCCCGGCGCCCAGGCCGGATCGTGGCGCCCGGCGCAGCCCGACCTGCCCGCCGGGCCGCCCCCTGAGGAGCAGACGCGCGCCTTCTCCACAGGTGCCGCGCAGGCGGCCGCCCAGCCCGGTGCGGCGCCCGCCGACCCCTACATCCAGGCCAACCCCTACGCCCAGCAGGGCGGGGCTCGGCCCAGACCGGCCAGCCCGGCCAGCCCGGCCGACCCGATCCGGCCGCTGCCGGCGGATTCGGGGCGCCCAGCCCGGTGCGGCGCCCGCCGACCCCACATTCAGGCCAACCCCTACGCTCAGCAGAGCGGGGCTCGGCCCAGCCGGCCAGCCCAGCCAGCCGGCGCAGCCCGCCTGGGGTGGGTTCCACCGCCGCCGACGGCGCCGCACCCGCGTCGTCGCCCTTCGCCCAGTCCGCCCCCGGGCATCCCCTCGGCTCCGGGCACATCCTCGGCCCCCGCCGCCGGTGCGGCTCCAGGCGCCGAGACGAGTCGGGAGACCCCGCACTGGCCGGGTCAGCAGCCGCAGGCCCAGACGGCGGGCCTGCAGGACCAGCAGCCCTTCGCCCAGCAGCAGCCCGCCCCGCACTCGCACCCCTTCAGCGGGGGGCGTCAGGAGGGCGAGGTCGGCATGTCCTCGGTCTTCCCCACGGCGACCGCGCGCGCTGAGGCTGAGCAGGCCACGGAGGCCTTCGTCCCCGCTGCGACTCAGGCGGTCGCCCAGTCCGCGCCGTCGTCGTCCTCAGCCTTCCCGTCGCAGAGCTCGGCGCCCCAGTGGGGCTCGGCCCCCTCCTCCGACGCCGCGGCCGGGCAGGCCCCATCCTTCTCCGACATGGTTCCTCCCGCGGCGGGCTCGCCATTCGAGCGGCCGGCAGAAGGCGGAGCGCTGGCAGTGGCGCGCTCCGAGGAGGCCGAGACCGCGGACTCGGTGGGCAGCTGGATGCTGACGATCCTGCTGGCCGGTATCCCGTTGCTCGGGTTGGCCTACGTGTTGTACCTCGCCTTCGGCAGCGGCCGCTCGGCCAGTAAGAAGAACTGGGCCAGGGCCACTCTCGTCTGGGGGATCATTGGCTCCGTTCTGGTCCTCGTGCTCTACGCGGCGCTGGGTGCCTCGGTGCTGGGGATGGTCCCCTCCAACGCAGGATGAGCGGCCCGCTGCGCGCGGTGTGAGCACCACTGCCGTCACAGCGCACAGGGCCGGAGCCCCGTCGTCGGCGGGACTCCGGCCCTGTGCCCATCCTCACGGGGACAGGATTTGTCCCCTGGGTGGACGCTGAGTAATGTTCTTCCCGTCGGCAACGACATGCGCCTGTAGCTCAACGGATAGAGCATCTGACTACGGATCAGAAGGTTGGGGGTTCGAATCCCTTCGGGCGCACCAACACCCCGTCATCGGCTGAACAGTCGGAGCCGGGGTGTTTTCCATGTCTGGGACTCCCCGGCTCCGACGGCGCGGCCACCTGAGCCGCTGCTGACCTGCTGCGTCAGCCGGCCTCAAAGCCGGACGGACGCTCACCTCCAGCTGGATGTGCAACTCCGGCCGGAGTCTCCTCCCCGGCCTGGGGCTTCGGGTTCGCCGCGCAGACCTCGCCGTCGGAGGGAAGCGCTCCCTTGACGAAGTAGTCGTTCACCTTCGCGGTTGTGCAGGAATTGGGGCCGGTCGCGCCATGGCCGTACATGTCGACGCTCAGCAGGTGACTGTTGCGGAGCCTCGACACCAGCGCCTTGGACCACGCGTAAGGCGTTTGCGGATCGTGCAGGATGCCGACGACGAGCACCGGGTTCGTGGCGTCGACGTCGACATCGACGGGCTTGGTCTTACTGGTGTGCCCCCAGCCGTGGCAGTAGGCGTCGTGCTGGGGCAGCAGGGGGTGGAAGATCGGGTAGTCGCGGCGGTAGGAGGACAGTGCCGCATCCCAGCTCGCCTGGTTCCCGGTGTCGGGGAAGTCGAGGCACCGGTTGGCCGAGAAGGCGTACACGGATTGGAGCAGCTCGACGGTCTGCTCCTCGGTCCCAGGAGACTCCTCACCGCCCGAGAGGGACTCGGCATTCTTCATCAGAGTGGTGCCGTCGTGTGAGCTCATGGCCTGTGTCAGTCCCTCGGTGAGAAGTGGCCAGTTCTCAGGTGAGGCGACGACGAGCGTTCTGATCGCCGTAGTGGCCTCGGCCCGGTCCACGGGGTCTCCGCCGTCGGAAACGGTCAGCGGCTTGGCGTCCAGGCCGTCGAGGAAGGTCGCGAGCCGGGAGACGGCCTCATCCGTTGTGCCGCTCAGGGGGAACCCGGCCTGGCCGTGCTGAGACTCGATATAGGTGCGCAGTATCTGCTCCCCGGCCGCCGCATCGCCTTCGAAGGCCTCCTGCCGGGACAGGGCGGGGTCCATGGCGCTGTCCAGCACGACGCGCCCGACGTTGTCGGGGAAGAGCTCGGTGTACACGGCCCCCAGGTAGGTGCCGTAGGAGTACCCGAAGAAGTTGAGGTCCTGGTCTCCCACCAGGGCCCGCATGACATCCATGTCGCGGGCCACCGAACGGGTGTCCATGTGGTCGAGGATCTCAGGGACCTCCGTGTACTTCTGGCAGGCCGCGGCCTCGCGCGATCCCTTCGCAACGATGTCGGCGGCGCTGCCCGGCGTCAGCTGGGAGGGGGCCTCGGCCCGCCCGGCCATAATCGCCTGAACGTCGTCGGGGGACCAGCAGGTGATGGGGGTGGACTGGCCGATGCCGCGCGGGTCGAAGCCGATGACGTCGTAGTTCTCCAGGACCCCCGACAGGCCGCCGCTCGTGTAGAGCCCGGCCTGGGCATTGATGAGGGAGATACCGCTTCCCCCGGGGCCTCCGGGGTTGAGGAAGACCGAGCCCCGAGGGGAGGAGCTCGTCGAGGGCAGCTTCTTGAGGGCCACCGTGATGGTCTTGCCCTGCGGGTGGTCGTAGTCCAGGGGCACGGTCACGGTGGCGCACTGGAAGGCGGTGCCGGTGGCGCCGTCGGGGCAGTCGGTCCAGGTGAGATTCTGACGGTAGAAGGACTCCAGCCCCTTGGGGATCGTGGCCCCCGTGGACCCGTTGGATCCTTGGGAACCGTTGGAACCGCTGGAACCGTTCGATGTGCCGCTGGAGCTGTTGCTGCTGGTGGGCTGGGAGGTACCGGCGGCACTGCCGGCGTTGGTGCTGTTGTCCAGCACGACGGCGTGCTGGGCTCCTTGCGCGGGTGGGGTGGCGACGGCTGTGGCGCTCGTGCCGAGCATGCTGCAGGCGGTGAGCGCACCGAGCAGGGTGAGGAGGGTCAGTCGTGAGGGTGGTCTGGGGTGGCGAGGATGTTCGTAGGGTGTCTCATGGCCACGATTCTCCCGTCTCCAGGAAGAATAGACCATGCGGTTGACTGGACGGATGATGTCGGGGTAGCCCGACCCGGCGTCATCCCCACCCCCAGACGGGGCAGCACGCCCGTTCAGACCGTGGCGGCCTCGAAGGCCTGGGCCAGGTCCGCGATGAGGTCGTCGACGTGCTCGATGCCGACGCTCAGGCGCATGAGCCGGTCGGTCAGCCCGTAGGAGGCGCGCACCTCGACGGGCACGTCCGCGTGCGTCTGCACCGACGGGCACGTCACCAGCGACTCCACGCCGCCCAGGGACTCGGCGAAGGTGAACACCCGCACCGAGGCCAGGAAGCGGGCCACGTCCACCGACTCGGCCAGATCGAAGCTCACCATGCCCGAGTGCCCCGGGTAGAGCACCCGCGTCACGTAGGGGCTCGAGCGCAGGAACTGCGCGATCGCGGTGGCGTTGGCCTCGTGACGCTCCATGCGCAGCGCCAGGGTCTTGAGGCCGCGCAGCAGCAGGAAGCAGTCGAAGGGACCCAGCGTCGCCCCGGTCGTGTTGAGCCGGTAGTTCAGCTGCTCGGCCAGGGCGTCGTCGGCCACCACGGCCACACCTGCCATGACGTCGTTGTGCCCGCCCAGGTACTTCGTGCCCGAGTGGACGACGACGTCGGCCCCCAGCTCCAGGGGCCGCTGCACCACCGGGTGTAGAAGGTGTTGTCCACGACCAGCTTCGCCCCGGCGGCGTGGGCCAGCTCGGCCGCCTCGGGGATCGAGATCTCCTCCATCATCGGGTTCGTGGGGGTCTCGATGATGACCAGGTCGGCCGGGTCGGCCAGGGCTCCGCGCAGGCCCTCCAGGCCCAGGACGAAGTCGACGTCGGCCGCCCCCTCCTCGGCCAGGACCTCCAGGAATCGGAAGGAGCCGCCGTACAGGTCGCGCAGCGCCACGATCCGGCTGCCGTGCGGCGCCAGCGTGCGGGTCACCAGCTCCAGGGCCGCCATCCCCGAGGACAGGGCGAAGGCCGCCGTCCCGCCCTCCAGGCGGGCCAGGGCGTCCTGGAGGACGTCGCGGGTGGGGCTGGCCGTGCGCGTGTAGTCGTAGCCCGTCGACTCGCCCAGGCCCGGGTGGCCGTAGGCGGTCGACAGGTGGATCGGCGTCGTGATCGCACCCGTGGCCGGGTCGGTCCCGGTGCCCGAGCGCACCAGCAGCGTCTCCAGGCGGAGCTGCGGGTCCGGGGCCGACGACGTCGGGTGATGGTGGACGGGGAAGGTGCGGGCGGCCGGCGGCTGGGAACACTCGGTCTGAGCGGTGGGCTGGGGTGCGGACGGACTGGTCGCGAGTGGTTTCTCCTCATGGGCGGGGGCGGCGGGAAGACATGATGGCTGACGGTCGACGGCGGTGCAGCCGGTGACCGGTGACTGGACGCCTGCGGGCCGGCACCCCTGGTGCGGCCCGGGCGAGCCGGCTCAGGCCGACAGGGCGGCGGGGCCCTGTCCGGCCCGTTCGGCGGCGCGGGCAGTCACGGCGGCCACGGCCGCCTCCAACCGGTCCAGGGCGGCGTCGAGGGTGGCGCGGGGGCAGGCGACGTTGATGCGGGTGAAGCCCTCACCGCCGGCCCCGAAGATCCGGCCGTCGTCGAGCCAGAGCCCGGCCTCGTTGAGCATGACCTCGTCGAGCTGCTCGGGCTCGAGCCCGGCGGCCTTCAGGAATCCCGAGCAGTCCAGCCACAGCAGGTAGGTGCCCTCACAGGGGGCGGCCTCGATCCCCTCGATCCGCTCCAGGCGCGCCTCGACATGGGCGCGGGCGGCCGCGATGTGCTCGCGCAGGGCATCCAGCCAGGCGTCCCCACTCTCGTAGGCGGCCCGGCAGGCCGTCAGGCCCAGGGTATTGGGCTGGGAGTAGCCGGTGGTGGCCAGCTCGCGGCGGAAGGTCCTGCGCAGGTGGGCATCGGAGATGAGGATGTTGGCGACCTGCAGACCGGCGAGATTGAAGGACTTCGACGGCGAGGTGCAGGTGATCGTGTGGGCGGCGGCCGCCTCGCTCAGGGAGGCGAAGGGCGTCGTCGCGAAACCCGGCAGAGCCAGGTCCGCGTGAATCTCATCGGCCACGACGACGACGCCATGGCGGGCCGTGACCTCCTCCAGGGCCGCGAGCTCCTCGCGGCTCCAGACCCGGCCCACCGGGTTGTGCGGGTTGCACAGGAGCAGCAGGCGCGCACCGGTAGCCTCGATGGTCTCCTCCAGGGCGGCCAGGTCGCGGCGATAGACGCCGTCGGCGTCACGCACGAGGGGGACGGCGGCCACGGTGCGCTCGTTGACCTCGACGACGTCGCGGAAGGGGTAGTAGACGGGCTCCTCGATGAGGACCGCCTCGCCCGGCGCGGTCAGGGCCCGTACCGCCAGGGCCAGGGCCGGGACGACGCCGGGAGTCACAGTGTTCCACTCGGCCTCCACCTGCCAGCCGTAGCGGCGGGAGAACCAGCCGGTCAGGGCCGTCCGATAGGCCTCGTCGGGCTCGGAGTAGCCGAAGATGCCGTGGCGGGTGCGCCACAGCAGGGCGCTGGTGACTGCCGGCGCGGTGGCGTGGTCCATGTCCGCCACCCACAGGGGCAGGACGTCCTCGGGGCGGCCGCGCTTGACGGCGGAGTCCCACTTGAGGCTGGCCGTGCCGCGGCGGTCGGGGACCGCGTCGAAGACGGCCGGGTCGACGGCGGGGGCGGTGAAGAAGGATGGCCGCGGGGAGGAGGCGGTCGGCGCGTGGGGGGCCGTGAGGTCAGGGGCGGGCCGGACAGGCGGAGTCGGTGGAGTCGGCGGAGCTGGAGACGGGGGCGAGGTGGGTGTGCATGACAGGAGGTCCTCTCGGGTGCCCTGGCGGCGGCGACGCGCGAGCGCAAGGCGCTGCTGCGGCGTCGGGCTCAGGGGTGGCCGGCGCGCGGGCCGGCCGAGGTGGCGGGTGACTGGAGGGATGAACACGGGGCGGCGGGCCTCCGCGGAGTGCGACGAGCCGGTCTCAGGCGGCTCGGACTCTCACCGTTACGTGTCAGACAGCGACGGCTGGCGCTGTCAGCGCATGCACATTCGACCCTCGCCAAGGGTGCGCACCATCATCGTGCGGGCCTGGGGCGAAAGAGTCGTCATGGCTGCGAGCATAGCGGGAGCGCCGCCGCCGGCGCCACCCGGCTGGTCGGCTCCGTGATCTCGCCCCGCCGGGAGACGTGCACCAGGGCGGGGAGTGTCACCCATAGCCATATTTCTACCGATTAATAACAGTAGGGTTCATGGTGGTCGTGCCGTCTTGGCAGGTTCACGGCCACCGCCGCGGCCATCACCCAGTGGATGCGGCCCGGGGGAGGGGCCTCCCTCCTTCGGCATCACCGACACAGCAAGGAGCTGTCCATCCCATGACCCAGAAACCTGACCATCCGATGACCCTGGATCCGCCTCATCCTTCGGCCCACCCTGTACGCAGCCGGGGTATCACCCGACGCAGCATGCTCAAGGGGGCGGGCGGGGCCGCGGCCCTCGCTGCCGTGGGCGCCGGTGCGTCCGTGGCCGGCGCGGCCCCCGCTCAGGCTGCGGGCCTGAGCGTCGTCGAGCACCAGGACGGCGGCCGCATGCAGTTCTACCGGTTCTCCACGCCATCCATCAGCTCGAATCCGGCCGTCAACGTGCTGCTGCCCGACGGATACGACCCCGCACGCCGCTACCCGGTGCTCTACCTCCTCCACGGAGGAGGTATCGGGGAGAACTGCACGGCCTTCGACAAAATGGGTATTCGTGATGTGACTGTGGGCCGCGAGCTCATCGTCGTCATGCCCGACGGCGGGACTGCCGGCTGGTACTCCAACCCGGTCTCCTCGAACGTCGGCCCTCGGAACTGGGAGAGCTTCCACATGAGCGAGCTCATCCCCTGGGTGGACGCCACCTTCAGCACCATCGCGGAGTTCTCCGGGCGCGCCGTCTCCGGCTTCTCCATGGGAGGTTTCGGGGCCCTGAAGTACACGGCCAAGTACTACGGGCACTTCGCCTCCGTCTCCAGCCACTCGGGACCCGCCGACCTGCGCGGACCCGACGGCCAGAAGATCACCCACTGGGCGAATCTGACCTCGATGGCCGAGCTCGGGGGCGGCATGGTCTACGGGGCACCCTGGGCCGAGGCGCGCGTGAGCGCCGACAACCCGATGGAGAATGTCGAGAGATATCGGGGTAAGCGCATCTTCCTCGTCTCCGGGACGAGTTTTATCGACTCGAACGAGAAACGGGTTCTGCCGACGCAGAGGAACTTCGGGAGGGCGCTGGAGGCCGCCGGTATTCCTCACGAGCGCTATGAGGAAGCGGGCGGTCACTTCGTGCGCCGTGAGCGGCTGCAGCAGGACATCGACGGTGTCATCGCTCATCTGACCAAGGCTGGTTGAGGGCTTTCCTGTCGCTCTACGGCCTGACCGTGGAGCCGGCGTGACCGGTCAAGAGCTCGGCGTCGAGAACCGTGAAGTCAGCGGTTCCCGACGCCGAGCTCGGACGTGCCCCTCGGTCGGCTGGTCAGCCGGCGCGGCGCAGGCGCAGGGAGTTGGTGACCACGATGACGCTGGAGGCGGCCATGGCGGCCCCCGCGATCATCGGGTTGAGCAGCCCGGCGGCCGCCAGCGGGATCGCGGCCACGTTGTAGGCGAAGGCCCAGAACAGGTTCTGGCGGATGATCCGCAGGGTCGCCCGCGACACCCGCACCGCCGCCACCGCCGCGTCCAGGTCCGTACGCACCAGGGTGATGTCGGCGGCCTCAATGGCCACGTCCGCACCCCGAGCCCATGGCGAAAGCCCAGGCCCTGCGTGCCGGCCTGGGCCAGGGCTGCGGCGTCGTTGACCCCTGTCACCCACCATGCCGACCACCGCGCCCTGGGCCTGCAGGTCGGCGACGACGTCGCGCTTGTCGGCGGGCAGCACCTCGGCGCGCACGTCGGCGGCCTCGATCCCTACGTGGGCCGCCACGTGCTCGGCGGCCCGGACGTTGTCCCCGGTCAGCAGCACCGGCCGGATCCCCAGCTCGCGCAGCGCCGCCACCGCCGCCCGCGAGGAGGGTCGCACCGTGTCCCGCACCACGAGAACCGCTACCGCCTTCAGTGGCTGCGCATCCGCGTTGCGCCGGCGTCGGCGGAGGCGTCGTCGGTGCTGTCCGCGGCGGCCTCGTCGGGCGCCTCGGTCGTCAGCGCTCGCGGCCTCACCGGTCCCCGCCCACGGCCAGGACGACGGCCGTCGCCCCGGAGTCCTGGGCCTGCTCCACGGCGAGCGCTGACCGCCTCGGGGAACCTCAGCGCCCATCTCACCGGCGAGCCAGCCCGGCCGTCCCACCGCGACCCGGCGCCCCTCCACGGTGGCGGAGACGCCCCGGCCCTCGTGGTTGGAGAAGTCGGCCGGCGTCGGCAGGTCTCCCAGTCGCTCGCGGGCGGCCGCCGTGATCGCTGTGGCCACCGGGTGCTCCGAGGCGGACTCGACCGCCCCGGCCAGGCGCAGCGCCTCATCCCCGAGTGGGCTCAGGCCCGCGGCGGAGTCTGCACTGGTATCGGCGCCGGTACCTGCGCCGGCACCCACCTCCCGGCAGGCCTCAACCTCCAAACTCATGCGCCCCTGGGTGACCGTGCCGGTCTTGTCCATGACCATCGTGTCCAGCGCCCGCGTCGACTCCAGCACCTCGGGGCCCTTGATGACCACGCCCAGCTGGGCGGCTCGGCCCGAACCGACCAGCAGCGCCGTCGGCGTGGCCAGCCCCAGCGCGCAGGGGCAGGCGATGACGAGCACGGCCACCGCCGCGGTGAAGGCCGCCTGCGGGCTGTGCCCGGTGAGCAGCCACCCCGCCAGGGTCGCGGCCGACAGCGCCAGGACGATGGGCACGAACACCCCCGAAATCCGGTCCGCCAGGCGCTGGACGGGGGCCTTACCCGCCTGCGCGGCCGTCACCATCCGGCCGATCCGCGCCAGCGTCGTGCCCTCGCCCACGGCCGTGGCCCGCACCAGCAGGACGCCGGAGGTGTTGACGGTCGCCCCGGTGACGGCCTGCCCCGCCTCGACCTCGGTGGGCACGGACTCCCCGGTGAGCAGCGAGGCGTCCACGGCCGAGCGGCCCTCGACGACGACGCCGTCGGCGGCCACCTTCTCACCCGGCCGCACGAGGAACAGGTCCCCGGCCGCCAGATCCTCAACACTGATGCGCTCCTCAGTGCGGGTGGCCTCCGCGCGCGGCGAGCCGTCCTCATCCAGGACGTCGACGGCGTCGCGGCTGCCCGACGGCGAGGTGAGGACGACCCGGGTCACCTCCTTGGCGCCCAGCTCCAGCAGGGCGCGCAGGGCGTCACCGGAACGGTACTTGGCGCGCGCCTCCGCGTAGCGGCCCGCCAGGAGGAAGGTGGTCACCCAGGCGGCCGACTCGAAGTACATGTGGGCGGCATGCCCCTGGGAGCGGGGCAGCAGCTCCATGCTCATCCGCATGCCGATGTGCCCGGCCCCGCCGAGCACCAGCGCCCACAGGCTCCAGCCGGTCGCGGCGATCACCCCTGAGGGACACGAGCGTGTCCATCGTGAAGGCCCTGTGGCGCAGCGCCCGGAAGGCCGCCTTGTGGAAGGGCCAGGCCCCCCAGACCGCCACCGGCAGCGCCATGAGCGCCACCGTCCACTGCCAGCCCGGCAGCTGGAGCGCCGGCACCATGGAGATCGCCATGATCGGCACCGACAGGATGAGGCAGTAGATGAGCCGCAGGCGCAGGTCGGCGGCCCGCTCCATATGCGAGGCGCCCAGAGACTTTGCCCCGATCCCCGGAGGCGGAGCGGGGGACGCGTCGCCATTGCGCTGCTGGTGCTGGCTGGGGCGCTGGGGCGCGTGGCCGGCGCCGCAGCCGCCATGGACAGTGTCGCGCGGCCGCCTGCAGCCCTGGTGCCGCGTCCACCCCGGCCGAACCGGGCGTCGGACGGTCCCGACGCCGGTGCTGCCGGCGTCGTTGACTCAGGCTCCCCGGCCGGTGACGCCTCCGAGCCTGACGACTCCTCCGGTGAGGCGGCGTCCATCAGGGCGCCGGTGTAGCCGGCGCGAGCGACCGTGGCCAGGAGGTCATCGACACTCACCGCGCTCGGGGCGGTGATGCGGGCCGACTCGGTGGCGAGGTTGACCGAGGCGCTCACGCCGTCGAGCTTGTTCAGCTTCTTCTCCACCCGGGCCACGCAGCTGGCGCAGGTCATGCCCCCGATGGAGAGGTTGACGGTGCGCAGCTGCCCGTCGGGTTCCTGGCTGGTCGTACTCATGGGAGCCTTCTGTGTCCGTTGTCGTCCGTTGTCGTCCGCTGGCGTCCGCTGCCGCCCGTCGGCACCCGGGACTCGGGCGCCGACGGGGCACTGTCCGGCTCAGCGCTCGCGGTCGTCGCGCTCGACGGCGTCGAGCGTGTAGTCCCCGGCCTCGTCGATGGCCTCGGCCAGGGCGGCGTCGTCGAGGCGGATGTCGGAGAGCACGGTGACGGTGGACTGCCCGCCCTTGTTGAGCAGGACGGAGACGTCCTTGACGCCGTCGAGCGCCTCGAGCTCCTCGGTGACGTGGGCGACGCAGTGGCCGCAGGTGAGTCCGGAGACCTTGAGGGTGGTAGTGCGGTCGATACCGTCGGCGGTGAACTCAGTCATCTCTCACCCTTGGGAGGCGTGTGCGGAAAACGGTTGATCGGATCGGGAACCAGGTGGTCCGCCGCGAAGCGGGACCGTGACGCTCAGGACCGCACGAGCCGGGCGATGGCGTCGGAGGCCTCGCGGATCTTGGCGGTGCCCTCCTCGTCGCCGGCCTGGGCGGCGTGCAGGACGCAGTGGCTCATGTGGTCCTCCAGCAGGCCGAGGCTGACGGCCTGAAGGGCCTTGGTGGCGGCGGAGATCTGGGTGAGGACGTCGATGCAGTAGACATCCTCCTCAACCATGCGGGAGATGCCCCGAACCTGCCCCTCGATGCGGCGCAAGCGCTTGAGGTAGTCCTCTGGATCCGGTGTAGCCGGCCATATCTCCTCCGTTGTCTCGGTCGGTATCGACCATACCCCTAGGGGTAGGGTGTCAAATACCCCTGAGGGTATCTGCTTGGCGGTGACCGGCCGGATGGGCGCGGATCCGGGCACATGGCGTCAGGGCGACGTGGGATGCTCGTGCCATGACCGCCGTTGCCCATGCCTCCCCGGCCCCGCTGACCTCGACGCGGCGTCCCCAGATGCCAGATGACCCCTGATCTCCAGCTCGCCCGGGACCCCAGGGCGGGCGCTGGGCGACTCATGGTGCTGGCCGGCAACCGTCCCGACCTGCGCGGCGTCATCGTGGACAACCCGGGCTGCTCCCCGAGCTGCGCGCCTGGGTGAGCTGCATGGGGGAGCCTCCGCCGGCTCGGTGGCGGGCACGGTGCGGGCGGACCCTGAGGCCGCGGTGGCCCGGACGGGATGGCTCTGGCGGCGCTCGACGACGCGGATGATGCAGTGTCGCTGGCGCCCACGGGCTGGGAGCCCTCCGACATCGGCCTGGGTGAGGACCCCTTCGGTTCCGTCCTGGGCGACCCGCTCATGGGCTCACCGCTGTTCGACGACGACAACGGCTCGGGCCACGAACCCACCGACGCCGATGCCCACCGAGCCTGCCGGTGCGAGCCGGTCGCGACGACAGGGGCGGGCGGCGGGCGTCGTCGAGCCGGCGTACGGCCAGGCCGCACACCGCCCATACCGCCCGGCCCCACCGCCTCGCGCACAGCCGCGGCCCGGGTCACGCGGACCCCGCCCCGCCCCGCCGCAGCGGCCGGCGGTGACGAGGCCTGCACCACCGGCCCCGATGCCGCCCGGACGCTTTGCGCCCACGGCGCCCCTACCCGGTGCCGGGGTCGCTGGGCCGGTCGGGACTCGCCGGGCGTCAGGGCGCCCCGGGCCGCGGGGAGGCCGATCCCCTGGGCCGTGGGAGGAGCGCCCGCCGTCGGCCTGCCGACCGCGCCTCCGTCGCCCTCCGGTGCACCGGGGATCCCCGGCGCCTCCTTCGGGATGGGGCGCTACAACGCCCATCCGTCCTCGCGCAGCGCCAGGAGGACAGCCCCGTCGTCGCGGTCCAGCACGAGCCCGGCCAAGATCATCGGCTGGATCCTCTTCGTCCTGCTGTTCATCGTCATCCGGGCCCTCAACGGCTGAGACGCGAGGGGCGGGGGCGCGGCCCCAGGGGCGGGTCGCGCTTCAGGGTGCGGCGGAGCCCGGGGTCGAGCCGCTCGGGTGCGCTGGCGGCTGGGATGGTGATGGGGCTGTTGAGGCGTAACCGTGCTTGAAGGCCCACACCACGATCTCCAGGCGTGAGACCGTCCCCGGTCTTATGGAACAGGCCGGTGATGTGGGACTTGACCGTTGCCTCGGCGATGGCCAGCAGGGAGGCGATCTTGCGGTTGGAGGCCCCTTCGCACAGGAGGCGGAGCACGTCGCGCTCCCGCTGAGAGAGGTGGACGCTGCCGTCCGCGCCGCGCACGGAGGCCAGGGCGTAGTCGATCAGGCGCGTCGTCGGCGTCGGGGCCACGACCTTCGCCCCGGAGTGGACCGTGCGCACCGCCGCGATGATCTCCTCAGCCGGTGCGCTCTTGAGCAGGAAGCCGCTGGCTCCCGGCTCCCAGGCCCTGCAGGAGGTCCTCGTCGGTGTCCACCGTGGTCAGCAGGATGACCCGGGTCGACGGCGAGAGGCGGAGCACCTCCCTGGTCATCTCCACGCCGTCCATGTGCTCCATATGGACGTCGGTGATGAGGACGTCGACCTGATGGGACTGCACAAATCGCAGGACGGCGCGAGGTGAGCGCGTCGCGGTGAGGATCGTGAAGTCCTCGACGTCGGAGAAATAGGACTCCAGATGGGCCAGGGCCATCGCGTCGTCGTCGACCAGGGCCAGGCCGACACAATCGGGAGAAATCTGGGAAGACATGAGTCTCCTTGGGCAGATGTGTGCAGTCCGCGATCAGTGGGGGGCGCGGTCTGCTGGGAACAGTGAACAAACTACCTGAAAAAAGATGATCGCCGTGTAAACGCCCTCAGACGCGCCCCGACGAAAGGTGGAGGGAGCCATCCAAACGGCGAGGAAAGCAATAGATCAAAGGGCGATGCGAGGCCCCGTCGGATTCCGGCAGGCTCATGTCCAACGGCACTTCCCCAAGTGTGCCTCCTCTGTCGTTCCCAGGAAGGAGGGTCCGTGTATCGCTCTGCGCTCATTGAGGGCGTCGCGCCATCACTGGCTCGTGCTGCGTTACTCGAGTCTCCCTTCGGCCTGGTTTCCCGTTCCACCGAGCTGCCCCAAGCGGCCGGAGAGCCGGTCTTCGCGATCTGGACCGGTCTTCTGGGTGATCCCTCTGAGGCGCTGAGGTCACAGCGCACCTGGAATCACCGTGCCGAGGCGGGCAACTTCGACGGGGCCGGCGGGGCCATCGACGCCGATCGCGCCAGACACATCGCGATTGTGGAGACGATGGAGCGCTACTCCAGCTGCTCATGGACGGAGGAGGAGCTGGTGGGGACACCCCGCCGGTCTCGGCGAGGCCGCGATCGGACCGGAACGCTGGCCGGCGTGCTCGGCCACCGAGCTGGCAGACCCCGACTGCGGGCTCATCGCCTCAGACCCCCGCGTCCCTCTGCGATGGGTGCGCGGCTGGTCCCTGACCCGCGGCCGTGAGGTCTTCGTCCCAGCGGTGCTGACGTACCTCAACTTCCCGGTGCGCACCCCCTCCGAGCAGTTCGTCAACCCCATCTCCACCGGCACCGCCGCGCACTCCGACCTGCGCGAGGCGGTCCTGGGTGGCCTGCTCGAGGTCATCGAGCGCGACTCCATCGCCCTGACCTGGCTCCAGCGCCTGCGCCTGCCCGCGGTCGCCGTCGACCCCTCCACCCTGGGGGAGGAGGTCGCCGAGTACCACCGGGTCGGCACCTCCACCGAGCTGGAGACCCACCTGTTCGACGCCACCACCGACTACGGCGTCCCCACCCTCTACGCCGTCCAGACCTCCCAGGTCGACCCCGAGCTGGCCCAGGTGGTGGCCGCCACCCTGCGACATCGACCCGCAGCGGGCGCTGGCCAAGATCTCACCGCGAGCTCGCCTCCCTGCGCATCGCCCCTGCGCAGCCACGCCCGCGGCCCGCGCGCCCAGGAGATCAAGGGCAGGACCTCACCGTCGTCGGTGGCGCCCTGGCCGACGCCGAGCTGTCCATGCGCCACGTCTTCGACTTCCTCCTGGAGGGGGAGCGGCCCGTCCACGCCCTCGATGACATCGGCACCCTCACGGCGTCCAGGCCCGGCGCTGGCAGCGGTGACAGCCCCGACGGCGCCAGCGGCAGTGCCGGCAGTGCCGCCGGCCCCGATCCGCTGGAGCAGGTCGTCGCCAACCTGGAGCGGGCCGGCGCCGAGGCCATCGTCGTCGACATCACCACCGACGAGGCCCGCCAGGTCGGCATGCACGTCATCAAGGCCCTCATCCCCGAGGCCATGCCCCTGTCCTTCAGCCACCACGCCCGCTACCTGGCCACGCCCCGCCTCTACCAGGCGCCCCGAGCGATGGGCCTGACCGTCCACGACGAGGCGGGGATCAACCCCGTCCGCCAGCCCTTCGCCTGAGCCCGATGTCCCGCATCTCCGTCCACCTCACCGACCGACACCCAGGAGCCCCGACCCGACATGAGCACGACGCCGCCCGCACCCGCCGCGCAGCCGGCACAGCAGGCCCCCACGGGGCCGGTGACGGCCTACCTGCCCCAGGGCGGGTTCGCGCGCGCCGTCGCCACGCGCCTGGCCGGGGACGGCGACGTCGTCATCCCGGTCGACCAGGGACTGGTCAGCGCCTACATCCCCTACGCCGACCGCGCGGTCCTCATTGCCGACCCCGACCAGTCCGGCCTGCGCGAGGACCTCGACACCCTGTCCTTCACCCGGGGGATGCCCTCCCTGGGCCTGGAGCTCTTCCCCACCGAGCTGCGGTGCGGGCCGCTCGTGGTGCCCGGCCGCAGCGCCTGCTACCGCTGCTACGACCGGCGCCGCCGCCAGCACGGCTACCGCCCTCTGCCCCCTGAGGTCGCCTCCGAGCACGGCCCGCTGGAGCAGGCCTACGCCCACCACCACGTGCTGCTGGGCGCCGGCCTCATCTCCCTGGCCCTGCAGGCCCTCGACACCCCCGGCCCCCAGGAGCAGGCTGCGGAGAGTGCCGACGACGTCGCCCCGATCGGCGGCCAGGTGTGGACCATCGACCTCGTCTCCGGCATCACCACCTGCTCACCGACCGTGGCCGTGGACCGCTGCGAGACCTGCTCGGGCCGCTACGAGGGGCGCCGCGACGGCCTGCCCGCGCTCGCGGCCCTCCTGCCCGAACGACGTGAGGAGGTGGCCTGAGATGGCCGGGGACTCCACAGGCTCCGTCATGCGCGCCGGCGACGTCGGCCGCGCCGCCCGCCGCGACCTGCAGTTCCGCATCCCGCGCCGGCCCATCGTCCGGCTGGGCCTGCGCGCCCGGCCCGAGGAGACCGGCTGGATCATCGACGGCGCCCGCAAGAGCCAGGTCCTGGGCGGCGCCTTCGCCCGCGAGCACATGGGCCCCCTGCTCCAGGCCTGCGACGGCACCCGCACCCTTGATGAGATCGGCGAGGTCACCGGCATCGGCCCCCAGGCCGCCTTCGAGGCCGTCTCCCTGCTGTGGACCGGCGGCATCGTCGAGGAGGGCGACACCGAGCCCTGCCCCCTGGCGATCCTGCGCCCGAGCTGGCCCGTCTGCTCTCCCGCCTGGGTGACTCCACCGGCGTCAACGACTCCTGGCAGGATGCCGCCCGCCGCCTGGCCGCTGCCCGGGTCGCCGTCGTCGGGGACGCCGAGCTGGCCGGGGAGATGGTCGCCGCCCTGGAGCCCACCCTGCCTGAGGTGCGGCTCGACAGCGCCCCCCGCCGCGGGGACACCCTCACCGTCCTCGTCGAGACCGCCGACTCCGCGGCCCGCTCCCAGGAGGTGGCGCGCCGCTGCCGGGAGGAGGGCATCGCGCTGCTGCGGGTGCGCGCCGAGCAGGAGGCGGTGACGGTGGGCCCTTACGTCGACGAGTCCTTCTCGCCCTGCCTGGCCTGCGCCTGCGCCGACGAGCCCGAGATCGGCCCCCGTCCCGAGCCCGTCCGCCACGACATCATCGTCGGCCTGGCCGCCCGGGCCGTGGCCGCCCTCATCGCCCGCGCCACCGTCACCCACCTGCCTGGAGATGCGCGGCGCACCGAGCTGGCCACCTTCACCTACTCCGACCGCCCGGTTGTCTCCCGCCCCGGCTGCCCCGTCTGCTCGGTGGCCGGGGCCGGCGAGGAGCCGGTGCCGGTGGCGCCCTCGGCCCCCGTGGGGGCCCGCTACGAGCAGTCCGTGGCCATCCCGCCGGCCGCCTTCGTCGACTCCAAGGGCCACCAGCAGCACTACAAGCCCTCCAACCTGCGCCTCCAGCGCGAGTTCCGCGACTGGCCGGTCTGCCCGCGCACGCCCCTGCCGCCGGCCGACCTCGAGCGCCTCGACCAGCCCTGGCCGATCGCGCACCCGCTCACCGACGACGGCGCCGAGCCCGACGTCCTCGCCCGCCCCACCCTGAGCGAGCTCGCCACGATCCTGGCCCTGTCGGTCGGGGTGCGCGAGCCGCTCGGCGCCGAACCCACCGGGTCCGGGGTCGGCCGAGGCCCCCCAGGCCCCGCCCAGCTGCCAGCTGCGCCGCTGGACGGCCGCCGGCGGCAACATCGGCTCGGTGACCGCCTACGTGCTCGTGCCCGAGCACGAGCAGAGCGGCCCGGAGGTCTCGGGGGCGGCGGCCGGGCAGCGGCTCGCCCCCGGCACCTACGTCTACATCGAGCGCGACCACGCCCTGGCCCTTATCGGCCCCGCCCCTCGGCGGCGGACCCTGGGACGGACGCAGGGACGGATTCAGCGACGCAGGCCGGGCCGGATCTCTGCCCGACGGCGTCGGCGCCCGGATCGTCCTGACCGGCAACGTGGACAAGGTGGCCCGCAAGTACTTTCTCCTTCGCCCTGCGCATCGCGGTCCAGGACTGCGGCTGCTCCTTCGAGGTGCTCCGTCTGGTCGCCGAGGCCCTGGGGGTGCCACTGCGCGCCCGGGCCCGCTGGGACGAGCAGCGCATCGCCCGGGCGCTGGGCACCGACCCGGCCCGGGAGCCGGCCTGCATCGTCGTCGACCTGGGAGGCCGCCGTGCGCACTGACTTTCGAGAGCGCTGCGCGAGCTCATCTCCGGCTTCTCCGCTGGATCGGACACGCGCCCCGCCGAGCCGACCTCCGACGGCCTGGCCGCACGCCGCCCGCGCCCGCCGCTGGACTGCCAGGTGCCGGACGCGCTCGTCCCCGGCCCCCAGGACCCCTACCCTCACAGCCTGCACGAGACCTTCGAGCGCCGCTCGTCGTCGACCACCTACGGCACGGAGCCGCTCGAGGCCGAGGCCCTCCTGGGCATGGTCCGCGACGCCTTGGCAGACGACGCACGCACCTGGGAGGCGGACGCGGCGGCCTGCCCCCTGGAGCCCTTCGTGCTCCTGCTGCGCCCGCGCGGCGCCGAGCCCGGCATCTACCGGGTGCGGCTCGACGGCGTCGACCTCGTCCGCCCCCTGCCGCCGGCCGAGGAGATCGAGGGCATGGCGGTGCAGAAGGAGTTCGCCCGCGCCGGCGCCATCGTCTCGGTGGCCGCCAACCTCGATGAGGCCGACGCCTGGGGCGGGGCCGCCGGCTACCGCTTCACCATGAGCCGCAGCGCCGCCCTCATCTACTCGCTGCACCTGCGCGCTGCCGCTCGGGCCTGGTGGGGACGGTCTTCGCCGGCTTCGCCACCTCGGCGGTGCGCCACCTGCTGGACTCCGACGGCGTCAGCCGCCACCAGATGTTCGCCGTCACCATCGCCAGCCCGCAGACAGAACCGCCAGGTCAGGCGGCCGGCTAGTCCCGGCCCACCCGCCGCGAGCGCCGTCGGCCCACCTGCTGGTCCACCGCCGGCCAGACGGACCCAGAACTGCATACCGCGTCACAGAGTTCCCCAGTGTTCCACGGACCACCCCGTTCGCGGGGTTGGGGCCCGGTCCCGGCAGACCGGACCCCCGGGGCCCGAAAGGGGCCCCGCTCCTGCCCACCAGACATCTGAGAGAAGGAGGTGAACAGCATATGACGAACAGCTCGATTGATCTCACCCTCGCCGACAGTGACTTCGGCGTCGAGGAGCTGCCCGAGGGCAACGCCCTGGGTTGTGCCTTCAGCAGCGCCAGCGCGTCCTGCCCGGCCAGTGCCGCCTCGGCCTCGTGCCCGGCCAGCGCCGCCTCGGCCTCGTGCCCGGCCTGCGCCGCCAGCGCGTCGACGACGTCCTGCTGACGACCCCATGGTGGCGGGCAGGGGACTCCGGTCCCCTGCCCGCCACTGGCGGTACCCCGGATGCCCGCGAACCGACCGGAGGGAGCCACGAGCCCACGATGAGCACGGTGATGAGTACGGCGAGGACAACGCCGACGAGCCCTGGTAGCCGCCCGACGAGCCCGATCCCGCGCCTGCGCCGCGGGGTGAGCCTCATCGTCGGGATGGACAACCAGCCGATGCTGTTCGACTCCGACTCGGGCAAGTACCACCGGCTCGGCGCGGCCGCCGCCTTCATCGTGGGCCAGTTCGACGGAGTGCGCCCCCTGCCGACCATCATCGAGGAGCTCCCCCAGGACATCGACGAGGCGGGCGCCAAGCGCATCACGGGCCTGGTCGACAACCTGCGCGACAAGGGCCTCCTGGCGGGCGGCCAGCCCGACCCCGCCTCCGCCGACCCCTGCCGCCCCCGACGCTTCGGCGGCCCCGGCGCGCACCAGGCGCAGCCGTGGACGCCACACCGCCCAGCCCCGCCGGGCCCGCCACCTCAGGTCGAGAGGCCCCGCCGTAGCGGGGGCTGGTGGCTGCCCCGCATCATCATCGCCCGCAAGTACCACCGGATCGTCGCCCCGTTGTCACCCCTGCTCCAGCGCCCTGCCGGCCCCCGCGCTCAGCTGGGTCTTCCTGGCGCTGGCTGCCTGCGGCTACGCGGCCGGGCGCCATGGCGCTCAGCTCCCTGGCCGGGGCCCCCGCCCGGGCGTCCTCGTCTTCGTCACGGCAGTGGCGATCCAGCTGGTGAGCATCCTGCTGCACGAGTCCTGGCACGCCATCGTCGCCGGTTACCCTGGGCACCCCCATCCGCGGACTGGGGGTGGCGCTCATGTTCTGGGCGATCCCCATCGCCTACGTCGACCGCACCGACTCCTACCGGGTGCGCTCCCGGCGCGGGCTGACCATGCTGGCCCTGGCCGGCATCTTCTCCGACGGCGTCGTCTGCGGCCTGGAGGCGGCCGTCGCCTGGGCCTCGACCGGGAACGGTGCGCCAGGTGGCCCTGACCCTGTGCGCCTTCCAGCTCACCATGCTCGTCACCAACCTCAACCCCTCACCCAGTCCGACGGCGTCGCCGCGGTCGAGGCGGCCACCGGCTCGGTCAACCTGCGCGGGCGCTCCATGTCTCGTGCTGCGCTGCGTCCTGAGGCGCCAGCCGCTGCCGCCGGGGCTGGCCGTCATGCGGCCCGCAGTGCGCTGGGGCTACTTCATCTACGGGCTGGCGTGCTCTCTTCTCGGACTGCTGGCCTTCGTGATGAGCGTTGTATGGATAGGCTACTGGCTGTACGCCCTCTTGAAAGGTTTCCTCCCTATGACGCAGCCGGTTCTCTCGTGCCGGTGCCTCCCTCCCAACAGCCACAGCCGCAGCCCGTATCCGCCGTGACCTCCGGGGAGCCCATCCCATCCGCTCCGACCTCCGCCGTACCAGCGCCGGTACCGGCACCGGAGCCCCCGGCCCTGGCCCAGCCCGCCGTGGCCCCTGCCGACCCTCGTGCGCCTGGGCGGGCTGCCGGTGCGGGCCGTCCCCGAGACCAGCGCCGCCGTCATCGGCACCCTGGACTACCTGCGTCGGCTCGACGAGGTGCTCGACGGCGCCGCCGACCAGCTGCTCGACCCGCTCTACGAGATCGTCCCCACCCTGGACAAGGCCGAGCGCCGCCCGGTCCTGCGCGCCAAGCGCTGCGTCTTCCAGGGGCGCGCCACCGACCTGTCCGAGGAGGTCCTGGCGGCCCTGCCCGCCGAGCTGCGCGCGCTGCTGGAACGCTGGGACGCCCTGGTGGCCCGTAAGGAGGAGACCCTGAGCCCTGCCTGGCCGTCCTGGTCGACGTCGACCTGGACCGCAGCCGTGAGCTGCTGGCGGCCGGCCTCGACGAGCCCGGCTACCAGGAGGCCCTGGCGATTGCCGCCCCGGCCCTGGTCTCCACCCTGGCCGCCCGCGGCCGTCGGCTCGAGGACCCCCGCGTCCTGCGCACCCTCTACACCCTGGCCACCCGGGCCGCCTCAAGACCAGCCCGTTCTCGGACTGACCACCGTCAACGAGGCGGGCCAGCCCTCCACCGGGCGCAGTCACCGCATGGTGGCCACCCACCTGGCCTACCGCATCCTGAGCGCCACCGCCCAGGACCTGGCCGCCGACGGCGCCCTCTACCTCGAGCCCGCCCCCGTGCGCCGGTCCCACAGCGCCGCCCCCGGCCCGGACGCGGCCGGCGCTCTACGGCCAGTACCCTCCCGGGAGGTCGAGGCGGAGGCGCTGACCGTCGTCGGCGAGCACGAGTACGGCAACGGCATGGTCTTCCGCCAGGAGACCATCCAGCCCGCCCGTTGGCTCCAGGAGACCCACGACGCCCTCACCGGCGGCGGCATGCACGCCGTGCTCAGCGTGCGCGACGCCTGCGAGCGCGTGGGCGGCGCCGACCCGCGCCTGCGCCTGGAGCGGCTGCTGGCCTCCGGCGCCATCGTGCCGCACGTGCCCTGGTACCGCGGGGAGAACCCCTTCCCGCTGCTGGCCGCCTCGCTCTCACCGGAGCAGCAGCGCCAGTGGGGCAAGGACCTGGCCTGGCTGGCCCGGCTCGACGACGCCGTCGGCGCCGCCGACGGGCCCGGCCGCGCCGAGCTCCTCAACCGCACGGTGCGTCTGGCCGAGCGGGTCTTCCCCGACGGTGAGCTCGGCGAGCGTCCCAGCGGCTTCCTCTACGAGGACCGCGAGTCGACCCGCAGCTGGGTCGACCCCCTCGAGGACGCCCCCCTTCGAGCAGGACGTCAAGACCCTGGGCGAGCTCGCCGACCCCTGGGTGGCCCGCTCCCACATCTACGACCTCATGGTGGCCCGCTTCGTCTCCCTGTTCGGCAACGGCGGGGTGTGCAAGGACCCGTTGGCCTTCTTCATGACCATCGCCCACGCCCCCGACGGCGATCAGGAGATGCTGCGCGCCGCCGGGCTCGACTATGCCGCCGGTCCCGACGAGGAGCGCGCCGCGCTGTCCGGTGGGCTCTCCGGCTCGCCCAGGCACCTGGGCGCCTTCCTCCAGCCGGTGGCCCCCAGCGCCCGGACCTACGCCGCCGGCGGGGGCCTGACCGTCGTCAACGCCTTCACCAACGCCAACGGCTCCCTCCAGGCCCGCTTCCACCGGCTCCTGGGCTCCGGTTTCCGGGAGCGCCTGGCCACACGGATTCGCACCTCCTGGGGCACCGAGCGGGTCCTGGAGATCCAGGCCAGCACCGAGTGCAACACCGGTCAGGCCGTCTCCTGCGGGCTCCTGCCGCCGCTGGGGCTGCCCGGTGAGCCGGGGGCGCCGGAGGCGGTCCCCCTCAGCTCCCTGCGGCTCGTCCACGACCCGGCCACGAGCACCCTGTTCCTGGCCGATGACGCCGGGCCCGTTGGGCTGGCCTACCTGGGCCTGACCCCCCAGTACCTCCTGGGCGGCTACCTGTCCTGGCTGGTGCTGCTGAGCGACCCCTGGTCCCGGCTGCCCCCCTTCGCGGACCACTGGACCAGCCGCCGTCGGGACCTGAACGGGCCCCTGCCCGACGAGGTGATGCACTCCGAGCGGACCGTGGCCGGCCGTCTGGTGACCCGCCGCGAGTCCTGGACCTTCCCGGCCCACCAGATCGCCCCGCTCATGGACCGCGACCTGACCACGACCCTGCTGCACATGGACGACCTGCGCAAGCAGTGGGGCATACCCACGGAGGTGTTCGTCCACCAGCACATGCCCTCCCAGGGCGCCACCTTCGACCAGCACAAGCCCCGCTACGTGGACCTCACCTCACCGGTGTCACTGCTGGCGCTGCGCGGCTGGATCGACCCCGGCGCCGCCCACATCAGCTTCGTCGAGGCCCTACCGGCCCGCGGCGAGGCCCTGGGGCTCACCCAGGACGGTGAGCCGACGGTGGCCGAGTACCTGGTGGGACTCCAGTGGCCCAAGAACCTGGGAGGCATGGCATGAGCACCCACGACGACGTCCAGTCCAACCGGCGCGAGCAGCGCAACCAGCCCAGCCGGCTCATCCGCTCCCGCAGGCTGCGCTGGCTCGGGGGGCGCTCGAGGGCCAGCGAGCAGGCGGAGCGCACCGGGCCGGCGAGCCAGGTGGGCCAGATGGATCAGGTGGGCCAAGTGGGCCAGGTGGGCCAGATGGATCAGGTGGGCCAGCCCAGTCAGGGCGCTCAGGCCGGCCAGGCCGGAATGGTCGGCCTGGGGGGCGCGACGTCGCAGGATGGCGGCTCGATCCCGGGGATCCAGCCCCTGGAGATGGCGGCCGCCGACTTCGGCAACCTGCGCGCCCAGCACAGCGCGATGCGCCAGCGGGGTTCGGCGATGGCCGGTCAGCGTGAGGGGGTCGGCTGGCTGTATGCGCGGATCTACTGCGCCGGCGGGGACGACACCGACGCCCTGCTGCCCGAGGTCGCCCAGTGGCTGGAGCGGGCCCGCGGCCAGTGGGACATCCGTTCGGCGCACTTCCTGCGCTTCGTCGACCTGCGCGGCCACCACATCCGGCTGCGGCTCAAGGCCGTCGAGGGCGTCCTGGACGAGGCCTACGCGAGCATGCGCGAGCTGGGGGCCGTGGCCCAGCGCACCGAGGCGCGCACGGTCGAGCGCCTCGTCTCCGATCCGATGACCGGGGGGATCGGCGCCAGCCGGCCCGGCATCACCTTCGGCGTCTACGGCCCCGAGTACGACAAGTACGGGGGTGTGGCCGGCGTCGAGGAGGCCGAGCGGCACTTCTACGTCTCGAGCCGCTGGTGCCTGGATCACCAGGTGTGGCAGATTCCGCGGCCGGTGCCGCGGGCGGCCCTGGCGGCGCGGTTCCTGGCGCTGGCGGCCCGCAGCGCGCCGTTGCCCGAGGCCGAGCTGCTCTCCGCCCACCTGCGGATGTGGGGCTCGCGGCTCCCCGCGCACCTGCGCGACGGCAGCGCCCTGGGGCCGATCGTTCAGCAGCTGCTGGAGGTCATCGAGTTCCAGTTCGATGAGATCCCGTCCTGGAGCCAGGCGGCTGCGGCCGTGGGTGAGCTGGCCGACGACGCCGGGCGCGCCATCGGCGTCATGGGGGCGGGCACCGGCGGGCGCCGGGCCCTGGACTGCTGCACATCGACGTCAACCGGCTCGGCCTCAACCCGGCCGAGGAGTGCATCGCCGGGCTGTGCGCCCGCCAGCTCCTGACCGGGGGCGCCGTGCCCCCGGCCCAGCCCTCAGCCGCCGTCGGGTAGCCGGGCGCCGCCTCGCCCCGGAACCCCGAAACGCGCCGAGGTGTCCATGGCGCTGACATTAACCCTGTACCGGCGCCGCTCGCCGAGAAGAAACCGCGGGATTTCAACGATCTGTGTCGGGCGCTTCGAGGGCTGGCGCGCTAATGTCAGTGCTGTGGACACGTGGCTGTGCGGGGAGTGGGTCCGCCAGGGTCTTGGCGGCGCATCCAGGTTCTTTCACCTCGGGGGCAATCCCACTGGTCCCTGCCTGGCCCCTTCAGGTGCTCGCGCAGGGGCCCCAGAAGTCATGGTTCGACGATGACCTGAGCAGGGTCCACTTTAGAGCGGCCTACTGCACGAGGGTGGGGGTGTATTGGTCGGGGGTTGTGCGTACTGCACGAATCCCCGGACCCTGTGGAGTACACCCGACCCTCTGCCAGTGGATCCCGACCCTCGTGCAGTTCGGGTGGTGTCAGGTCTGATAGTCGGGCTGAGGCTCTGATCGAGCCTGCCCCTCGCCCCGGCGAGGGTCGGGGGTCGTGCGCGGGCCGGCTGGCGGTCTGTGCCAGTGCCGGACCCGCCGGCGCGCCCTCAGTCGTCCAGGTGGGAGACGAGCTCGGCGGCCAGGCCCGTGTAGGTGGCGGGCGTCAGGGCGAGCAGCCGCGCCTCGACGTCGTCGGGCATGCCGAGCCCGGAGATGAACTCGCGCATGCCCTCGGGCGTGACCTTCTTGCCGCGGGTGAGCTCCTTGAGGCGCTCGTAGGGGTCGGCCATGCCGGTCGCCCCGGCGACGGCGGCCGCCCGCATCGCCTGCTGGACGGGCTCGCCGAGCACCTCCCAGGTCGCCCTCGAGGTCCTCCTCCAGGCGGGCGCGGTCGACGTCGAGCCCGGCCAGGCCCCGCCGGATGTTGTCCACGGCCAGCAGCGAGTGTCCCAGGGCCACGCCCACGTTGCGCTGCGTGGTGGAGTCGGTGAGGTCCCGCTGGAGGCGGGAGGTGACGAGAGTGGCGGCCAGCGTGTCCAGCAGTGAGCAGGAGATCTCCAGGTTGGCCTCGCCGTTCTCGAAGCGGATCGGGTTGACCTTGTGCGGCATGGTCGACGAGCCGGTGGAGCCCTGCGCGCTCAGCCGCTGGTGGAAGTAGCCCAGCGAGATGTAGGTCCACACGTCGGTGGCCAGGTTGTGGGCGATCCGGTTGAAGCGGGCGACGTCGGAGTAGAGCTCGGCCTGCCAGTCGTGGGACCCGATCTGCGTGGTCAGCGGGTTCCAGGTCAGGCCCAGGTGCTCCACGAGCCGCGCCCCACGGCCTGCCAGTCGGCGCCGGGCACGGAGACGACGTGCGCGCCGAAGGTGCCGGTGGCGCCGTTGATCTTGCCCAGGTACTCGGTGGCCTCGACGCGGCGCACCTGGCGGCGCAGCCGGTGGGCCAGGACCGCCATCTCCTTGCCGAGCGTCGTGGGGTGGCCGGCTGGCCGTGCGTGCGCGCCAGCATGGCGGCGTCGGCGTGCTCGTGGGCCATGGCGGCCAGGTCCTCGACCAGTCCGCGGGCGGCCGGCAGCCACACCTGCTCGACGGCGCCCCGGATCGTCAGGGCGTAGGAGAGGTTGTTGATGTCCTCGCTGGTGCAGAAGATGTGGACGATCTCGCCGACCGTGGGCAGCACGGTGGGGCCGCCGTCGGAGCCGACGACGCCGGGGGCCTGGGCGGCCGCGACCAGGCGCCGCTTGAGGAGGTATTCGACGGCCTTGACGTCGTGGCGGGTCTCGGCCTCGATGGCGCCGAGCTCGGCGATCTCCTCGGCCCCGAAGTCCTCGACGACGCCGCGCAGGTAGCTCTTCTCCGTCTCGCTCAGGCGGGGGGCGCCGGGCAGGACGCCGCCGTCGGTGAGGTGGATGAGCCACTCGACCTCGACCTGCAGGCGGGCCCGGTTGAGCGCGGCCTCGGAGAGGTGGTTGACCAGCGGGGGCGGCGACGGCGCGGTAGCGGCCGTCCAGGGGCCCAGGGCGATGGCGGGGAGACGGTGGAGAGATCGACCATGCCCCTCATTGTGGCAGGTTGGCGCCGGTCTCTGCGAGGTGGAGCCGGAGGGGGCCGGATCCGCGGTGAAGGACTCGCTCAGCCCGGAGTAGGTCCTTCGTGATCCTGCCGCTCAGAGAGGCGGTGGGCGGGGCCCAGGGGTGAGGGGGACTGAATCGGCGGACAGTTCTCACTGTTCGCTGCTAGTTTGCAGGACGAGCGGTGAATATTACGGTAAGGTCACAGAGTGGCTCTCAAGGTGCTGTGGAGCGGGTGGCAAGGTTCCTGCTCGCCCGGTGCTAGCGGAGTCGGTTGTTTGGTGTCGTTGGATTCTGAAGGGTGTGGCTGGTGGCGGATCTTCACTTGATGTGGGGTGATCTGGGGGTGTTGTCGTCATCGTTGGACGCGGTGCGTGCCGACCTGGATGGCGCGGATGTGGCGGGGGCGGGCGTGGCCGCCTCGGCGATGCCCGGTTCGATGAGTGCGCGGCGGGTGGAGGCGGCAGTGTCGTCTCTGGAGGCTGCGTGCGCGGCGGTGGGTAGTTGCTACGGGGGCGTCAGCAGTGGCGTGCGCTCCCTGACGGCGATTCATCAGGCGAATGACCAGGCGGTGTCCAGTGGGGCTCGGTCGTTGGCGCCCGCCGGGTCCGGGTCGGGGCGACGCGGCCGACCGGGCCCTCTGGTAGGACGGGAGTGAGCCGATGGTTGCCTGGAGTGATGTGTGTCGGTGGAATCCTGAGCCTTTGGCGCAGGCCGCTGAGTCGTTGGGGCGGGCGTCAGGGGCGCTGACGTCGATCCGGGGTGAGGCGCAGTCGGCGCGGACCCGGGTCGTCTCTGAGGCCCCCAGTGTCACCGCGGCTCGTGGGGCGCAGGGGCGCTGTGAGGCGCGGCATGGTGAGCTGATCGGTCGGGTGCGTGGCATGCACCGGGCCACGTGGGACGCCTGTGACGGTGTGGCGATGGTGCGCAGGAGCGTGCTGGCCTGTCAGGACTATGCTGCGGCGCACCCTGCGGTGGTGCTTCACGACGACGGCAGCGTCAGTGCCAGCCCTGAGGCCAAGGCGAGTGGCTCTGGTGGCGCCAGCGTCGGGGGTGAGAGCGAGGCAGTGGTGATTCTGCCGCTGCCGAGGCCGCGAAGGTGGCCGGGCAGGTCGCCGAGCTCCAAGCCATGGTGAGCGCTACGCTGGCGCAGGCCAACCAGGTCGACCAGTCCTACGCCGCCGCGCTGGCCATGGTCGCAGCGGACAATGGAGCAGGGCAGCCAGCACCTACAACCGATGATCGAGGTCGTGCGAGCGCTGGCCGTGTTGGCCCACGCAGCGGGCGATCCAATGATGGCAAGAGCGGTAGCGGTAGCGTTGACCCGAATAACCAGGGCAATGGCCTCCATAAACCGCCAGTTGCTGGCGAGCATGCGGACATGCCTGGAGTCAAGCCATGGAAGTACCCCGGCGACTCCCAGAACGAAGGCTCGGGGAAGTATGCCAAGGATAGACCCACGCTGACTGACCACATGATGCACGAAGCCGCAACAATCGCAGCAGAGAAGATGAAAAAGCTGTGGCCCGATGCATCGAAGAATTTGCTGCACTTTCTCGGCAACACCGGTGATCCTCAACCAATTGACGTAGATGCCATGATACGCGACATGCCTCATCTGAAACAGGACTCCGAGTTTGAAACTGAACTTTTGGCAAAACAGGCCGTAGAAGATGCTGCCCAACGCGGTGCGACAGAGCCAGTAACTTACCCCTTTGACACCTCGTGGAGAAATGATGGAGCGGACCAAAGTTCGCAACCAAATTGGTTTTACGCCACGGGAAATTTTCAGGCAGCCACAGACGGCACAATCACCGTATATCCTCCAAAGGATGGGAGTTCAAACTGGACATACAAGTACAACTATCGGACCCACGTTGCAGATCGCTACAACTGGGACGGCAGCAAGTCTACGACTATCTTTGGGATCACTATTACTGACAAGCAGCTTCAAAGACTTCACCAGACAGGACTCGCTCAAGAGTATGACCTGTCTGGCGAGTCTTCCGTAAGTAGCGGGGGAGGTACAGTTGAGGTTAAGTGAGGTGGCACTCAAGAAAACAACTTTTATTATTGCCATTTGTGCACTCACTGCCGTTACATCAGCATCGTTGGCGGCATGCTTCCATTCCAAGACGGCTCGGACGGGCTCCCAATCGCCATCTCCTACTGTGTCCAGCCTCCAGCAGGAGGGTGCCCCGTATCCGGCGGATATGGAGCACCTGGACCAGATTCTCGCTACCGGGAGTGGGCATAAACTCCCTGAGGGTGCTCGCGTTACCTCCGTTACCCCGGCGCTTGAGTATGTCAAGGCTAATCCTAGAGGCTGGGGATATGTGATCGCCTTCACGGCAACTGACCCTGCCATGCGAAAGTATGTCACGGACACCACCATATTTTCGGGTGACACCATCGAAAAAGATCCGATCGCTAAACCTGGGGGGATTCAAACATTAGATCTTAATTTCGATGATATCGGTGAACCTTGGAAGGTTGGACTTTCAGATGGTGTCCTCGTGCTGGAGCGACCTTTAGGGCGTGGATGGCTCATCATCAATGGGTCCTCTCGTTGAGCAATGCACTTCGGGTGCGTGCTGCCCGGCAAGCTCTCCCGACCGCTCGTTGAGGAGGTCCCATGCTTATCTCTCGACGGGACTTCGCCATCGCCTGCACCGCAGGATCCGCCCTCGCAGTGCTCACCGCCTGCAGCAACTCTCACGGCCGAGGCGATGCCCAGCACTCTGCGTCGGCGCTGCTGAGCAACCAGCAGGAGGGTGCGCCCCATCCAGCAGATATGGAGCACCTCGACCAGATTCTTGCTATTGGAGACGGACATTCCCTCCCTGAAGATGCTCAAGTATCCTCTGTCGTCCCAGCAACCAATTTCGCCAAAGAATTCCCTGGAGGCTGGGGGTACATCATTTCTTTCACGGCATCCGACGCTGCTATACGGAAGTATGTTACCAAGTATTCCTATGCTCCGGCCTCACATATTGAGGAATATCCGACAGTAGAAAGCGAACGAGGGGGCGTGGAGGACGTGGATCTTGACAATATCACCAGCCCATGGGCTACAGCCTTTGGGGATGCAACCCTCATTCTGGAGCGTCCTCTAGGGCGTGGGTGGCTTGTTATTCGTGGCTCGTCTCGGTGAGCGATACACTTCGGGTACGTACTGCCCGGCAAGCTCTCCCGACCGCTCGTTGAGGAGGTTTCATGCTCGCATCCCGACGAGGCTTCGCAATCGCCGGTACCACAGGATCCGCCCTTGCAATGCTTGCTGCTTGCAGCAACTCTCACGGCCGAGGTGATACCCAGCCCTCAGCGTCGGCGCTGCCGAGCAATCAGCAGGAGGGTGCCCCATATCCGGCAGATATGGGGCACCTGGAGCAGATCCTCGCTATTGGAAGTGGGCACAAACTGCCTGAGGGTGCGGATGTCTCCTCTGTCACCCCAGCGGTTGAATACACTAAACACAACCCCAGAGGCTGGGGCTACATTATCGCTTTTACGGCAACCGCTCCAGCCATACGACAGTATGTCACGGAGCATACCATTCATTTAGGCGACATTATTGAAAATTATTCATCCGCTGAACCCGGAGATGTTCAACTGTCGGACCTTAATTTCGATGAGATAAGCAACCCCTGGGACACGGGAATCCCTGACGGTGTCCTCGTGCTGGAGAGACCTTTAGGACGTGGATGGCTTATCATAAACGGCTCCTCTCGATGAGCGATACACTTCGAGCGCGCACTGCACCGCAGGAATCCTCGGGTGCCACTGGGCCGATTACCTATCCTTTCGCCACAAGATGGCAAGGTGAAACAGCGACAGAAACCCAGAATTGGTATTATGCGGTGGGTTCATATATCGGTGCCACCGAAGGTACTATCACTGTATATCCTCCCACGCCCGACCATCCTAACGGATACTACACGTGCGACTACAAGGTTCATGTCGCAGACCGCTACAACTGGGACGGGGGTAAGTCTACCAAAATTCTTGGCATGGAAATTGAAGACGAGCGGCTGCAAAGACTTCATCCGAGAGGGCTTGCTCAGGAATACGACCTCAAAGGTAATTCTTCCGTTCGGAGTGAGAGTCATGACTTCTAAACTAAATCGACGCGGCATCCTGAAGGTGCTTGTACTCGGCTGCTCAGCCGTGATAGTTGCCACCCTATGTTTAGGGGCCTACACCTTTCACAGATTAAATAGATTAGTGGAAAATTATCCCCAAGAGTCCGCTTCTGGTGTATCTGGCAACCAGCAGGAGGGCGCCCCGTATCCGGCAGATATGGAGCACCTGGACCAGATTCTATCTCTCAAGGGTGGACAGACCCTCCCCGAAGGTGCTCACGTAGTGTCGGTCAGGCCTGCCACCAACTTTGCCAGGGTGTTTCCTGGAGGGTGGGGGTATGTTGTCGCCTTCTCCGCCACTGATTCTTCCATACGAGCCTACGTCACTGAACGGACCGGAAACCCTGGGGAGCTCATCGAAAGGTATCCGACAGCATTAAAAGCCGAAGGGGGCTTAGAAGATATCGATCTTAGTGACATTAGTAAACCTTGGAACTGTGGTCTCGGACAGGCCAATGTTCTCCTCGAGCGCCCCTTAGGGAGAGGCTGGCTTGTTATCCGAGGTGGGCCGCGTTAAAGTAATCTGACTTATCAATCTGAGGTACTTTGCGACTGTGTCCAGGCAATAATGGAGTTCTTCGGATGTCGGCTAGAGCATTCGCCTTTAGGGAGCAAGCAAGATGCTTCGAGTTGGTGCTGACCGAAAAGTTCTCTCATGTCGTCCAATAGGGAGTTTCCATGCTTGTTCTGCGAAGGGGATTTGTGGCAGCGCTAGTCGTGTCCGCCGCTTCAGCAGCTATTGCTGCCTGTAGCGGTCCCCGCAGCCGAGGTGACGCCCAACCCTCAGCATCGGTACTGCCGAGCAACCAGCAGGAGGGTGCGCCCTACCCGGCGGATATGGAGCACCTGGACCAGATTCTGGCTACCGGGAGTGGGCATAATCTCCCTGAGGGTGCTCGAGTTACCTCTGTTACCCCGGCGCTTGAGTATGTCAAGGCTAATCCTAGAGGCTGGGGGTATGTGATCGCCTTTACGGCAACTGACCCTGCCATGCGACAGTATGTCACGGACACCACCATATTTTCGGGTGATATCATCGAAAAAGCTCCGACCGCTAAACCTGGGGGGATTCAAACATTAGATCTTAATTTCGATGATATCGGTGAACCTTGGAAGGTTGGACTTTCAGATGGTGTCCTCGTGCTGGAACGGCCTTTAGGGCGTGGATGGCTTATCATTATCGGCTCCTCTGGGTGAACGATGCACTTCGAGTGCGTACCGCCCGGCAGGCTCTCCCGACCGCTCGTTGAGGAGATTCCATGCCTCTTTGACGGCAACTCGCCAACGCCTGCAGCACGACCTTCGCTCTCGGAATGCCCGTCGCGCTGAGCTGCGCCTCGTGACGGCCCGAGGCGAGGGGCTTTCGACAGCGTTACTGCGGCTGAGAGGTGGACGTCTCGCCGAGGGGAGCCGTCGGGGCGGCGACGAGGACGGGCTGGGCCTCGGGGCGGCGTCGGCGGTAGGCGGTCACGACGACGAACAGCAGGATGCCGGCCGACGGCAGGTTGATGGCGGCGGCCGGCTCATGACTGTAGAGGCCGTGGCCGAGCAGGGCGGCCGCCAGCCCCAGGCCGATGACGGCCAGCGCGAGGATCGAGGGGCCCGGGATCCGCTGGGACGGCTCGGTGCGCTGAACGTGCTGGGCCTGGAGGAGGATGAGACTCACCGTCAGCAGGCTCAGAGGCGTCAGGAGGGAGGTTTCCCAGCCGAACAGGCCGCCGCCGACCGTCAGGGCCAGGACGGTCGTGGCAAGCGTGAAGACGACTGGAGGGAGGAGTCGCATGGTAGATGACCTTCTAGGGCGGACATGGTGGGGAATGGTATGACCGGGCAAAATCCTGCCGGATCCTTGTGGCATTTTCAACAAGTGGTCCGTCGTCGTTGGCAGGGAGCACTCCCCGGTCGCCACCAGCCTATACGGCCCGCCGACCCCGGACCCGGGAAGTAAGTTCCGACCAGGGAGAATGTGATGCCTCTGTGATGCCTTGGGTGCTGTGCGGGTCAGTGGATAATGCGGTTATGACGACGGACCGGGTCCAGCACGGAGCGGCAGTCAGAGTTCTGGTGGAGCAGGACCTGGCCAGTGAGCAGATGCTGGCTCTTATGCGCGAGGCCGCGGGACTGCCCGACGCCGAGCTGCGCAGGATCATTGCTGAGGAGCTAGTGCTCATGGAGGTCGTGGGTACGGGCCCGAGGGGCGTGCCCACGTCGGTAGCTGCCTACGTGTCTCGACCCGGTGGCGTCGTGTTGGAGTACATTGCCGTGGCTCCGGGGCTACGTGGCGACGGAATCGGGCGGGCGCTCGTTGATGCCCTTGCCAGTGTGTCGGGGCAGGTTGTCGCCGAGACCGACGACGATGCCGTCGGCTTCTACCGGGCGCTCGACTTCGACATCGACCCTGCGCCGTCGGACCCGCGCTGGCCGGGGCGCCGCCGCTACCGATGCGTGCGGCGGTCCTGATTCCGAACGGCGCATGTCGAGGACTGCCTTTCGCGCCGAGGACGTACTTCTCCTCCAAACGACGCGTCTGGGCCCGCAGTCATCTGGGGGACAGCGCAGTCCTCGGCGCGAAAGTACGTCCTCGATCGACGTCGTCGAGAGGTCTGGCGACCGGGGCCGGTGGGTGACGGGCCCTATCGGGCCGAGGTCTTGCGCGCGGTGACCTCGCGGGTCCGCCGGTCCCTCAGACTGCGCGCCAGGACGTAGCCCAGTAGGCCCAGCGCGGGCAGGGCGAGGAGCACGTCGACGTCGGACCGGTACAGGCCGCGCGCGACCATGAGCCCGGAGAGGATGACTCCGATGGCCCCCAGCAGCCGAACGCCCGACGGCGGCAGGCTGCGCTCGCCCGGACCCGAGTTCTGGGCCTGAAGCAGGATGAGGCCGAGCAGAAGCATGCACAGCGATGAGGTGAGGCTGTTGAGCTGCCACCCGAGCAGCAGCTTCCGATCGAGGTGACCAGGACGGTCAGGGCAAGGACAAGAATGGCGGGCTTGATGAGTCGCATGTCGAGCACCTCGGCGAACGGGTTGCGGTCGCGAACGTCCCCTAGTCTAAGCCGGTGCCCTGGTCGGAGGCCTGGCCGGTGGTGAGGGGGAGTCGACGCCGGCCGGGCTCAGGGCTCAGGGCCCGGGTCGTGGGGCAGGGGCTCAGACCTCAGTCCTCAGGGGTGGTGCCCATGGCGCGGCCGCGGGATCCAGTAGGCCCTGGTGCTGGATGCTGCGCCGGCTGATACCGGAGGCGATGAGGTGGCGCCGCACCGCCTTAGTAGCGCTGGTCTCCAAGGCGATGAACACCCAGTCCAGAGCCAGGTCCCCGGCGTCCGCCCACAGGGTGCGGTCGACGGCGGCCAGCAGCTTCTCCTCGGAGACCTCGGGATTGACGCGGATGAGCCGATGGTCGCGCGCGGCCAGGGGCAGGAAGCCGGTCTCGGGCGCCAGCATGACGACGGTGGCCAGGCTGCTCGGCGGGGCGGCGGCGACGGCGTCGGCGAGTGCTGGCGCGGAGGCCTGGTCGCCCACTAGCAGCATCCTGTCGCCGGGGAGGGGCAGGCGGTAGCTGGTGCCGCCCATGACCTGGACGGACACGGTGGCTCCCGGCTTGACCCGCTTCGACCAGCGCGACGCCGGGACCAGCTGGGCTCATGGTGCAGGACCAGGATGATGGCGGTGGCCTGCTCGCGGTTGATGCGGGTGATGGTGTAGGCGCGCTGGTGCTGGCGGCCGCCCTGCGGGATCCACATGCGCACCCAGGCGGTGGGCGGCAGCATGGCGGCGCCGGTGCCCAGCAGGCTCGGGCACTGAACGGTCAGCTCCGTGTAGGGCGCCAGCTCCCGCACTGCGGTGATCGTGAGCTTGTGCTCAGGCGCCCGCAGCGCCTTGAGCACTGTGCCTTGGAATCCCCTCCCACCACGTGCCATCTGCGTGTCCGCCTCCCGGTCGTCTGATCTCGTGCTCAGGCGAACCATAACCGGAATGGTTGAAGGCTTGCTTAGGACCTCCTGCTGAGAACACCGGAGAAAATGGCGAAAGAATTCCGGTGGTGGGTGGGGTCGCCGGGTTCAACGTATTGGGAATCCTGGGATGTGCGGCGGAGCCGGTGCTCGGGCCGGCCCTCAGAATTGCGCGAGGACTTGCCGCGCGATGGCGGCGCCCAATGGGATGGGGACGGCGTTGCCGATCTGCCGGGCGATGGAGGTGCGGGAGCCGATGAAGCGGTGCGTGTCGGGGAATCCCTGCAGGAGTGCTGCCTCGTAGTGGGTGATGGCGCGGTTCTCCACGGGGTGGAGGTAGCGGCCCTTCTCCGGCGAAGAACTCGGTCCGGATCGTCACGGAGGGGCGGTCCCAGTGCAGAGCGTCCCATGACGTCCATGGAACCGGAGGTGTGCCGGAGCCAGCAGGGCGCCTTCAAGTCGTCGGGAAGATCCGCCCGATTCCCGCCCTCGGGGATCGCGGCAAAGCGCTCGCGTGATTTGGGGCTGTAGCCCCGGGAGACGTGCAGCTCCCGGGGGGAGAAGGCGCCGGGCACCCGCCGTGAGCCGACTCGGGTGCGGAGCTGGTCGAAGCGCTCGTCCATGTCGGGCTGCGCGGGCACGCCCAGCAGTGTCTGCCGCACCGTCCGGTACGGGAGCAGGTCGCCGCCCCCGTCCGGGGAGTGTGTGGGCTCCGGGGAACCCGGGGCGGCCATGTCGTTGCGGTGCCCGATGAGGGACGGCGCGCCTGCGCGCCTGCGGGGCGCCGTAGTCGGCGGCGTTGAGGACGCGGAAGTCGAAGGATAGTCCTCGAGGAACTCCCAGGGGCGGGTGGCGGCCAGGAAGTCGCGGTACTGGGGCGACTTCCCGAAGGCGAGCACGTTCTCCACGACGAAGTGCCGGGCCTGGCCCTCTGAATGACCTGGGCGTACTGCTCCCAGAGCCGATTGCGGGCGTCCTCCGCGTCCCGCTTGCCGAGCGTGCTGAACCCTGACACGGTGGGCCGCCGACGACGACGTCGACGCCGGTGGGGATCGTCCCCTCGGCGAGCCAGTCCTGGATGGCGCCCGCGTAGACCTCCGTCTTGGGGAAGGTCGCCCGGTAGGAGGCGGCGGCCTCCGGGTCCATCTCGACTGCGGCGATACTGCGGAAGCGGGACGACGCCGTGTGGAACCCCGCGGTGAGACCTCCCGCCCCGGCGAAGAGGTCGAGGACGCGGATGGTGCGGGCAGTCATGGAATCAGGGTAGCCGGCCGGTACGACACCGAATCGAGGCTCACCGTCGGTTCAAGGGTGTGATTCGTGTCGGAGGGCGGTCGTAGGATGTTCCCGTTCACACCCGCGGAGAATTCCCCCGTTCTCCGTCGACAGGAAGGACTCCCGTGCCCAGGAAGCTCATTGAGGTGGCGCTGCCTCTCGACGCCATCAACCAGCAGTCCGCTCGGGAGAAATCCATCCGCAAGGGGCATCCCTCCACGCTGCACCTGTGGTGGGCCAGACGCCCCTTGGCGACCGCCCGCGCCGTGCTCTTCTCCCAGCTGGTCGACGACCCCTCCGAGCGCTTCGAGGAGTTCCTGGAGGCGGCCCGGGCCGCGGGCGAGGCCGACCCGGAGTCCGCCGCCGAGCGGGCCGTGGAGGCGGAGCGTCGCCGCCTGTTCACCCTCATCACCCGCATGGTGAACTGGGACAACATCGGTGATGAGCACCTCATGCGTGAGGTCAGGGAGGAGATCCGCCGCTCGACGGGGGAGGAGCCCCCCGCGGTCCTCGACCCTTTCGCCGGAGGCGGCTCCATCCCCCTAGAGGCACAGCGGCTCGGCCTGGAGGCGCACGCCTCCGACCTCAACCCCGTGGCCGTCCTCATCAACAAGGCCCTCATCGAGATCCCGCCGCGCTTCGCCGGTCGCGCTCCGGTCTTCCCCGGCGCCGACGACGGCACGCGCAGCTGGCCCGGCGCGCACGGCCTGGCCGAGGACGTGCGTCGCTACGGGGAGTGGATGCGTGAGGAGGCCTGGAGGCGGATCGGCCACCTCTACCCGCGGGCCCAGCTGCCCGACGGATCGGAGGCGACCGTCATCGCCTGGATCTGGGCGCGGACCGTCACCTGCCCCAACCCGGCCTGCGGCGTTGAGGCGCCGCTCGTACGGTCATGGTGGCTGGGGAAGAAGAAGGGCAAGGAGGCCTACATCGTCCCGACGGTCGTCGGTGACCACGTCGAGTACTCCATCGGCCACGATCCCAAGCAGCGCCGACGAAGCAGAACGATGGGACCATTTCCGGAGGGAAGGGGCGCTGCCCGACCTGCGAGCTCCTGATCGACAGTGCTTACATTCGGCAACAGGCCGTGTCCCGAGGGCTGGGACAACAACTCATTGCGATTGCGGCAGAGGGTGATCGTCGAAGGGAGTACCTCGAACCGACTGGGGAACACAGCGAGGCGGCGTTGAGTGTTCTACGCCCCGTCGACGTCCCCAGTCAGGAGGTGCCCACGCGTAATCATGACGTTGACCGGCTTCCGATGTACGGAATGCCGACCTGGGCGATGCCTTCACCAAGCGTCAGGTGACGGCGCTGACCACCTTCTCGGATCTGGTGAGCGAGGCGCGCGAGCGGGTGCTGCGGGATGCTCTCGCCAACGGGATGAACGAGGGAGAGCGCCTCGAAGCGGGAGGTGTCGGTGCGGCAGCCTATGCGGATGCAGTGGCGACGTATCTCGCGTGCTCTTTGGATCAGATTATTAGTTCCAACTCTTCCTTGTGTTCTTGGAATGCGAGTCCGACCAAGGAGACTGTGCGTGATTTATTTGCTCGACAGGCAATACCGATGAGCTGGGATCATGCTGAGGCAAATCCTTTTGCGGGTTCGACAGGTGATTTTAGAAAATCTGTTACTCGGGTGAGTGAGGTTCTGATGCGCCTTCATGAGGGTGCTTCTGTGGGGGTGGTTACGCAATCCGATGCAGCAAGTCGTTGCTACATGAATTCTGTTATCTCCACCGATCCGCCGTACTACGACAATATCGGCTACTCCGACCTCTCGGACTTCTTCTACGTGTGGCTGCGTCGCTCCCTCAAGGACGTCCACTCCTCCCTCTTCTCCACCATGCTCGTCCCCAAGGCCGAGGAACTGGTCGCCAACCAGTACCGTCACGGCGGCCGGGACGGGGCGAGGGACTTCTTCGAGGACGGCTTCCGCACCGTCTTCGCCAACGCCCGTCGGAGCGCCAACCCGGACTACCCGATGACGGTCTACTACGCCTTCAAGCAGTCGGAGACCAGCGTCGATGGACGGACATCCACGGGCTGGTCCACGATCCTCGAGGGCATGATCCGCTCCGGCTGGAGCATCACCGCCACCTGGCCCATGCGCTCCGAGCTGGGGAACCGCATGGTGGCCTCCGGAACCAACGCCCTGGCCTCCTCCATCGTCCTCGTGCTGCGACCCCGTCCCGAGGACGCCCCCATGACCGACCGCCGCAGCCTCATGCGCGAGCTGCGCCGCACCCTCCCCGAGGCCGTCGAGACCCTGCGCAGCGGCGGCATCGCCCCCGTCGACCTCGCCCAGGCGGCCATCGGCCCCGGCATGAGCGTCTTCTCCCGCTACGCCCGCGTCATCAGCCCCGACGGCACCGACATGAGCGTCTCCGAGGCCCTCACACAGATCAACGCCGTGCTCGACGAGGTCCTCGGCGAGCAGGAGGGCGACCTCGACCCCGACACCCGCTGGTGCCTCACCTGGTTCGACGCCCACGGCTTCACCGAGGGCCCCTACGGGGAGGCCGAGACCCTCGCCTCCGCCCGCAACGCCTCCATCGACGCCCTCAAACGCTCCGGCGTCCTCACCTCCGGCGGCGGCCGCGTCGGCCTCATCGCCCCCGCCGACCTCCCCGACGACTACGACCCCCGCACCGACGACCGCATCTCCCACTGGGAGGTCGTCCTCCACCTCGCCCGGGCCCTCGACCGCCGCGGCATCGACGAGGCCGGGAGAGGCTCCTCTCCGCCGCCGCCGAACGCGGCCTGGGCGCCGACATCCTCCAGTCCCTCGCCTACCGCCTCTACTCCCTCGCCGAGAAGCACGGCTGGACCGAGGCCGGCCTCCTCTTCAACGCCCTGGGCGGCTCCTGGCCGGAGATCGCCGCCTCGGCCCGGACCGCGGAGAGCACCGGTCCGGACATCCAGACCGCACTCGACCTCGACACCCTGGAGAACCACTGACATGTCCGCCACCTCCAACCGGGACCGCATCGGCCGGGCCATCGAGATCCTCTCCGGGGCCCTGGAGCCCTGGATCGCCGTCGCCGTCGCCCCGAAGCTGCCCGCCGCCAGCACCTGGACCGACCTCCTGGCCTGGAAGGACGGCAGGCCGGACAGGACCTACGAACCCTCCGACCCCCAGTGCCAGCTGCGCATCATCACCGAACGCATCGGGAACCTCGGATTCCTCTTCAGCGGGATCCTCTCCCGCGGCGAGCAGAACCTCGCCGGCGAGCTGCGCGAGGTCCGCAACAAATGGGCGCACAACAGCCCCTTCAGCATGGACGACACCTACCGCGCCCTCGACACCGCCGAGCGCCTCCTGCGGGCCATCAACGCCCCCGCCGAAGCCGACCAGGTCCGCGCCATGAAACGGGACGCGCTGCACTCCACCTTCGACGCCGCCACCAGGCGCGACACCCGGGCGAGCGCCGTCGCCATGCCAGGCCTCGGGGAGAACGGCCTCGCACCCTGGAAGGACGTCGTCCGCCCCCACCCCGACATCGTCTCCGGCAGCTACGGCCAGGCCGAGTACGCCGCCGACCTGCACCAGGTCGCCCACGGGGAGAGCAGCGAGGAGTACGGCGACCCCGCCGGCTTCTTCAAGCGCACCTACCTCACCGACGGGCTCAAGACCCTCCTGACCATGACCGCCCGGCGGCTGTCCGGGGACCCCAACGCCCAGGCCGTCATCAACCTTCAGACCACCTTCGGCGGCGGCAAGACCCACTCCATGCTCGCCGCCTGGCACCTGGCCGGCCCGACCCCGCTCAAGGACCTCACCCAGGACGTCCAGGAGCTGCTCGCCGGCACCGAGATCCCCGAGGGTGTCCGGCGCGTCGCCATCGTCGGCAACGAGATCTCCCCCGGGCAGCCCACCACCAAGCCGGACGGAACGGTCGTTCACACCCTGTGGGGCGAGCTCGCCTGGCAGCTCGGCGGCGCCGAGGCCCACGAGCTCATCGCGCAGGCCGACCGCACCGGCACCAACCCCGGTGCCGCCCTGCGCACCCTCATCAGCCGCCACACCCCCGCCCTCATCCTCATCGACGAATGGGTCGCCTACGCCCGCGGCCTGTACCGGCGCGACGGCCTGACCGGCGGCAGCTTCGACACCCAGTTCACCTTCGCCCAGGAGCTCACCGCCGCCGTCCAGGGCACCCCCGGGGCCCTCCTCCTTGTCTCCATCCCCGCCTCCGACATCCGCCAGGACGGCACCGTCACCCGCGCCTCCGAGCTCGAGATCGGCGGCGACGGCGGCCGCGAGGCCCTCCAGCGGCTCCAGCACGTCGTCGGGCGCGTGGCCCACAACTGGAGCCCCGCCACCTCCGGGGAGAGCTTCGAGATCGTGCGCCGGCGCCTGTTCACCGACCTCGACGCCGAGGCCCTCCGCAAGCGCGACGCCACCATCAAACGATTCGTCGACTACTACCGGGGGCAGCGCGGCGAGCTGCCCTCCGAGACCTTCCAGCCGGACTACGAGCGGCGGCTGCGCGAGGCCTACCCCATCCACCCCGAGCTGTTCGACCGACTCTACGGAGACTGGTCCTCCCTGGAGCGGTTCCAGCGGACCCGCGGCGTCCTGCGCCTCATGAGCGCCGTGGTCCACTCCCTGGTCCAGGCCGACGACGACGCCCCCCTCATCATGCCGGGCTCCATCCCCTTCGACGACGACGCCGTCCGCGACGAGATCGCCGGCTACCTCGACGACGCCTGGCGCACCATCATCGAGACCGACATCGACGGCGAGAACGCCACGCCCCTGCGCATCGACCGGGAACGGGAGCTGTTCGGACGACGGGCACTGACCCGACGCATCGCCCGCACCCTGTTCCTCGGCTCCGCCGCCACCCTCGACACCGCCCACAAGGGCATCGACCGTCAGCGCCTCTTCCTCGGCGTGGCCATGCCCGGGGACACCCTGGGCAACTTCGGCTCCTCCCTGCAGATGCTCACTGACCGAGCCACCTACGTCTACAACCAGGGGACCCGGAGCTGGTACGACCGGCAGCCGTCGATCAACCGGATGGTCGTCGACCGGGCCGCCTCCCCTCGACACCGCCGACGTCGCCCGGAAGGCGGTCGACATGCTCAAGGGAATGGCGGCGGGTGCCCGCGTCCCCGAGTTCGCCCATGTCATCGTCGCCCCGGCATCCACCGGGGACGTCCCCGACAGGCAGGAGACGGCACTGGTCATCCTCGGCCCGGACCGCACGGTCGCCGCCAGGAACGGGCGGAGTTCGCAGGTGACCGGGCCCGGCAGGGAGTTCACCGAGGAGCTCCTGCACCATCGCGGCTCCGCGCCCCGTAACCATGTCAACACCCTCATCGCCGTCGCCCCCGACGAGGGGCGGTGGGCCGAGGCCGAGCAGGCGCTGCGCATCCACATGGCGTGGTCGGAGATGGCGAAGGAGGAGTCGATCCGGGACCACGACCTCACGGCCAGCCAGGCCGAGCAGGCCCGCCAGAAGAGGCGGGACACCCAGAGCGTCGCCGAGCGCTCCGTGGCGGGTGCGTGGATCTGGGCGCTCCACCCCGTCCAGGACAACGGCGGCCGCCCCTTCAAGATCGAGCCGGTCAAGATCGAGGGGGACGAGCAGCGGATCGCCGTGCGCGCCGGCCTCAGGCTCGGCAAGCAGGACATCGTCCTGACCGACATCACCCCGACGGCCGTGGCCCTTGAGCTCGGGGGCATGAACCTTCGTGCCCGATGGAACGGGGGCAGGATCACCGTCGGCGAGCTGTGGTCCTACTTCACCCGTTACCCCTACATGCCGCGCCTCCGGGACCGGAGGGTGCTGGAGAAGGCCGTCGCCTCCGTCATGGATGACATCGGCTGGGAGAGCGTCGGCTTCGCCCTCGCCGCCGACTACGACGCCGAGCGGGGCGACTTCCTCGACCTGCGCCTCCCGCGGGAGGACGAGGCGCCGAGGATCACCGATACGACCCTCCTCGTCGCCCCCGCGCTCGCCCGTGCGCAGCGCCGCCGTGAGGAGGAGGAGCGGAGGGCTGCTGCGTCTGCGGAGTCGTGCGAGTCCGGACCCGCTGACGACACGGGTGCCGCACCCGACGCCACCGCGACCCGATCCGGCTCCCACCGCGGCGGGCGCGCCGTCCCTCCGGCACCCGAGCCGCAGCCCGTCGCCAACTCGAGATTCGAGGGAGTGGCTGAGCTGGACCCCGGGAAGGACATCGCCGCCCAGCTCGCGCTGCTGGCCGATGAGGTCATCGCCCACCTGAAAGCCGGCGGCGCGGACAGCCTCAACATCGAGGTCTCCATCGACGCGACCCGCTACACCGGATTCGATGCCGACACCGTGCGCACGGTCGCGGAGAACGCCCGCACACTCGGTCTCAAGCCGGGCCGATTCACCGAGGGGTGACCATGGAGGACATCACCGCGGTCTCCTCCCGGACCGTTCCGCCCGACCCGTCCATCGCGGACGCCCTGGGAGCCCATCACGAGCTCCCCACGGCGCTCGCCGACCTCGTCGACAACTCCATCGACGCAGGCGCCTCGCAGGTGCGCATCCGCATCCTCACCGATGACGACTACGTCACCGGTATGCTCGTCATCGACGACGGCCACGGCATGGACGAGGCCGGCATTGACGCAGCCATGGCCCTCTCCCGCCGTCGTGACTACGGCGAGACGGACCTGGGCCACTACGGGCTCGGACTGAAGGCCGCCTCCCTGAGCCAGGCCGACACCCTCGACGTCTACTCCCGGGCCATCGGGGGCGTTCCCGTCGGCCGGCGCATCTCGAGGGAGGAGCCCACCCTCGTGCAGAGCCTCGACGACGGTCAGGTGGGCGAGGTCCTCGAGGGGTCCCTGGTGCGCATGACCGATGCCGCGCCGTTGAGCGGGACCGTCGTCCGCTGGCGGGGGTTCCGTGCCGCGGTGGTCGCGCCGGACCGGGATGAGCGGCGCTCCTGGCTCAGCCGACTCGTCGAGAGCATCCGCGGTCACCTCGGCCTCGTCTTCCACAGGATCATCGCCCGGGGGGACGTCGAGATCGCCGTCGACGAGTACGACCTCGGCCTGGGACGGGCGGGGTCCGTGAGACGAGTGCGGGCCCTCGATCCGCTTGCCCTGGATGCCTCTGCCGCGCATCCGTACCGACTCGCCGGTGAGGTCGGGGATGTCCCCTTCGACCTGACCGCCGTCGTCCTCAAGGGCGCCGTGCTCGAGGCCCCGGGGGTCGAGGTCTCGCGGAGGCTCTCCCCGGCCGAGGGCGGTCAGGGACTGTACGTCTACCGCAATGACCGCCTGCTGCAGCTGGGCGGCTGGAACTCCATCATCGACGGCGGTAGGGACTACGCGAACCTGCGCATCTCCCTCGATGTCGGAGACGCGCTGCTCGACGTCGTCCGGATCAACCCGGAGAAGAGCGGCGTCGTCCTGGAACCGGAGATGGGACGGGCCGTCCACGCCTCCGTGGGGCAGGACATCGGAACCTTCTCAGCGCTCCTCGCCTCCGCCCGCAGTGCGGCCACCGAAGGGCGCCGGAGGGAGCCGCGCCCGATCCGACTGGTCGAGCCGCGCGGAGGCCTCAGCCGGGACGTCTACGACGCCATCCAGGACTCCGTCGAATTCGCCGACGCCGAACCCATCAGGATCCGGTGGGAGCGCCTGCCGGAGAATGGCCTGGTCGAAGTGGACCACGAGCAGCGCCTGCTCAAGATCAACGAGCGCCACCGGCGAGTGTTCTCCACCAGCAGCGACCCTCAGGACGCCCCGCTGCTCAAGACCCTCGTGTTCCTGCTCTACTCGCGTTTCTTCGAGGGGCCTACCTGGGTGGGCGGGAGAGCGTGAGATCAAGGCCTTCGAGAGAATCATCGAGACCGCCCTCGCCGACGAGCTCCGGCGTCGCGGTGCCCAGAAGGAGTAGAGGATGAACGAGCATCCCGATGACCGTAACGCGTTGACCCCGGAGACCCTGGCCGCCTACTTCGACGCCGGGCACCCCGCTGAGCAGCGGCTCGCCGAGAGCCCCTCTGCGTCCTGGGCATCGACCCGCCTCGCGGGGAGCTGACACTGCGCACACCGGCGACGGGCTCGGACATCGACGTCTCCGCCTACCGGATGATCCGCACCGACATCGTCGAGGAGCCGGGGGACGAGACCGTCTGGTTCCGCGTCACCGTCGAGGCCAAGGGCATCGAGTACGAGGCCTACTCCCTCCTCCAAGCAGTCACCGACCAGCTCCAGCAGGGCGACGACCTGGAACGGGCGCTCCACGTGGCGCTCGACGCCTTCCGAGGACTGCTCGCGCGCGCACCGAGGCTGAGCGAGGACCAGGAGATCGGGCTGTTCGGTGAACTGGTGGCCCTCGATCGGCTCATCGACGGAGTCGGGGAGACGAAGGCGCTGGCCGCCTGGCTGGGGCCACGGGCAGAGGAGCACGACTTCGTCCTCGGCGAGGCCGACGTCGAGGTCAAGACCACTCGCAGTGAGCGACGCATCCACGTCATCCACGGCCTCGGCCAGCTGACCCCCACACCGGGGCGGCCACTGCATCTCATGTCGGTGCAGGTGACAGGAGCCGGCGCGGCAGGCAACGGGGAGACCCTCCCCGAGCTCATCGAGCGCATTCGCCGGCGGCTGCGGTCCGGGCGCACGGACTTCGACGACAGACTCACCGACTGCGGATGGGAGGACGCCCAGTCCGACCGGCTCTACACGACGCGCCTCCTGGTCCGCAGTGAACCGCGCTTCTACACCGTGGATGGCGCCTTCCCGGCGATCACCTCCGCAGGACTCTCCCGGATCGTGACCCGCCCCGAACTGGTCCGCAGCATCGACTACCGGATCGACGTCACCGACCTCGAACCCGAGGGGACCGCACCCGCCGAGTTCACCGCCGCACCCACGCACGAGGACTGAGACATGAGCATCGACAAGTACGACCAGGCCCTCAAGCAGGCGCTCGATGGCATGAACGTGCCGATGGATCTGCACGGCATCGTCTCGGCGTACCTTCAAGCAGTCGACGAGGTCATCGCCCGAGAGAGATCCCTCGACCTCATCCTGAGCGCGGAGCGCAACGCCCCGGGAAGAACGAAGTTCCACCTCAGGCTCAGCGAGTGGGACGCGGAGAAGGATGCCACCTGGACTGACGGGACCGCCGCCCGCACCCCCGAACGGCGGGCGGTCGTCATGAAGCGGCTCGGCGTGAACGACGACGTGGCGTCGCGCATCAACGAGGCCTTCCCGGTCTTCGTCGATCGGACCAAGGCCATCCTCGCCCCCGACTGGACACCCTGGTACGACGAGGAGCGGCGGCGTGCGCACCACTTCTACTGGGACGGCTACCGGTCACTGCTGGAGAAGAGACTGCCGCCTGAAGCAGTGGCGAGCATCGACTCGGCCACCACCGACATCGTCGGACGACTCGCCGACCCTCGGGGGCCGAGCCCTACCAGTCGAAAGGGCTGGTCGTCGGTCACGTTCAGAGCGGCAAGACCGCCAACTTCACCGGTGTCATCGCCAAGGCCATCGACGCGGGCTACCGGCTCATCATCGTGCTCACCGGAACCGTGGAGATCCTCCGCTCTCAGACCCAGCGCCGACTCGACATGGAGCTCATCGGAAGAGAGAACATCCTCGGGGAATCAGTGAGGAGGACGAGGACCTCCTGAAGGACGTCGACTACGTGAGCACCGACGACGTCGACTGGAAGGCGGGGCGATTCGTCTCCTACGGTCCCGGATTCACCGAAACGGGTGTTCCGGCCATCCGTCGCCTGACCGGCGCAAAGAACGACTACAAGATGCTCAAGGCCGGTCTTGACGCCCTCGATCCGCGAGCCGGGTATGAGCTCAGCAACCCCGGCCGGCCGATGTGGCACCCGGACAACATCCATCGGACCGACGTGCGCATCGCCGTCGTCAAGAAGAACAAGACCGTGCTCGGCAAACTGGTCAACGATCTGCGACGCATCAAGGCCCGGACGGCCGAGCTCCCCACCCTCATCATCGACGACGAGGCCGATCAGGCCTCGGTCAACACGGTCAAACCGGACAACGCCGGAACGCGGAAGGAGCGCACCGCGATCAACCGGCTCATCGCTGAGCTCATGGGCAGGCTGAGCCGGGCCCAGTACGTCGGTTACACCGCGACACCCTTCGCCAATGTCTTCATCTCACCGGAGGACGCCGAGGACATCTTCCCCCCGCGACTTCATCGTGAGCCTGAGCGCCCCGGAGGCGTACCGGGGCGGTCGGGCCTATCACGACTTCGAGGAGCTCACCGATGAGGAGAAGGACGATCCGGCCGTCTCGAACGAGAAGGCCTTCGTCCGCAGTCTGCGCGGTGACGACGACACCGATCCGCAGGGTGTGGAGGAGGAGCTGCGCGAGGCCCTGAACGCCTTCGTGCTCACCGGGGCGATCAAGCTGTGGAGGGCGACGAGAAGACCTGCGTTGGAGAGTGCCTTCCGCCACCACACGATGCTGGTGCACGAGTCCGTCAAGCAGACGGAGCACGCCGAGCTCGGGGATCGGATCCGTCGTCTGTGGCAGCAGGCGGGATACGGGTCCCCCGCCTCGAATGATGCGCTGCGCAGCTCTTCGATGAGGACTTCGCCGTCGTCTCCGCCGCCCGGCAGTGGGAGGACGACCTGCCCCTTCCAGAATCCTTCGAGGACGTGGCTCCATTCATCGGCGAGGTGCTCGACCTCGTCATGGCCGGTGGCACCGACCCGGTCGTCATCGTCAATGGTGACAAGGACCAGCAGTACAACCAGGTCGACTTCCAAAGGGATCGGGTCTGGCGAATCCTCGTCGGCGGCACGAAACTCAGTCGGGGGTTCACCCTCGAGGGGGCTGACCATCACTTATTTCAAGCGCAGGTCGACTCAGGGGGACGCCCTCATGCAGATGGGGCGGTGGTTCGGCTACAGGCGCGGATACCCTGATCTGGTGAGGCTGTACATGGCCAGAAGTGTCAAGGGGGCCGGTAAGACGACGTATGACCTCTACGAGGCATTCGGGGCGATCATGCGGGATGAGGAGCAGTTCCGTGAGCAGCTCGAGACCTTCGCCGGGCTCGGCGAGGACGGGCGTCCGCTCCTCCGTCCCATCGAGGTTCCGCCGCTCGTCTTCCAGCAGCTGCCGTGGTTGCTCCCCACGAGCCGGAACAAGATGTACAACGCCAAGCTCGATTTCAAGGGGATCGGTGGAGAGCTTCACGACTTCCCACGGCAGCCCGAGCAGGGACGCGGAGAGACGAATGCGAAGCACTTCGCACTCGTCCGACCGTGGTTCGACCACGACCTGTTCGGACCAATCGAGTCCTTCGAGTACTGGGACCCGAGGACCGAGCGCATAGGGGAGTTCGACGGGCGGGTCGCCATCGTCACTGCCGAGGAGATGCTCACGGTTCTGGAGGGCTTCTCATGGATGGAGCAATTCGACTTCGAACCCACCCTGGAGATGATCCGCCGTGCCATGGCCGGTGGGAAGCTGAAGGACTGGGCTGTTCTCCTCCCCATGCTCAAGGGGACGCCGGAGAAGACGGTCGACGGACTTCGGATCCCGATGCTCAAGCGGACCCGCCGCGGTGGCACCCGTGGAGGATTCTCCGGAAGCTCCTTCCGGCAGCGTGACGCCATCGAGACCATCGCTGGAAAGCCCCGCTCGAAGGACAGGATCGCGGGAGAGCACGACGCCGCCATCACCTATCGGACGAGTACCCGTGGCGCCATGCTCCTCACCTTCGCCGCCGACCCGAAGAACGGTGCCGAGAGGACCCCGAGCCGTATGCCCGAGACGATGACCGTGGAGGACACCGCCACGCTCTTCTCCCTGGCGCTTCCTATGCGGCCGCCCCCAGAGGGAGTATCGCCTTCAGTGTCAGACGCAGAGATCGGAGCAATGACCCCGTCGTCGACGCCGACTGAGCCGGAGAGGTCGCAGCCTCGGCGGCCGGGACGGGCCGATGCCCCGTCCTGGGCGTCGACGCCGGGCGTGGCCAGGTCCATGCGTGCCAACATGCACCGGGACACCAAGCCCGAGCTCGCGATCCGGCGACTGCTGCATGCTAGGGGCCTGCGCTACCGCGTGGACATGGCGCCCTGGAGCAACAGGCGCCGGCGGGCGGACATCGTGTTCACCCGCCGGCGCCTGGCCGTATTCATCGACGGCTGCTTCTGGCACGGGTGCCCCGAGCACGCGACGGTGCCGGTGACGAACGCCGACTACTGGCGCCCGAAGCTCGCGAGGAACATCGAACGGGACCGCGAGACCACCGCGATGGCCGAGGCGGAGGGGTGGACGGTGCTGCGGATCTGGGAGCACGTCCCTCCCGAGGAGGCCGTGCGGCTCATCGTCCGGGCCCTCGACGAGGGCGAAGAGCCCAACGGGCGCCCGTGAGCCCCCGCAGCCTCAGGCCATCGGGTCCCAGCTGGGCAGCATGACGGGCTCGGTCTCCAGGGCGGCGCGGACCTCCTCGGGCAGGCGGCTCGTGCGCACCACGACCTCGAAGACGTACTCGTCGAACCAGGAGTCGCTCATCGTGTGGAAGCCCTTGTCCCCGAACTTGTCGCCCCAGGAGTTCTCCACCCGCCAGCGCCGCGGGGGCGCCGTCGACCAGGTCGACGCCGGTCAGGCACATGGCGTGGGTGAGCGCGGACTCGCGCGCCACCAGCCGCTCGGCCTTCGTCATCGACAGGTCCACCCCGTACAGGCCCTCGTAGTCGTGCAGGGCGGCGTCCCAGATCCCGGCCTTCTTGTCCCGCTGCTTGGCGACGTCGCAGGCGAACCACACCGGCTCGCCGTCTTGGATCGCGGCGATCGCGGCGGCCTTGAGCACCTCGAGCTCGGCGGTGACGTGATCCTGGACCGGTTCGCCCACCATGACGTCGCTGCGGCCCATGCCGTAGCGTGTGTTGACCGCGATCTCGGGGCGCGGGTCGTGGGCCACGACCACGAACTCCTCCACCCCGGTGACATAGCGCTGCGCGAACTGTCGCGGCGTGAGCGTCCCGACCCGGTGAAATTTCTTGTTCTTATCGCGGTACTGCCACACGAACTCCTCGGGCGGCGGCCCCAGGTGGATGCACAGCATCCGGTGAACCTGCTCCAGGGCTGTGCGCCGCAGCGGCTCAGGGTCGACGCCGTCGGCCACCGCGGCCCGCAGCCGCAGGGCCGTGCGCCGCAGCAGCGTGGCCAGGTGCTCGTTCATCGCCTCGGAGTTGCCGGCCGAGACGGTGTCCGGCATGGCGTAGGCCGGGACGATCCCGTACTTGGCCACCAGGCGCGCGAACTCCGGCCACCAGCCGCCGTCGGGAATGGGGGAGTACAGGGAGTCGATGACCTCGCGGTCATCCAGGGGGCGGTCTGCCTCGGCGATGATGCGGGTGAGGAAGGCGTTGGCCTTCTCCAGCTTGTCGTAGAAGAAGGGGAAGGCCTGGCTCAGCTCCAGGGAGTCGAGCTCGAGCTCCTTGAGCATGGAGGCGCGCAGCACGTTGAGGCCGGCGAAGGCCCAGCAGCGCCCCGACTGCTTCTGGTCGGTGATCGAGGCGTCCGGGACGAGGTCGGACACGGAGGTGTCGATGGAGGTCACCGTGGTCCGGTCCAGGGAGACCTGCTCCACGTCCGTGGTGGCGACGGCGTTGCCGGCCAGGCGGGCGGCGGGGTCGGCGAGGAAGGCGGCATTGCGCTGGGCGACCCAGGAGGTGTCGATTGTCATGAGGCAGAGGATAGATCGGGCGGAGCGCTCGCGTCCCCGCCGGGCCGCCGGGCGCCGTCACCGAACCGCCTGCCGGGCGAACCGACGTCGGTAGGATCCAGTCATGACGCAGCCCCGCCAGCAGCACTCCGATCAGCAGTCCGACACCGCTCACTCCGCCTCCCGCTGGGAGGAGCGCTACGCCTCGGTCGAGCAGCTCTGGTCGGGTCGCCCCAACGACTGGCTGCCGGAGCTCGCCACCGACTGGAGCCCCGGGACCGCCCTGGAGATCGGCTGCGGCGAGGGCGCCGACGTCCTGTGGCTGGCCGAGCGCGGCTGGCAGGTGGTCGGGCTGGACCTGTCCGCCACCGCCATCGGGCGCCTGACCGGGCAGGCCGAGCGGCTCGGGGTCGCCTCGCGCGTGACCGGCCGCGTGCACGACGCCGGAGACGGCCTGCCGGCCGGCCCCTTCGACCTGGTGACGAGCTTCTACGTCCACGGCGGCCACGAGCCGGGTTCCCTGGACCTCATGGCCCTCCTGTCCGACGCCGCCGCCCGCGTCGCCCCCGGCGGGCACCTGCTCACCGCGGTGCACGCCGTCAACCCGCCCTGGCACACCCACCACGCCCGCACCTACACGGCCGCCGAGCTCCTCGAGGGCCTGGCCGAGGCGACGGCCGGCTGGGAGGTCGTCGTCGGCGAGGAGCGGGACCGGCAGGCCACGGGGCCCGACGGTCAGGAGGGGGTACCGGGCCGACGCCGTCGTGTGCCTGCGCAGGCCGCCGGCCTCGGTTTGATGGACAAGCCGTGGGAAAGGCCCTGAAGAAGTGCCGGAATATTCTGGGTAATCGCCGGAATGTGGTGCACACTACGTAGAAATGGCGGAATGGCGCCTATTTCTCAGCGTGTTCATAGGGGAATTCGGGGGGTCCGCTCAGGATCGGTGGGTTACATAGTTACTGCCGCCGGACGGAACCGGTCACGAGGGTTGGGGAGCCCGATGACTGGCAGGTCTCCGAGTCTGGAACGGGTCTTAGGGAGCCCGGACCGGACGTTCTGGTGAAGGAGGTCCTGCCTCCCCGGCCTTATGGGAAGCCGGGTAGCAGGAGGACCTCGCGAGGCTTGGGCCCGCGGTCCGGGAAACCGGACCGCGGGCCGAGTCCTGTATTGAGCGGGTGCGCGGCTGAGGCCCGGCCACCGTCAGCTCGTCGAGCCTTTCTCCGTCTCCCGGAGTGCGGCCCACCGGTGCTCGAGCATGAGCCTGCCCCAGGGGGTTGCGTCGTAGAGGAGCCACCTGTCATCGGGGTTGTCCCTAGGCCAGAGCCTGTCGGCGCAGATGAGGTCGGTGCCCGTCGGGTCGCAGTCGCGGGGGTCGGGCTCATACGTGAACGGATTGCCCAGGAACAGGTCGATCATGTTTCGGGAGGCCAGCCAGGCCAGAATCGCCTGAGTCCGTTCGACGGCGGCCTCGGCGTCGAGGTTCTCCATGTCCCGCACGGCGTTGAAGGCCTCGAAGCCGCTGGTCTCGCACTCCGTGCCCATGAAGAGGAGCTCCGCTGTTGTGGGATCCATGTACGGGTCTCCTTCCCCGAGGGGTGTAGCGGCTGGGCCTCGGTGTTGATCCTCTCATCTGGTCACTGGTCGCGTGGACGTGCGGTTCACCGGGGGCCACAGGCGCCGGAGTGCAGGGCTGATCCACAGGGCTGAAAGCGGGCGCTGCGGTCACCTCCGGGCCGCCATACCGTCGAATCATGTCTTTCTCACTGTCACGCTCCAGGGCGGACTATGACACCGCCGTTACTCAGTTCCCCACGTCGGTCCCCGCCAGCTGGGTGGGGGCGGACTCCACCGCCTGCCAGACGGCGCTCACGAATGCCTCCGGGCTCCTGACCGCGCTGGCGACGCGCTATGACACGGCCGCCTCCAAGGTCAGTGTCGTTGAGTCTCGCGACTCATCGGTGGGAACGAGCTCATCATGAGCCCGGTTGCCATGGACGGAGACAGTCCATACCCCGCCTGGAAGCAGAACCCCCACGCGACGAAACCGCCTTATGCCGACCAGCCGCCCCCGAAACCCAAGGCTTCCCCTGCCCCGTACACCGGGCCGGCTCCGGAGGATAGCGGCCACAGCTGGACCATATGGAGTGGAGGCCCTGCGGTGGTGGTGTCGGGCGGCTCCGTCTCCGTGAATACGAATGACCTCGACTCCCTGGCCAGCAGCCTCAACTCGGCGGCCGGATCCCTGGATGATGCGCGAACACTCATTGCCAACGTGGTCACCGAACTGAGTATGGCGCCGTCTCCGTCTCCACCTACAGCTCAATTCGGCCCTCTTACTTCGAACATTCTTTCCCCTCTGAGTGCAAAGTGGAAGGATATTAATGGTCAGTGCGTTCCTATGCCGAAGGATGAGGATCTTTCTCCTATTGACAGCCTCATCCGAGATTGGGGTGATGTACGTGTCCATATCGGTTTCGATGTCGATCTGGAGAAGTCCGACGCTCTTCAGGCCCTGGATGCATTGACCACCGGGCCGGGGTCGCTCGAGGCCGTCGCCGGTACGCTGCGCGGCATTGCCTCCGACGTCACCGCCTGCTCCCAGGCCCACACCCTGGCCGACGGGAAGGCCGCTCCCGTCAATGGTCTTGTGGGGCCCGTGGACGTGCGGGCCTTCGACGCCGGTCTCCTCCAGCTGGCGCTGGGATCCTCCGTCGCCGCTCAGTTCCCCACGATCTCAGCGCTGCTGGCGTCGTCAACGATGGGGGGCTGGGTGCTCTACAAGCTGGTGGAGGACAGCGAGGACGGGCAGGCCGCCGTCGAGGTCCTCCAGCTCCTGCTCAGTGACCCGACCACCGAGCAGTGGGTCAAGGAGGACCTCGTCAGGATCGTCCTGCTGACGCGCTGGCTCAAGAACGCCAAGACCGGGCGGGAGGCCGCCACGGTCCCAGGCCTACCTCCAGCAGGTCTCCCAACGCCTCGACCCCTGGGCGAAGCAGCGCCTGCCCGGGCAGGTCGCCGTTGGGACGCAGACCGTCGACACCATGAGCCTCACGCCCATGCAACGCGTCGCCATGGTCCTGGGCGCGAACGCCGCCGCGATAGGGGCGGGGGTCTACGGGACCCAGAGCGGCGTCACCGTCACCCCCGTCGGCGGCAACGGGGCCACCGTGCTCCCGCCCGCCGCCAAGGATCCCTTCGGGCTCGCCAGTGCCGTGAATCCCGGTATGACCGGCAAGGGCAAGGAGGCCAAGTCCCCGCAGAGCATCTCCGAGACCATCACCCACTGCCAGGAGGTCCAGTCCTCGAAGAACTCCCTGGGGCAGGGCTACGAGGAGGCCGGGGTCATCTCCATCCAGCGGGTCGAGCACGCCGACGGGCGAGTCTCCTGGGTCGTCTACGTCCCCGGCACCACCGACTGGACCGTCGGCGACGGCGAACCGCAGGACCTGCTCACCAACCTCGAGGCCGTGGGCGGCACGCCCGCAGACGTGAAAGCAGCGTCGTCACCGCCATGCGCCAGGCCGGCATCCAGCCAGGTGAGGAGGTCGCCCTCTACGGCCACTCCCAGGGCGGAATCACGGTCTCCAACATTGCCGCCGACCCCGCCATCCAGGAGCGTTACAACATCACCACGGTCCTCACCGCCGGCTCCCCCACCGCGGGAGCCGACATCCCCGACGACGTCCACGCCCTCCACCTGGAGAACACCGGCGACGCCGTCCCGGGGCTCGACGCCGCCCCCACCCACCGGCCCCCAACCGGCAGGGTCGCCATGCTCGACACCCACCAGATGAGCACGAACGGCTACCCCACTCCTCCAGTGTCTACGCCCAGGCCACCGAAGGGGCTGGAGGACAAGGCTCCCGAGGCTGGCCGAATGGAACAAGTCCTTCTCACACGCCTCGGGCGCCGGCGAGCAGGGGACGACCACCACCGAGTACACCTTCGCGATCCAGCGCAACACCGACCCCAACGGGATCTACAAGGGCGGCACCACCTACCAGGGCAAGGTGCCCTCGGCACAACCCTCCTACCCCCGGCCCACCCCGAGCCCGCAGACGACGGGCGAGCACTAGAGCATGAGGTCATGACGGTGGTGACGTGTTCTGGCATGCGGGTGCCGGCCTGCTCCGGGAGGCAGAGGTCGACGCCGGATGATGCTGGGCGACGCCGGGTGACGTCGGGAGGAGCCGGCCGGTATCAGCGGCGCCGTCCGGCGCACCTCCGGCGTCGTCGGCCTCAGTCCTCGCGGCGCACGAGCATCGCGGCGATGATCGAGGAGATCACCGAGATGATGATCGAGCCGACCACCGCCGAGCCGAAGGAGGCCACCTCCAGCCCCAGCGGCACCGACCCGCCGGCGCCCAGCGCCGCAATGTGGTCGGTGAGCAGGCCCGTCAGCGAGAGCATCGCACCGTTGACCACCAGGGCGAACAGTCCGAAGGTGACAATGTAGAGCGGAAAGGTCAGGAACTTCGCCACCGGCTTGATGAGCGAGTTCACCAGCGCCAGCACCAGGCCCAGGACCAGCAGGTTCAGCCACATCGGGCCGGCCCCCGACCCCTCGGGCACACTCAGCCCGGACAGCAGGCGCGTGGCCAGCCACAGGCCGGCCGCATTTCCGACAGTTCGTGCCACGATCTCCATGGGGCCCATTGTGCCCGGGCAACCTGTGCCGGTGCCAAGATGGAGGTATGACTCCTGCAGCGACCCCAGTGCCCGGCGGACCCAAGCCGGCGACCCCCGCCCACGGCTCGGAGGACGAGGGCCCCTCGACGACGGTGCGCATCCGCCCCGACGTCGCCGCCCTGCCCGCCTACGTGCCCGGGGCCCGCCCCGACGACGCCGCGGCGCAGATCGCCAAAGCTCTCCTCCAACGAGCTGCCCTACCCGCCGCAGGACGCGGTCGTCGAGGCCATCACCCGCGCCGCCGCCGGAGTCAACCGCTACCCGGAGATGACCGGGGAGAGCCTCACGCAGGCCCTCGCCCGCCGCTGGGGCGTGGAGGCCGAGCAGGTCGTTGTCGGCAACGGCTCGGTCGCCCTCATCCAGCACCTGCTCGACGCCGTCTGCGAGCCCGGCGACGAGGTCGTCATCCCCTGGCGCTCCTTCGAGGCCTACCCGATCTGCGTGGCCGTCGCGGGCGCCCGGGCCGTGCGCGTCCCGCTGACCCCCGACGCCCGCCACGACGTGCCCGCCATGCTGGCGGCCATCACCCCTCGCACCCGTGTGGTCATGGCCTGCACCCCCAACAACCCCACCGGGACAATCCTGACCGCCGAGGAGCTGGCCGAGCTCGTGGCCGGGGTGCCGCGCGACGTCGTCGTCCTCATCGACGAGGCCTACCTCGACTTCGTTACCGACCCGCGGGCCAGCGACGCCCTCACCCTCCTGGCCGGAGCCCCCAACCTCGTGGTCTCACGGACCTTCTCCAAGGCCCACGCCCTGGCCGGGATGCGCGTGGGCTACCTCGTGTGCGAGCCGGGCCTGGCCGCCGCCATCCGCTCGGTGGCCACGCCCTTCGGTGTCAACCTGCCCGCGCAGGCCGCCGCCACCGCGGCCCTGGGGAAGGGAGAGCTGGCCCGAACCGCCGAGCGCTCGGCCGCCGTCGCCGCCGAGCGGGACCGGGTCGTGGAGGCACTGCGCACCCAGGGCTGGCAGGTCCCCGAGGCTCAGGGCAACTTCTTCTGGCTCGGCGTGGACGAGCAGACGACGACGCTGGCCGAGCACTTCCGCAGCGCCGGCATCCTCGTGCGGCCCTTCGCCGGTGAGGGCGTGCGGGATCTCGGTGGGGACGACGTCGGACAACGAGAGGGTCCTGGCCGCCGCAGCCGCCCTGGCGCGCCGAGCACTGAGGCCCGCCGGGCAGGGTGCCGCCGGACAGGGGCGCGGCGGGCTACGGCGTCGTCGTAGGCCTGGTCACACGGAGATGGTCACCAGGAAGGCCACGCACGTGACGACCTCGACGATGCCCATCGTCCCCGGGCGCAGCGGGCGGTGGCGGGTGCGCACCAGCTGCCACTGCCACAGCGGCATGACCAGCGACCGCACCGTCAGCACCACCCACAGGACGGCGTGCCCCCACGGCAGCATGCCCGACGACGCCAGCCACCACGTCGCCGCCGCCACCAGCGTGTGCGCTACCACCGTGCCGGCCAGCAGCGTGTAGTTGAAGCGCTCGCGGATCATCGACTTGATGTAGGGGACCGTCCCGCCGAAGTAGGCGGCCGTCAGCGCCGTGACCAGCCACATCCAGGACCAGCCCGTCAGAGCGCCGCTGGGGGAGGCCCCGGGCAGGGGGGAGCTCGGTGTCCCCAGGCCCAGGAAGCCGCCGTCGCCGCGCACCGCCAGGCTGTAGGTGACGGCCGCCATGAGGGAGGCGGCCATCGTCGTCGACAGCCCCGAGAGCAGTGAGCGCTCGTGACCGCGCCACACCTGGTGCAACGCGATGGCGAACAGTGGTGCCAGAGGCACCGCCCACTGGATGAGGTAGGGCGCCACCAGCAAAGTGATGAGGGCCAGGGAGGCCGTCCAGCCGGTGTAGACCAGGAGCGGCAGCATGATGAGGGCGCGCTTGCGGGCCGAGCGGGTGCGCAGCCACTGCGACCAGGACCAGTAGGTGAGGTAGCCGCCCCACCAGGCGGGAAGGAACAGGAGGTTCACCCAGCTGAAGCCGCCCACGATCCAGCCGACGATCGGTGGTAGCACCAGCATCGACCAGGCCCCGTGCTGGTTGGGCACCCAGGCCTTGCGGCCGGGCTGGCGGCGGATCTGCTCCTGGGTGGGCGGCTTGGGGTGCTCGGCCTGCCAGGGCTTGCCGGTGGCCAGCATGATGTCGTCCTGCGGGCCGGGGCGGGACTGCTGAGAGGAGGCTCGGCGCGGCGCCGTGACGCCCGATGGTGCCGAGGTGGTTCCCGGCGGCGTCAGGGCCTGGTCGGGCCGACGCGGCCGCGGGGCTCGTCGGGGAGCCGGCAGGCGCGGAGGACGCGGAAGGCACGGGGAGTCCGCCGATCCGGCGGCCGGCGTCGGGCGGGCGGGATCGGTGTGCGCGGAGGGGTGCTCGACGTGGTGCTTGGACGGCCTCGACGGGCGGGACTGACTCACGCCCTCACCTAATCGCTTGCCCCCAGCGCTGGCTGGGGACGTTCTCTTCCAGCCGGGGACACTTTCTTCCAGCCGGGGACATCCTGCGCGTGCGGGGACAGGGATTGCTGTCCCCGACGGCGTCGAATGCCCCGGCCGCAGCGACGCGCCCGGCCGCGTGGAATGTCCCCGTGGGCAGGGGCGGTGCCCGGCTCGGCCGCGTCTTACCAGCGCACGCCGGTGGGGTGGATGCCGTGGCGGGCGAGGCTCGCGCAGCATGGCGGAGGCGTCGGTTGGCCAGGCCTCCTCCCAGGTCCAGCGGGCGACGTCGTAGCCGGCGCGGGTCAGGGCGAGGCTCGCGGCGGCTCGTTGAGGACGGTGTCTTCGGCGTCCTTGCCGAAAGTCTGTTCTTGCGGTACTTGATGTGGCCGTCGAACTCGCCGACCACCTTGGTGCGGGGCCACAGGAAGTCGAGCCGGTAGGTCTGCCCCTCGACGTGGACCTCGTGCTGGAGGTCGGGGCGGGGCAGGGTGGCCTGCCACATGCGCACGCGGGAGAGGGACTCGCCGGGAGACTCGGAGCGGGCGTCGGTCAGGTGGATGGCGGTGCGGGCACTGCGGATGCCGCGTGCGCCGGTGGCCAGGTGGTCGACGGCGTCGGTCAGGCTCGGCGCGGGTGCACAGGGTGGGCGGCCAGGGCGGCGTCCATGGCGCAGACGCCCTGGGTGAGCCCGCCCCACCGGGCCAGGTCAACGACCGTGTCGGCGACGGATGAGGTATGGGCGCCGGATGCGTTGAGCAGGTCGCCCAGGCCGGGGCGGCGGTGGCGTTGAAGCAGTGCCGTGCGCGCCCGGGCCTCGCTGAGGCGGAGGCACTGCACTCGCCCGGGAGGCGGCCCACCAGGGGCAGTCCGAGCCACACGGCCGCCGATGGGCCGAGCAGGACGACGTCGCCACGGGTCTTGGCCATCGCGGCCCGGATGAGGTCATGTCCTCAGGTCCGGCCTGGCCTCCGCCCACTCCTGGGAGGCACGTGGGTCCCAGGGGCGATGCGGGTGAGTCCCGGGCCCGCGAGACAGACAGGGATGCCCCGGTCGCGACCGGGTCGGAGGTGAGGAGCAGCGGCAGCGATGGTGCTGGGCTGGGACTGTGTGCGAGGTCGGTGCGTTCGAGGATGGTGGTACTCATGCCTCCCATCGTGGGGCGATGCGCGGGAGGAGGCGCCCGACGTCGTCGGCCCTGTGGAGGGGCTTGCACCCGGCGACCTGTGGACGCGGAGGGTCGCCGTCTGCGGGGACTTTCCACGGGTGCGGGGCCAGTGCAGTGGTGGGCGGGCCAGGTGGTGGTTGCGGTGACGGTGGTGGTGGCCGGGGGCATCCTGCGCGTGCGGGGACACTTTTCTTCCGGCCGGGGACGTCCTGCGCGTACGGGAACGGGATTGCTGTCCCCGACGGCGTCGAATGCCCCCGGCTGGAACGAGACGCGCCCGGCTGGGTGGAATGTCCCCGTGGGCAGGGCAGGGCGGTGCTAGGTAGGGAGGCGGGAGGAAGATGCCGCTGTGGCGACGTCCGGGTGCTGCGGGGTACTCAGGGCAGGGTGAGCCGCATCTGGTGCCAGGGCACGCCGCCGTGGTGGGAGGCGGACAGGCCCTCGTCGACGAAACCCAGGCGCGCGTAGAAGCCCACGAGGTCGTCGAGGCAGGTGAGCACCAGACCCTGGCGGCCGTGGGCGCGCGTTGTCTCGATGACGGTGCGCAGCAATCGGTGGCCAGCCCCTGCCCCTGAGCCGCGGGAGCCGTGGCGACGCCGAGGATCATCTGCCAGGGCCCGTCGGGGTCGTGCATCGTGGGGGCCTCGTACATCTCGTCGCTCAGATCGCGCGCGTGGGTGCACAGGCCGTTGACCAGCGCCAGCAGCATGCCTCCCTCGTCCTCGATGAGCCAGAAGTGGTCGGCGTAGGTAGCCATCCGCTCGGCGATCGTTGTCGGGCTGGCGGCCTGCTCGGGTGGGAAGCAGATGGCCTCCAGGGCGGCGGCCATGGCCGCGTCCTGCGCCTGCTCCGCCCGAGCTGTCCGGGCCGTGCGGATGTGGAGGACGGGGAGTCGTTGGTACCCATGGCCATATTTTTCACCAGTCGGTAGACCGACGTCGAGCATGCACCACCGTCTCCGCGCGTCCCGCCGTCACGGTCAGGGGACGTCCTGCGCTTGCGGGGACACTTTCGTCCGGCCGGGGCATCCTGCGCCCGGGGACGGGATTGCTGTCCCCGACGGCGTCGAATGCCCCGTCTGGAACGAGACGCACCTGGCCGCGTGGAATGTCCCCGTGGGCAGGGGTGGCGCGAGACGAGGAAGGCGCCTGCGCCGTCAGCCGCCCAGGGCCGCGGCAACCACCTTCTTGGCCTCCTCCTGCACCTGGGCCAGGGTGGTCGGCGCCCCTTGAAGGACTCGGCGTGAGATCTTGTGAGACGTCCTCCGTGCCCGAGGGACGCGCGGCGAACCAGGCGTCCTCGGTGGTGACCTTGAGCCCGCCGATGGGGGCCCCGTTGCCGGGCGCGTCGACCAGCCGGGCGGTGATCTCCTCGCCGGCCAGGCTCGGTGGCGGTCACGTCCTCGGCGGCCAGGGCGGCGAGCAGCCTTCTCCTCCTTGGAGGCGGCGGCGTCGATGCGTGCGTGAGGCGCTGGCGCCGAAGCGCTCCACCTGCTCCTCGTGCAGCTGGGAGGGGACTTGCCGGTGACGGCGATGATCTCACTGGCCAGCAGGGCCAGGATGATGCCGTCCTTGTCCGTGGTCACACGGTGCCGTCCTTGCGCAGGAAGGAGGCCCCCGCTCTCCTCGCCGCCGAAGCCGATCGAGCCGTCGAGCAGCCCGGGCACGAAGTGCTGAAGCCCACCGGCACCTCGATGAGAGTGCGCCCGATCGCGGCCGCCACCCGGTCGATGAGGCTGGAGGAGACCAGCGTCTTGCCCACGGCGGCGTCGGCGGGCCAGCCGGGCCGGTGGGTGAAGAGGTACTCGATGGCCACGGCCAGGAAGTGGTTGGGGTTCATCAGCCCGCCGTCGGGGTGACGATGCCGTGGCGGTCAGGGTCGGCGTCGTTCCCGGTGGCGACGTCGTGAGGGGTCTTACCCTCGGCGTCGGGCGTCATCGTGGAGCGCAGCGAGACCATGGCGTTGGGGAGGAGCAGTCCATGCGGATCTTGCCGTCGGTCCAGGGTCATGAAGTGCCAGGCCGGGTCCACCTCGGGGTTGACCACCGTGAGCTCCAGGCCGTAGCGCTCACCGATCGCGCCCCAGTAGTCCACCGAGGCGCCGCCCAGTGGGTCGGCCCCGATGCGCACGCCGGCCTTGCGGATCGCCTCGAGGTCGATGACGCTCTCCAGGTCGTTGACGTGGGTCTCCAGGTAGTCGTGCTTGATGATGTGAGGGGCCGTCGAGCGCCTCGAGGGACCGGGATGCGCGGGACGTCCTGCCACCCGGAGGCGAGCAGGCTCGTTGGCGCGGTTGGCGATCCACGTGGTGGCCTCCGAGCCGGCCGGGCCGCCGGTGGGCGGGTTGTGCCGAAACCGCCGTCGCGCGGCGGGTTGTGGGAGGGGTCACCACGATGCCGTCGGCCAGGCCGGGCCCGCTCGTGCGCACCCCGCCTCGGTGCCGGCGCCGTTGGCCAGGAGGATGGAGTGCGAGACCGCCGGGGTGGGCGTGTAGGCGCCACGGGGTCGACGGCGGTGGTCACCCCGGCACCCGGCGAGCACCTCGACGGCGGTGCGCCAGGCGGGCTCGGACAGGGGCGTGCGTGTCACGGCCCAGGTAGAGGTGCCGTCGGTGCCCTGGGGAGCGGCGGTACTCCACGATGGCGGCGGTCGTGGCCACGATGTGGGCCTCGTTGAAGGCGGTGTCCAGAGAGGAGCCGCGGTGCCCGGAGGTACCGAAGACGACCTTCTGGGCCGGGACGGCGGGGTCGGGGACGAGGTCGTAGTAGGCGGAGACGACCTCGTCGACGTCGATGAGGTCGTCAGGGCTGTGCTGGTTGTCCTGCGCGTGCATGCATGGGCACAGTGTGTCACGTGCCACTGGCCGCATCAGCCCGTTTCGCTGTGCGAAACACTGGCCGTTCGAGGCCGGGACGCGGTGATCGGCGGGGCTCCATGTCCGACGACGACGGCGTTGTGGGAGGGCTTCGCCGCGAGGGCCGCCGTGGAAGTGCCGTAGGTCCCGGGCGGCGGGGCGGGCGCGGCCAGTCAGGGGCCATGCCCGCTGCCTGTGCTGCTGCCCGTGCCGCTGTCGGTGGGCTGGAGACGGCGGGCTGGAGGCGGGTGGCCAGCGGCGGGTACGAGGCCCGATGCGCGAGACCCGTGGCTCCCCTACACCGGCAGCCACTCCAGGATGTCGATGTTCGCGCGGTCCGCCAGCCACAGGCTCGGCCCGCCTGACCCGGTTGCCCATGACGAGCAGCGATCCGCGCACCGTGTGCGGCACGTTCCTGAACAACGTGTAGGTGTCGCCACCGGCGTCGACCCCGATACGGTCCTGGCCCAGCAGGTGCAGGGCGCATGACGGGACGGGGCGGGTCGACGGTCGCGCCTGCCACGCCTCGGCCGGTATCCCCTGCGGCGGGAGGCGGCCATGTCGACGGCGTACTCGCCGGGCTCCTGACCACCGACGCGATGACGACGTCGGGTGATGGTCCTCGGAGAGCACGGGCAGCCGGTCCGTCTGATCGGTGTCCACGCACAGGCGGGTCCACCCCATGGCGCCCAGGGCCTGCTCCTGCTCGAGACCCCGATCCGGTGCAGTGAGCCAGTAGCCGATCCGTGGTCGGTGACGGCGCGCACGTCGCGTTTGATGACCCGGTGGGAGGCGTTGCGCATGAGGTTGGGGAGGCGGCGACCGTGGACGTGGATGAGCTCCGGCGACATCGAGGTCGGGCACGCCGGGCGCCGGACACGCCGGTGGTGCCAGCGGTCTCGGGTGCGAATCCGTGGCTCTTGAGCTGCTTGCGCTCGCGGCCTCCCAGCCGAGGCCGGTGCGCAGGAACTCGGCGCCCGGAGGAGGCTCCCGGCGCTGCGCGTGTGAGGGACGGGCGGCGAGGCGGTGGCCAGGGTCCGGGCGAAGGGGTGCCCGCGATCCGTGGCCCGGCGTCGGCGTCGATCGGGGTCGGCGCCTTTCGGGTGCCAAGCGCGACAGGCCCGAAGCCGGTCGACGCCGAGGCGCTGGGAGGTCTGGGCGGCCGTGCGGGCATTGCCCGCTCGTATCGGCCGCGGCCCGGGACACCGTGTCAGCGGCCTTAGCGGCACCGGAGGCGGCCTGTCCGGCGAGGCCGCGGGCCTGGGCGGACAGGCCATCGCGTCGAGGGATGCCGGGCAGGCTCATGGCGGTCCTTCAATCATGGGAGCAACGGGGAGGCGTCGGCTTGGATGGCGGCTGCCTCCGAGGTTAGAAAGCAGGTGGTGCGCAGGACATGGGTACTCTGGCCCGGGCGTCAGCGCCACTGCGCTGTCACCGGGCCGCCGCTCCGCTCGCCGGGGACGCGGCCGAACCCCAGCGTCCAGCAGGAACGAGGGAACCCATGACCGTCAGCCGTATCGCCACGACCAACGCCCCGCCGCCGTCGGCCCCTACTCCCAGGGCGTCTCCACCGGTCAGGGGCGGCTCGCTCGTCTTCGTCTCCGGGCAGGTGCCGCTCGACCCGGCCACCGGTGCGCTCGTCGAGGGCGACATCCAGGCCCAGGCCGAGCAGGTCCTCAAGAACGTGGGCGCCATCCTGGCCGAGGCCGGGCTCCGGGTACGACGACGTCGTCAAGACCACGGTCCTGCTCGCCGACATCGCCGACTTCGCCGCCGTCAACGAGGTCTACGCCCGCTACTTCACCGGTGAGACCCTCCCGGCCCGGGCCGCCTTCGAGGGTGGCCGCCCTGCCGCTGGGGGCGGCGTCGAGATCGAGGCCATCGCCGCCCGGTCCTGAGCCGGTCCGGTCTGAACCGGTCCGATCAAAACAGTCACGAAACCACTCCGCCACGTGCCAGACCAGCGCCGGTCGTACGGGTGCGAACCGGGCTGGCTGCATCCGGTGGGAGCGCCGCCCCACCGGCACAGGGTGTCTGATCCTGCCGGTGGGGCGACCCGTTCACTAGGCTCTTTCCGGTTCCACGTCCACGGGGTGTCCTCTTATCGAGGCGCCCCGTGTTGCCTCCCATGGCAGACAGCGTAACCGCGGGTGAGGATGAGGCGGCTGGCGGCCGCAGGGAGTCACCAGCCGGCCAGGACCCGTCGAGGTTGCATGAGAGGTGAGCGATGCCGCCCACGCGCCTTCCTCTCGTCATCCGCCTCGGAGGGATCCGCTCGCTGCTGTCCTTCTGCGCCATCATGACGGCGGGCCTGGCGGCGGCGCTCTCACCGGTGGCCGTGGCGGTGTGGGCGCCCTCGCTCGCCGCCCTCACGCTCCTGCCGGCCCTGCTGGGGCTGCCGGCGGCGTCGGCTACTACCTGTGGCGCGGTCTGTCCGCACGGCGCATGTTCGAGCAGGCGCTGCGGCACTACGCGCAGGTCACCGACGACTACAGGGTCACCGAGCTCCATGCCCGTCTCATCCTGAAGGCGAGACCCGCGGCGCCCACGTCATGGCCCACTACCGCTGGTTCCGCGACGAGTACGAGGCCTGACCCGCTCCTGGCAGGACCTGGGCAGCCCCCGGGGCGCCGGTGGTTCAGACCGGGGTGTTCAGCGGGTCCGTGAGATCAAAGCGACGCTCGGCCGCGCTGGGGTCGACCGACGACATCATCGCCAGCAACGCCGCGTTCCTGAGCCTGTCCTCCAACTGGGAGGCTCTGGCGCCAGGAGCAGCAGCCGGTTCTTCATGAGCTCGACCTGCTCCTGGGCCGGTGCCAGTGGATCGACTCCTCGCGTTCACTCCCCGGGGGCACGGTGGAGGTGCGCGGTGGTACGAGCCTACCACCAGCGCCTCAGCGAGATGACCGCGGGCTGTCGGCGGCTTGCTGCAGCCCTCGGCGGCGCTGACGAGCTCGCCTGGATGGCGGCCGATGCTCGTCGGGCGGGGCATAGCCTGTCGCTCAGTGCGGCCGGTGCGGAGCCTGCCCTCAGCAGGCTCTCTCGGTTCTCTCGACGGCGAAGCCTCCGCCCGCCAGGTCCCCACGCCCTGCTGGACGTCGTCGGACCCGGAAGGAACGCCGACTACTGGAAACCGGTCAGCCCTGGTGCCAATGGGAGAGCCGTCGTGCCTGTCGGCTACGCCGGGCCGCCACGGTTCCTGAATGCCGGTGCGAGGGATATCTCCGGGGACAGGACCTTCCCGGGATGCTGACGTCGGCACACCTCACGCCAGGCTCACGTCAGAGGAAGGAAGTTCTGATGAGCACGTGAAACAGTCCGGCATCGTCGGGCTCGGTGGAATCTGGTCGGTGACGGCCTTCGTCGCCAATGTGGTGGTGAGCCTGGCCTCATCGCCGTGCTGCCGATCATGGTCATCTGGCCCTTCGGGAGAGCCATCACCCCAGCGTGGAGGTCCACGATGAGGGCCGGGGTGCTCAGAGCGAGCCACTGGCCAGGAGATTCCGGGCGATGGGCTTCCGTCAGGACGTCCACGTCGCCGTGCTCACAGTCCCGGGCTGGGACGTCGACAACCTCAACGACGCTGTGCTGGAGTACGCCCGCTCGCAACAGGGCGACACTGATGTCCGTGGATCTCGACGTCGAGATCAACTACTGGAGCGACGGCCTGGTGATCCTGGCGGTCGCCCGGAGGCGCGCAAGGTCGGCTGCTACTTCGGTGAGGACGTCGCGGTCCCCCTGGACAGCAGGCCGCCATCCAGAACGCCGCCAAGAACCAGTACCGCCGGGCCGACTGGTACGGGGGCACTCTCCATGGCGGCCAGACCGCCGACGTCATCGGTCGGCCCGGAGGCGGTGACGTGGGCTGACCTACGTCCTGCCGGAATCTCGGCGCTCGTGGGCCTCGTCTGGCTCTCGTGGTACCTGTGGCGCGGTTTCGCGGCGCGACGCCGGGCGCGCGAGGCGCTGCGCCACTACTCGCAGATCACTCACGACTACGAGACCACCGAGGCTCCTAGCCGGGACGATTCCGAGGATGAGCCGCATGGCGCCCAGGTCATGGCCCGTTACCGGTGGTTCGTGCGGGGTATGAAGGTCACCCGCTCCTGGCGGGACTTCGGCAGCCCCACTGCACCCAGTGGTTCGGCATGTCGGTGCTGAGACGGGCCACCGAGGCTGGAAAAAGCGTTCTGAGCTCCTGGACTCCCTCGACGACGTCATCGCCAACACCGCCACCTTCCTGGGTCTGTCGCCCGGCTGGGACCGTGTCTGGAGCAACGAGCAGGGGCCGGTCCTGGAGGACCTGCAGTCGCTGCGGAGACTGTGCCACGAGGTCGACAGGCTCCGACGCCGCCGAGAACAGGTCGATCGCCGAGGCGCTCAGGAGGAGCGGGACTGGGTCCGCTCCCGTAAGCAGCTGGACGACATGACCGCCGGACTGGAGAACGGTTCGCTCCAGCCCTCGGCTGCGCTGGACGAGGCTCGACGAGATCGCCAGTGAGACCAAGACGAAGGCCTCTCGGCTCGCACGCGAGGCCATTGACGCCGACACCTCCAGGTACGCCGACGAGCGCCGTCGACGCTACGACGACTCGAGTCAGTCACGGACTGCTTACGCCCGATGCTGGTACCTGGGCAGGGGGACACGGCAGTCACAACCCGCACTCGACGATCCGCCTCAACCCCTCGTCTCCCGGCCATCTCTGCCATCGGCTCATCCAGCTCGTCGTCACCTCGGGCGTCGGCGCCGGCGGGTCCTTCAGGCTCCTTCACCCCGGTCTCCGACCTGGTGGTGGGATACAGGCTCGGCCTCCTCCTACACGCCGTCGAGCAGGCTCCAGGCTCCGGGTCCCAGGCTTCTCGGGAGCAGGCTGCTCCGGCAGCTACAGCGGTGGTGGTGGCTTCTCGGGTCGGGCTCCTCCTCGAGCACTGAGCCCGGCGCGGGCGGGATCCTGTTGGTGCTGGCTCTGCCCGCCTCCGGGGCCGCCCGGCCCTCGCTAGTATCGGCACCGAAAACGTCCAGACAGTAGAGAGTTCAGGAGGAAGTGAGGCTCCGGATGGAGCAGGTGGGGCAGAACCCCGCCACACGCTCGGGTGGAGCCCGTTCAGTGGTGGCTTTACCGCCGTCGCGGTCTTGGGCCTGACCCTGGTCCTCTCGCCGCTGATCGTATGGCTCTGGCCATCGAAGAAGGAGACGGTGCCCACCTACCGGCCCACGGTCGAGGTCCAGGACGAGGCCGGCGTGCTTGACAGCACAGCGCTGAGCGACACGCTCAAGAATCTGGAGTTCCGCAAGCAGGGTCCACCTGGCTGTCCTCACGGTGCCGGGTGAGGACGTTTCCAACCTCGACGATGCCGTGCTGGGTATGCCCGTTCGCATGCGAGCGACACTGATGTCCCGTGGGTCTCGACGTCGAACCCCAAGTACTGGAGTGACGGCCTGGTGATCCTGGCGGTCGCCCCCGACTCGCGCAAGGTGGGCTGCTACTTCGGTGAGGACGTCAAGGTGATGAGCAGCCAGGAGGCAGCCCATCCAGGACGCCGCTAAGTCCCAGTTCCGGGAGAAGGACTGGGACGAGGTCTAGTCTCCATGGGAAGAAGTCCACGAAGTACGTCGGTAAGCCTCGCAGCGACCTGAGACCCTTCTTCCTGCAGGTGTCCTTCCCAGTCGCCGGGATCGGTGCCGCCGGTATCGGTGTCTACCTGTGGCGAGGACTCACGGCCCGCCGTCGGGCCGGCGAGGCGCAGCGCCACTACACGCAGGTCGCCCATGACTACCGGGCCACTGAACGGCACGCCCAGCGGATCCCCGCCGAGGAACCCCACGGGGCGCAGGTGCAGCCCGCTACCACTGGTTCCGCGACGAGTGCGCAGAACTGGCCCGGTCCTGGCAGGACTTCGGCAGCCCCGGGCACCCAGTGGTTCGGACTCTCCATGCTCCGCAGAGCGACCGACTTACGAGACGATCGGCCGCGCTGGACACGCTCGACGACGTCGTGGCCAACGCGACCTTCCTCAATCAGGACCGTGGCTGGGGGAGCGGGCCTGGTACAACGAGCAGGGCCCAGTGCTGGAGGACCTCCAGGCGCTCCTCACCCTGTGCCAGAAGATCGACTCCTCCGGCAGGCTGCCGGTCAACACGATGGGCACGCGGGAGAAGGTTCGCTGGTTTCATGAGCGCCTCAGCCGCATGACGATGGACCTCTCGGCGGGCAGGCTCCAGCCGTCTCAGGCCCTCGATGAGAACCGACCTGATCGCCGACGCCACCCACAGGGAGGCCGACGGCCTGGCCCTGCTATGCCATCGACGTCGACTACCTCGCGGTACGCCGACGAGCGCCGTCGCCGTTTCAGGAGAGCTACCGCGGCTCCGGTCGGTACGCGCGGCCTACGGCGACGCCTGGTCCTGGGCGGTGCCTGCGGCAGATGCGACCCCATGCCACGATCCGCGTCAGCTCGGCGTCGCCGGCGATCGCCCGGCCTCACTGGCTACGACAGCGTGGCCTTCCGTTCCTTCGTTCGTCTCGTCCCCGGTGATGGGCTACAGCGCAGCGTCAACCTTCACCCCGGGCGGCGGCTCCTCGAGGAGGCGGCTTCTCCGAGGTGGCGGCAGTTTCTCGGGGCGGGCTCCTCCTCGAACTACTGAGCCGGGCCGTGCTGTTCGCCGGTCCCTGGCGCAACGACGAACTGAATACATTTGGTCTGGAGAGCGGTCGATTGATGCTGCTAACCTCAACCTGCCGAGAGCGGAGATGGTGCGTCGTTCGAGTTGGCTCGGTTAGTAACAAGGAATGTCACATGAAGCAATCTGCGATCATCCGCCTTGGAGGGTCTTCGAGCGGTCGCAATGTTCGTGATGAATATTGCCGGGCGTTGATCGCGATCCTGCTTCTGCCGGCGGTGCTCCTCTACCCCTCCGCATCTGGGCATCGTCCCGATGTGGTCGTCCGCGATGAGGGCCGGCATCTATCACGAGCAGACTCTTCGCCACGGCCTGGAGGCGCAGCACTACGATCGTGAGGTTCGTATCGTGGTGCTCTCTCGGTCCCCGGGGCCGGTATCGGCAACGATGATGAGGCGACCGTCAGTACGCTGGCGACAGTGCGCAGGGGCTCCCCGTGGTTCAGAACCGAGGTCGATAGTCCGGTGAATGGAACGATCCTCTTCGTCGTGGCGCCCGAGTCGCAGTGGGTGCGTTGTTATGCGGCGAAGGACTTGCAGTGTCTGCCGACAAGCGGAGGCGATCGAGAACGCCGCGAGACCACTACGCCCAGGACGACTGGGATGGCGGAGCCGTGGCGATGGGGCGGCTGTGGCGACGCCATCGGATCAGGGCGATGGAAGCGGCATTATGATGCGGGCGGCCGGAGCGGTCCTCGCCTTCATGGCGGGGAAGCGGATGGCTCGCCTTCTACATATGGCAGGGCGTCACGGCCCGCGCCTTGGCAGAGCTGCCCACAGAAGATGATGCGAGGTCGTCTGCGACCTACGATCTCACCGAGACGCAGGCGGGAACCCTGCCGGCAGGTCCCGCTCAGAGTCGGGACGTCGGTTCCGACTACCGACGATTCCAGCGCGGTATGACGCGTCGAGTCAGGGCGATGGAAGGACTTCGAGGAGCCGCGCGGTGCTCAATGGTTTCGGTCGCGGTGTTCGTGCTCAGGCCGCTCGTCTCGCCGAGAGGACGGCCGGTTTGATCGAGCTCGACGCCGCTAGCGAACGCCGGCGCCGCGACTCCGGGCGGACACGATCCAGAATCCTGGGGTGCTGCTCTGTGAAGAAGCCGCCAACAGTCTCTGAGCTCGGTGGGTTACGAGCGATCCTCGATATCTAGGCAATCCTCATTGTGTGGCACTTGTGATCGCGCCATTCATTATCAACGGCGGGACACCTTCTATCCTGAAAGCAGTTTCACCCGACGGTGGAGATCCGCGATGAGGCCGAGTTCTTCAGCGGGACTACGTCAGTCGGAGCTTGAGAAGGCTCACCTTCGGCAGTCGACCGAAAGCTGGTGGTCGTGAACCTCCCAAATTCTAAAGTCGAAAGCCTCCAGGACGAGTGCGGAACTATCGCTCGCACTCATCCCCACGGATGTCCATGGATCTCGTGGGAGGACTCGTGGGCGCTAACGTGATGATCGTCGCCGAGCGCCACACTGCGACTATGATGATGTGCTGGCAGGGCAGAGAAATTTCTTTTCGGGCCGAAAGCGTGAATTGACCTTGGACGGCCAAAGTGCGTGTGGTACTCGATTCAAAGTATCTGACCCAGAGTGACCGTGACGAGGATGCGCTCGTGGTCACTGCCGTGAAACTGCCCCTCTCTATCAGCTGGCACCTGGGCCTTAGCAGGATGTTCAGGGTCGCTTTCTCAATTGTTCTTGATCTTCATGGCTGCCACCTCTGGTTTCGATACTATCTGACTGAGAGGAAGAATGGCTCGCTCGGGCATCGAGAGGCTCTGCAGGCATACAGGCGGGTGGTTGGTCGGCGTGCCGATATGAGTGCGTTTCAGTCGCTCATTCCTGTTGACAGAGCCGTATGGGGTTCAGGTTCTTGCCAGGTATGGTGCTTCAGAAGCACTATCGTCGACGAGCGATCATGGAGTGCGTTGGGGACCTGTGGGACTGCAGTGGTACGGACTGAGGTGAATAAATCGCGCCTATGTCAAAGCTCTACTCAATGCGGTTGGATGCTGTTCAGCAGGCGGTCATCAACTGTGCCGACTGTTGTCCTGACAGAGTTCTGGCGGGACGCTGGCAGAACGAGTGCGATGCGGTGATCTGCACTGCGGCGTCAAGCGGTTCGCCGCATCGGAGCGGCGCGCGTATGACTCAAGGCTCCGCGCGAGCGCGATGGCAGCCCATGCGTTCCGTGGTGATGGCCTTTGAAGGCGAGGCTGTCTCAAGGTCAGTATAAGGCCCTGTGGAGGCTCGATGTTCTGGGGCGCGTCGTGTCGGAACTGCGAGGCGATCGCGGAACGCTTTGTCGATGCGTGTTGCCGAATGTCGAGGGTGAGAGGAGGAGAGTGTCGTCGCGGTACAAGAAGTACATGAACTCGCGTAGCACGCCCGCGCTCGAAGATCTCCGTCGATGGTGTGGTGCGCCCTCGGCGTGACGGGCAAGGCTCCCTGACGACGAGGACTGAAGTCCGCTGGCCGGTAGCGTGCCGCGATGTCGAGCACCAGTGCGCATGCTCACGAGGTCACCCGCGGTTGATGAGGTCGCGATAACGAGTGAGGGTGGGTACACTGTCTGTCGTGCACCCAGTGATGGATGTGTATAACGCCTACCGGTACGCTGTATGTACAGGGATCCTGGTGGAAACGTGAACCCAGCAAGGAAGCGAAGTGGGCAATACGATGGTCTTGGGACTGTTCCAGGGCGCGTCAGCGCGTGCATCTCCCGATGTCAGTCACGTTTGTTGCGAATATCGCCGTGTGCTGATGATCTCTGCGCTTCCACTCGCGATTCTCGGTCCCGTTTTCGCAAGGCTATGCACGTCAATGTTCGCGATGAGGCTGGCATCTTCGATTCCCAGGCTCTTCAGCGTGATCTGCAGAGTCTGAATTCCAGCAGGACATTCGGTCAGGTCGTGTCGCTGACAGGGTGGGGTATCAACAACCTGGATGCGGCTACCGCGAACTACGCCGAGAACATCTTCGACACCGGCGGACTTCCGATCCTCGGGCGGAGGTCGCTGGAAAGAAGAGTGGTTGTCATCGCGGGCCCTCACGCGCACCAGATGGCCTTCTGCAGCGCAGACGTGTCGCAGAACGATCCGAGCAGGTCGCCATCCAGGACGCGGCGGCCTCCTCGTTCGCCGCTCAGGACTGGAACGGCGGGTGTCGTGGCGATGGACGTCAGGCGAGACCTACGGGTCCTACGCGCATGACGGTCTCGGGTATCGGCGTCGTCGGTGCCGGGTGCTGTGCGCGGGAGGCGGTCAGACTCGTCATCTACTGTCGGCGAGGGCTCGCTGCCCGTCGTCGAGCACGAGCATGCCCGCTCCTACGCACAGGTGACCCATGACGACGACTCCAACCGCCCTGCGCGTGGGAACGCTCGAGCCCGGTCTCACCGAGCCGCGTCAGCTTCGCACAGCGCGCCAGCGCTGGAGCCTTCGCGCCAGTGATGATCGCCGTCGCGCGCCTGGAACAGATTCCAGTGAACCTCGAGGCATTGACCGTTTCGCAAGAGCGTTCAACACGAGGCCCTGGAGCCTGAGCGGCGCTCCCAGCCCATGATGACGGCGACGACGTCATCGTGGACACCGATGTCCATGCTGACGATGTCCCCGACCTGGGGAGCGTGGTCGCGAAAATTTGCAGGGAACCGCCCCTGAGCGCCCGAGCTCGTCACGCGGATGGTGTGCGATCCGCAAGCCGCCGCCGGTCCGGGCGCAGGTCGAGGCCGTCCACGAACGGCCGGCCACCAGAATCCGGAGGCTGGGAGGATTGACCAACAGCAGCCTGGATCAAGGCGAGATCGCTCGCTGCCGCTGCTTGCTGGCGAGCTGATCGGATCTCTCGCCTCGTGGCTCGCTGTGGAAACGGCGGTGGCACGACGTCGCGATGTGGTCGCCAATGCCGCTGCCGCGACGCCGACGGGCAAACCGCAGTGCGCCAGTAGGCGGACCGTCACGCAGCGTGGCAGGCGGTAGCCGACGATCCTCGGTCCCACCGCGGATGCCGATCATCAGGTGCGAGTCGCGAGATCGCTGAACACCGCCGGGACCTCCCCGCAGAGGCGTGATGACCTGCGACGTGCGTGTCGTGACGAGGGACGTTCATCGCCTGTCGACTGGCCCACTGGCGGCCGAGATTCCGAAACGCCGCCAGGACGCGCGGCATCGCGAGATGCCAGCCGAGCTGCAGCGTGCCTCGCTCCAGGTCAGTCTGAGGCTGAGGCCTTCGAGGGGCAGCGTCACGTGTGCCGTTGACAGTGCAGGCGCTATGGACGCGCACGCTCGACGGTGTAATACGCGGCCCAGAGGTCGCCTGACCCCGTGAGGCCCGCTGGAACTGCCCACGGTGCGGGTCCGACCTCCCGACAGGAGCAGCGCCGCAGTGCTCCCGGACAGCGGGAACGTCCCCTCAGCTCTCCTTGAAGGGAGTAGGCCTCAGCGGTCTCGCAGGTCACGCGATGTGGATCCACCGTCCTGCGCACGATGTACGTCGATTCCTCCCAGCCTCCTCGCCCTGCCCAGTCGCTGCGGGACCTGCCCGCCAGCAAGGTTCATCAGACCAGTCCTTGCTGGCTGCTGTTTGCCAACGAGGCAGTCAGACGCAGGATGCTTCCAGTGGCGTCATCTCCAGCGATTCCTGACGGCCGTTGGTTTCGTGTCGTGCCTGCGCTCCCAGCGCCGGGTGGGGCGCCCGCCGCTCCAGTCCCAGGCGCTGCACCGGCTGGTGTTCCAGTAGAGGTCGCAGGACATGATGAGATGAGGGGAGATGATGGCCGGCCAGTTGTCCGAGACCACGCGGGCCTGTTTCCGTGCGCGGTGGCCGACTGAGAATCTCGTGGTTCAGAACCAAGTGTCCGTCCCACCAAGGGGATCCCAGGTTGGATACTCTTGTTCGTCCAGGCTCCCACAGTTTCTTGGGCCTGCCTTGTCAAGGAGTAACCGCGCAGGTGTCCTCTTTCTCGCAGGACTTATCACGGCAGGTAGGCTCGCATCGGTGGATCACCGAGAGTCGAGTCACGGATGGGTCGGTTCCGCTGTCGAAGCGCCAGGCCTCACACTGGGTCCCCGGTGCGCTCGCGCTGGTGGAGGTGTCGCATGACGTCGTCTCATCTCGCCTCGAGCCGAGGCCTGCCAGGTCGAGTACGCCGCGCCTCCGGTTGAGTGGCGAGCATGCCATCACTGGCTCGCTGCTGAGCCCACGCCTGTGCGAGCGCGAAGACGGTGATGACGGCAGACACCAGCGCAGTTCTTTGAACAGGCGGCTGCCTGCGCAGCCCGTTCGAGCAACACGGATCCCCAGGTGCCGAAGGCCCACCGCACTGAATCGCATGGGACTGGCGTTCCTCACTCTGCGGCGGCGGGACTGTCTCTCCTGTGACGATCGAGACCGGTGAGAACGCCGTGAGGCGCGTCATGGGGCGGCGACGGGCCGTCGTCGACTCCCGGTGGCGCCACGTGGCCGGTAGGCCGGCAGGGCATGTCGAAGAAGCGCCGGGCGCCGTCCGGCCGCCGCGTCGGCCAAAGCTCGCAAGCAGAGCATCGAGTTCGTCGCCCCGCCCCTTCGCCAGTCTGCCGGCCGAGGAGGATTCTCGTGGCGATGGCTCAGATCATCGGCCGCCACGGCCACCGCGCCTGACCAAGAGTACGTGCGCGAGTCCAGCCTCGTCACGCTCCTTCCGAAGTTCGTCCAGGGCTCAAGCGCTCCGCGGCGAGGTCCTCGTGGCCATGCAGACCTCCGTGCACTCCGGGACGCCTCCCGCGACGTCGCCGCCGTCGTCGGCCACCTCGAGCCGCGCGGAGGGCCAGGCCCTGCGCACCGGCGGCCTGCCGAGCCCGGCCTTGCGCCTCCAGGACATCCTCGACACCCACTGAGCCGCCGGTCGTTCCGTGCGCGAGACCTTCTGACTTCTGGATCGACCCGCAGGCGCAAGGAGCAACGAGCAGGCTGCCAGGTCATCGAGAGGCCACAGCAGGCGCGCCAAGGAGGAGATCAGCCCGACCGGCCCGTTCCCGCGTCGAGAGCACGCCCACCGGTGCGGCTGGGCGCTGGCGAGAGTTCAGCGCTGGGCGCAAAGAGGACGGGACGACGTTGAGTTCTTCAGCGCCCTCGCCCGGCTACGCCGCGCGCGAGTCACCGACCTGGAGGAGCGCGCGCTTCGTCGCGCCTCCCGGGCCACGCCTGGCTACATCCCGGTGTGGGAGCGCCCGTCCCCGCACGGGAGGCCGAGGAGCTCGCGCCGCTGCTAGCGGGCCATGGGCAAAGCGCCTGGAGGCTGCACTGGCCGACACCAGCTCGAGCCCTGAGGGTCCGCCGCGCGCGCGCTGCTGGCCGGTACTGCATCTCCCCGCCAGGTCAATCTCTCGACTTCTTTTTACTCGTCGAGCCGGGCATTCGTCGCGCCGCCTCCGGAATCTGCTAGGAGCACCGCGAAGAATGCCCGGCCTCGTGCTGGCACCAGCAGGCGGACTCCTCGCTGCTGGCCTGGACCGGCCCCTCGCCGACGGAAGCGCATCCTGTCATGCGGGACACCTTTCCTCCGCCAGCATGTCTCTGCGTTCAGACGTGACGAGATCGTCTGGCGGCGTCGAAATGCCTCGCCTGACTGCGGTGCGGCATCGCGCCCGGCCGCGGGAGCGTCCCCGCCAGTGCTGGCGGTGGAGAGGGCCAGGGTGAGGTGATGTCGGGGCTAGAGGCGGCGCCGTGCGCTGGCGACGTGACGAGGTGACGCGGTGGCGACCAGGCCGTGCAGCAGCGCGGCCCACGTGAAGACGTGCAGGTCGAATGGGCGGACGACGAGACGCGCACGCAGCGCGCGGCGGTCTCGGCGATGCGCAGGCGCCGGCAGCGTCACGCGGCGCGCAGGCCGCGCCCGTAGAGGTGCCCTCTTGGCCTCTGACGGCGGCCACGAGCACGAAGGCTCAGCGGAGATGAGCAGCGCCCAGCTGTTGCCGAACATGACGTGGCACCACTGGTGTGCCAGCCGTCGACCTGGTCCACAGAGCGCCAGGCGCCCAGCGCCGCGCCGGCTCCTCCGCCAGCCAGGAGGAAGCCGCTTCGATGAGGATGTGAAGGCCACCTGTCGTCGAGCATCCAGTAGCGGTCCCCGCCGACAGTGCAAAGTGGACGGCGCTTTCCACAGGGCGATGAGGAGACCGACCGCCGATCACAGCGCAGGTCGACTGATGACGTGATGGGTGAAGAAGTTGAGGTAGGCGGCCACGGCCCGTCAGACGCTGGCCACCACCGAAAACCGCCCGCGTGCGGGTCGAGGCGCCGGAAGGCTGACAGAGTAGCGGAGCCGACGGAGTGCGCACATGGAATCCGGCAAGACCGGCACTTCGCCATGACGCGTACCACTCCCGCGTCCGGACAGGCCCAGGAGCCGGTGTGGACCTTGAACACCTCAGCGCCAGCCCGATGAGTGGAAGGGCGCAGATGACGCTTGAGCCTGCGCCAGGTCCTCTGCTTGAGGGCCACGAAGGCGATTCCGAACGACCACGACGTAGACTGCCAGGGCGTCGTGGCGGGCGATCGGCGGATTCGTGTGCTTCCAGATCAGGGCGCTGGCCGCGAGTCCGACGAAGATGGCGATAGCGAAGGCGCAGCAGGCCAGGCTCCGGGAGGGCGAACTGGACCCGGGCGGCGGGAGCAGGCGCCACCGACTCAGGGGAGTGTCGAGCGGTATCGGGCACGACCGAAGTATGCCAGCGCCGTGGCGCCGCCCCGCTGACGGCATATCCCTCGCGACATCCTGGCGCATGCGCGCGTGACTTTTCTTCTGGCCGCGGGCGTACTCGCGCGTTCGCGGATGCTGTCACACGACGGCGTCGAAATGCTCGTCCGGAAGCGACACGCGCTGGCCGCGTGACGGGCTGTCGAGGGCGCGTGATTCACCGAGAGGACAGCCCGTCCGCGTTCGGCCACTCGCCGCCGACACCCGCATCACCGGATCGAGCGCAGCGCTCAGCTTGATGATCCGCAGCGGCCCGTGGGCGAGCTCCTCCTGCCAGCGCTCGCAGAGGCTGGCCCAGGCGGGCTGCGTCAGGTCGTGGCGTCAAGCTGGTCCAGTTCGCTCACGGACTCGCACGCATAGCGGGAAGTCGGCTGCACGCAGTGCCTCGAGCAGCGGGAAGGCCCCGCTCGGGCTCCTTCTTGAGCGCGATGTGCCGCGCCACACGCGCGCGGACGCAGCGACTCGCTGGCGAAGCGCCGAATGCGCTTGGCGGGTTCTGAGGTCCATGGCTGCACGCGCGCGGATCGCCTCGTCGAGCCGCACCGAGCGCGTCCGCACCGCCATCCATGCCCACTGCGCACTCCGAAGTGCGGGTCGTCCGCGACCGAGTCGCACCAGGGCCAACAGCGTGCCGACGTCCGGCGTCCTCTCCTGAGACCAGGGCGAAGACCGCCCAGCGGACCGTGTCGACCGCGTGGTCCGGCGGGATCCAGGCAGGCGAGTGACCCAGGTGCGTAGCACAGCGCTTCGCCCATGGTCTGCAGACGGGCAGGATGCCGAGCGAGTCGGCGCGCTACGCGTCGCTACCACGCCCCTCGGCAGCCTCGCACCACCTGCGCCGAGCGCGGAACGCGATGGCCAGGATCTCCGCCAGTGTTCGGACTCGTCTCGTCCTGAGTTCGAGAGCCTGGCCGGACGTGCGCCGCCGCTGGTCACCGAGGGCTCATGCGTCACTCCACCACGAGCCGGGCCACGCGCTTGAGGCGGTGCTAACTTGTGTTGGCGTCGGCCGGTCTGGCCCATGACCTTGCCGAAGCTGGACGCTCGCCAGCCCGCGCCCAGCTTAGCTACGCGACGGCTCCCAGGAACACCGCCGAGCCGACGAAGCGTTTGCCGCAGAACCGGCGCGCGAACGGCCGGGGCGGTTGAGGTGGTGAGCACCAGCACCTGCTGGATGGGTGAGGTGCCCTTTCACCCCGAGGGCGTCGGCGTAGGCCAGTTCCGTTTCATGGGCGACCTTGTCGGCGTAGCTTCCCTGACGATGGAGGGCACCCTGCATCCCACCAGATCGGGCGAGATGACAATGATGCGCGAGGCCCTCGATGAGACTCTCTGGTGGTGGCTCACCAGCGGGTCCAGCGCGCCGCCCTCCGTGAGCGGGCCGGGCTCCTCCAGCGCATGCGCGGGCCGAGGCCGTCGGCGCAGAGGTCGACGACGTCGTAGGGCGGGCCCCGCCTCGGTCCAGGGCGGAGGTGGCGGCCCGAGCACGGCGTGGTTGAAGGAGCCGTCGTAGGGGTGGGCGTAGATGATGTAAGAGTGCGGTCGCCCCGTCTTCTTGAGGGCCTCTCTTAGCGGTCATCAGCTGTCTCAATCGTGACGATGGTGCTGCAGGGCTGCGCGACGGCAGGTGGTGTTGGCGGGCGGTGGTGTCGCGTTTGTCGCCGTCCGCGGGCGCCGGTGCACGACTCAGCGCGGAAGGCGCGCGGCATTGGACACGAACCAACGTACGCCGTGTCTCCGAGGCTCGCCTGGCATGGTGGGGACATCCTGCGCGTGCGACACTTTCTTCCGTCGGGGACGTCTCGCGCGTTGACGGGATTGCTGTCACGACGGCGCTCGAATGCGCCGCAGCGAGACGCGCCCGGCCGTGTGGAATGTCCCCGCCAGCGGTGGCGGCGGCGAGCGCTGGGGGATGACGAGGAGCTCGGCGTGAGGATGAGTGCCGACCGTGCGTGGCAGCGGCCTTGGACTCGGGTGGGCAGGCGCGGCCGGTTGGGCGTGGCGGCGGCCCTGGGCGGTCGGGAGAGATGGGCAGTCGTGGCAGGGATATGAAATGTGGAGCGTGTTGGCAGCGGGCACGCGTGGCGGCGGATAGGAGGTCGTGTTGCGCACGCCTGGCGCCGCGCTGTAAAGCGACAGTGACCCACCATGCGGTCGGTCCGGGCCGGTGGGTGCGACTCGACGATATGCGGGTGCGCCTGTGAGCGCTCCCAACGGCGGCAGCGCAGCCACGCCATGACGATCGACACCAGATGCCTCTGACCTGCGCGAATATCGGTATGGGTGAACCGCGGCCGCAGATCCTTGACACCGCCGCCACAGCGTCCTTCAATCGTGTCACAACCATCACAGCACAACAACGCGGCACGACGAGCGCGCAGCCGCGTCCTGGCCCGTCCAGGATGGAAGGAGCACTGACGACCGGTACTGTCTGCCAGGCCCCGCGCCGCGCTCGGCGATATGCGTGGCCTGCCTGCGCTTCCTGCTTCATCGGCCGCCGCCATCGATGCGCCTCGACCGCCATCCGGTAGCCACCTGCTGATCGCCGCCCCACACCTCGGGCGTCCGTACCCGCAGGAGGGACCGACTCTCATCATCCGCTACCGCGTCCCGGCGACTCGTCGTTGAGTCACGCGCGCGCTGGACCCGCACTCCAGCCCCAGCCGCGCCCGCCGCCCTCGAACACGAGGCGGTGCCACCAATTCATCAAATCCCCTTTCGCCGCCAGATCTGCGATGCCTATGGACCTTTGTCCCGCCTCCGCACCCTGGTGAGGCGGCAATGTCGCCGCCAGGCCCGGCTCGCCATGCGGCGAGTGGAAGGACAGGCCTGCCTTGTCTATGACCGATCACTCCTCAGCACTCTCCAACCCGGACCCGCGGCATCTGCGGCTGGCTCCCACCCGCAGGACGCCCCGCTCGACACGTGGCGGACGTCGGACTCCGCTCCCGCCACCAGCGGTGAGCACCGGTACGCCACGAGCGGCCGCCGGTTCATCCGCAGCACCCGAGCTCAGGAACCTGGCGGGCCGTCCGCACGCCGCGCCCCCTTGAGCGTGCGCGAGGTCGAGGCCAGCCGCACTCCGCGCCCGCCGCCGCCCACCATCTCCGCCCAGTCCGCCACCCGCTCCTCGGTCCATTTCGCCTTCCGAGACTGCGCGGCGGCCGGCGTCGTCCTGCGCGACCCTGCCGACGAGCACACGCCTGGCTTCGTGCGCACACGATCTCGAGGCGGCCGCCCGAACCGGTCTGCGGCGGGGCCATCCTGCCCGACTACTCGCCCGCGGCTGGTCGAGGCGACTCACCAGCGCCGAGCGCTCCCTGCGCCACCGCGTGGCCGCCGTCGACTCGCTCGACCGAAAGCTCCGATCAGCTCCCTGCGCCGCCACTCCTGGAGCGTCCTGGAGACCTCCCATCCAGTTCATTCTCCGCGCCGGGAGGAGGGCGGAAACCTCGGTTTCCTCCTCTCGCCCTTCAACCAGATCGCCCGCCAGACTGTTTCACGACGAGCGACCGCGCTCGGCCTGCGAGGCGGACCTCGCCGAGGCCGGAGCCAAAGCGGGAGGACGCCGAACCCGTAGCGCACCCGACTGGAGGCGCTGCCCGCCGCCCTGGAGGGCCGCCGCCTCGGGCCGCCTCGCTGAGGCCGGTGCGATCGCCCTGCCCAGTCGGGTCGGCATGTCGTCGCCGGGCGAGGCGCGCCGACGCCCGACCTGACGCCGGACGCTGACCGCCCTGAGGCCTGCCCGGGCCACCCCTGCGTCCGGGCATTCGAGGCCGGACATCGTCGCCCGCCGCGCCGCGCTGACTTCGCCTCCCACCCGCGCACGACGTCTCGCCGCGGGGCGCCCAGGCCGAGGGTCGGCGCCGGCCCGCGCCACGCCCCGTGTGATGCGCCCTGTCCTGCGCACCTGGGTGGACCCTGAGAGACCTACGCCTGGGCCACCGAGGGGCTGGGGCCGTGGTCATCGCCGAGCAGGACGCCAGCGCCGTCGACGTCCTGGGTTCCCGGCGCCGATGCCGGCGTAGCCTCAACCGGCACCCGCGCGCCGACTCGACCCGCGCACCGCGCGCGAGGACCTGCGACCTGGGCGCGAGGTCGCCCGACGGGCCTGGGACGCCGTCCGTCGGCCCGGATCCTCGGCGCCCGGACGGCTCGGGCGCCCGCGAGGCGCCGCCTCGAACCAGGCGACGCGCGCTGTCCAGCTACGAGGCCGCCGCGGAACCGGCGAGCGCCGGCCGCGCGTCGCAGCCGCTCCTGGCCGACGGCGGGCAGCGGGTGTGGCCGTGGATGGAGCGCACCACGGTCACGCTGACGAGTCGGTTCCGGGCTACCATGTCCACAAAGTCGGCGCGTCATCGCCACCAGCACGCGCCTGACCGCCTGGCAGCGCTACTTGGGCTCACGTGCACGCTGCGACGAGGGCGCTGGGGCCTGTATGCCGAGTCCTCGCCGACGAGGCTCAGCCTGGCGCTCACGCCTGAGGACTGTTTCGGCTGCTCTGGCGGCACGCTGTTGGCGTCTGGCGTCCTCGTGGACGGGGCGCACTCCCGGCTCCCGTGCACTCGACGACGCCGCCAAGCCACTCCCGCCTGCCGCGAGTGGGACAGGCGACCGTCGCCGTCGTGCTGCCACCACCACCGTGATTTCCGAGCGCCTGCGCTTGCGGTCTCGGCACCTGTGCGCCGGCAGCCGCTGGCCTGCGCGAGCAGCCTGGCAGGCGTCGGCGCGAGTGCCCAGGCGCAGGCCCGCACCGAGGGCGGTGAGCTGGATCCGCGCGCCTGCACAGCGGGCATCGACCCGAGCAGCGTGGGCGCTCGATCTGCTCGCAAGCGCCTTGCACCAACCTGCACGAAAGGGTGCGGCGGTGTGAGGACAAGGCGTGCCGGGCGAGCTGACGAGTCGCCCCGGCGCACGGAAGGATCGCTGAAATGCGCCAGCGGAACCTGCTCCGCTGACGGGCTCCTTGTCTCCACTGTGCCACGAGCCGGGGTGTGACATGCCGAGAACACGTGACTCTGGGTTCGAACGAGGAATCAGATTCATTGCTGCAAGATTTCTCAGTTTCTCCGGGCTCTGGGTCCGTATGCTACAGGTTGACGCTAAGATCACCCAGAAAGAGTCTGAAAGCGCGGGCGCTCCTCGTGGTGCATCGGCGCAGTCGCAACGCTCGGCGCGACGTGCGCGTCGGCGGGCGTCAGGCTGCGCTGTGCTCGGGCCCGAGGATTCCGCGCCACGCATGGCATGAGATCGCAGAACTTGACGGGCTCTCACAAAAGGCGATGCGATAACGCGCTCAGTGTATCGGCTGGAGGCCGAGTCTGGATGGCCCTGAGTGAGTTCCTGACGGCCCACGACCAGCGCGCGTCGTGGCCATCCTGCGAGTGATGAGGCTGAGCGCATCGTCACTCACTGTCCGCCTGCCGCTCCATCCCGCGAGTGGATCTCACACTGTCGTCGACGACGGCCTCGACCGACGGAACGACCACGCCCGCGCCGCGGCGTGACCATCCGCCACCTGCCCGGCTCACGCGGAAGGCCTCCGCCATGGGACCGGGGCCTCCGTCGTCGCTGCCGCGCGACTACTCCGACGGTCCCGCCCGGCTGCTGCTGTTCATCGACGCCGACTTGACTCGGCCGCCTCCTGCGCCGGAGCTGTAGTGCCTCCGGTCGTCGACGGCGTGGCCGACATGTCCATCGCGGGTTCCCGGCAACGGTCGCAAGTGCGGCCGCGGCCGCGTCGTACGCGCCGCCAGCGCGGCCATCCGCTGTCCACCGGGTGAGCGTCCCGTGGCGCCGCTGTCCGGTCAGCGATGCCTGAGCCGCGAGGCCTATGAAGGCGCGGTGCCTCGGCCGACGGCTGGGGTGAAGGTCGGCCTGACCATCGACGTCCTCAGGTCGGGCTCGCCGTCGTCGAGGTCCCCTGCGACATCACCCACCGTCGCGGTAATCGACCGGGCCCGGCACGATGCACCGCGCCTCAGTACAAGGACGTCCTGCGCCGTGACCCGGCGCAGGCTGCGCCGCCACCGCGTGCCGCGCGCCTCCCTTCGAGAGCGCCGCCGAGCAGGACCACTTCTTCGCCTACCGCGCCGTGCCGCAGCTCAAGGCCGGCGCGACGACGCCTGAGCCCGCCGAGAAGTCGCACCGCGGTGAGGGGCTCGCAGGCCGCCTCGCGGCCGACGAGCTGGTAAGGCGCGCTGACTCGCTCCCCGGCCAGCGTCAGCGCCGGCAGGGCGGGGCGGCGCGCGCCAGGATGAAGCAGCCATCGTGACGCCGGAGTCGCTGGACCAGGACGGCTACGAGCGTCAGTACCCCCAGGGACCCAGGCGCCGTCGTCACCACATCGCGCGGAGGGGACGTATCGCGCGTTGGGGAACGGATTCCTCAGTCCCCACGCGTGAGTCGAGCGCTGAGCGAGCCAGGCGTAGCTCGTGCCCGAGCGCCAGGTCGCGCACCCGCCGGCGTCCCCACCACAGTGGCCGCGGCCACGATGACCGCGCGCGCAGGCGGGCCGCCGCCGCTGACCGGCTTCAGTGACGAAGGCCGACCAGCGCGCAGGCCTCCAGCGCCCCAGCACGCCGGCGGCCGAGCCGTCGGCCACCTGACGGGCGAAGCGCCCCAGGTGCGTGGGCCCACCGCGCGGAGGAGGTCAGACGACGGGCGAAGCCGCCACCACGCGCGTCGCGGGCCCTGATGGCAGCCAAGCAGCGCCGCCCGCTCAGGCGCAGACCCGCCAGGCCCGCAGCCAGGAAGGCCAGCGTCGGCACCAGCGTCAGGCGCACCACGTCCGCGCCCAGCTGCGCCCCATCGACCGAGCAGCGCCGCCCCGCCCAGCAGGGCCGTCACCACCAGCAGCGCGCCCGCCGCCGCCGCCCAGAACGCCGCAGACGCACGGGTGATGACGATGACGAGCGCACCGGCCACCAGCGAGCCGGGGCCCGACGCACCCTGCAGAAACGGCCCGCCACCACCGCGTTCATGGCGCCAGCAGTGGCTGAAGGCCAGGGGCGCGCCCGCGGCAGCATCGACCAGCCAGGCCAGCGGGGATCGCCAGCCGCGACCAGCAGCGCCGTCAGCCTCGCCCGGTTGCGCGAGACAACGACGCGCGAGGGCGTGGTCGTCGGCCTCGCCCGGTGACGGATCATACGGCCTCCGCCTCGGGCGGAGAAATGCTGGGGATCCGGGCCGGCTCAGCGGCGGCTGCGGCACCGACCCGCTGAGGGCGACGTGACTCGCGAGGCGGCGGAGCGCTGCCTGGCGCCGCCAGCCAGCGCCACGGTCGGGCGGCCAGTCCCACGATCCGCCGCGACCAGCGTCGCGACGCGGCGACGAGTGAGGCCACGAGCGAGAGCCGGCCCGGGCACGCGCCACCACGCGGCATTGACCAGCAGCAACGCCGTCGGCAGGCCGCCGAGAGGCAGACGGCCACCCGCGTGACCCGGCGGCGGAGAGCGCGCGCCGGCTCGCGCCTTCGGGGCGCGTGCAGCGCGACGGGCCCGCCCAGACCAGAGCGCCATGGCCAGGCGACGAGCAGGGCGCCGGGCACGCGATGACTGTGCCTCGGGAGGCACGGAGCGCAGAGCGTCGTCGGCGAGCCGCGAGATGCCGGCGGGCGTCCCAGCGGCGGCTTGCCGCTGCTCGCCACGCCCGCGCGGCTGGTCTCTGCAGCGTGAGCGCGTGGCCGTCGGGGCCGGGTCGCGGCGGCCCGGCCAGGCGCGTATTTGACGAGTCGGTGAGGTCGTATCGGTGGACCGGAAGCCCAGCGCCTGGCTGCGCAGGAGTCGCCGACGACAAGACCCCCGGAGGTGCCGCGCGCGCTCCTCGTGCCGCGCGGCAGGACCGCCATCTCGCCGCCTCGTCGTCCGGCCAGGGAGGCGACGATGATGCGAGTGCCGAGCGCGACTGCTCCTGGACCGTGCGCAGGCCTCGTCGAGGGCGCGCGATCCGCTCGGCGTCGGTGGAAGCGGCGCTCGCGGTGTCGACGAAGTGAGGCTCACGCGCCGGCGGCCAGGGGCGTCGGCCACCGACGGCGCCACGAGGCAGAGCCTGGTCGCTGGGCGTGGACGCCTGTGTGGCGCGTGCGGGCCGACGGTCTGCACCGACGTCCTGCCCGATGCGCCCCGACCAGCCAGTGCATGTGATCGCGGTGGTGGACCGGCGCAGGAAGCGGGTCGCCTCGACGGCGCTCGCTTGCTCCTGGCCCAGGGTGAGACCAGGCATCGGCCGGGCAGGTGCGGTCCGCCGGGTGCGCACGGACGGGTTCATCGGCTCGCCCCGCCGGGCGAAGGCCAGCAGCACGCAGTTGCTGACGCCGGACGAGCCGGAGCTCTCACCGGCGCCTCTCGCGAGCCTGCCCTTGCAGGTCCGCCCAGGTGAGATTGTTCGTCGCCAGGACGACCACCGGCGCCGGGCCGCGAAGACGTGAGTGCGAGGCCGAGGCGGCATCGAGGCCGGGCGCCGACGCCGCCCGGGAGGCCGCTGGGACGCCGGAGCGTGCCTCGAGTTCCGGCGCCGCCAGAGTGCGAGGCGAGGGCCGCCCCACCCACCGCCAGGATCAGCGCTGATGACCACCAGCAGCGAGCATCGGACATGCACCCGCGCACCAGGCGCTGTTGACGTCGTCGGTCTCACCGACCAGCCTCTTACGGGGCCGACCGCTCACCAGGTACTGGCGGGCCACGGCGACCGCGCCATAGCCCCTCCGCCGAAGAGGAAGGCGTGAACCGCGAGGATGTGCCGAGTGGAGTGCAGGCCCGCCCGCTCGCGCCAGCCCTCCACAGCGCGGCGCGAGACCTCGTGGTGAGCCGCGTAGATGCGGGATCCAGGTAGCGCTGCCCGAACACGCCCAGCCCGCCAGGGTCGGTCTCGGCGTGCGCCCCTGCGCCATCGGGCGACCGAGCACGCCGACTGCTCGACCCGCCGGGCCGGCCTGCCCACGGTGTATGCCGCGCCGGGCTCCTGCGGCCCGATACCGGCCCGCGGCGCTGCATCCCGCAGAGCGGGCTCATCGGCCGTCCACAGGACATTGCCGCACCACGGGTCCCCGTGCGTGCGGGCTACCCGCGACCCGCGCGCCGCGCTCACGAGCGCCGGGCGCGCACGAGGGCCGGCTGGTCGGTGTCGAGATCGCCGTCGCGCCAGACGCTCGCACAGCCGCTCGACGACTCCGGCCCCGCCGGCGCTGATCGGCCGTTGTCCTGACTGGGCTGCGTAGGGCAGGCGATCCGGTCCTCGGCGTAGAACTCGCCCCAGCGGCGCGCTCGTCCTCCTCGACGTGGCGGCAGCGCGCGCAGCCGGATGTCCGAGCGGCCCATCTGCGCCTGGGCGTCCCAGCGTGAGCGCGCCCTCAGCGGCCGGGGCGCCCGCGGCGAGTGACGGCCAGCGCCCGACCGAAGGCCTCCGCGGCCCGCGTCACGGCGGTCGCCGTCGAGTCGCGTCCTCCAGCCAGCCAGGCCGCGCTGGTCACCGGCACCACGTGCGCCCCGCCGAAATCGGCCATCGCCTCGGCGAGACCAAGGCCAGGCCCTGCGCCTCCAGGCCGGTGGAGACCGGGCCGTCACAAGGTCGCTTGCGGAAAGACACTCATGGCCCCAGCCTGCCAGGGCCTGCTGCCTGCGGAGTGCGGGTCCCATGACGGCGGTGGTCGTAGGTTGGGCTCTGCCAGGCCCGCTGTCTTCCTGACCAGGCCTGGCGGAGGGACTGACCCGCCGGTGAGACGCGCGTTCCACGGAGCAAGCTGCCGCAGCCCGACCGCCCGGGACTAGCCACCCTGTGCACCCATGACTCGCTCCCGCTCGCATCTGTGGTCCTTCCTGAGCCGGCCGCTGTCACCGAGATGGCGCTGCGCCAGGGTCGCGTCGACGCCGAGCGCCTTTGACTGCCCGGACGTGCCCACAGCCCTGATCACCTGCGCGAGCGCACGGTGAGGCCGCCGTCAAAAGTGCCGCTGAGAACTCCGTCGAGGCGGTCAACGCCACGCTGGACAACCTCGTGGCTCCACGCCCTGGTCATCGCCGCCGAGATGGCAGAGCCGATCACGCGTCTCTGTCCCAGCCGGCCGCCCCGGCACCCGCCTGGAGGGACGGGCACGCTCATCTCCACCCACCCGCACGCCTGGGCCCGGTGCCGGCTGGGTCCCACAGAACCTGCGAGGGCCGTGTACGTCGCCGGGATCTCCACATGCGCCCGCCCGCAAAGCGCTGGCCACCACCGAGGGGGACACCGGCTTCCAGGCCGTCCTGCGCAACCCGCTGGCCGCCAAGTCAGTACGGGCTGGAGAGTCATCGCCGGGGCGTGGCGGACAACCCCGACGCCACCGTCACCCGCCTCGTCAAGGTGGGGACTCGGTTTCGTCAGCGTGGCGAGCCCACCGGCGCCACCGACAAGACCACCCTGCTCGTCCACCTCCCGCACGGACCGCTCCGGCGCCCTGCTGGACATGCTGCCGAGCAGTTCAGCGCCCGCGGTGTCAACCTCTCGCGCATCGAGGTCCCGGCCGTGGGCGACTCCTGCGCGCCACCGCTTCTCCATCTGACGTCGGGGGCACGTGCGCGAGGGAGCGGGTCCAGGCGCCTCATCGGGCTGCACCGCACCTGCCCGGTGGTGCGGTTCCTGGGCTCACCATGGCTGGACGCCCGCCCGACGGGCGGTCCCTGGCGGCACCAGCGACAAGGACTTCGTCGTGGCGCTCCTGGAGTCGCTGACGTTCGCGGTGACCGCGCGCTCTGGCCAAGGCCCGAGCCGCCGCCCGGCCGCGCAGCCCGCCTGTACCAACACCGGCATACGCAGGCCTCGCCGTCGCGGTCGAGCCTGTATGCCGTCGCTGTGAGGTTCAGGCACGACCTCGCGATCACCCTGACGACTGACCGCGGACGCTTTCACCTCGTGTCGGCGTCGCGGTCTCTTGCCGGCAGGGGACATTCTGCGCGGCCCGGGTGCGTGTCGCTTCCGGACAGGGCATTCGACGCCGTCGGGGACGAATCCGGTCCCCGCACGCGCAGTTGGCTCCCCGGCCGCGAGCAAAATTCCCCGCACGCGCAGGATGTCCCCGTCGGCGACGCATGTCCTCGGCCGGGAGGCTGTGTCAGTGGACAGGCGAGGCTCTCGGCGTGCGTAAGGCTCGGGACGTGAGCTCTCCGACGCCAGCACCGAGAGACGTACCGCCGCCGCCTCCTTCCGCCTCCACCGCGTCCGCCGCCCGGCTGCGCGGCGCCGCGCGCCTATCGTCGTCATGCGTGCACCGGCAACATCTGCCGCTCCGCCATGCGCCGAGATCGTCCTGCGACTGCTCGCCGCCGCCGGCATCTGACTCGGCCCGGGCGGCGCGAGATCAGACCTAGCGGCGTCTCCGATGCCGAGCGCGGCAGCCATCGACTCCCGGGCCCGCCGCGTCCTGACCGAGCACGGCTACGGCGTCAGACGCCGACGACGTCTCGAGGCGCCACGAGCCAGCGCCACTCGCCTCCCACGCCGCCCACCGCGCTACTGACGCCGAGATCACCGAGGCCGACCTCCTGCTGGCCGCGACCGACTCACTGGAACGTCCTGCAGCGCGCTGCGCGCCTGCGGGGCCTGAGCAGACCGCATCCGGCATGTACCGCGAGCTCGGCCGGCCTCCGCCCAGCAGGTGCCAGAGGCGGTCGCCGCGAGCGGGTCCTCCTGCAGCGTCCTCAACGTGCCCACGACCCCTGCGCGGCACCACGCCGACTTCCTCGACACCCTGGAGGCCGCCGAACGGGTCAGCGACGAGCCTCGCCGGCAGGCCGCCGCGCGCGCGACAAGGCGCCGCGACTGAGGCTCAGCGACCAGTGCAGCGCCTGTGCGTGGCGCGGCCGTCCAGCCGCCGTACGATTTCGGCCTGAAGGTACTCGGCGCGCGCCAGCGGCGGACGGGCGGGTCGTTAGACGCCCTCGGGGATCTCGGCGGACGGTCACGTCGTCGCCCAGGTACTGGAAAGCGATCGATGATCTGCTCTACGGCCGAGGACGACGTCGGAGCGCTGCGCCTCCTCCGGGCTCGCCGGCGCCGCCACTGGCCGCTGAGCAGCACAGAGGATCGGCACGGATCCCCAGTCGCGGTGGACCTCGCTGCCGCAGCCGCCGGATCCCGCCAGGAACTCCGGCCTGGCACCGGGAAGCGACGGCGCCGGCTAGAGCGCTCAGGTCCCAGTCACTCGCCGCGCCAGCGCCGGCTTTAGGGCCGCCACGTGGTTGTCTCATCGCCGCTGCCCGGCTCACCGATGATGCGCTCGTCCCGCCGCGAGGGAGGCGTCCACGAAGGCCGAGCCGTAGGAGCGCACCAGCGCCGACCCGCGCAGGTCCAGCCACGGGGAGCTGAGGACACCAGGCACGCCCACGGTCCCGGGTGGTCGGCCGCCCAGATGACCGCCTCGCAGCCCGCCGTGGTCGAGTGCCCGCTGAGGACGACGACCGCGTCGTGCCGCGTGCTCGGAGCGGATGATGCGCAGGGCCTCGGCGATCTCTCCCTCGCTGCGACGCAGGTGCGCGCACGTCGTGCGGGAGTGTCCGACGCCGGCGGCGCAGCCCGCAGGCCTGCGATCAGCGCGTGACCAAGCTCGGCGTCCGCGTCGAGGTAGGCCCTGGGGCGGGTGGGTCTGGAAGAAGTAGTCGCTGCGGCCCGTGCGGGTAGAGGACTGCGCGCGAGTGCCGCCGGTCGCCCGGCCGGCCGCCTCGCGCTGGAAGACGAGCACGGCGGTGGTCGGCGCCAGGCACTTCGTGGGTGACTCGGTCACCGGGATACGGCAGGCCACCTACGGCTCTCCCAGGATGTCGGGGGCGGTCGGCTCCAAGGGTCGCTGCTCATGAGCAGATCCAAACACGTTGCCCTGTGCGGCGCGAGTAGCGCGCGCGACACGTGACCTGGGACAGCCAGGATGTGCCGGGAGCGCTGCGGCGGGTGGACTGAGGCCCGGGCTGAGCGGGTGGCGACGCCGCGTGGGCGCGCATGCGTGCGGAGCGAGCGCCGCCAGCCAGTGGGGCCCGAACGGCCTGCTGGAAAGGCGCCGAGCGAGCAACCAGCCGCCCTGTGCAACCCGGGTCTGCACTGCCCCGCCCTGCCCGGCGCGTCTCTGCACTTCGGGAACGCCGTCGATGTGGGCGTGACTCCGGTCCGCTTGAAGCTGGCCTCGCTTGCGTCGCCAAGGCGGCGCATGCGGTACCGGTGGCCATCCAGAGCAACGAGAGACCTGGCTCCGACGACGACTGCAGCAGCTCTCGCTGCGCGGGAAGCTTCCGCCAGGAACGATGGAGAATACGTGACAACCAGTGAACAGTCGACCGCCGAGTCCGGGCCGGTCCGAACACATGACGCGTCCGGCTCTCAAAGCGAGGCCCATGATCTCCCTGCGCGGCGATCCACAAGGTCTACCGCCTGCGCAGCGGCACGAGGTGCGCGCCCTGGACGCTCCAGCCTCGACGCCGCCGCCACGCCATCCGCGGGCATCGTCGGCACCTCCGGGGCCCGCGTAAAGTCCACCGCTCGATGCGCCGCCCGACCTCCTGGAGCGCCCACCGGCGGCCACGTGAGCGTCGCCGCAGCACGCACCGCGGCTGTCGTCCAGTCAGTGCGCACCCGGGCCCGACGCCGCTCGGCCATGGTCTTCCAGCACGCCAGCCTTCCCTGGACCAGCGCGCACCACGGCGGCAGAACGTACGCCCACCCGCTGGCGCCTCGCGGGCGTCCCCGGCGGGAGGCGCCACCCGCTCGCCAAGCGCACGCTCGACCTCGTGGGCCTGGCCGCACCGCGGCGCTCACCTCCCAGCCTGCGGCGGCCGTGAAGCAGCGCGTCGGCGACTCGCCCAGGCGCTGGCTGACGACCCGGCCGTCCTCCTGTGCGACGGGCCACCTCCGCCCTGGACCCGAGGACCACCCGCTCCATCTCCCGGCCTCATCAAGAACGTCCGCGACACCCTCTGGGCCTGACCGTCCTCATCATCACCACGCTGAGATGAGCGTGGTCCGCCATGGTCTGCGACTCCGTCCCAGCCTGCTCGAGGCCGGCAAGATCGTGAGAGCGGCCGCCTCGAGGACATCGTGCCGCTGACGTCGACTCGCGCCTCGCGCGAGATCGTGCCCTGCGCAGTGCTGAGGGCCGCCGTCGCCCCACGGGGAGAGCGTCATCGATGTCTCCATCACCACGCCCACCTGGCCAGCCGCACGCCGTCGCCCCTCGCGTCCATGGTGGCTGAAACAGAGTGGGGACATCGCCGCCGGGCAGTCTTCGAGACGATCGGGCAGGCCCAGATCGGGCGCTCGGGCCGTCACCACGTCCCCGCGTCCGACACCGAACAGGCCGTGAGCACCTCTGCGCAAGGCCGCATTGCTGCAGAGGCCCGCCTCATGAACTCGATCCTCCTTCCGCTGGCCCAGGCGGCCGCCGTGCCGAGCAGCCGCACCCTGGTCTCGACAACCCCGTGCCATCCAGAACAGAGTTTCGGCTACGCCCGCGGTTTGAGACTCCTCAGCGATGACCTTCGTCTCCGGGAGCCATCAGCCAGTCATCCCTCGAGCTTCTGCTGCTGCCCCTGGTCTCCACGCGACCCAAGCAGGAGCCAGTTCACGCACCCGACCCTTGTACTGGGTGCTCGCAGATCGTCAACATCGGGGCGCCCATGCCCTTCATCATCCTCATGGTGGCCTCATCCTGGGCCCACCCGCTGCTCGTGGGCACCTCCTGGGGTGGCAGGCGGCCTGCGTGCGCCTGGACCATCACTGGCGCTGATCCCTGCTACGCGCGCGCGTGCGTGCGGAGACGACCATCAACGACGTCGACCGCGGCGAGGCCAGGCCGCCCTCGTGATGCGCCTCCGGCAGATCACCTGTCCTCGCGCGCGAGGCCCTGCCGATCCTCATCCAGTCGGCCACCGTCACCCTCATCACCCTCCTGGGCTACTTCCGGCATGGCCGGCGCTGTCGGGCGGCGGCGCGGCGACCTCGCCACCCAGCATACAGCTACCAGCGCAAACCCAGGTCGACGTCAGCGGTCATCACCGTGGTCGTCATTAACGGCATCGTCGGCATCATCCGGCTGGTCGGCGACATGCCCAGCCGGCTGGTGAACCACCGCTGGAGGCGATCACCAGCCGGGCCAGGCGCGCAACGCGACCGCAGGCAGCGCACGATCGGCCCCAGCACTGTTCACAAGACTTTCCTTCTCCCGTCGCTGGGGCCGCCTGGCCCGCGAAAGGAACCACCATGTCCTCCTTCATCTCCCGGCGCACCGTCATCGCGCCGGTGGCCCGGCCACCGCCGCCGCCCTCATCGCCGCCCGCTCCAGGAACCGTACGTGACGCGAGGTCAAAGAGGCATCAAGGTCGACTGGCGACACTGCCACGATCACCATCGGCGCACCCCCAAGCCCCATCGTCGAGATCCTCCAGCGGGTCCAGGACGTAACCCTACGCAAAGGGCTCCGGCATCAAGCTGACGTCAGGAGATCAACGACTACCAGACGCCCACTCCCTCGCTGGAGAGGACGGCTCGCTGGCCGCCAATCACTGCAGACCCCCAACTCCTGGCTCCAGCAGAACAGGAGGAGGGCTACATGACTTCGTCTCCATCGCCGACGTCCACATCGAGCCGCGGCATCTACGACCTCTCCAAGCGCTGGCAAGGACGCCGCCGCGAGATCACGAGCGCGGCACGATCGTCCTCAACGGCGGACTCCGACCAACACGGCGCGCGCCTCAGGCTCTGGCCCAGGCCGGGCCCATCGATGACGGAGTCCTCGCCGAGCTGCGCAGCGACACCGACGTGACTCTCCAACGGGCGGCAGGTCGAAGTTCACCACGCCGACGGCGCGGTCTACAAGTCGATGCCACGACGCCGAGGCCGCGGTCATCAACAGCAACCACGCCATCGACGCCGGGCTGAACCCCAAAGCAGGACGCGCTCGTCCTGGAGAAGGGCGCGAGCGACTCCAGTACCCCAACCCAGCCTCGTCGTGCGCAAGCGACAAGCGACAACGAGCACCCTGCCAGAAAACGCAGGCTCCTCAACGACGACAAGCTGCGTGCTACATCAACAAGGCCTGGCCCGACAGCGGTCGTCGCGCGTTCTGACATCGGAAGGCTGCGGCTGAGGGGCCTGTTGAGGTCCGTGCGCAGGCCGTTGCGTTGGTCGAAGGGCCGAGCGCGACCGGCGCTTCGATGCTGGTGCCGGGCGGGGTGAAGTGCGGGGTGTGGGCGGATGTACGCTCGGGCAGGTGCAGGCATGCCGGTGCTGTCGGTGCGCTCCGCGTCCGGGACATTCCTGTGCGGCCGAGGACAATCTCAGCGTCGCGGCCGAGGACCTCTGACGCCGTCGGGGACGGAAACCGGCCTCCCTGAACGCGCGGGCCGCCCCGGCCGGAGCGGATCGCACGGCCGCGCGAGAATGCGCCGTGCCGCCCGCCGCTGTCATCAACCCGTGGACAGTTCGCGGTCTGCGGGCCCCGGGAGACAGGCGGCCGCCTAGGTTGATCCGCGGGCGTCCGACGGCGTCCGTGATACCTGCGGATTCACAGGGAGAGGACGGCGCAGCGCCATGGCAGGCTCGACGTGAACGGACGCAGTCGGACCGGTCGGCTCAACCAGTGCGGGGAGGCGCAGCGAGACTCAGCGGCCCGGTGAGCGCCTGGGCGGCGCGGATGGGGAGGGAGGCGTCGTCGGCGTCGGGGGAGAAGGTGGCCCGGCGCTGTGCAGGCGCGCGATCTGCGCAAGTCTTCCCGACCCCACGGCGAAACCGATCGGATCCTGCACGCATCTCCTGCTCCATGATGCCGCGGATGACGGCGCTGGTCGGACCCAGTGGCTCGGGCAAGTCCACGGCGCTGTTGTGCCTGGCCGGGCTGGGCCGAGCGTCGGGGCGCGTCCGCTCGCGAGCGACCTCGGCGGGCCCGGCGGCGCGGGTGGCCGAGCTCTACCGCGACCGGGTGGGCTTCGTCTTTCCGCGCCTACAACCTCATTGCCCCTACCTGACGGTGCGGAGAACATCACGATCTCCGACACCCTCTACGCCCGGCCGGCACCCGAGCTCGGCGGTGCGGAGGTTACCTGCTGACTGGGACTGGGTCGCGCGCCGACGCCGTTGCGACCACGCTCTCGGGCGGCGAGCAGCAGCGCGTCGCCCTGGGGCGGGTCCTCTACCGCCGCCCACCGGTCGTCTTCGCCGACGAACCGACCGGCCTCGACACCCGCTCGGCCGCCTTCGTCCTGGCCGAGCTGCGGCGCCTGGCCGACGACAGGGCCGCCGTCATCCTCGTGACGCGACGACCTGGGGCCGTGGCCCTGGCCGAGAGCGTGCTCATCATGCGCGACGGCCGCATCGTCGATCGCCGCCGCGGCAGCCACCCCCGACGATGCTGCTGGCCGCCGTCAACCAGACGGGAGCAGCGGCATGACCGTACACCTGCGCGCGCCTGGCCGCCCAGTGGCGGGCCTGGTCGGGGACGGTGGCGGTGCTGGCCCTCGCCGCGGGGCTCATCAACGTCTGCCTGGTGCACCGCATGACCGTCACCCGACCCGACGTCGTCGCCGCGGCGCGGCGACGAAGATGGCCGGCCGAGCTCGTCGGTTCCCGGTCTCGGTCGCCTTCTACAGCGATGGTGACGGTTCCGGTGGTGGCCGTCGTCGGGCAGTCCTGCGTGCAGGCACTGCGCACGAGCTAGGCCCTGTGGCGGCTGGCTGCGCCTTGCCGCGGGTGCTCGCCGCCGTCCTCTGCCACCGTGGCGGTAGCTGGTGGCCTGTGTGCCCGGGGATCCTGCTGGGGCGGGTGGCGGCCCAGCCCTTCGCCTCGGTGCTCACCCGCCTGGCGGCCGCGCGCATGGGGCGCATCGAGTCGCCCAGACCCGACGACGCTCCTGCTCACCGTGGTAGTCGTGGTCGCCGTCGCGGTCCTGGGGCCGTGGGCCCGGCGCGCGCCGCGGAGGACGCCCGCCGTGGAGGCGGTTCGCGATCGACCCGGGTGGGCGACGGCGCATGGGTGTGGGGCGACGGATCCTGGCGGACTCTGGGCGCTCGCATCCGCGGGGCAGCTCGTCGCCTTCCTGGCCCGGCCCGCGAGAAGATCGACGGATGGCACGACCGGTGGGGGCCAGGCGATCCTGGCATCGCTCCTGCTCGCGGTCCTCGTGTGCTGCTCGCACCCGCGCTCATCCCGCGGACTGCTGCGGCTGTGGTCGCGCCGCTGGCGCGCTGGGTGGGCGTGGCTCATCGCGCGCCGTGCGCGCTGTGGCGCAGCGAGTCGTCGGCGAGTGCCATCGGCCTGCTGGCCTGGCGATCTCCTTCACCGCGGCACTCACGACCAGTCTCGCCACAGGGCAGGCGGTGGTGGAGGCGGCGCACCTGAACGTAACCATCAACCAGGTGGACTCACTGGTGCTGGCGACGATCCTCGGGTGGAGGCGCTACTGGGGGCCGTGGCCGTCGTCGGCATATCCTCCCGGTCCCGGCAGCGTGAGCTCGCGGTGCTGCGCTGCGCCGGGGAGCACGGTGCGCGGCGTGCACCGGCAGGTGGTCATCGAGGCGGCGCTGTACGTGGGGACGGCGCTGCTGATCTCGCTCTTACCGCTAGTGGTGACAACAGCCGGCGAGTCCCTCTTCTACGCCAGAGCGGGGATGCCGCTGGTAGTGCGCCCCGGCATCGGGCCAGTGCTGCTCGTGGCCCTCCTGTCCTTCCTGGCCCTGGTCGCGGTGCTACTCGCTCCGATCCGGGGTGCCACCCGGGCCCCGATCGGTGCCATCCTGGCGGCCGAGTGACGATGGGCGCGAGCAGGTTGAGCAGAGGCCGCTGGTTGCCTGGGAACCGCGGTCGTCCCCAGGCCTCGCGAACCGCTCTGGGGCTCAGATCTCGGGGCGTAGGGTACGGTCGCGACGGAGAGGAGGGACGCTGGTGTCCGGGTGCAGAGCGCGGCTCGTCGTCTGTGATGAGGATTCGGGTCGACTGGCGGACGCTGGGGGAGTGGGTGCGCCAGCCGGCGCCCGCGCAGGCCGGCCCCGGCATCCTGTCCACGCTGCTCCTCATCCTGTGCGCCACCTACCAGGGCGACATGATCGGCAGTGCGGTGCTGACCGGCCCGCGTCGGTGACGGCGGCCTGGTTGCGGGATCGCCCCGACCAGAATCGGCTTCGCGATTCTCATCCTGGCGGCCGTTAGGGTCGACGGCACTCCCTCACTGCACGACGCAGGCACCCGCTGGCGGTCTTCCTGGTCGAGGGTGCCGTGTACGTGGCGGCTTCGGCGCTGGGGCTCAACAACTTCTTCCTCGTCCCGGTGCTGGTCGCGTTGGGGAGTGCGGTGAGCCGGCTCCCACTGTGGCAGCACCTCGCGGTGATCGGCGCGGCCTGCCTCATGGCGACGGCCAGTGCGTCCTGGTGGCCCGCCCGGTCCTGATGGAGGTGGCTCAGCCAGGTGGTCGCCGTCCTCGCTGACGGTCATCGTCGCGATGCTGGCGCGCAGCGTTGCGAACTGGCGGGCGGCGCAGCCGGGCCAGAGCCGAGCGGGAGCGCTTCCAGGTGCTTCGGGCCGAGCGCGACCGCGCGGTGAACCGGGCTGGTATCGCCGCCGGCTGCACGACTCCGTGGGGCACGGCTGACCACGATCATCGCGCCCTGTCCGAGGGGCTGGCGGTGGGGCCGACCCGGAGATCGATGAGGCGCTCGGCGGCATCAACGAGGTGGCGCGGGAGTGCCTGGAGCAGACTCGCCGGGCGGTGAGGGCCCTGGCCGACGCCGAGGATGAGCCGGCGGAGTCGCCGGACCGGGACGGTGCCGGTCGCCGATCCTGGGATGAGATCAGAGGGCGTCGTCGGCCGGGTGAGGTCACTGGGCGTCACGGTCGTCTTCACCGAGACTGGGCAGCGGGCCGACGACGCCGGGCAGGCCGGCTGTGCTTCGCGCTCACCCGGGAGGCGCTCACCAACGCAGTGCGGCACGCGCCCGCGCTGTCGCAGGTGCAGGTGTCCTGGGACCACGGCGAGTCGGCGGTGACGGTGACGGTTCGCAACGACAGCGCCTCAGGTGACCGTGGCGGGGAAGACAACAGTTGCTGTGGTGGGGCGGGAGGGACCGGCCTGCCGCGGCTGCGGGACCGGATCGAGGCGGCGGAGGCTCGCTGGACTGGGGGTCGAGGCCGACGGCGGCTGGCGGGTCGGCGGCGACGGTGCCGAGAACTCGCGGTGAGGCTGAGGTGGGCGCGGGAGTCGGAGGGGCTGAGGCCGACGTCGGTCATGATCGTGGATGACCAGCGCTACGCGCGCCTGGGGCTGGCGCTCATGATCCGCAAGCGCCGGACCTGCACGTGGTGGCGGAGGCCGGTGACGGGCAGGAGGCGCTGAAGTCCCTGGAGCAGCTGAACCGGTCAACAGGGGCTGCCTGACGTCGTGCTCATGGATGTGCGCATGCCGGGAATGGATGGGATCAGCGCGACCCGTGCGATGGCGCGACGGTTCCCAACGGTGAAAGGTCCTGGTGCTGACCACCTACGACGAGGACGACTACGCCTTCGCGCTGGAGGTGGGGCATCGGGGTTCCTGCCCAGGACGTGCGTGCGGCGCAGGCGCCTCGGCGATGCGGGCGGTGGCGCACAGGGCGATGCCGTGCTCCGCCGCGCGTCGCTCGCGAGGCTCAGTGCGCGTGGGGCTCCGCGGGTGCTGCCCGGGGCGCAGCGCGAGGGGCTGCGGGAGAGTTTTGGGTGCTCACGCCCAGGGAGCCTCGAGGTGGCCCTGACCTCAGTGCGGAGGCATGTCGGCGAACGAGGAGATCGCCGGAGCGGCCCGTGCTGCAGCCCGCCTCTGTGCGCCGCAACGTCAGCCGCATCCTGGCCAGCCTCACACCTGCGCGACCGCGTCCAAATCGCCGTCGCCTGGTACAAGAGCAGTTAAATGAAAATAACGATTTGATGCAGATCTCGATTTGAATCAAACTATTTAAAAGTGCATAATGGGTGTTTGTGTAGAAATGTTGTATGTCGAGTTGTAAAAGTCGTCAAAAACGCTCGATGACTCATGGTGGTCCAATTTGGGTGTTGAGTTTCCTGGGGTTGCGGTGATAATCTTGAGTAAAGACCTAGGCAAAGGGTTTGCAAGGTGATACTTATCACTCAATTTAAGTAGTTTTAATGCTATATCGAAGATAGGGAGATCGTCTGGATTCTCTTATTTCAAGTGCGTTGCTGTCTGGAAAACAAACTATATCTCACTGCACTCGCTTTTAGCCTTGATAATTCCCGACGTGTGTGCGCCGGAAAACTCGGGCAAGCGGTGAAGTCTTACGATCGATATGTTTGCATGGTTTGAAAAGTGGGTGGCATGAGATATGAAACTCGTTGAAGTGAGCAGAGGATGATATGTTTCCGAGAAGGAGTCACCCTTTTTCTTCACTGGCGACGCATGTTATGCGTTAAGGTGCACTTTTCTTCATGAAGGAAGCAGTGATGTCAAAAAGGAAGACCTCCGATGAGGCGATCCGAAGTTGTCGATTACCGAATTCGACTAGTGCTGGGCAGTTCTGATGGATATGGGTGTAGCGAACATCAATATGGTGGACTGACAGTTAGCAAAACTTATAATGTGACAATTAGCGTTGCTGACCTCTGCGAGAAGCATATGCTGTGGTGCAGAAAAATTCTATGAAACTGCGAAAGAAGAAGACTTCATCGTGCAACAATCAATTTGTTGATCTCGAAGATGTATTGCGCTGTAACGCATATTGTAGGCATTGATGCGGCGCAGGATCAGTGGGACTTTAGTCGTTCGTTTTACTAATTCGGCATCCTACCCGAGTTCGATAGCAGCCAAGCGCGAAATTAGTGCGTTCTTCTTCTTTTCGTCGCAACTCGCCAATCTGTTACTTTTCTGTTTTGCATGCTTCAATCCGTTGGTAGCATTTTCGCAACTGGTGATCCGGCCGTTCTGAGGTCGATGACTTTTTGTGATGAGTGACACCGTCGGCCCTCCTACCAAATTGAGCTAAATTTGAGACACTCGTCGTTAAATGTTTGAGTTGTTTGTTAGTACGTTCCACGTTCTTTTCCGATCCGAGAAGCCTAATGCCTCTAAAGCGATCGTTACGCTGATGTACTTTCATTTCTGGAAGTGGAGATTATTAGCTGGTATGTGGAGGACTGCAGATACGTAAAGTGCTCTGCGCCATGGAGATCTCGAGGCCAATTTCTTAGTTTGCTCTGAGTTCACTTCCTTTAGGTAAAATAAAGGCGAAGTGTTTGAAGGCGTCACTCGACCGGTGCTTCTTCCCTGCGCTCCGAGGAGCAAAGGCATCCTATCCAGCGAACAGTTTTGCCGTTGCGAAAGCACTTCATCATCTTTTCTCCATGCCGATATAATGGTGGAATCTACAGGCTCTACATAACAGCGAGCGTCATAGGATCTCGCCATCATTTGATGTGAACTCATGACTTTCCCAACTCTCCCGAGGTTCAGAATGTGTTTTGACAAATCACCGCCCTGATATGAGCGAGGTCTCATCATAGCCTGCAGGCTTTTATGTAGAAAGTGTGTTTCGCGATGGGGATTAAGCTCTCCTTGCGGTGTGTTTTCGTGGGCAGTTTTCAGCTGCTATCGATAGTAGACCTAGGTCGATTTTGTTCGTATTCAATGCTTTGCTCCCGGTCGGCCACATTTTTCAGCCCACTCGGCTACCGAATACATGTTCTTGACGCCAGTCCGCTGACTTCAGAATAGTCTTTTCTCATTGAGTCCTGTTTCGACGCAGCACGCGACAGTAGACTTGACCTCACTGTATCCTGCTGTTGAAATAGATGACTTTTGAAGAGCGGGTCGTTAAGAGTTATCCACCCTTGGGGTTCTGGCGATAAGCGGTTCTGGGGTGGTGATTGAATCTATGGAGTTGACTGCCTCTATAAAAGACTGAATTTGAAACCAGGTAACCACCACGCCTTCGTTGCTGAACTCTATTGAGATGGTCTCACCGTTTCCGGTGTTTAAGGACAGAGTGTGAGCCAAATAGATCCGGATTTAGGGAAAGTCATTGATTGTCCTGGCGCTAGTTTTGTCGTTGGTGGGAACCCAGCCCCCGGAACCTCTCGACGTGGGCGGCCAGGGCGGCTTGAACGCGGCGCTTCTTCCGTCGTGGCTGTCGCTGCCGTGCCTGCGGCGAATCTGGGGCAGCGGAGATTCTTGTGATCGCGGTGCCCTCAGTGGGCACGTACCCGTTCCGCATGGCGGCCTCCATCAGTGCTTCGCTGGCCCTTCGCGCTTCTCATCTCGGATAATCCGCCAGCCTCGCCGCGCCGCTGCCAATCAACGCCCGCCACCGCTCATCCACGTCCTCGAAGGCGGACACCGCGCACGAACCCTCAATGAGGTCCCGCTGAGCAGCAGGCTGGACCGACATCACTGCCCGGCGGATCTCCACCGGATCTCCTTGGCCTCGCCGTCGCCCGCCTCCTCGCGGAAAGCTTTCCACCAGCATGAGGATGTAGTCGACTCCACCTCCACCCGTTTGACCAGACTCGATCTCAGAAGACAGAGGTCGTCGCCTGACCACCTTCTCCCGACGTCGGCCCCTCGCCGCATCTCGGTGTACAGGTCCACGTACACGCTGCGGTAGTCCTCGAACTCGGCCTCGCCGATGATGTCGTCGTCTCGAAGTCGTCAAACGCTCGCCAGGATGTTGCGTAGCCGCAGGATCTTCCCGAACCGCCGGATGAACCTTCGCTCGGCCTCGAGGCGACTCATCTGCCCCGTCTCGAACCTGGCTCGCGCTCGCCACATCTTCCACATAGTCCTCCAGGTACCTTTGTACGGCTTGAGGAGCTACCTAGCCCGCCGGCGGCCTGTTGCCAGAACAGGCGATGGCCTGTCGGTGTCCTCCTGCAGGTCCCGGAAGCAGATCACGTTGCCGTAGGTCTTGACCGGAGTTCAGGATCCGGTTCGTGCCCGAGAACGCCTGATGCAGCCTCGTGCGTGCAGTGACCTGTCACCCACAGGGTGTTGAGAGTCTTGAGTCGAACCCGGTGAGGAAACATGTTGACCACGATGACCAGGTCGATGGTCCGCCCGCCAGCCGCCCGGGAGATGTCTCGTAGTAGCCCTCGAAGCCCTTGCGCGCTCGTGTCGTAGCGGTGCCCGAACCGAGCGTTGTAGTCGGATCGCCCTCATCGAGGAAGGCGCGGTCGTCGGCGCTCCCTGCGAGGTCCACGGCCTCATCGGCCAGCGTCTCCCCGGCAGCCGTTGCGCGGTAGGATGACGATGCCGACGCTCAGGCGCGGTCCGACCGCACCTTGTGCCGCTTGAACTCCATGTAGTAGCGCGCGCCGCCCGGATCGACGCCGTCGCGAACAGCGAGTTGAAACCCAGCACCCGCTTCTGCCCCAGCGTGGAGGAGTTGCACCGCGTCTTCGGGTCGAAGTGCTCGCGGATGCTGGCTCACCCGGGCCCAGCCGCTCAGGCGCCAGCAGCGCCCGCTCGGTGTCGATGCCACTGATCTCGGCGTCGCGTACGACGTCGGGCATCTTGATCGTGTCGATGTAGTCGATGCGGAACGGCAGCGTTCTTGTTCCCGGATCGCGTCCACGATCGTGTACATGTGCAGCTGGTCGCCGGGCCTGCTCGTGGTGCGCAGCCTGGACGTTCGCTGGAGCGGGTTGGCTGCAGATCGAGCCCGTGGAACCCGAAGAGGTGGTGAGTTGCGGAAGGCCTTTGGTGATGGCCGTGCGCATGTCTCGAACTGGCTGCGGTGGCACTCGTCGAAGATGAGGACCACGTGCCCGGTGAGATGGCGTGTTTGCGGTCGTGCCACGAAGTTGAGAGCCTTTCTGGATCGTGGTGACGATGATGCTCGTATCCGGGCCGTTGATCTGCCTGCTCACGATTTGGTGGACTGGTTCGCGAGACCATCCCTTTCGGCGAAGCGGTTGTACTCCTGATGGTCTGGTGGTCCAGGTCCTCGCGGTCGACGACGAAGATGACCTTGTCGATCCCCTCCATCCCGGCAGCCAGTTTCGCGGTCTTGAAGGAGGTGAGGGTCTTGCCCTGAGCCGGTGGCTGCAGATGTAGCCACCACCGCCACGGTGTCTGCTTGTTGAGCCGACGCCGTGAGGATCCTGCTGAGTCATCGCCCTGGTCGCGGCGATCCGGTAGGCCGCATGACCAGCAGTTTCTGCGCGTGGTGAAGACGCAGTAGCGGGTCAGCAGGGCCAGCAGCGTGTGCTTGGCGAAGAAGGTCCGGGTGAAGTCGACCAGGTCCGTGATCGGCTTGTTGCAGCGCGTGACCACCCAGGAGGTGAACCCGAAGGAGTCGGAGTTGGCGGCCTTGGATCGCGCTTGCCCGTGTGGATTCGGTGACGTGGTCGAAGCGGGTGGTGTTCGAGTAGTACTTGGTCTGGGTGCCGTTGGAGATGACGAAGATCTTGGACGTAGCCGAACAGGCCGCGCGCGGCCCAGAAGGAGTCGCGCTGGTGGCGGCTGATCTGGCTGAAGGCCTCACGTGGCGCGCGCGCGCCGCGGCGCTTGAGCCTGATGCGCACCAGCGGCGGCGGGCCGTTTGACGAGACGATGACGTCATGGCGGGTGTGGTGGGCGCCGGTATCGACGACGTACTGGTTGGTGACCTGCAGGCGGCGGTTGTTGTGGATGCGCTGCTCGCAGATGAGCCGGATGTTGCCAGACCCGCCAGCGGTCGGATGAGGGTCTGGACGTGGTCCTCCTGGATGCGGCGGCAGGTCTTCTCCGCGATCTCGTCCCCGCCGCCTCAGAGCGGGTGCGGATCGACTCAGCGCGAAGCGCTCCCACCTCATCCGCGAAGCTGCGTAGTCGCTGAGGAGCTTCCGAGCTGGGCGCTGCAGGCTGGCGACTGAAACTCGTCCTCGCTGGCGAAGGAGACGTACCTCGTGAGGCCTGGGCCTGCAGCGGCGGATAAAGACCGCCTCACGTCGGCCTCATCAGCCGGAGCGCCAGTCCTCGGGCTCAGAGAGTCCGACGACGGTGCTCTCAGCTGGTGAGAACGCTGTCTGACTCCGACGGCGGAGGCTTACTGAATGCGGTCGCATGGAGGACACTTTTCGTCAGGTGGAGAGGATCTTCTGAGTGGTGGAGCCGCGGTCGGGTCCTGCTCCTCCTCAATCCTTGCCGTGCCGCCTTCCCAGGTCTAGGCGATACGGCCGTTAGGGTATATAGCTGACGGCGATGAGAGCCGGCGGTGGATAGCAGAGGAAAGGATATCCGCGTGAGAGTGCCGATCGTTCCCTCGACAGCGATACTTCCGTCATCGACAAGTTTGGTGTGCTGGCAGGCGCAGAGGGAGTTCTGTCCAGATCCGCGGGACTTGACGTACGCGCCCCGCGTTGGTCCATTCTGCCGACGATGCGGGATCCTTCCGTCATGATGAACTCGCCCCCGAGCAACGCGAGCATGGGCTTTGACTCCGCGCTTAGGAGCAGCGAGTGGAAAAATCGAGAGTCGATATCTGGTGGAGGTGTTTGCCGTTCGGGAGTCCCGTGAGTGGTACGAAGAATGTTGACCCAAGAACAGGAGATGCTGCCGAATCTCTGCTCGAGAACGCCTCGGCATCTGACTGTTGAGCGCTCAGACAACTTCCGCGTTGTGGGGTTTTGAACGTTGTATCCCGCGGGTGCAGCGTTTGGTGGCTGCGGCGATTTCGAGGATGCACGACTCGGTAGCCCAGTGTCTCTTCGTTGAAGGAGTCTAAATGCCGCTCGCATGACGGATGGCCCAGTCCCACCTCCAGTCCTTTACTGGTCGATGCTGGCGGAATCGAGCGGAGAAGTCTCGCGTTTTCCCGATATAGCAGGCGATGCTCTCGATCGCACCAGGGTCATCGCCAAGGAGGAGATGAACGCCGTTGCGCGCCTCGTCCCGGGACAGAGGCGACTAAGGAAGCTGTGCAGCCACTGAGAATGTGGCCGGTCCAGCCCGAAATGTTGGCGAGTCGTGATGCCTTGGGTTCATCAACGAGGAAGAGCTCGATGTGCTTTCCGGCCATGAGGTCACTTCTTTTCAGGGAAGGTGAGGAGACGGTCGCGGTAGTACTCGTACCCGCGTATGACGAACTCGATCTCCGCAGGGAGTCCGGAGGTCAGGTCGTTGACGAGGGTGTCAAACTTGTCGAGACAATCTACCATCCGATGCTGTTTCGAAAGAGATGGGACGGGAATTGCGGTGTTTAGAAGTCGACTCATTGTAGAGTCGCTGCTGTTTCCATCGTCGGTCTTCCAGTTGGCAACCTCGGTAAAATAGAGAATAGATAACTATTCGGACAAAGTTTAACATCGCTCTCGATCCAAACGATGTTAGAGTCCGAAGTAGGCGTCTTTTTCCATCGAGAACGTCTCATACTGTTCCGGCGGGCGAAAGTCAGAGAATGCTTTCCAGGCTGGAAAATGGTGCTGTTCCTTGTATTCATTGTAAAGTTCGCGCGAAATATAGGCGTCCTGCAGTAGTGCCACCAAATGTCCTAATCTTGTAAAGGGGACGTCTCCCTTGGTGGGAAGTTTGGTTTTCATAATGCGCTCAATATCTGTTCAGACGGACCCACATCTCTGGAGTGTTCTCTGTGTGTGTGTGCTTGCGTTTGAGGTGAAGAAGTGGTTGAGGTAGTGCTATAATGTTGTTTGCGGACGTCCAGTTCCGCTTCCAGTCCCGCCTCCAGTGCTTTTAAAGCGATTTAAGGTCGATATCAATGTATTCCTCACCTTCGCGGAGGGAATGGATCTGCATTTTTGAGAATATCGACATCCAGTGCCGCGAGTAGGTTGAGGTGTAATTTGAGCGTCAAGGACGTAGTAGGTGTAGCGAAGATCTATGGGGTTGTCGCTCGATGAGGGTCCAAGATTTTCATGGCAGAGGATGGCCTGAATGGAAAATCAACCCATTTGTTTGCGGTGGTGAAATCGTCAAATGATTGCTGACTATCTTTGTGAGGCTGAATAGATTCCTGTTAGTGTGACCTAAAACGAGTAGCCCAGCAGTGAGTACGGTGTTGATAAGCAGATTGTACTTTTGTGAAACCAAATAGGGTCCGGGGTTGTTCGTAATTAGCAGTTCGCCATGGCTTATACTCCACGCCGTTGGGGACAGAGGTCGCGGATGAGGTCATCAATGCGGCTCACTGGGCACACGCCTTCGAGGTCGGCCACGATCTCATCAATGCTGGCTCGCAGCACTGCCTGCCGCTCTACGATCTCCTTGATCCGGGCATTGAGCTCCACGATGTCGACCTTCTCGCGAGTGTCTTCCACCTCCACGTAGGATGACACTGATAGGTTGAAACCGTTCTCCTTGATCGCATCCGCGCTCACCAGCGCAGCCACGTGATCGATGTCAGACCGTTTGGCGAGTGTTTCCAGGATCATCTCCTGGTTCTCCGCCGAGAGCCTTTGCTTTCTGTTGCCATTCCGCACGAACTGCTTCGAGGCGTCCACGAATCAGGACCTGGTTATCCTGCTTCGACTTCTTGAGCACGATGATACACGTGGCGATTTGTGTCCCGAAGAAAAGATCCCGCGGAAGTTGGATGACGGCGTCGATATAGTTGTTCTCCACCAGGTGCCGGCGGATTCCGGCCTCAGTGGCGCCGCGGTAGAGCACACCTGGGAACTCGACGATCGCCGCTGTCCCATCCACCGCCAGCCAGGACAGCATGTGCATGGTGAAGGCCAGGTCCGCTTCTCGACTTCGGGCCAGCACACCCGCTGGGGAGAAGCGAGGGTCGTTGATGAGAGCCGGATCGTCCTTGCCGATCCACTTTGTTGAGTAGGGCGGGTTGAGACGATCGCCCGGAACGGGCTCATCGTCCCAGTGCGCCGGGTCCGTGAGCGTGTCCCCTGGGCGATGCTGAAGTCGGCGAAGTTGATGTCGTGCAGAAACATGTTGATCCGGCACAGGTTGTAGGTAGTCAGGTTGATCTCCCGCTCGAAGAACCCGCCGCGCACGTTCTCCTTGCCGAGCACCTTCGCGAACTTCAGCAGTAGCGAGCCCGGAGCCGCAGGCCGGGTCGTAGACGCGGTTGACGCTCTGCTTGTCCCGATGACCGTGATGCGGGCCAGCACTCGCTGACCTCCTGCGGCGTGAAGAACTCGCCGCCCGACTTGCCTGCGTTCGAGGCGTAGCATCGTCATGAGGTACTCGTAGGCGTCGCCGAAGGTGTCGATCGAGGACTCCTGTAGGACAGGTCGAGGTCCCCTGATCGCCTGCATGAGCCGCGTGAGCTTGCCGTTGCGCTGGGCCACCGTGCGGCCCAGCCTGTGGGAGTTGACGTCCACGTCGTCGAACAGGCCCCTGCAGGTCCGACTCCGAGCCCGTGCCGGTCGCCGGGAGGCCTCGATGCTCTTGAAGATGCGTGACAGGGTCTCGTTGAGGTTCTCGTCGCGGGGCCCGCTCGCGCACGTTGTCGAACAGGTCCCCGGGGCGATGAAGAAGCCCTTCTTCGATGATGCCGTCGCGGCCCTTCGGCGTCAGCGCGCAGACAGGAAGCGGTAGTCGAAGTCCGATCCCGGCCTCGCGCTCGCCGGCGTTGATGTACTCGGGTGAGGTTCTCGGAGATGAACCGGTAGAAAGAAAACCCAGGACGTAGGCCTTGAAGTCCCATCCGTCCACGCTCCCGCGCAGGTCGTTGGCAACCCGCCAGATCGCACGGTGAAGCGCAGCGCGCTCAGTCTCTTTACTCAACAGTCGGCCTCTTCGTCGTCAGGATGGGGATCGGCAGAAGTATCCCACCAACTGAGGACGTCCGATGACCACGCGCTGGGGTTGCGGGTACTGGATGGGTGATGGCTACACTGTCTCCAGACAACGAGCATCCGGCTTGGACCGGGTGCAGCTTCAGTGCGCCCTGCACCTGAGGTGCGGGGCTACTTGTTTCATGCCGCTGGCCGGCCCGTGGTTGCTGGGAAGAGGTGCCGGCTGCCGGAGGATGAGGCGAGCCGGGTGGCTGCGCGCAGAGCGCCCACCCATGTCGTTGCGGGCGGGGCATTCGACGCCGTCGGGGACGGAATCTGGTCCCTCGTACGCGTGGGCTGTCCCCTGGCTGGAAGGAGACGCACCCGGCCGCGCGGAATGTCCCCCGCCGGCGTCGGAGGCGCGGTCGCCTCAGGTCGCCGCGGAAGCGCGCGATCCGCGCCAGTCCCGCCGGCCCCCAGTGCGAACTGCCGAGTCCGGCTGAGGACGTGGGATGCGAGCTGGTCCTCATCCCATCAAAGACCCATGTGACAAACCAGATCATCTCTGGTACATCTAACGGGTGTCCAAGGCTCTGGGATCCTCTGCGGAAATCGCTCCACTTCCACAGTGGAGGAGGATTTCAGACCGTTCTGGCCGACCCTCCGTGGCGGTTCACCAATCGAACTGGCAAGGTCGCTCCCGAGCACCGTCGTCTGGGCAGGTACGGGACGATGTCTCTCGAGGAGATCAAGGAGCTCCGGTCGGTGACGTGACCGTGAATGCCCACCTGTACCTGTGGGTTTCCCAACGCTTTGCTTCCGGAGGGACTGGAGGTGATGCGGGCGTGGGGATTCCGCTACGTCTCGAATATCATCTGGGCCAAGCGGCGCAAGGACGGCGGGCCGGACGGCCGCGGCGTCGGCTTCTACTTCCGCAATGTCACGGAACCGATCCTGTTCGGTGTCAAAGGATCCATGAGAACGCTGGCGCCGGGGCGCTCAACGGTCAATATGATCGAGACGCGCAAGCGTGAGCACAGCCGCAAGCCCGACGAGCAGTATGACCTCATTGAGTCCCGCTCGCCGGGTCCGTACCTGAGATGTTCGCCCGCTACGCGCAACCGGGCTGGTCTGTGTGCAATGAGTCGGATGAAGAGATCATGCCGCAGGGGAAGGCTCAGCGGGGATACGCCGGCGGCGACATCGACCCCCTGCCTGACCTGGAATCCGATGAGCAGATGAGCGACTGGCTCTCTAATCGCGTCGCCCGGATCCTGGCTGATGAGTAGCGTGAAGGGGCGTCGATTCGGCAGATCTCGACTCAATCTGGGCTACTCCACCATGGCGGGTCACAGCCTCTGACCAGGGCCGGCGTGGAGCCTGCGGGGTGAGGGCGTTCGACGCCGTCGAGGGCAGGAATCCAGTCCTCCAGCGCGTGAGGCGTGCCCGGCTGGAGTAGACCGCGCCCGGCCGCGCGGAACGTGCCTGACAGCACCGCATCAGTGCCGCTGCGGCACCACCCTAGGAGGCCGGTTTGAGACCAATAACCGCCATCAAACTTGTTGTAGCCGATAATGAGGTCGGGCTTGGCGATGAGCGTATCCTCATTCTCCAAGTCAATTCTGCTGAACTTAACTTCTCCGGTCTTGACGTTGATAAGTGCGGTTATCGTATTGACGTCCCCATCGATTCATGACCATCAACTTGACGATACGGCTATCCTCAGAGCTCTTCGCCGAAGACGGGCATCCGGAGAAGATGCTGTTCGTGTCTGCCTTTAGGAACGTTGATGGAACTGCCTTGCTTGGGCTCAATCCGAGTGATGCAGCCGTCGCTGTTGATTTTGCGGTCAGGCGGGCGTCACTGAAGTCCTGGTCCTTGAAGTAGGCGCGATGCCCTCGGCCGTGGGGGTTTTCTGTCTCCTCGACAACATTCTCGTGTGCGGGCAGGGCTCTCGGTAGCCGCCCTGTTTCCTCCCTGACAATCATAAACTGTTACTTGTACTCCCTGTCGGCTGAAGAACTCGAATCGGACTCAGAGTCGCCTTCCAGATCCAAGGTCCCCAGCCGTCCTGGAAGTACCAGGTGACAAGGTCCGAATCGATCTCGATCCCTCCAGGAACAGGGTCTCGCCGTTATCGATGTTGATGACGGCATTGAACAGCGCAAGGGTAACGCTGCTCGTCCCTTGACCAGGAAAGTCGCATTGAACATGTCCAGTGATTCAGCGACTTCCTGCTCCGAAATCTTGCGCGACCACTTCTGTTTCTTGTCTGCCCCCAGGCGGTGCACCTGTCGCTTTCTCTGCAGGAAATAGCGGTGTCGCCGGCAACTCAGCAGATTGCTTTCTCCCCAGGGTGCCTTCGAGGTCCTCCGGTTTTCAGGTCACGAGGGTGACTTGTGAACCAGCGTATTGTCCCCCATTTCAGGAGAACGGAGGACGCCATACGATGAACTGAAGTCTCCATCATCAACAGTGGTTTTCCATACTTTCCTTCATGTTATCGCCCAGCGGGCTGTAAGCGGTCAGGGTGTCGGACCCCTTGTCGACGATCACCAGGTAATCACCGAATACGTAAGGATCCTCGCGAGGGTCGACGTCGAAACTCCAGGCCTTGTCCGCCTGTTCGCCCAGGCGCCCGACGGAGTCACGTACGTTGAACCTGGCTAGGCCCTGCTGCGCCCCCAGGAAGTACCAGGCGGCCGCCCCTCCAGCGCCCAGAACGAGAATGATCGGCAGAACGACAGCGACCACTTTGAGCAGACGGCGCTTTCTGGGGCCTGCACCGGTGGCGCATACACCGGTGCCCCATAGGCCGGTGCGCGGCCGGCTGCCCGGACCGTATGCCTGCCCTGAGTCATAAGCCTGGCCGTGGCCCAGTACGTATTCCGACGGCACCCGGCTCGGCACCCGGGCGGCATCGCGGTCTGCTGGTCCAAGGGGCTGAGCCGCTGCCCGCATCGAGGACGCCGAGCACCCCTGGGCACGTTGGCTGGCGGCGCGACGGGCCTGCGACGCTCGCAGAGGTCTGGGCCGCCTGAGCGACCTGCGGGGCGGGCCCTCAGGGACCCTGAGGCGCCGCGGCCCATACCCCGAGGAGACCCTGCAGGGACTCCTGTGGGCCCCGCCCCGGCTCAGCGCCGTACCCTGAGCAACCTGCGCGTACCCGGAACTGTGGACGCTGCCGCTGGGCGCCCACGCCGTCCCAGCAGCTGCCCACCGCCATCGTCGGAGCCATCGGGCCGATGTCGCCCGGGACAGGAGACTGCGTCCGGTTGCGCTGACTGAGCAGCCACGACCGGCCTCGGCGCGCCAGCACTTCTCCGCACGACGGCGTCGTCGGACCGCTCCGTATCTCGCGGACCCGAGGCGGGATCGACGGATTGGTCGCCAGGATCGAGTGCAGGTCGGGACGGGTCTCAGCTGATCCGCTCGAGGTCCCGCGGCGAGAGCGAACCCTGCTGAGGCCGTTGTCGCGTCGTAGTCGCTAGCAGAAGGTGAGTGCCCCGTCGTCATGTCTCCCGAGCCTCAACGAAATCTGCGGCTCGCGGTCACAGAATGGGCACGTCGGCCTCCGACCGAGCCGCTTTGAAATAGTGCGGTCGGACGGGGCGGTGGGTCAGTCGACGATGCCGTGAGGCGTCCCCGGCGTCGCCCAGACCGGGCACGATGGTGGCGTGCTCGTTGAGACGCCTCGTCGACCCTGGCGGTCACCACAGTGACGTTCTGCGCGCTCGCCGACCGCGTCCTCCAGCGTCTTGACCCCTCGGGCGCGGCGATGAGGCACAGCGCAGTGACGTCGCGCGCCCCGCGCTCCAGCAGGTAGTCGATGGCGGCCACGAGGGTGTGACCGGTGGCGAGCATGGGGTCGACGACGAAGCACTGGCGGCCCGAGAGGTCATCGGGCAGGCGGTTGGCGTAGGTCTCCACCTCCAGGGTGTCCTCGCCGCGCTTCATCCCAGGAAGCCCACCTCCGCCGTGGGCAGCAGGCGAGTCATGCCCTCCAGCATCCCCAGGCCCGCGCGCAGGATCGGCACCACGATCGGCCGCGGGTCGGCCAGGCGGCGGCACTGGGCCAGCGCCACGGGGGTGCGGATTTCCACCTCTCGGTGCGCACCTCGCGGGTGGCCTGCAGGCGAGCAGGGCTGACGAGCTCGTCCACCAGCTGGCGGAAGACCGCCGACGGTGTCCTCTCGTCACGCAGGACGGAGAGCCTTTGTGGTCGATGAGGGTGATCGGCAACGTGGAGGCGTGGGGACAGCCCATGCCTGCAGCCGGGTTCGCACCGTCGCAACGCGTGCTGGTCTCGTGCGCGCCTATGGTGGGGTCACGTTGTCTCGACGGGCTGGATGCGTCGCTGGCGCCGCCGAGATCCTCGCGGTGCTGATTAGGTGGTAGTCCAAATCGGATACAGGGACGCTTCGCGTTCTTCAGGCCTCGCAACAGAACCGCAGAATCATGCGGTTTTGTCTCGCCCGTTTCAGTCCGGCAAAGTTCTTTGTATCCGATTTGGACATCGGGCCCGCTGCAGGCTGCTTTCGGGCCACATCGCGCCGCCGCATCCCTGATGCTTGCCCCGACCAAACCAGGTTCAGGCACCACACATCTTTCGCGCGGGTGGCGGGTCCGCCAGCATGCCCATCCTGTGCTGTGCGGCCGGGGACATTCCACGCGGCCGGTGCAGTCCGCACCGGGCGCATTCGACGCCGCCGGGACAGGAGTCCGGTCCCCGCACGCGTGAGATGCCCCCGTCTGGAAGCGGGGAAAGTCCCCGGCCGCGCAGGATGTCCCTGTCAGCGGCCAGGCGCAGGCCTGGGGTGTAGCGCGGCTGAGCCTCAGGCCTGAGAGCGACCAGGTTCAGGCTCGGGCGTGCAGCCAGGCCAGGACAGCTCGCACACGCCGGTTCCTCGCCGGGCTGCAGGTCCAGCCCCGGAAGATGTTCGCCACATGCTTGGCACAGCGCCGTCGGAGACCACCAGTCGTTCGGGCGATCTGCGCGTTCGACAGCCCCTGAGCCGTGAGTTCGAGCACCTCCTGCTCGCGTCGCGTCAGCCGGTCGAGGCCCGCTCCACCCGGCGCCGCACTCGCGATCCCACCCGAGGGAGTCGACGATGAGGCTGCTGCGCCGGCACCGGCCCCTGTGCACCAGACGCTGTCGGTGCCGCGCCTCGATCCTGCGTCCACCATCGCCCCCACATCCTCACCAGTCCGGCAACCGGTCACCACCTGTGGTCTCCTGCAGGTGGAACCGGCGGCCTCGGGTCGCCTTGATGAGGTGGAGACCACTCCGGGTCGATGACCACCCCGCCGCCCACGACGATGTCGAGCGAGTGCAGGAAGTCGGCCACCCGCCCCACGCGCTCCTGGAGCAGGTAGCCCACAGCGCCCCTGCTGCTAGCACTGGGGCTCCCGCCCGGTCGGGGAGGTCGGCGACTCGGTCTCCTCGAGCAGATCCCGCACGTAGGGGCCGGCCACATAGGCGCTCAGCACCACCACCGGTAGCCCCGGTAGGTCCGGCGCAGGTCGATCGCCGCACGCAGCCCGTCATCCTTGCCGGTCGGCGGCATACGCACATCGGTGACGACGACGTCGAGCGCCTCGGCGGCGGCCAGACGACTGACCTCGGTACGCAGGGCGTCGGCGTCGGCCACCTGCGCCACGACCTCGTGCCCGGCCGTGGTCAGCAGTCCGGGCTCAATCCCTCGCGCAGGAGGGCGGCGTCATCGGCGAGCAGGATCTCATGGACATATCCTAGCTCACCCGGCCGGATGGTCGCCCTGCGGCTCGTCCGTCCGCCCGTCCTGCGAGTTCTCCGTGCCCCACGGAGGCTGTCAGCGGTGCTGTGATCGTCACCTGTGTCCCGGCGCCTTCGGGAGAACTCACCTCCAGCCGCCTCGCCGATGGATTCCACCCGCTGCGCCATACCGCGCAGGCCGGTGGCGTTCTCTCGCCCGGGTCGGCCTTCGCCACGCCCGTCATCGGTGATGACGGTGCTCAGTCCGGCGCTCGTGCAGCGCAGCGCGACCGTGGCGCGCGAGGCCCGGGCGTGCTTGGAGGCGTTCGTCAGCGCCTCGGCCACCGCGAGCAGTAGACGACTGTCCCCACCGGCTGCGAGATCAGGCCAGGTCGGCCTTCTCCGCCTCGACGACGACGCTGGTCGGCAGCGGGCCCGTCCCGCCAGGTCCTTCAGGGCCGGTGCCAGTCCGCGCTCGGACAGCACCGCCGGTCGGATGCCGCGCACCGTTTCACGCAGATCCTTCAGGGCGGACTCCGCGCGGTCCTGCGCGGTATCGATCCTCCAGCAGCGCGGTCCGGGACGGGGGCGGCGTCGTCCTCGGGCAGGGACTCGCGGCCAGGCGCAGACTGCCCAGGTTCATGGCGAGGGCGACGAGCTCCCGCTGGGTGCCGTCGCAGGTCTCGCTCGATGCGAGTGCGTTCGGCCTCGAAGGCGTCCATGAGGGTGGCTCGGCTGGCCGTGAGGGTGGCCGACCTCGGCGGTCAGCTGCTCGAGAGCGCTGCGTCCGCGTTCACCTGACAGCGCCTTGACCAGCAGCAGCCGTAGTCTCCCCAGTCCCCGCAGAGCGCCGAGGAGGAGGCTGAGGGCGATCAGACCGACCGGTAGCAGCAGCGGGCGGACTGCAATCCGGATACCGCTATCTCGGAGCCGCCGAGGTCCACCCTGATGGGGGCCTCTGACGAAGACATGAAGGGCGCCAGCACGCTGACGGTGAGCAGGGCTCCAAGGAGCGCGGTCAGGAAGAACGACGCCGTACTCAACGCCATGCCTCCCACGCACAGGGGCAGGTCCTGGCGCCAGAACTCCACGTGAGCGACGCTGCCAGCAGCCACGGGCTCCTCGCCGGTTCTCCTTGCGGCCTGACGGAGCGTCGGTTCCCAGCCTGCGTGCAACGGCGCGCTCCAGCGACGCTCCCAGGGGGACCGTCAGGTGGAACAGCAGGATGGAGGGCACGAGGAGAACAGCTATTGGCATCCACAGTGCGGCATGCAGGAACTCCCAGCCGATGATGCTGATCCACCGGAGGCTCTGGCTCGGATGGCGCTCCGGCGAGGAAGGGGCGGGCTGCGGGCCTGCTGCGGATGGGGACGGTTGCGGATGTGCCGGCAGCCGATGGAACGGGGATGGTCCTGTCCTCCGGGCCTCCTGCGGTGCGGTCGTAGGAAGGTCGGGGAGGAAGGGGTCGAGTGATGATGCTGAGGTCATGCCGACGACGCTTAACGGGCCTCGGCCCTGGGGTGCACTCGTGCTGGCTCCCCAGTACTTGCCGCGTGTGCGCCCTGGGTGGTGCTGGCACCCCCGAGGTGGTGCGCGCTCGACCGGGGTGAGGTGGGATCAACCCGACTCGAAGACGGGCATGGGCACCAGTGCGCTGGCGGCCGGTGATGAGTGAACTGGTGAGCATGAGCCTTGACCCTGTTTCTGTTCGCCCTGTCCTATCCCCTGCGCCGTCGACGTCGCAGGCCTTCTCTCGCCGGTACCGGCCCGTTTCGCAGGGCTCGCTCGCACCGAGGTGCTTGGGGTGGTGACGATCTGGATGCCCGACCCGCTGGCCAGGATGAGCGACGCCGAGGTGCGGACCTGGCTGCCCTCGGTCCCTGGTCGCGCTGCTGATTATCGGGGGCCCCTGGCTGAGGCGTCCGGCCGCGCGATGGGGGCTGGCGCCCTGGCGGAAGCCGAGCGGTATCCGTCCTCATCTGGATCGTCCTTGTGGTCGCAGGGGTTTGGGGGCTGTCGCGATCCGTCGTCAGGCCATCCCGCCGCAGTCAGTACCGACCATCAGGGGCCGCAGGTACCGCCGGCCATCGAGGTAGCTGGACTCACCCGAGTCTTCCGCGTCCAGGGCCGCCGCAACGCCGATGTCATCGCGCTCAACGGTGTTGACCTCTCCCTGCCCGTCGGCGCCTCACCGCTCTGGTCGGCGCCTCCGGCTCGTGCAAGTCCACCCTCCTGCAGTGCATCGCCGGGCTCGATGCCCCCACCGACGGCACCGTCCAGCCCTCGGTACCCGGACGAGTTCGCACGTCCCCGGCCCGCTGCCCGCTTCCGGGCTCGGCACGTCGCTTTCGTCTTCCAGGACGACAACCCGTCACCTCCCTGTCCGCGCGCGACAACGTGGTCTCTGCCCGGCCGCCTGCGTCGCAGACCCCGAGCCGCAGCGCCGTCGATGATGCCCTCGAGCGCGTGGGAGTTTGAGCAGGCCCGCCACCCGCCTCATCAGATGAGTGGTGGTGAGCGTCAGCGTGTGGCCATCGCCCGCGTTCTGGCCTCCCGCCCCGACATCGTCTTCGCGGATGAGCCCACGGCCGCCCTCGACGTCGCCGCCGCCGCGACCGTTCTCGACTGGCTCGCCGAGCTCGCCGGAGGCCCCGGTGCTGTGCCTGGCGTCGTGCCCGCAGCTCCGCCCCGAAGCCGGCCACGGTCCTCATGGTGACGCACGATGCCGCAGCCGCCGCCCGGGCTCAGCACGTCCTGTCATGGACGCCGGCCTCCTCATCGCCTCTCTCCCGGGGCGACCCTGCGGCCGTCTCCGACGCTGTCCCTGTCCGCCCGCGATGCCGGAGGTTCCTGATGATCCGCCTGCTCCTGTCCGACCTTCGCCGCCACGCCGGCTCCTGGGCGTGGACCGCCGTCGTCGCCGTCGGGCCGCCTCTGCCATCGCCGGTCAGTTCCGGGTCGCCTCATGGAGCCTTCGCCGCTGCGGAGGCTGCTGGAGACCCCATGCATGATTGATGGGGCCGAATCCGTGCCAGGCATTATCATCATTGAGTCGTCTTTGCTGCCGTGACTCGTTCTGTCCCTCCAGCAGCCCTCGCGGTCCCTCAGCGTGAGCGCGACCACGGGCTGTGGAAGGCCCTGCATGAGCCCTCCATGGTTCGCCTGGTTATCCAGGCGTCGCTCTTCGCCCTGGGGACGCTCGCCTTCTCGTCGCGGTGCCGCTGAGCTCTGCCCATCAGCCGGTTCATGATGCACCGGCTCGTCTCTCGACGGGGCAGCGCTGCCCGGCGCGGTGCCTCAGTGGAAACCCGCCGACCTCATCTGGACCGCGATCATCAGCGCCGGCACCCTCGTCATAGGTGGTCGGCTGCCGCCAAACGGGCCTCGCACCCCGGGAGGCCCTGCTTCTGCGCGGGTCGGACGGTCAGAGAGCGCGGTGAGCGCGGACGAGTCCTCGGCGGGTCTTCTGCGGTTGCTCCGCTGCTGCCGCTGCGGTTGGGTGGGTCGCCGAGTTCCTCGTCATCCGCAGTGGGGAGAATCAGGACGTCTTCACGAGCCTTTTCGGCGGCGTCCCTGTGCGGGTTGATGTTCGTCTGCATCCTGTGCGGCTGGATCAGCCCGGTCCTGGAGCGCTTGCTCGCTGCTCTCATCCCGGATCCCGGTGTCGCCTGGCACGTCGCCGGACGCACCTGCGCCCTGAGTCGCGCCGCTCGGCGGCTACCGTCCTGCCCTTCGTGGTGACGATCGGGCTGGTCGCCATCGCCTTCGGCCCGGCATCGGCCTCCTCGAGATCACCGTCACGGGCTTCACTCCGTGTTCGCCGTTCTTCCTCGTGTCCTGACCGGGGCGGCTGTCATCGCATGAGCGCGGGCCGACGTCGCCGTGACGCCGCGCTTCTGCGTCGCCGCCGAGGCCATGGAGCGCGATGTCCTGGCCATTGAGGTCCTCGAGGGAGTTCTCCATGCCGCCGCCGCGTCCGTCCTCGGCCTGTTCATCACCCCTGTCCACGGCCGTTCTGGTGGCGGAGGCAGTGCACAGGCCGCTGGCCAGCATCTTGCAGGGTTTCCCCTGGGGGACGCTGGGCCTCGTGTGTGCGGCGACCCTGGCGACCACCTGTCTGGCCGTTGTCGTCTCCGCCCGAGCCGGGCGCTCGCGGGCGGAGCAGAGCTCTGGGTGCAGGTGCTGCGCGCCCGTGACTGATCTTCACCGCCGGCGTCGGAGTATGCCACCGGCGTCCCTCGCTAAGATCCCTGCGGTGCTGACTCGTGCGGTGTCCAAATCGGATACAAAGGACGCTTCGCGTTCCTTCAGGCCTGCAACAGAACCCCGGAATCATGCGGTTTCATTTCGCCCGTTTCAGTCCGGCAAAGCCCTTTGTATCCAATTTGGACATCGGGCCCGCCTTAGAGGACTGTCTGGGCCATCGCGCGCCGCTGCTTCCCGATGCACAACCCCGCCCCAACCGGTCCCAGACACCCAACGTCTCTCCTCACGGGTGGAGGGTCCGCCCGCAGACCCCGTCCGGTGCCGTGCGGCTCAGGGACATTCCGCGCGGCTGGGTGCAGTCCGCACCGGGCGGCATTCTGACGCCGCCGGGGACAGGAGTCCGGTCCCCCGACGCGTGAGATGCCCCCGGCTGGAAGGAAAAGTCACCGGCCGCGCAGGATGTCCCCCTGTCGGCGGCCAGGCATGGGCGCCACGCGCACGTCGGGCGGCCCGCACGCCAGTTGGGCCCGGCGCGAAAGGGACGACATCGCGCCCGCCTGCGGGGCCAGGCTGCTGACACCGACCGCATCGAAGGAGAATTCGCGGCCAACGGCCCCGCCCCCACCATCACTCTCAACAACGGCGTCGACATCCCGCAGATCGGCTACGGCGTCTTCCCTGACCCCGCCGGAGGAGACCGAGCGCGCCGTGCTCGAGGCCTTCGAGGTCGGTCTACCGCCACGTCGACACCGCCCAGGCCTACCGCAATGAGGGAGGGCTGGGCGCGGCCGTTGCCGCCAGCGGTCTGCCCCGCGAGGACATCTTCCTGACCACCAAGGTGTGGATCTCAACGCCGGGGAGGAGCGCGCCGCCCGCTCCATCGACGGCTCCCTGCGCCGCCTGGGCGCCGACTACATCGACCTGCTGCTCGTCCACCAGCCCTTCGGCGACTACTACGGCACCTACCGCGCCATGGAGAAGGCCCTGGCCGCCGGCAAGGTCCGCGCCATCGGCGTCTCCAACTTCTTCCCCGACCGGTTCGTGGACCTGGCGCAGCACGTCGAGGTGCCGCCGGTCGTCAACCAGATGGAGACCCACGTCTCAACCAGCAGGCCGACAACCGCGCCTGGTACACCAAGTACGACACCGCCCTGGAGTCCTGGGGGCCGCTCGCCCAGGGCCGCAACAACATCTTCACCCACCCGGTGCTCACCTCCGTCGGCGAGAAGCACGGCAAGACCGCCGCCCAGGTGGCCCTGCGCTACCTCATCCAGCTGGGCATCATCGTCATCCCCAAGACGGTCCATCGCGAGCGCATGGTCACCAACCTCGACGTCACCGACTTCCAGCTCGACGACGCCGACATGCGGGCCATCGCCGCGCTCGACGAGGGACAGGGCGTCGTCAACCACTACGACCCCGTTTCCAGGAGCGCCTCGCCTCCTACACGGTCGAGGCGGACTGACTCCCGGACGTCTGCGGCCGCATCCGGCTACCGGCGGTCGTATCCGGCGGGGACCTTTTCTCCCGGGCGGGGGCATCCTGCGCGTGCGGGGACGGGATTCCTGTCCTGACGGCGTCGCGAACGTACCCGCACGGAACGACACGCACCCGGCCGCGTCGAATGTCCCCGCCAGTGTTGGGGCGGCTCAGGAGGAGGCTGGTCGACGTCGGTGAGGCGACGGCGAGCGGGGCCGGGGCAGACCGGACAGCGAGCGCCGGAGCGCGCCTCAGAGCCGGCGGGAGAACCGGGACTGCTCTTCTCGGAGGTGCCCACGTACTCCAGCCAGCGCTCTGTAGTGGTCGAGGACGTCGGGGCCACCTGGTCGGAGTTCCAGTCGACGACGTCGTAGCCCTGGCCGCCGCTGTGCGGGCGCACCAAGGCGCACCGTGAGGTCGTCGGCCTCGTGGACTGCGAAGCCGTAGGCGGGCACCGGCGTGACCACCATGCGCACCACGTAGCGGAAGGAGTCGATGGAGCCTGGACTCGCCTCGCCGCTGTCGGTGGCCGGGTGGGAGGAGACCACCAGGCTGGCGCGCCCCAGGAAGGTGCGCTCGTCGTCGGGGTCCTGCGCCCAGGGGCCCTCGACGAAGACCCGGCGGAGACGTTCTCCTTGCGCAGCTCGGTGGCCACCGACCTCCAGAGCCGGGCACGATGCGCCGCTCCATGGCGCTGCCGGCCCTCGTCGGGGAGACCGAGCTGAGGGGTGTGCGTCAGGCGCTCGCGCCAGGGCGTCTGCTCCAGCCCCGCGGCCGAGCCGTTGCCAGCTCAGGCCCGGTTGCGGTCGGCCTGGCTCAGGGCCTGGCTGTAGGTGTCCTCGGTGCTCAGGGAGCGCCACAGGGTGCTATGATGAGGATGAGGACCCCGGAGAAGGGAAGCGCCATGACGATGGTGGCTCTGCTGCAGGATGGGGATGCCGCCGGCCACGAGCATCGCGATGGTGAGAATCCCGGCCAGGGCGGCCCAGAAGATCCGCAGCCAGGCGGCGGCGTCCTGACGCGCCGAGCGGATGCGGCTGGAGAGGTTGGCTATGACCAGGGCGCCGGAGTCGGCGCTGGTGACGTAGAAGAGGATCCCACGAACAGGGCCAGGGCGATGAGGATCTTCTGCCCGGCAGGTGCTCCAGGATCCAGTACAGCCCTGCTCGGGCTGCTCCCAGGGTGATGTCCGGAACCCGCCGTTGCCGCGGATGACCAGGGTCCAGGGCGTGGTTGCTGAAGATCGCCACCCACATGAGGATGTAGCATGAAGGGCAGCAGGAGGCTGCCGAGCACGAACTGCCGGATGGTGCGCCGCGTGAGATGCGGGCCAGGAACATGCCCACGAAGGCCGCCCAGGCGATCCACCACGCCCAGAAGAACAGGGTCCAGGGCGTTGAGCCAGTCATCGGGGCGGTTGTAGGCGTAGGTCTCCAGCGTCACCTGCGGGAAGCGGGTGAAGAAGTCGCCGATGGAGCCGATGAGCGCGTCGATGAGGAAGGCGGCGTCACCGGTGACGAGCACCCACAGGGCCAGGCCGATGGCCAGCAGCACGTTGATGGTGGATAGGACGCGCACACCCCGGTCGACGCCGGAGACGGCTGAGACGCAGTGGCCATGATGACGGCCAGGGCGGTCAGCCCGATCTGGGTGGGGGAAGTTCTGCGGCAGCCCGAACAGGATGTTGAGGGCCACGTTCAGCTGGACGACGCCGACCCCCAGCGAGGCTGCGATGCCGAAGACCCCGCCGACCAGGGCTGCGTGGCGTCGACGATGTCACCGATGACGCCCTCGGTGATGCGCCCCCAGCAGCGGGCGCAGGGTGGAGCGCAGCGTGAGGGTGTCGCGGCGTCGGTAGGCGAAGCAGGCTGCATGGCCAGGCCCACCAGGGCGTACAGGCCCCAGCCGGAGATGCCGTAGTGAACAGGGACAGGACGATGGCTCGCGGGCGCGGGCGGCCGGGGGATGGTCTGGGCGTCGCCGGTGGGCGGGTGTACGAACTGGTCGACCGGCTCGGCGACGGCGAAGAACAGGATCCGGTGCCGATGCCGGCGGCGAAGAGCATGGCCGTCCAGGCGAAGGTGGAGAAGTCCGGCGTCGAGTTGTCCGGGCCCAGGCGGATGCGCCCGAAGCGGGAGAAGGCCAGGCCCAGGATGAAGACGAGCGCAGCCGTGATGAGCAGGATGTAGAAGGAGCCGAACCATCGGCTCGTCCAGGTCACGGCCGCCCCGAAGGCGCTCTTTTGACGAGGTCGGGGGCGATGAGCGCGGCCAGGGCGACGATCGCGATGATGGTGGCCGACACGAAGAACACCACTGCTGAGGGGCTCTTTGCCGGGCGCCTGCCGAGCAGGGTGCCGGGCAAGGGAGCCGCCGGGGAGCCGCAGCACTGAGAAGCGGTCCGACGACGGGGCCGGCCGGGTTGAGTCCTTGAGGGCCGTCTGGCACGGACCTCGCTCATCGCTCGATCTCGGGGACCGGCTCACCGACCTGCTCCGTTCTTCGTGGGGTCTTCGCGGGGACTTCTATGGATCGTCGCGGGGCTTGGGGTGCTGGCTCGGCGGCGCGGCGGCCGCTGGGGGCCGCGCAGGCGACCGTCCGAGCCCGGGCATGTTGTCGGGAGCCTATAACGAGATAATGAACTCGTGACGTCTTCAGCCTCCAGCAGCCACCGAGCCCGTTCAGCCTGGCTCCGACGCCGGCGCGCCCGGTGGGTGGGCGGGCGTCGCCGGGGGCGGGCGGCGGCACGGTCATTGCCGACCTCAGCCCGGCCGCCAGTCCGGTCATCGACGCCGCCATGCTGCGCGCCCTGAGCCCTGGCCCGGGCGGCTGGTGAGGCTGGGAGGTGCCGGTGGGCGCCGTCGTGCCTCGCCGGAGGGGTGGTCCTCGCCGAGGCCGCCAACGCCCGCGAGGCCGAGCACGACCCGACGGCGCACGCTGAGATTCGCGCCCTGCGTGCCGCGGGCGCTGCCTGGGCGACTCCCACCTGGACGGCTGCACCCTTGTGGTCACCCTTGAGCCGTGCACCATGTGCGCTGGCGCCATCGTCCCGGCCTGGTGGCCCGACCCGTCCTGGGGGCCTGGGAGCCGCGGACCGGGGCCTGCGGCCTCGGTGCGCGACGTCGTGCGCGACACCCGCGCCAACCACTCAGGTCGAGGTGCGCGCCGGCCCGCGCGCCCAGGAGTCTCAGGAACTCCTCACCGCCTTCTTCGCCGACCGTCGCTGATGGACCCGCCGGCTGGCCCCGCCGTCGGAGGGGTTGCTGGCTCTGCCGGGCACGATGTCGGTCGTGACTCGATACCGCAGGACGTCGCGTTGGGGAGCGGGGCAACGTCCGTGTAACCTCGTGGGTGAGGTAGCGTGTCCGAGCGGCCGAAGGTGCAGATCTCGAAAGTCTGTGTGGTTCATAGCCACCCTGGGTTCGAATCCCAGCGCTACCGCCACGGGAGGGCCCGCCATTCCAACGAATAGTTGGAGTGGCGGGTTTCTGTTTCGTATCGTTGGAGTCCTAGTAGGGGACACGGTTCTCAGGGTTAGTCACTCATCCCTATGTCTCTGAAGGAACGTCCATGTCCGTCCCTGTGCCTGTCCCTGAGCCCAAGCCGTTCTATCGGCGGCGCTGGTTCGTCATCGCGGCTGTCATCGTCGCTCTCACTGCATTCGGCTCTTGCCTGAACGGTGGTAGGTCATCCTCGTCATCGCCTTCGCCGTCTGCGACTGAGGGAGATGTCGTGAGGGCTCTGGCCTCACAGTCGGCCGCCGCGGCAGCTGCTAAGGAGACACAGCAGGCCGCCACCCTGAAGGGGTCTGAGCGATGCTGAGGCGCGCAAACTCGTGACAGGCATCTACCAACGCCGCCGGATACTGAGAACACGGGGTGAACTGGTCTCGTCCACCGGTCGCGGACTGACAATGCTGATGGGTCTGTGACGATCAAGGGGCAGTCTTGTATAACCGAGATAGCGCAGGCAAGCGCCATCCGTCGTTTGATGTCTCGTGCACAGTCGGTACTGACAGAGAGGTGACTGACTTCCAGTTTGTTGAGTAATCGTTTCGAGGTCTCAGGCAGGAGGCCTCGCAACCACACCGGTTGCGAAGCTTCCCGCCCTTATCAGGCCGATCTGCGAGGCAGGACTTCAGGATGGGGCCCTGTGGGCCTGACTCGCCTCGCGCACCTCCTGAGATGCATTGCCGTCACCCGCTGTGTTCGGGGCGCTTGGTTCCGAACCTGTCGCGCCTCGCGGCATGGAGGCAGTAGCGATGAAAGTCGTCGTCTGTCGGGGAGAGGTGGATTGCCAAGGCCCCTGTGCCCCGACCCGGCCGCCGGTTTCTTGGTCCTCATATATCGACGTCGGGCCGTACTTTGGCCTATGAGTCGCCGTCCCCACGAATCCCGAACCCTGTCCCGTTCCCGCACTCAGGTCCACCCGCATCCCCATGCCTCCGAAATCGCGCGCGCGCGGCCGCTGACCTCTACTCGCCCTGTGCGACGCCATGGCGGTTGCTGCCACACCAAGGCGATCGACGCCCTGCTCACCGACTCACTGCGTCCTGACCCACATGACCGGCTACCCCAGCCCAAGGTCGAGTGGCTCGGCGATATCGCCAACGGCGCCATGCGTTACCACTCCCACGAGGTGGTCTCCGTCGAGCCCGACACCATCGCCGGCTTCCCGGTGGTGCGCGGCCGCACCCGCACCACGGCCACCCTGTGGGGCGGGCGCGGCACCTGGAACCTCCAGATCGTCGGATACGTCGTGCCCGACGCCGACCTCTGACCCCGAGCGCAACCCCACCGGCTTCCGCTTCAGCCGCCTGGACGCCTCCACCTGGTGAGGCCCCGCCGCCCGGCCGGTTGCCCTCCCTCGCCGGTGAGCCGCCGGGGCGGTTCGTGAGCGGGTTCTGGTCGGGGCCTCGGCGTGCCCCGGTGGTGCTGGGCAGGACTGACGGACCGGCAACCGCCGTCGCCGTCCCCGGACTGCCCGGGTGAGCCTTCGCCCCCACCTACCGGCGCCGCCCGGTTCCCCTCGTCGCGGGTGCGTTCCACGGTCCTCCGGCCAGGCGTGCTTGGGGGTAGCGGGCCCCGCATCTCGGCACGCACCTGCGGGTAGCCCTGCTCCCAGAAGGAGGACAGGTCGTCGGTGACCGCCACCGGACGGCGCGCCGGAGAGAGCAGGTGCAGCAGTACCGGCACCCGGCCCTCCACGATCCGCGGCGTGGCCGCCCAGCCGAAGCACCCTGACCCGGCACCGCCAGCACCGGCCGACCTGCCCGCCCGGCCTCGGCCGAGCCTGCTGAGCCTACCGAGCCAGATGCCCCGGCCGCCCCGCCGAGCGCCGCCGTGTAGTCCACCCGCACCTGTGAGCCGGAGGGGACCTCGATCCGTTCGGGTACCAGCTCCTCCAGGCGCGCCGCCTGCGGCCACGGCAGCAGCATCCGCAGCGCCTGGGCCACGTCCAGCCGCTCCAGGCTGAAACGCCGACTTCCGAGCCTGACGCCGACTCACCGGACCTACCTGTCCCGCTTCGACCCTGCGGCCTGCCCGGCCAGGCTCGCCACCGCCGGTGCCAGCCACCTCGGCCCGCTCGGCCAGGGCCGCATCGCTCATATCCGGCCAGGGCTCACCCAGATGCTCGTGCAGCAGGGGCCAGGCGGGCGCGCAGGCCGAGCGCCTCCTCATCCCACGGCAGCACGCCCAGGCCGGCATCAGCCCCTCAGCGCGCACCCGCGCGACGACGGCCTCCGCCACTGCTGTCGGACCCGGCGGCGGCCCCGGGTGGTGGTGAGGTGATGGCCCCCAGGCGGCGCAGGCGCTCCGTGCGCAGCCGCCCGCCCTCCCAGACGGTGCGCTCCTCCTCGGCCAGCCAGGCCCCGGCCAGCCCAGGGCCGCCTGCTCGTCGAGGGGCGCGGCGGCCCGGATGAGTGCGTCGCCGCGCCCACTGGTCAGGTCCACGCCGGCCACCGCCAGCCACTGACCCGCCAGCGCCGAGCCTGCCGGCAGGCGCAGACCGGTCCCGGTGACGCTCGCGTAGTGCGCCTCCTGCCCGCCTGCGGGGCCGGCCCCCGACGTCGCGCGATCCACTGCAGGCTGCGCGTCCCGGCCACCAGCGCCACCGCCGACCCAGGTCGCGCCCCGGCGCCCTCGCGCACTCCCGAGAGCGTCCCGGCCGACGTCGCCGGGCCGGCTAGCCCCTCCCGGCCGCGCCTCGGTGCCCGGCGAACCGGAGGTTCCCAACGCGTCAGGTGCTTGTGGTCCATCGCTCGCGGAGTCTGGATCCTGGGCCGTCCGGCAGTCTTCCGGCCCGTGTCCGGCGAACCGGCCGCCCTGTTGTGCCCGGGAGCCTGTGGTCCACTGCTCGCGGAACCCGGGTCCTCAGGGGCCCTCGACTGCTCGGCGGCGGCGCGCCGGCAGGCCTGCTCCAGTCGGCGCGCCTCCGCCTTCCACGCCCCCGACCCGGCTCCGCCGCCGCGCACCTGTCGGGCCAGGGCTGTCAGGTCCCCGCCGGGTGCGCGCAGGTCGGTGGTCAGGCGCCGTCGCCCGCGCCGCCTGCCGCGCCCCCAGCACCGGTGCCGTCGCCAGCAGGGCCCGCGCCTCCCGCACGCCCGCCGGCAGTCCGGCCACCGCCCGACCCAGGGGCGTCACGCCATCGGCGCCGGCCAGGCCCAGACGCTCCAACGCCTCCCGGGCAGTCGCCAACGCCGCAGCCGGCGGCTCATCGACCCAGGCCAGCCCCGCGCCGTCGGGCACACCCCACACGGCCTAGCTCCAGGGCCGCACCGGTGAGGTCGGCCGAGAGGATCTCCGGGGTCGGAGCCAGCGGCGAGCGCGCCCAGTCCGTCGGCGAGCAGCAGCGGTAGACGACGCTGGGACCCTCGCGCCCCGCCCGCCCGGCCCGCTGCACCCCGGCCGCCCGCGAGACCCCCACCGTCACCAGGCCACTCATGGAGCGGGCCACGTCCAGGCGCGGCTCGCGCGCCAGCGTGGAGTCCACCACCACCCGCACCCCAGGCACCGTCAGCGAGGACTCGGCCACGTTCGTGGCCACCACGACGCGCCGCCGCCCCGCCGGGCTCGGGGCCAGGGCCGCATCCTGAGCGCTCGCGGGCAGGCGACCGTGCAGCGGCAGGACGTCCACGCCCTCGGGAGCCGCACCGCGCAGGCGGGAGACGACGTCGTCGACCTCGCGGGGCCCCTGGGCAGGAAGACCAGCACGTCACCGGGAGCGCTCGGCCAGGGCCCGCCCACGGTGGCGGTGACGTGGGCTGAGGAATTCCGCGGCACCCCGCGCGGCCCCAGGCGACCGGTGCGCCCGGCGGCGCCCACACCTCCTCAGGGGTGGAGGCGCCCGGGCACCTCCACCAGCGGCGCGGCTCCGTCCGACGTGCCGTCCGAGGCTCCGCCTGAGGAGCCGCCCAGGATGCGGCGCAGGCGGTCGGCGTCGAGCGTGGCGGACATGGCCATGAGGGTGAGGTCTCGCGCAGGCGGCGCGCGCGTCCGCCAGGAGGGCCAGGAGGAGGTCGCGTCCAGGAGCGCTCGTGGACCTCGTCGAGGATGACGGCGTCGACGCCGCTCAGCTCCGGGTCCCGCTGGAGGCGGCGCAGGAGGAGCCCGGCGGTGACGACCTCGATCCGCGTCGCGGGCCGGCGCGTTGCTCCCCGCGCACCGCGTATCCGACGATAGCCGCCGACCTCCTCCCAGGAGGTCGGCCAGGCGGCGGGCGGCCGCGCGGGCGGCGATGCGCCGCGGCTGGGTGACGATGACGCGGCCCGGCCGGCGTTCTGGGCGCGCCCTGGGGCGTCGGCAGGGACGTCGGTAAGGACGTCGGCCAGGAGCGGTGGGACGAGCGTCGTCTTACCGGTGCCGGGCGGGGCGGTGAGGACCAGGCAGGCGCCGGCGCCTGCGTCGTCGGAGGCGGAGGGGCTGGGGAGAGACGGTCGCGCAGCTCGGGCAGCACCTCGACCACCGGCAGATCCGGGCGGGCGAGGCGAGCAGCGCCCTGATGGGGTCGGTCTGCGGAGGCTGCGTGCGGCCCTGCGGCCCGGTGCGAGTCATGCCCTGATTGTGCCCGGCGGGGAGTGGACGGTGCCGACGTCGGATCGGGGAGGCTGCAGCAGGTGGCCCCCGGTCGGCGGAGGACCGGAGGCGCAGTGGGGGATAGGGGCGAGGGAGACGCGCAGGTGGCGGCGGCTACCGCACGCTCATGAGGATGTCTCGCGCCTGCAGGGTGTCGGCGAGCTTTCCGGCGTACTCGGCGTGCGTCTTGACGGCCTTGCGCATGCCCAGGGCGCCGCCGATGATGGCTGACCCCGTCGAGGACAGGTAGCGCACCAGGGTCTCGCCGTGCGGGCCGGTCCCGAACTGCAGGTTCTGCGAGAGATAGTTGTTGCCCATGAGGGCGCCGAAGGCGATGGACATGCCCTTCTTGCCGCGGGTGATCTGGAGGGTGTCGGCGGAGAAGGGCGCGACGGTCCAGCCCTCCTGAGTGAAGAGTTTCGGTAACGATTGATCGAACTTGATCGATTGGTGCATTAATGGTGTACAAGCACTCAGCCATGGCGGGATGCTAAATGACTTTTCATTGTTCTTGCACATTGCGTGCAATAACGTTTGCATGAAGGTGGCTCGCTGCTGGCCGGCGCGCCCGGCGCGCTGGCTTGGCCTGCAGGCAGATCGACAGAATCTTTCAGAATCGACCCGGAGCCGCGTCGATTCTGAATTTTTGTTGATGAGTTCGTATGGGGTGGGGTGCCGGGGATCCGGACTCTTCGAGTGAAGCACGCTTGACATGGTCGACCCTGTCAAGCACACTAGACATGTCAAGCAAACATGACACCCTCTCTCGGGGTGATCGGCTAATCGAGGATGATCGCCATGCTCTCCGCCGTCTCCGCCCTTCTGTCCTGGCCGCCACGTCGTCGACCTCCTCCGCTGTCACCTTCGTTGCCGGGTGGTCGGTGGCATCGTCGCCGGGATCGTCCTCTACCTGCTCGTCTACCGGTACCGGCTCGCCATCTGCCCGAGGTCCGTGCCGAGGAGGCGTCTGAGCCCTCAGCTTTCAGCGGCAGCAGGCCGGTCTCGTCTGCTCCCTCCCCACCGGCATCATGGTGGGCTTCGTGTCCCGGCGACCAGTCATCTTCCACCGGACCACTTCCGCTGGTCGTTCACCCCATAGGCACCGCCATGGTCAGCGTGTCCATCATCGGTGTCGCGTGGCTGTCCCCGAGGGCTGCGTGCCGTCCGGAGCGCGGCTGCGGCATGAGCCGGTTGTCTCCGCCGTGCCCCGGGCGGTGAGACCGTGGATAACGACGTCGCAGCCTGCGCGAGGCTTGCGGTCTTACCCAGGCCCAGCCTCGAGTCGCCCTGCGTCTCCAGACAGAGCATCAACTCCATCGAGAAGGGCAGTATGACCCTCCTTCCCTTGGCCATCGCCATCGCCCGCTACTGAGACCACTGTTGAGGAGATCTTCCATGTCTGAGTCAGAGTCCCACGCCGCCCACGCCGCCCACGCCCACCCCTTCCTCCGCTGTGGCCGCCGGTCTCGTCCTCCCCGCCTGACGTCGAGTGCTCGCAAGTCAGAAGGCCACCGTCGGCGGCGGTCCACCATCGGGGGCATGGCCTGCGTTGTCGCCGTCGTCATCCTTCTGTGGGCGGCTGCGTTGACGATCCCGATGCCCAATGGCTTTCTCTATGGTGGCGCCAGCGGGGCGTCAGTCGTGATGCTCGTGTACATCGCCCTGATCGTCGCCAAGAGGCGCGGATACGAGACCTCGTTGTCCGTGAGCCTGAGAAGCGGGGGACGAGCGGACAGGCCGCCCGCAGCGGGCCTGGGCACTCACTGGCGTCGTCGGGCTCGTCGGCAATGCTGTCGTTGGCACTGTGGGGGCCTTCGGAGGGCCGATGACGCCTGCCCTTGCCATCGTCCTGTGGCTGCAGCTGGTCAGTGTCATCGGAGGAAGCATCTATTCAACCGCACGATGTAGATCGTGGAGGCGCCCGAGCCTGCCGCCCGCTCGGCGCACCGCCTGGCCCGCACACACATCGACAGAATCTTCATAATTGACCCGGAGCCGCGTCGATTCTGAAGTTTTGGTTGGTGAGCGTGGGATGGGTGCGGGCGGCGCCCACCGGCGTCTTCGCGTAGACTTCGCTCCACCCTGACCGCGCCCCGCGCCGGCCATCGTTCCCCTGTCCCACCGCCCGCCCCGGGCGCACCCGAGGAGAATCCATGGTCCAGCAGTCCGCCCCGCCAGGAATCTGGGACGAGGACCCCTGACGGCGCCTCCATCCTCCTGGCCACGGGTCGCGCCCGCCACGACCTCCTCGTCATCGCCGAGCCCGCCTTCCTGCGCGACCTCGACCAGGCCTGGGGCGTCCCTCGGCCCGAGTGCGCCCTGTCCTTCCTGCCCGGCGTTGAGGCCCCCAGCGCCCCGGCCACGAGGACGCGCTCGTGTCCACGAGCGCGGTGGACTCGGCGTCCTCGTCGCCCGTGGTCGCACCAGCATGTACGAGGGTGGGGCGCGCGCGGTGCGACGGCGCTGGCCCGGATCGCCAGCGGGGCCCGCCGCGCGCCGCCCTGCTCGTCACTGCGCCACCGAGCTGCGCGGCTCCGGTGATGTGGCTGGCGGCTCGGCGCCGGGACAGGTGCGCGTCGTCGCCGACCACCCTCAATGTCTCGGGTGGTTCCCTCTTCCCGGCCCCCGGCATGGTCTCGGCGGGCTGGGACGCGACGCTCACCGAGCGCCTGGGGAGCCTGCGCGGCGTGAGCGGCGCCTCGTCGTCGCCCTCGTGCCCGGGCCACTGCGCCCGAGCCCGGCCGAGTCACGCGCCCTGGTCTCCTTGGGCGCCGACGCTGCTGTGACCGACTCTGTGGCTGAAGCCATGGTCCTGGCCTCGAGGGAGTGGCGGTCTCCGCCCTGACCTACCTCGACGCCCCCGGCCGCCGGCGGGAACCTCGGGCGGGCGCAGCCTCCTGAGGCAGGCCTCGAGTCACCCTGGCCGCCGTCGAGGAGATCCTCAGAAGCCTGCGGGCCGGTTCCTGAACGTGATTCTGGGAACGGCGTGGAAAAGGATGCTGCCCAGGCCGCCGGCCCCCGTTAAGGTCATCTCGTGAAACCCTTCCTCTTCCTGGCCACCCGCAGCGACGATGAGCCCGCCGACGCCGAGTACGAGGCGTTCCTCAGCGCACCGGCCTGACGAGTCCACGCTCCGCCGCCTGCGCCTGGAGGCTGAGTCCCTGCCGCAGATCGACCTGGACGACTGGTCCGGCATCCTCGTGGGCGGCTCCCCCTTCAACGCCTCCACCCCGGCGGAGAAGAAGTCCGCCACCCAGAAGCGGGTCGAGGCCGAGCTCTCCGGCCTGCTCGACCGCGTCGTTGCGGCCGACTTCCCTTCTTCGGCGCCTGCTACGGCGTGGGCACGCTGCCTGCCACCAGGGCGCCGTCGTCGACACCACCTACGGCGAGGCCGTCACCGCTCCCGACGTCACTCTCACCGAGGCCGGCCTGGCCGACCTGATCTGCGCGGGCGTCCCGAAGGTCTTCCAGGCCTTCGTCGCCCACAAGGAGGCGGTCACGACGCTGCCGCCCCACGCCGTCGTCCTGGGAACCGGCGAGGCCTGCCCGGTCCAGATGTTCCGGATCGGGGCCAACCTGTACGCCACCCAGTTCCACCCTCGAGCTCGACGGCGACCACCTCGCCCACCGGCTCGGCTTCACGCCGGTCATGGCTACTTCGCCGACGACGAGCTTTCGCCGACCTCCAGGCCCGCGTGCGCCTCGACGACGTCTCCGACTCCTGGGCCTGCTGGCCAACTTCGTGTCCGTCCACGCCCGCGACTGACGGGTTTTCGTCCCAGTACGTCCAGAGTGGCTCCGGCCCGCGCTCGCTCAGTGAGCGCGGGCCGGAGCCGCGGTTCGTGGTCTGATTGGGGTGGGTGGCCTCAGCCACTATGACAAGAGTGTGAGCGCTGTGCTCTTAAGAGCTGGGAGCGCTCGCGAGATAGCCCGGTAGGGCCTGGTGATGCGGTTACCGGAAGTTCCTGGCAGCCCTCTGATCTGCTTCGTTGTACTTACGAGCTGGCTCGCGCCAGTCCCGCTTGAAACGATCGAACCACCCGGTGGGGCGGCGTCGTCGGTGCTGCGGGCCTGGGGTGCGGAGGCGGTGACCGCTGCTGGCTCGGTGGCGCTGGCGGTGGTGCTGTCCCAGCGCGAGTCCGGTGGTCAGGATGCCTGCGCTCAGGGCCAGGGCGAGGAAACGCTTCGGGGTGGATGACTGTCGCATATTGACCTCCTATTGATCAATTGGCTCGAACCTAGCAGCCCTGGAGGCTTTGAGCGCCAACATATCTACCGGGCATCATAATGTGCTGTGCTTCATGATCGTGCCGACTGGGGGACCTGCACCGCTTGCCCGGCAGTGCGTTGGCCCGCACCCACCGTGTGGGTGCGGGCCAGGGCGTGTCGCGGAGGGCGGTCGCGGATGGGATTCTACTTGCCGTCCGACATGGCGCTGGCCGAGGGGCGGCCGACATCTTGTCGTCGCTCATCTTGCCGTCCGACATGCTGCCGGAGGTGGGGCTGCCGGACATCTTGTCATCCGACATCTTCCCGTCCCCGGTCTTTCCGTCGCTCATCTTTCCATCGGACATCTTGCCGTCACCATGGTGCCGTTCGTGGAGGTCTGCTCCATCTTGTCCTTGTCGGCATTCGTGGAGCCGCAGGCGGCGGTGCCGACGGCGAGGGCGGCAACGAGCAGGGCGGCTGACACGATCTTGCGAGTACGCATGGGAGAACTCCTTGGTGACATGGGCTGGCAACGTGGCCAGGTGAGTGGTGGTGCACCGACGTAGTGCACCGTCACCAGGAGTTCGAGCCGCGAGGCGTCTGGATGGCGCCAGCAGAGTGACCCAACCACACAGCGGGCGGCGCCGGTGCTCCCATCGGGCCCATTACTGGCCGTCCTCGCCGGTGCTCGGCGCGCTCGTGCCGGCCTCCTGGGCTGCCTGGGTGGCTTGGGCGGCTTCGGCTTTCTTGCGTTGCCGGCGGGCCCGGTCGCGTTCGCGACGTCGTGCTCGGGCCTCCTCCTGCTTGTGGAAGGCGGCTGCTTTGGTCGCCATCCACTCCGGGATGAACTCAGGATCCCTGGGATGAATCCTCAGCTCCACCGCCGCGCCCTGCCCCGACACCGGCTCTCCGTTAATGGTTGGCTCGCGCATCCAGTCCGATTCCTGATGCAGCACACCGTCAAAGGCCTCCATCCACAGGTGCGAGTACGTCCACGCACCCCGATGAGGATCCACCTGAGCCGGGACGAAGTTTGTCCATGGTGAAGTCCACTTCGCGGGAAACAGGACGCCCTTGCGCTGGCCGTCGATCGTCAGCCAGTTGATGACGTGCCCGGTTCGGTGGATGGCGTGGTAGTCGATGTCGATGCGGGTCCCGCTGTCACGCAGCCAGTCCCGCAGCATGCCCTCGAACCGCTCGAAGGCCTCCTGCTCACTCAGGTTCTCAGCATCACAGAATCTGCCTCCTACTGGTCTCACGAACGGCAAACGTTGAGGAACGCCTTTAGCGTCCGTCCATGTCGCTTTGAACTCGGTGGGTACTTGCTCGGTCTTGGTCGCCCGGGCCGACCGGGTCTCGGTAGTCGAAGTCTACGGCGAAAGTTTTTGTAGCTGCCCGGCCTCGGGCGATCTGCTGCTCCAGCCTCAGGTAGGACCTCGCAGTTGCTGTTGTGAAGTTCTGGCTGACTCCCTTGAGCATCGCCACCACGTTGATCTTCCTCAGCGGGCCGTGAACTGGTACCGGCCCCTGTGCCCACCGTTGTGCTCGCCGGGAAGGTCGTCTCCAAGCGCCTTCACCTTGCGCTGCGTGTGCGCCGAGCGCACACCCTTCTCCCCTTCTTCCAAGGTCTCCATGTGGCCGTCGACCTCCATGCGCGCGGTACGCGCGTGCTCGTCGGTGACGTAGTGGAACTTGCCGTCCACCGAGTAGGTCGCATTGGGCAGGGGGTTTTGCAGGTCCGCGTTGAGGTAGCCCGTCTCCCACTTCGAGTGGCACTCCACGTGCGTCACGTTTCCGCTGGCGTCCGTGTAGTAGTCCGAGAAACACCACGCACCCCAGTACACGTCTCAGAGGTTCCTGGATCACCTCAGGTCATATGGCATTCGCCCCTCGGTGGGGCGTACAGGGGTGTGCTGGGACAATGCGTGGGCGGAGTCATTCAATGCCACACTGAAGAATGAGAGAGTCCATCGGATGGTGTGCCCCATGAAGGACAAGGCGATCAAGGATATTGCCTCATGGATCGAGCCTGAGATATAATCATGTTCGCCTCACCAGCCCTGGGATGCCGCACACCCTAACGAGGTCGAGCAAGAATTCCTGGGCCTAACCAAGGCAGCCTGAAACCCCAAACAAGCGGTGTCCGAAAAACACCTAGCAGTCCACCACGGACCCCAAGGTGGACTGCGCGGGGTTGTTTGTCGGTGGCGGGAGGCTGTGGTATCGACGAGGTGGGAAGAGGTAGGGCCCGCACCGGTGGGTGCGGGCCGTGGTGGTGGTTGGTGGATAGTGGTTAGATATCGATTTTGCGCAGTAGGTCGGCTGGTGGTAGGGCGTTGTCCTCGATGTAGGGCCCGGAAGACGGGGACTCGCCTGCTCGCCGGTGAAGACCTCCTCGGGTGGACCTGACGCTGTAGGGCTCGGGGCTCCGTCATCCCAGGACACTGTGGTCCACGCCTCGGGGTCGGTCACAGGCTCACGAGCCACCACATAGTGGGAGTAGAGTCGCCACTGTCGAGAGACCCGCACTCAACAGTCATCGCCTCATGAACACCTGCGACCTGCATGTACATGTTGAGGGAAGGATCGTTCTGGGGACGTCCTCCGCCACATCACCCTCTCCGGAAGCGCACACACACCAAACGAAAAGAAACCACCAAGTCGCAGGAACTTTGGAGAGTCCAGTTGGTCTTTTTATCTCGTTGAAAATTATGTTCGGTGTCTGTGGAGGAGGAAATTATTCCGTAAGCCGAACTTTGGCTGACGGTCCATGATGCAAAGCGTCGTTCCATCTCATCCTCCTCAAGGCTACTCATAAGTATACACCACTCACGACTTCTATCTCCTCACCTGTGTCGAGGCGAACCTCGCGCTGGGCTTGTCGGGAGAGACGGCTTCGTCGAATTCTCTGTGGCGGTTTTCGAGGCGACCCTGTGCCGTGCTTATTTTCGATCCCGGTCCAGGTGCCGTCGGCCTCCTGGGCCAGCCTCCGTCATAGTACCGCCCTGTTCGACCCTCGTCTCACGTGAGCCTTACGCTGTTTCTCAACCATTCGCCGAAGAGGTTTGCCAGCTCTTCTCGCTGTTGAGAATACACTTTCTTCCTGGCGCTCGTAGTCGGCGTAGGTGTGCACCGCCATTTTTCAGTGAAGCGACCTTTACATCCCTGCGATCGCCGCGGTCGGCGCGGTCGTTCTTCGGGTCAACTCCGTCTTTCCGGCGGTGGCGGCTCAGCGGCCCTCGTCGGTGTGCTGGTGGTGTCGGTGGCTTCGTCGAGTTTTTACCCCCAGCGGCCTTCGTTGGGGTGGGGCGTGGGTCTTGGGGGTTTAGCCGCCGCTGGGTCTATGGATGGTGGGTGGCTCTCCCATGTCGCCGGCCTGGCGCATGCTGATGCCCGGCAGCCCGGCCAGCGTACTGGGGTGTTTTTAAGGTGGACGCGAGGTCCTGGCTGCCTCCACCTTCGTGGTGACGGCCCTGCTGACCTTGGCCGGGATACGGGTGAAGGCCTTGGCGACGTCGTCGAACAGGCGGTTGGCTCTGGTTAGCAGGCCTTTGAGGTTCTTGGCTGACAGGACGGTGTCGGCTACCCTTTGGACAGGCGGGTTACCCAGGAGGAGACTTCGGTGATGGCTGTGCTCACTGCCCAGGGGGCGGCCAGGCCTGCGGTGAGAACCCGATGGCGACCTGGAGGCGAGCTTTTCGCCGATGACGTCTGGAGATGGCGTCGGGACCATGTCGTGCACCATGCGCACGATCATCGAGGCCACTGTCAGCCCACCTGAGATCGCGCCCGCCACCCTGACCGGTCATGCGCAGGTGGGAGGCGGAGCCGGCCCTGCAGGGTCTTGAAGGTCGCCACCGCCAGGGACTCCTGGCCAGCCAGGCGACTGGAGCACACCTTGTCCAGGTCGCTGGCGCACGAGTTCAGCCTTTGGTGGCGATGTTCGTCCACGTCGAGGCAGCCGCAGCCACCGCGTGCGGATGAGGGCGGTGGGGGTCGAGTCGGAAGGACTCGGCCCCCACCGCTGGGATGTTGGTCAGAAAGGTGCTTGCTGGCCGGTCGGCTCGCGTGAGCCCCTTTTAGTGCTCAGTCGGCTAGACTGTGGGATGGCTTCGTCGAGGTACCACAGCCAGAAGGCCCGACGAGCAGACACGTCAGTATCCTCCACTGGCTGCCAGTTCAGTGCCCTGCGGCTGCACTCGCGCATGTATAACTGGTCTCGAGTGAGTCCGGCAGCAACTCATCGTCTTCCAACGTGTCGTCGGACACATCATATTCAGGGTTTCGATGCGTTGCAGAACTGACCGCATGGGGCAGCGCCGTCGGCGACAAATACAGCGGGCTGCGTTATGGAGTTGTAGTCCTCAACCCTGTCGTACACATCTATGAGGAAACGATCGCTACGACGTTCGGCCTCTGTGTCAACTTGACGCTCGACTAATCCTTGAGCCAACGAAATCATTTCCTCGACTCTATTGTCATCAGGAAAGGCTCGGTCCCAGTAGTCTTGACGTGTTGAACGCACCGAATTTTCAATTCGATTCGATGTTGGTATGATCTTTCGGCGCTCTTCTGGTCCAGCATCGCATTCCAAATGCGAGTACGAGTACCCAAAGATAGAATTCTTTGGTGTTGTCCTTTGATTCCAGTTCGGCGGGCTGCCATAATTTCCTGATTGACGGCGTCTGCATGTTAATCACAGTAGATTTCTCCTCTTAAAAAGTTCATTCTTGATTACAGTTCGTAGGGCCAGTCACGGTGCCGTCGGCGCGGAATGTCCATGTTCCGTCAGGGTCGGTCACATGCCAGTCGCGACCCTCGTGTTAGTAGCTAACTTAGCAAAATACCCTTGGCAGTCGGGACACATTGCTTTCGACACCTGATTTGCGGCTCTTTGGCAGTCAAAGACAATTGTCTCTGCGTGCGATGCGTAGTATTGGCTGTCACGCCATGGTCGTTCGCTCCTGCCTTTTTCACATCGTGCCCGATCCTCTTGTTTGGCTAGTACGTCCTCAATATTGCCCTCGAAGCCAGGCGGGCGGTCCTCGCTCCATCCGCTGAGAGTCTTTACGTGGTCAGACGAAGCGGTCTTGCTGTCAAACTCCGTTTGTCGGGTAGGCCTTTCCTTGCTTTCTTTCGCCTGTCGAAGGCTTCCTGGGATTTCTTGACGGATCGCCTCCTCCTCCGCCGCCCTTGCCTGGTGGGGTCCCTCCTCCGCCACCACCGCTGCCGCCCTCTGCCTGGTGGGGTCCTCCTCCGCCACCACCGCCGCTGCCGCCCTTGCCTGGTGGGGTCCTCCTCCGCCACCACCGCCCCTTGCCGGTGGAACGGCGCCGTCAGCCCCCTTGGCGGCGTCGGCTGCGTCGTCGGCGTGCTTAGCCCCTTGGCGGCATTGTCGGCGTTCTGGAGCCGTACCCCAGAGCCATGGCCACCATACCAGCGAACTTCTCGCCGACGTCGTCGAACAGGCGGTTGGCTTTGCTTAGTAGGCCTTTGAGGTTCTTGGCCGACAGGGACGGTGTCGGCTACCTCTTTGACAGGCGGGTTACCCAGGAGGAGACTTCGGTGATGCTGTCTCACTGCCCAGGGGGCAGCCAGGCCTGCGGTGAGAACCCGATGGCGACCTTGAGGCGAGCCTGCCGATGACGTCTGAGATGGCGTCGCGACCATGTCGTGCACCATGCGCACGATCATCGAGGCCACTGTCAGCCTGCCCGAGATCGCGCCGGCCACCTGACCGGTCATGCGCAGGTGGGAGGCGGAGCCGGCCTGCAGGGTCTTGAAGGTCGCCACCGCCAGGGACTCCTGGCCAGCCAGACGCCCCGTGCACACCTTGTCCAGGTCGCTGGCGCACGAGTTCGCCCGGTGGCGATGTTCGTCCACGTCGAGGCAGCCGCAGCCACCGCGTCACTGTCACCGGTGAGCCCTGTTGAGCCACTCATTGAGGCCCCCAGGTGCTCAATGATCCATCCCACCCCGGCGGACAGTGCCTCACCCAGGGATCCATCACGCTGCGGCCGTGTCCAGCGTCGGCCACTGTCCCCAGACCGCCGGCGACCCACCTCTTGACTCAAACGCCTCTTCAGATCAAACCGTCCTCAATCAGACGAGAACCAGACCAGACGGTCTCTGACTCTTTGACCTCAGCGACACGCTCGTTACCCATTATCGATCACGCCCCCAGCTGACGCGCACCGGCGGCGGAGTTGGAGTCGGAGCCCTCCAGGGCGGTGGCGGTGCCCCGTAGGGCGGTGGCGCTGTTGCGCAGCCCCTTCTCAGCCGAGACCATCATGGCGTCTGCCGCCGTCTTCACCAACGTGTAGGTCGGCAGGAACAACGGTGAGCACATGAGACCGAACGCGTTATCCGCCAGTGCTGCACCGGAAGCATTCCGGGCCTGAGCCACGCCTGCGGCCACCGCATCCGTATCCTGGCTCCCGAACGCAGGGTTTCGCCGTTAACCTGAATATCCGCCATCACAGGCCCTTTCTTCTTCCTCTTGTCCTTGATGTGATTCCGTTGAAAACAGTCAGTACCGCCCCGCCCGCTCAGACCCTCCTGAGCGGGTGATAGGTCACCTGGGGCTACATACCTGGGAAGACGAGGCTGGAGGCGCTGCGCTTCGTTGCGGTTCTCCTCGGCCTGCTCGGCGCGCCGGGTGGCTCCCACCTGGGGCCGGCCATCTGCTCGTAGGCCTCCAGCATCGCCTCGACCCAGCCCCGTGTCCGCACCGATATGACGATCCACGATCGCGCGGATCCTGGTAGCCGCGTCCCGGCGGCCGGTGTCGATGGCCTCCATGACCACCGCGGAGAGCCTGGGACGGACTGAGTACCTGGCTCGCCGCCGTGAAGCGCACGTCCCGCACGCGCCCGGCGGCGTCGACAACCACCGTGACCTCGCCGCCCTTGGACGTGCCCTCAACCTCCAGCGAGTCGGCTCGTCACGCACCCGCTCAGTCGCCTCGCCATTGCGCTGCGCCTGAGCGACCTGCTCAGCAATCCGAGACAAACGCCTCAACCAACCGATCAGACATGAGCCCCACCTCAACCACAAACCGATGCGGGAGCCTCCCACCAAACTGTCGGGTAACACAGGGGATAACTCCCGCCCTCCTCGACATCTCGAACGGAGATCTGCTAGGAATCGCTGGTAACAAGGCCTTTGTGAATGTGATCTAGGCCTTCGTAGTCGAGGTGTCACGGGTCCCTCCGCCTAGCAAGGCCGTCCGTCGGCCGCCCTCAGGTTGTTTCCGGCCTCGAACCTGCTGGCCACCAGGCCCAGGGACAGCGCCACCAATCCCGCGGCCCCGATGCCCCCGCGAGCTGCGCCCGACGCCACGGCGCAGGGTCGGGGACGATCGGCTTCAACGGACCCGGAGACGGCGTCGGCACCGGGTGGCGCGTGGGTTCTCCGGTCTCACCGCCGTACCGTCGTTGACGAAGTTCAACGCCGCATACGGAGCAATGAGCCCCCAGCCGGTCGCCGGGCTGACTTGGTCGGCTCCGGCCGGATCGCCGTCGCCGTCAACCGGTACTTCCAGTCCGCCGGCGTCTCTGACGGGTGCGCCGCCACCACGAGCGCCGCAACGCCCGCGGCGTACCCGGCCGCTAAGGCGGGGAGGGGCGGTTCTGGGAGACCAGGCAGTCCCCTCCTCGAAGAACGTGGTGGGAACGGCCTGGGCGGGGACCGCCACGTCGACGTGAGAGCCGTGCAGCATGTCCTCGAGACGCCGCCACTGGCGTCCAGGCTCGTCACCCCAGGACGTCCCGGCAGGCGGCTGGGTAACGCACCTCAGCCCCTGTTCGCGTCCGTGGCGGGCGGTGGAGTGGAGGCCGTCGCCCCCGCTCGGGCGCTTCGTGCCTCCACGGCACCGGCTCCGCCACCACGAGGGCCCTGACCTCAGTCGCGTGATTCACCGCCGCCTGAACTCGGGCCTCGTCCTCGGGTCAGCATGTGCCCGACGACGATCACCTTGGCGCCGTTGTCGGCGGCCCACTGAATCCCTCAGCGGTGCGCGTCGGCGTGGGGCCAACGCCCTTCTTCACCTGGTCGTCGGAGGTCCCCTGGTAGACCTGTACCGGCATGATGGTGAGCTCTTGGCAATCCTGACGACGCCGGAGCCTTCCACCTGGCGGGCGGCGATCATCCTCGCCACCGCAGTCCCGTGGCCGCTGTCGTCGCGTTGGCCGTCCCCCGGCCCAGGAGATCGATTCCCGGGGCCATCGCCCCTTGAAGATGGGGTTGCTGCATCCACCCGAGTCGACAACGGCCACAACGACGCCCTGCCCTCTGTCACGCCCCAGGCCCTGCTCCACACCGATCTGCTTGAACACCGGTGGGCTGGTCGTCAGCAGTGACCCTCCTCGCTGGCAGTCGGCGACCCGGCATCGATGGGCGGAGGACCGGTCTGCACCCGCGGGGCGGCGGTCGCGGTCTGCTCCGATGTGGGCTGACGGTGCGGACGAGGCGCCGGAGCAGCCGGGGCGGCCCCATCTGCGGGGCGGGGCGGCTTCCGCGTTGAGGCCGGCTGGGGATTCGGCTGGAAGTCGGGTAGGAGCGCGCCGGCGGCGACGCTGCTCGCACCCGTGACCGCAGCGGAACTGGCGAGTGACGCCGTCCCCATGACGGGCGACGTGGCCAACAGGATCACTGCGGAACGCACGCCAGGCGGCGCGGGGAACGCTTCACTTGTCCTGCACGCCCTTCCACACGGCGGCCTTTCGATAGCCCGGCCCGGCTGGGAACAAGGAGAGCCACGGGAGGGGATGCTGGACACGTTGCTGCGTGTGTAGCCGAGTTGCCTGACCGTGTCAGCGGTGGTGCTCCCAGTGCCCAGACGCGGCCGGCGTCCGTGAGCAGGAAGACCCGCCGGCGGAGCCGCCGGAGGTCGCGCACCAGAGCGCCCGTTCCTCCTTTGACCGTCACGCCGCCCTTGTCGATCTGATTGCTCGCATTGATCGTCGAGGTCATCTGCCCCTGAGGCGTCGACCTGAGGACGGCGCAGGCGCTCTGATTCTCAGTGACGCCCTGCCCAGCGTGTCGGGCCACCGACGGGGCCGACGACGTCGTCGTGCCGGCCTGGCTCAGGTCCGAGGCGCTGACCTGCTGCTCAGTGACGTTGGGGAGCCGAGCCTGTACATCGCGGTTCTCGACCCTGCTGAGGCGGGCGACCCGGCCGTCGGCTCGCACCAGGTAGTGGCGCTGAGCCCTCGAGCCGTCTGACACCACGAGCAGGAGCCCGCGATGGGGTTGGAGATCGAGGAGGACAGGGTGGTCACCGTGCCGGGCGTCCGACAGCGAGAAGGGCTTGATCGTGCTCCCCTGGGGAAAGAGGTTGATCCAGGTGGCGTCGACCGGGACCACGGGGTCGGCGTCCAGATTCAGGGCGTGGAGGACGGCGTCCAGCCTCGGAGGGAATCGGTAGCGGTGGCCGCTGGCGATGAGGTAGTGGCTCTTTCCACAGACACCAGTGCATGTCCCACCGAGCCCATGCCCGAGGGGTGCTGGAGCCGACGAAGGTCGAGGTCGCGCCTGCGGTGGAGGAGCAGGCCGCCCATCCCCGGGGCACCATGACTTGGCGGCGGAAGCGACCTGGGGCGTCGGCGATCCCCACCTGCGAGCCCCTCTCAATGCCGTTCAGCGTGTCAGCACCAGCGGTGGTCTGCTTGAAGGAGCCGGGGTCCGACAGGAGGCGGCGCTGGCGATGTTGCAGGACCGCGTAGGCGTCCGCGGATGGTCACGTAGCGCGTCCCTCGTTCTTCACGACGACGAGGGTGTTGTTCTTGCCAGTCATTGGGCAGCGGGGAGGTGAATCGACCCACGACCAGTGAGACCAGAAGGATGACCAGTGCGATCGCGATCCCGCCGATCACTGGTCGGAGCATGTTGCGGCTCCACCTCCCGGCCCCCCGGCGTCCCGGCGCTGAAGGCCGCGACGAGGCGCTGGCGGTTGAATCGCTGCGCACCGAGGATGTCCTCATTGCAGCCATCACAGCACTCCGATGACAAGGGCGGCCAGGGTGCGATGGACAGTAGGACCAGGATCTCGATGGACATCGGTGAGGCGCGCCAGCCCGGACGGCACGTGGGCCCAAGGACATTGAGAAGAAGGACCACCAGGCCTACGACCCCGACCAGCACGACCATGGGCATGACGACGTCGGCCCGCTTTGAGGACGATCACGAGCACCAGCGTCGCCAGGATGAGCATGCCGCCCACGACGCCGGGCCGTCGAGCATCCGCCCGTGAACGAACCGCACGCGTGCTCAGCATCGCGGCAACCGCGATGGCTGCAACCAGGGCGACGCCGTCGTATCCGACCGAGGCGAGAGTCGGAACCGAGGCCAGCACGATCATCGAGCATGGCGACACGCACGGACAGCACCAGCCCGCATGTTCAGGATGCGAGATGTCGCGCTGCCTGATCGGCCCCTCATCCTCGGCTCGGGTGATACCCCTCGGCTGGTCGTGGCAGGCTGATGGTCACCGACTGAGGCGAGGCGAGCCACGGGTCAGGAGCGAGATGCCGCAGCGGTCGCGCTGACCAGAGCGAGAACCGGCGCCAACCGGTAACCGAGCGCCCTCAGTCCCCAGCCCCGTGGCCACCGCGGCCACGCACACGAGCAGGGGGCCGGCGAGCAGCGGACGATCGCGGTCCAGCAACGGTATGCAGGCGCCCAGGAGCGAGGCGCCGACGGCGCCCGCGGCTGCCATCCTCAGTCCGGTCGGCGGTCCCTGAATCGCCGTGTGGAGGGTCACGCCGGCGAGTACCGCCGCCGTCGCGACCAGTGCCCAGGCCCTTTCTCCTTCATATCTGCTTGACGGCGAGCGCAGCCAGGATCAGCAGCACCGCTGCCACCGCCGCGCAGCCCGCCGGGGTCACCCATCCTCCGCCCCTGGCGCAGGAGCAGAGCGCCTCCGGCGGCGAAGAGCAGGCAGGTGGCGCCCACCGATAAGGTCAGCGTGTCCTTGGGGTCCCAGGCGACCTGCTGACGTTCCACCGCGGCGGCAACCGCTTCGGTCAGATCGTCATAGCGGTGCTCCGCCTCCATGCTGCGCAGATCGAGCGTCAATACATCGCCCGCACCGACACGCTGATCCGCCAGTGACAGGGAGTCGTCGAGAACACGACCCGCCTGCGTGGTCAAGCACATGCCGTAAGTCGAGGCCTCCTCCCCAGCCCTTCGCCTTCTGCGCCAAGGCTGGAACCACTCGACCAGGGGGAGATCGACCGCAGCGAGACGTCCACCGGGATGCGCCTCGTAGACGACGGTGATGGGGTACGAGGGAGGAGCCTGCGCCGAACACGCGAGGCGGGAGGAGGCAAGCGCGATTCTCCTGGAGAACGGGACGAGGGCGAGTCATCACCACTCACGGATGGTAGCTGAGCGACACCCCATCGTAGATCACGAAATCGGGTGTCAGGACTAGGGGCAAGGGCGGGCTCTGCGGCGAGGACCGCCCACACTGATCTCGATCACATTACGTGAATTAATGCCGCGCTTAGTTGTCGTGCGCTAGTCTGAGCGGGCTAGAGAGCAGCATGGGCCAGTTCAGCCCTTGCACGGTCTGGTCGATGCTGTTGCCCACAGGCGGCTGCCGCGAGCAGCCCGGAGAAAGGGAGTCTGCTGGCCGAGCTGGTGAAGGCTGAGGCTGGCGTACCGATACGGCGGCCATCGACGGTGGATGATCATCGCGCAAATCAGAATACGATCGCTATGCGGGTCAAGAGTGCCGCTGATGAGTGCCAGGCCGCCTGGTCGGGTAGGGCGCGGCCGCCGTCGCTCAGGTTATTGAGCAGTTCATGGAGGAGCACCGCCGGATCGACCAGGCGCTGCTGAAGCCCGGATGGTCTGCGGAGTACCGGTACGGCGTTAACGAGCGCTGACTCGGAGGTTGCGACTGGAGCCCGGCGCTCGGCCTGGAGGCCGCCAGCAACCACCGAAACCTCCCCTGACGACCCTCACTGTCCGTGACTCAACACACTTTACTCACCGCAGGAGATATTTATGACGAGCAATGACGACCTTCTCGTTAATCACGGTGGGCTGGAGACGTCTTTCTGCCGAGATGCACCGGAGTCTCTTCCGACCTCATCCGATCTGGATGCCATGGACGCTGAGCCTTCGCCCCACCCAGAGTGGCTGGTCCGGATGCGCGCAGCAGTACACCATCGCTAGTGGCGCAGTGCCGTGACGCGATCAGCCGCCAGCAGATGCTGACCCAGCAGCCTCGGCACCCACGTGAGTACCTCCCGGGGCGACTACCAGTCGACTGACCAGAAGGCTGCTGGTTCCTTCACCTGATGACTTTCGATCGTCGCCCCGACAAGTTTTTCGGTGCTCTGAGCCTCAAGGCTCAGAGCACCGTTGTGTTGTACGGGGTGTGCGCGGCCCTGCCGTCAGATCGTCGTCGGTTGGCGATTCCGGGCTGCGCTGGAGACGGTCCGAGGGGGCAGAGGGAAACCGGTCCTCCAGAGGCCGAAGGTGTCGCTGGGCACCATCGTGAAGAGGAGAAACGACAGAAGCGGCTGACGAGGGTGGTATCACCGAGCCTGGGCGTACTGTGCCGACCGGTTCACTGGGGAGCATCTGCGCGCCGCTGTGGATCCTGGGGCCGCGGCGTACGCTCCATTGGCTGCAGACGGAGAACCCCGCTGGGGCAGCGGGATGCCGCCCGCTGCCGAGCCGGTTGAATCCGTGGCGGTAGCGACGGAGGCAGAGAGGGGCCTCGCCCTGAGCCGGAGCCTGAGGGGCCGAGCGCTGGGCGACGCTGACGGAGTGGTCGGATCGGCCCCAATGGGCATCGATGACGTCGGAGGCCGGAAGGAGTGGCGAACACTGACGGAGTGATCGGGGAGGAGCCGGGCGTCGCCGAGACGGGAGATGGGGGCAGGGAGCCGGAGGTGGGGGTTGGCGCCATTGGAGGTGAGTTGTGAAGGCGGTAGTGCGGGAGACGCCACCGGTGGTGCGAAGCGTGACCGAGCAGCACCTGAGTCTGGAGGCGGCGACTGCGGGCCTGCCGGGACGCCGGTGCCGGCGAAGGTGCCTGTAGGCCGGGCCGGCCAGGTCGGGCGCTCGTGCACAGGTAGTGCCGGCTGCGCCTGGGGCTGAAATATGGGCGCGCCGGTGGCTACAGGGTTGGCGGAGGGTGACGTCCCCGTCCTGCGCGGGTCCCTCGGGTCATCGCCTTGAGAGCCACGGTCGGCGCTGCAGCAGGCTTCGGGCTGCGCCTGCTACGACGCGGCTTGCGCGAGTCCGCCCTGCTGCACCGGGCTGCGCCTGCTCCGGCATCGGTCGCCGTGTCACGGTCAAGGTCCCGGTGAGACGATCCAGAACGCGTTCCCGGTCCTTGTCGGGCTGACTCCGCCGACCTGCGGGGGCTGATCTGGAAGGGAGGAGGAAGGCAGAAGCACTCTCACCAGGGCTCGCCCGATTCCCGGGCGGCCCCTGCTGCGGAGCCACCGCGGTGGCCGACACCGTTGCCAGCCCGGCCGTTCTCCCGAAACGCGCAAGAACCAGGCTCTGAGCCACGATCACCCTGAGCGAGCAGGATCCAGGGCAGTGCCTTGACGTTGAGTGCCAGCATCGGGACGAGAACGACGACGATCAGCAGGAGGGCATCGACGACGGCAGCGACCGCTGCCTCCCGGTGGTGAGAGGACGCCAGCCGTGCAGAGTGCGCGCGCGCTTCGCCGCGCGTGCGACGGAGGTCGGCATGACTTCATAGTTGCCTCACAACGTCGATCAGTCCTGCTGCGATCACGGCCGAGGGGAGGATCCCCACGGTGGCGAGGGTCTGGAAGATGTCACCAAGTCGGCCCCACCATGCCGACCGAACGGTACTGAGGAACACCCCTACCGTGAAAGTGCCCGCTGTTGTGAGGAAAACGATGAAAGCGACTGCTTGGCTCCAGGGTCGGGTGATGACCCCGTGCCGCCGTCGATCCACAGCAGAACCAACGCCAGGACGATCGCGATCGCGACGACCAGCCTTGGCATGAGGCGCAGCACTCGCGAGTGAGCGGTACGTGGGCGCAGTAGCAGAAGCAGCATGACGCACACGATCTCGACCCGAGCCCCCCAGGCCGTCACGCCGTCGGTCAACGCGGTCTGGATCGCCGTCGGCAGGCCGAGTAGCACCAGGCTCCCCGAAGGCGATTTCCAGCGCGACCGAGGACATTGTCGTCTGAGCCACGGAGCGCGAGACGGAGCGAGGAGACACCTCCCGTGGCGGGGGCATCGTGGGTTGGCGCACAGAACGCCCCATGACTCGCAACTGAGTCATATCCAGCGACTCGCTGATTGGGGACTTACGGCGAAGCGCGGGATCAGCAGTCCGCCAACGGCTCCACCGCCATGAGCACCACCAGGACGGGAACGCGCGAGATCCCCGTAGCCGGCACGATCGTCCCGACGACGGACAGGAAGAGCCAGGCGCCCGCTGAAACTGCTTCACTGGCGCCCCTGCGGATGATCCAGAACAGCAGGGGCTGCAGCCCCCAGTTCCCCACATGGCGAGCAGCGCGACCAGCAACCGGGAGTCCGGGCTGGAGACGGGCGCCAGAAGAGCCCCTGCCGCTCCCCGTCAGGGGACGGTCAGTGCTCCCATGGCCTCTCGCACCGCTGATCGCTGTCTGGCGGACCTGAAGGCCGCGGAGACCAGAAGAATGACCAGGAGGCAGGCCCCGCGATCTGCAACGCGGGCGGGAGAAGCCGACCGTGCCCGATCAGGGGCGGCAGCCCCCCTAAGAAGAAGCAGAGAACGGACACCAGAACGAACGCCGTCTCTCCGACTGATGCGCGCAGAGCGCTCTCCAGATCGGCGTCCGTGGTCTCGTAGCTCCGCAGGCCGGCTCGAACCGGTGTGGTGATGAGGACAGCGCCCTCCAGGACGTCGGTTCCCATGGCTGCCTCGGCGTCCACCACCGTCCCGTCGGCTGTTGTGATAAGGAACCCGCTGGGCTGGTGCGCTTTCGGCGGAGGCACGAGCGCGCCAATGGGTACTCCAGTGCGTGCCGCCATGTCGAGCCGCTCGCCCTCGTGGACGAGGGTGACGCGGGTGCTGGTCGCATTCATCCGAGGATCAGTACTCCGAGAGGGTTGGGGAGAGGAGGTCGGCCGAGGTGCAGACAATCGTGACTCTATCGATACTATGACGTCAGCACCCTGCTGGTGGGCTTCACTCGGTCGGTTACTTCTCACGAAGTTCAACCTGTCGTCCCATGTGCAGTGCACCCTTCCCACCCACCCCATGAACACCGAGGAGCAGAGCGTGACCATCGACACTTCCGAAGCGTCGACCGAGACGATCGAGCCCAAGGCCCCGCCCAACGCCATCACACCACGGACGCCACCAGCTCGCTGACGATGGTGCTGCTGATGGCTGGGTCGATGGGCGTCATGGTGTTCGTGGCCATCTCCAATAACAACAACACGCGCATGTTGCTCACCAGCGGCGGGATGGTTGTGGCCATGCTGTCGATGGTCGTGCTCAACGTGTACCGCCAGCCTCGTCAGCACCGTCAACGTCACGAACCAGCGCCGCGAGTACCTCGGTTACATCTCAGAGGTGCGCTCCGAGGTCCGGGAGGCGGCCAAGAACCAGCGCCGCACCGCGGTCAACCACTTGCCTGAGCCGGAGGCCCTTCCGTACTTGGTGCAGCACGGGGCCAGGGTGTGGGAACGGCGCTGGGCAGGACCACCTGCTCGTGAGGCTGGACGCTCTTCCCAGCCGTTGGCGGTTGCTATCGAGGCCGAGGAAGTCGGTCCTCGAGTACTCCAGACCCGGTGTGCCTGTCAGCGATGCACCGTTTCGTCACTACGCACACCGAGGTGGATGCCTCCTTCGGTATCGAGCTGAGCGCCTTCTCCCACATCGAGGTGGTCGGCCCGCTGAGCGAGGCTCGCTCCCAGGTGCGGGCCATGCTCGCGCACATCCTGGCGCTGACCTCACCCGCCCTGGTGCGGCTGGTCGTCCTCACCTCTCAGGAGGCGGAAGTCGAGTGACTGGGTGAAGTGGGCGCCCCACGCCTGGTCCGATTCCGTGGCGGACGCCGTCGAGCCATCACGGCCCGCGGCGCACCCTGACGAGCTCACGGGCAAGCCTGCCCGAGGATTTCAGTGCGCGGGGTACCTTTTCCTCTGCCGCGGGGAGCCTCCGCTGCCTCACATCATCGTCCTGGTTGATGGTGGCACACCCTTCCAGTTCCTCGCCGACAGCGGAGCGCGGGCTCCAGGGCGTGACCGTCATCAGCGTCTCCGAGCGTGCGGAGCAGCCCTTGGTCCTGCCCAATCGCCTGCGCCTCGTCCTCGGTCCCCCTGACAGCCAGTCCGAGACCGTCTTGAGGGACTGTCGACGAGGCAGTGGTCCCCATGAACGTCGGTTTCGCCGGTCAAGATCCCAGTCCGGCGCTGGCTGACCCATCAGCATCAGTGGCGCCGAGGCCGTTGCCCGTCGGCTGGTGGCGCGTTACCAGACGGTCGGGGAAGACGTCACCCCTTCGGCGGCCCCGGTGGGAACCTCCGATCCCGAACGTGCCGAGGACCTGCTGCGGCTCCTGCGTTTGGGGGACGTGAGGGACTTCAACCCGACACCCAGTGGGTCAAGCGCACTGGTGCTGAGCGCCTCAACGTGCCCTTCTGCGGTGACGCCCGAGGGTGAGCCGGTGGCGCTCGACATCAAGGAGTCGGCGGAGAACGGTATGGGCCCCCACGGCCTGCTTGTGGGCGCCACCGGTTCAGGTGAGTCGGAGGTGCTGCGCACGCTCGTGCTGGCCCTGGCCCTCACTCACGGACCGGACCAGCTCAACTTCGTCCTGGTCGACTTCAAGGGTGGACGACCTTCGCCGGAATGTCCGAGCCCCGCACGTCTCGGCGATGATCTCCAATCCCGGAGAGCGGTTCTCGCCTCGTCGACCGTATGGCTGAGGGCGCTGCGCGGTGAGATGAACCGTCGTCAGCAGATGCTCCACGACGCTGGAAACTACGCCAACGTCAGCTGGACTACGAGCAGGATCGGGTCAGGGCAAGCACAACGGCGACCCGCTTCCGGCACTGTTCATCATCCTGGACGAGTTCTCTGAGCCTTCTCGGTCCGCCAAGCCGGACTTCATCGACACCTTCGTGGCCATGGTCGACTGGGACGATCGCCGCAGATGCATCTGCTCCCGTCCTCTCCCAGCGACCGGAGGAGCAGCCTGCGCGGCCTGGACTCGCACCCGTCCCACCGCATCGGTCTGCGTACCTTCTCGGCCAGCGAGTCCTGCACGGTTCTGGGATCCCGACGCTTATCACCCGCCTCCTGCCAGCGGTTACCTCAAGAGCGACACCGAGACGATGACTCGTTTCCGCGCTTCCTACGTCGCTGCGCTCCCCGCCCGACGCGCCTCACGCGGCGCTGCGCATGCCGGGGAGTCGCCAAGGCGGGCCGACACGACCTCGAGGCGCCGTCGAGATCCCGCCGTTCACTCGCCCAGGACGTCGAGGTCGAGATCCCTGACGAGGAAGCGGTCATCGAGGCCGAGGAAACCGCTGTGCCTGAGCCCGAGGTATTCCCTGCAGGACGCTGCATACGCCGACAGCACCACCATGGACATCGCAGTGGACAGGATGGCCGGTCACGGCATCCCGGCTCACCAGATCTGGTTGCCGCCGCTTGAGATCAGCGAGACCTTTGACGCGCTCATCTCCGATCTGGTGGTTGACCGGAACCTGGGCCTACCGCTCGTGGCGGGCGCGGGCGACCTCGTAGTCCCCTGGGCGTTACGGATGTCCCCTGAACAGCGTCGCGAGACGCCACCGTGTGACCCGTCAGGGTGCCGGTGGTCACGTCGCCGTCGTCGGCGGACCTCTGTCCGGAAAGTCGACGGCGATGCGTTCGCTGGTCGCGTGCGGCTCTCACCCGCACACCGGCTGAGGTGCAGTTCGCTGTCATCGACCTCGGCGGCGGAACCTTCTCGACGATGCTGGACCTGCCCCATCTGTCCGGAATGGCCACACGCGATGAGCCGGACATTGTGGCTCGATTATGGCGGAGATCGCTTCCTCGCTCGACGATCGCGAACGCTACCTCCGGGCCAACCGGATCGACTCGATCCAGACGTATCGGCGTGCAGCGGGCTGCGGGCGTGTCGACGACGGGCAGGGAGACGTCTTCTCGTCATTGACGGCTGGGCCACCCTCAGGACCGATTTTCGAGGACATTCCATGGAGGTGCAGAGATCTGGCACCGCGCACTGGCGCTCGGTGCACTTCGTCCTGTCCTCCAACCGATGGATGGACCTGCGAGCGGCGATTCGTGATGCCATCGGAACTCGGGTCGAGCTCATGCCTGGGCGACCCTGCGTGATTCAGAGATCAATCGCAAGTTTGCCCGCCAGTGCCTCGAGGGCAGGCACTGGGGCGCGGCCTGGATCGACAGGCCCGCCACATGCTCGCGGCGCAGCCGCGCATTGACGGCAACCACGACGACTCCACCCCGCACAGGGAATTCACCACGCCTGCCAGCAGCTCGCCAGCGCCTGGAAGGGGGCGCTCGGTCCCAAGCTGCGCCTGTTGCCGACCCAGATCGACCTGGCCGAGCTTTCAGGCCATGGTGCCCGACGATGCCGGCCTGTCATCGGCATCGATGAGGCCCGCCTGAGCCGGTCACACTCTGCCATGGAGCAGATCCCAACCTCATCGTGCTCGGTGACGCCAAGAAGGAAGACCACCTTCCTACGCGCTCTGACCCGCGAGCTGATTCGCGGCAAGACGCCCGATGAGCTGCGGATTCTCGCCATCGACCTGCGCCGCAACCTGCTGGGGAGATCTCGAGAGTTCCTGCTCGCTCACCTCTCAGTACGCGACATGGCCGTCTCCGAGATCAACGACCTCGGCCACCTTCATGGCGTCTGCCCGGCCCCGACGTCACGGCCGAGCAACCACGCAACCGCTCGTGGTGGCGGGGTCCGGAGATTCACCTCGTGGATGACTACGACTCTGCGGCGACGAATACCCAACCCGCTTACATCTTTGCAGCCCCTGCTGGCACAGGCGCAGGACATCGGTCTCACCTCGTGCTCACGCGCCGCATCGGTGGAACGACGCGCCATGTACGAGCCGATCATGCAGACACCAGCGATCTGTCCACGCCGGCATCATGCTACCCGGCAACCCTGATGAGGGGTTGCTGGGACGGCAGAAGTTGCAGCCTTAGTCCCGGCTGGGCGGCCCGCCGATCAGTCGTGATGGGGTGCGCACCTTCAAATGCGACGCCACCAACCATGGAGTGGGACCTGCCTGCCGGCTCTTCCGGCTGGGCGGTAGGCGCGGGCGGCGAGGACCTCCATCCGGACGGGGTGAGTCCGGCATGCCGGGGTGGGCGACGCTCGATGCAGCGTCCCGGCGAGCGCCGGCGGTCTGCCTCGCCCGGCGGGAGACGCCTGGGTGCGCGCGGAGGCTTACGGGTGTAGGGCTGTAGTTCACGTACTGGGCAGCTGTTGCGCGCTTGTAGAAATCACGGTACGAACTGGTGCGTCGTGCGCTTCATGGTGGACGTGCGTCGGTGTAGCAGCACGATGATTCCGACGGCGATGGCTCCCAGCAGGATCGATGCAGTCCACGCCTCGGAAGACGAGCATATGGAACGACTGGCCCATGCTGCTCATCCGAGCGCGGAGCCGATGGAGGTGGCGGAAATTCCATGTGCGAGGAGGATGTACATGTTTGTGAGAACTCATGATTATCGGCGCAATGCCGACGATGTGAGAACGCTACTCATGTGACGGTCTCTGAGAGCCCAGGCAGAGGCTGATGGTCGCGATCAAGGATGTGACGATCATGAGGAAGATGCCGCTGGTGAGAGGTGCCTCGATAGTTGGTGCGGCTGAGACCGACATCCAGAGGTTGATCGTCGCTCACTTGCGTTGGTGCCGCCTCAGCATGTAGCGCGCAGAATTCGCCCAACTGGCGAAGAGCCTATGACGAGCATGAAGAGGTTGACCGCTGATCCAAGTGTGACGAACCATGGTCGCGCAGTGGGCGTGTTGATTCATGATGGTTGCGCGATTGCGGCGCTGCTGGTCGTTAGGAGGCACAGAATCGGCATCGGAGTGACTAATGATGCTGTCGTTGAATATGAAGATGTCGATGAGCAGTATCTGCAACGTCGCAGCGACCATGACTGAGGTGGGACGGTTCTCAAAAAGATAGTCTTTCAGTGACGAAAGTAAGAACGATCCACCAAACACCCGGGGGTGCTGAGCGCATAGAAGAACAAGTACAGGATCGAAGTTCAGTGTGAAACCCGGAGGGGCGGTGAATCTGGGTTGCTCAGGAGGTCGTAGAGGACCCACGCGACCTGGAGTTCCGCAAGCGATCAGGGCTGTGACGAGGGCGATGATCCCGGTCTCGCCTCCAGCGGGTGGGTGCGGCAGGGGCGGTCGTGCGGGTGACGCCGAGCGGTGGCGCGCTGACCGAGTGCTGGCGGCGCGGAAGGCTGTGGGGGTCGCGGGGAGGGGCCGGGTTGGGAGCGGAGCGAACCTGGGAAAGCTGGCGGTGGGCCCTGCTGAATAGGGGATCGATATCAGCGCCCGTTGGTGACGATGCTGCTGGCGGGCTGGCTGATGCTGGACAGGTGTGGCGCCACCGGCTGCGTCGGAGGGAGCGGTCTGGGCCTGGAAAAGGTAGGGTAGTCGACCTGCTGTCCGCTCTGGGGGCCGTGCTCGGCGTGAGGGCTGCATGCGGCGGCGACGCGGGGGCGTGCGGTCCGTGTGGCACCACGCCGTATGGCGTCGCCGGGCCGTGTCCCGTGGTGCTCGACGGCGTCGGGTGGAGCTGCTCTGAGGTTGAGGTGGCTGCCGCATATCGGCATTGTGTTTGACCTGTCGGTCGGTGTCGATGACCGAGGTGATGTCGTGCCGACCCTGCGGTGGTGGGGCGGGATCAGCACCCGCTCCCCCACTGCGACTGGGAGCGGTGCTGCCTGCTGAAGCGGTTCTGCATGCCGTGAGGGCCGGCTGCGCCCGCGACGCCATACTGCTGCCGGCTGCGGCCGCCGGGAGGAGTGGCTGCGGATCGGCGTCCGGCCATCAGTGTCGAACCGATGAGGAGGGCCCTGGTCGATGATGATCGCCATCGCGATTCCTGTGCTGGATGGCTGAGAAAGCGTACTCGCCAACGGTGGGCAAACCTGCAGGCGAGGACGACGACGATGTTATAGACGTCAAAAGTGAGACGGCGTCGTGGACACGATTCGGAACGATGCGCTGGAAAGGGCGCCGCATTCCCAAGAACAGCTGCGGTGGCCAGGGGAGGTGACGATGGTGAAAATGAGTAGCCCTGTCGCGATGGGGGAGGCCGGCACCCCTGATTCTGACCATATGAACCAGGCGCTGGTCGTGAGTTACTGAGGCCCTTCCCGCCGATATGCTCACGTAGGCCGATATGGCGAGATATGAAATGTGTACGGCGCTGTTGATGAGAACGAACTGGCAGGCGCCCATGGCCAGGGTGGTGGGCCGCGGCTGCGGAGTCCCTAGCGCTGGTTGAGGCGTGTGGTGAGGGATGGCGCCCACTGCGGTGACGATGAGTAGGAGGACAAAGGTGACGTTCTGCACGCTGGTGTACGGGTCCTGACTGTCGCCGGCGATGGGCATGGTGACACGCCGTAGCCGAACCACAGTGCGAGCCCTAATATCTCAGTGACTGGCCGGTTGTGGAAGAGGTGGCGTAATCCGAAATAATGCCACCAGATCACTGGTGTGCGATAACGAATAAGAGCGTCGAGATGATGGCTGTGTTCCACGCTGCCCCGCGCCAGAGCGAGAAGAAAAGGTGATATGATGACGCCCTCGCGGGCGCAGCCAACGATCATCGATGACCAGTGTCGCCGCCTTCAAACCGCGCCATGGCGCATGGTGTGGTGCATCCAAGGCCGGGATGATGTCGTTCCCTGGCGCGGGCTGCTCACCTGCGGTGGTCTGGCAGGAGAGGAGTAGCCCTGGGTGCGGTGACTGCTCCGCTCAGGTATGCCGACCCGGTGCTCGAGCCCGCGCCCGTGCTGGAAACCGCTGGAACCGCTGCTGTTGCGGTTGGTACGGCTGATATGGCTGATACTGCGGCGCGGAGGCCTGCGCGGGCGCAGCGGATAGGGCCGGCCCGAGAGCGAGGCGCCCCGGGTGGGCGCAGCACCGACTGGGTCGGAATCGCGCCTGTGCGGGAGGTATGTACGCGCCGTGACCGGCCGGCGTCGGCGCTCTGCCCGTAGGTCGCCCTGTTCTGGGGCGCCCGCCGACGGAGCCATAGGTTGCCTGCGGCGGGTACTGCGGTTGCGGGCCGCCGTATCCCCTGTGGCGGCGGATAGGCGGGCGGGTAAGTCATGACAACGTCCTGATGATCGTGGCTCTCAGCTCCAGAACCGCGCCTGGGACCGCCGAGTCGTTCGGGGCGTGCGCCCCAGGGAGCGGCAGCTCAGCTGCGGGAGAAGTGCGAGACGAAGTTACGGATGATCTGTCCGGCGTCGTGCGCCTCGGAGGACCGGGCCTGGGTGAGGATGTCCTCGCTCATGTCCGGGTCACCGTAACCGGCCTCGTCGTAGATATCGACACGCCGCTCGAACTGGACGGCGTCGAGCTCGGGGTTGAACTGGCAGGCGTAGACGTTCCTGCCCACGCGCAGCATCTGGACCGGGCAGTCCGGGCGAGCCTCGCCAGCAGGGTCGCGTGCGCGGGCACCTCCCCGACGCCCTCATAGTGGCCGGCGAAGACCGTGACCGCCTGGGGAGCCCCTTCAGGAGCGGGTCCTCGCGGCCTCGGCCGTCAGGAACAGGTCGACGGCGCCCAGCCTCACCGAACTCCTCCTGCGTCCCGGTGCCCAGGTAGGCGGCCAGCACCTGGAGCGCGACGCCCGTGGCCAGAGAGGGGAATGCCCTCCTTGAGGATCACCCTGAGCAGCTCGCGTGATCTGCTCCTCGACGTTGAGCTGACTGCGGGTCTTCTCGGCCGCCGGCGTGTCCGCGTTGTAGGGGCTGGCCCCTGATGAGGACCCCGGAGACATCGGCCGCAGTGAAGGAGTCGAGAAATCGACCTCCTCCAGGGCGATGTGCTGCAGGTCATCGCGCGATAGACCGCTCTGAGCCAGGAAGGACTCGTACTCGTCCTGCGCCGCCTCGTGCCTCGGGGCGCGTGGTCACCATGATGAAAAGGCTCACGGGACCACTGTAGGGGACCGGTTGACTGGCGTGGCCGTGTGACCTCTAGACCACGAACAGTATGAGGATGAGGAGGAAGAGCCACAGGATGACGGAGATCGTGCCCAGAATGAGGCCCAGCCAGGCCAGTCCCTCACTGGAGTTGTAGCTGTGGTGCAGGCGTCGCAGCGCACCGATGCCCAGGATGATCGCGGCGACACCGACGAGGGGATGAAGCTGAGCAGTCCGCACACCAGGGCGGCCGTCGCCCCGGAGTCGCTGCGGGGCGGGGTGCGGTGTAGCTGGGCCGGAGAAGATTTCGCCGGATCGAGATTCTCGGTTCCGGGGAAGACGAATCCTGGGGAGTCCGTCGACGTACTGCTCCGAGCTCGGCGAGAAGCGTGGCGCGCTCTGTCCTGGCGTGGAGGTCCCTGACGGTGCTCGTGACCACATCATGCACCGTCGGCTCCCGCAGGCGGCATCCTTCCCGCGGACGAATCGGGTGGCACCCGGCAGGTGGCCGGCAGGTGCCCGCGAGAGCCCTGGTCCGCGGGTCCGCCGAGCACGGGCTATGCTGAAGTCCCGGCAGGCTCTGCCGGGTCCTGCCGAGCGTCCCGCGGGTCTCCCGCGAGAGGATTTCCCACGGGACACAGTCATTCCTCGTTGCTTAGGCAGGAGCTCACTCGTGTCCTCTTCTCCTCTCGTGGCTGGCGCCTGCACGGCGATGGCCGGTCCATCGCTCCGGGCGAGGTCGTCGCCCCGGTGAGCGCCTCACCCTGGCCGCGAACCATCGGCATCGGTGTCCAGCACGTCGTCGCCATGTTCGGCGCCACCTTCCTGGTGCCGCTGCCGACCGGCTTCGACCCGGCGACGACGCTGTTCTCACCGGGTGGGCACCTGCTGTTCCTGGGCATCACCTCCGGGCGCCTGCCCAGCTACCTGGGCTCCTCCTTCGCACTCCTCGCCCCCATCGGAGCGGTGACCGGCTACACGCGCGACAGCGGTGCCCCCTCGACCCCTCACAAGGCCGCCCTGGCGCAGGGCGGATCATCCGGTGGACTGTGCCTGCTGGTGGTGGGCGTCATCGTCCACCTGGTCGGCTCGGCCTGGATCGACCGTCTCATGCCGCCGATCGTCACCGGCGCGATCGTCTCCTCATCGGCTTCAACCTGGCCCCCGCGGCCTGGGGGCAATGTCACGAAGCGGGCCGGTGACCGCGGTCGTCACGATCGTCTCTGATCCTGGTCATCACGGTGCTGTTCAAGGGCATCATCGGGCGCCTGGCGATCCTCATCGGCGTGCTCATCGGCTACGCCACCGCGGTGCTGCGCGGGAGGTCAACTTCGACGCCGTCGCCAAGGCCCCCGTTCTGGGGCTGCCCGACTTCCAGGCCCCGGCCTCGACGTGCGCTACCTGGGCCTGTTCATCCCCTCGTGGTGCTCGTCCTCATCGCTGAGAACATCGGTCACGTCAAGTCCGTCTCGGCCATGACCGGGGAGGACCTCGACGACGTCACCGGCCGCGCCCTGTTCGCCGACGGTCTGTCCACCGTGCTCGCCGGCAGCGGCGGCGGCTCGGGCACCACCACCTGCGCGGAGAACATCGGCGTCACGGCCGCCACCCGCGTCTACTCCACCGCCGCCTACGTGGTGGCGGCGCTCAGCGCCCTGGGCCTGTCCCTTCTGCCGAAGTTCGGCCAGATCATCGCCTCGATCCCCGCCGGCGTCCTGGGTGGGGCGGCCACGATCCTCTACGGACATGATCGGCATGCTGGGGGTGCGCATCTGCGCAGAACCGCGTGGACTTCTCCGACCCGGTCAACCTCAACACGGCGGCTGTGTCCATGGTGGTGGCCATCGCCGACTACACCCTGGTCTGGGGCGACATGACCTTCAAGGGCATCGCCCTGGGCTCGGCCGCGGCCATCGGCGTCTCACCACGCCATGCGCTGGATCCTCGAGCTGCGCGGCACCAATCTGGAGCAGGCATCCCGGCCTCCGCCCCGCCGGCACCGAGCTGGAGGGCCCCGCCTACTCCAGCCGCGCGGCCCACTCGCCCCTCAGCCGCCTCAGCGGCCCAGGCCCGACGTCGTCGAGCGCCGATGGCGCTGGTGGCAGCCGCGCCTGAGCTCCCGCGGAGTCAGCTCCCGCCAGCAGTCCAGTGTCCACAGCGCTGACATCAACCAACCAGCCGTCAAAGCAGCCAGTGGAGATCGTTGTCATTCTGCGGTTTCTCTCGGCGTGCGGCGCTGGTGCACCGTGTGATGTCAGCACTGTGGACACTGCTGGCGCGCCATACCTCTGACATGAGCCCCTGACAGGGATCCCGCTGTCGCTCCCCGGCAAGACCGGCCTGATCCCGGAACCCCACCCTGAGCTGGCGTCTCAGACGCTATGACGCTCTGAATCGGGAACTGCGTTTCCGCCCAGGACGTCCTTCTCTCCAGATAACTGAGGTCAGTCCCCAGTCGTCTGGAGGACAGCGCAGTCCTCGTCCGAGAAGGACGTCCTCGATCGAGGCGGGAAGCCATCGAGGCAGGGCGTCGTCAGTCGAACTGCTCCCGGTCGGACCGGCGGGCCCGGGGTCAGCTGGGCTTCTTCGTGGCGGCCTTGTCCGCCGGGACGCAGTCGTTGGGGGCGGTGATGGGCTTGTCGGCGCCGAGGGAGCTTGATCTCGTCCGACTTCAGTGCGTTCTGCAGGTACTCCTGCCCAGGACCACCGAGACCGTGGTGTCGTCGTCGGACAGGCTCTTGTCGAGCTGGACCGTGGAGTTGGGGAAGATCTCGGGCTCAGGAGTAGGCGTTGGTCAGGCCACCCTTGGACGCCATGATCTGGACCTCGCCGTTGTAGATGCCTCCCGGCCAGTCATTCGCCGAGGTGACGGTCAGGCCGGCCTCCTCCAGCTCCTGCTGCACCGTGGTTGCCAGACCCCACTGATTCCGGAGCCGTTGTAGATGTTGATCTTCTCGATCGTGGTGACGTCGACGGTCTTGGCGCCGCTGGGCGGGCAGGTCTGTGGCACGTAGGGTCGCCGTGCTCTGGGCTGCGAGAAGCCCGGGTTGTAGGCGGGCAGGATGCCCAGCGATACCAGGAGGCTCACGGCGACCGCGACCACCATGACGGCCAGGATGGCGCCGATGACGGTGGTCTGACGGTGCTGCATGTGCCGCCGGTACTCGGCGCGCGGATCTGCGGGACTACTCACGCGATCCAGGGTATGGACGACGGCGCTCATCGGGTGGTGGTGGGCCTGATGTGACATGGGACCGAGCCGTGGGCTGGGGTGTCGGGCGGGTTGCCGAGCGGGTTGCTGAGTGCTTCCGGTGAGGATCAGGCGCTCGGCGGTGCGGGGCGAGCCGCGGCACCCCTTCCTCGGTGACCCTCCAGGATACGGGGCGTGGATCGCGGTGCGCCCCTGCAGGGCGGCGCGCAGCGCCCGGTGCAGACCGGTCTCCAGGTAGAGGTCCCCTGAAGGAGACGACATGGGCGAACAGGTCGCCGTAGAAGGTGGAGTCGTCATCCAGGGAGGCTGCGCAGATCGAGGGGTCGCGCGGGTGGTGGTGAGATCGGCCAGGCGGATCTGTCGAGGTGCGATGACGGCCCAATCGCGCTGAGTGGTGACCCCATGGTCGGGGTAGGGGGCCCTCGCGTACTGCCTTGAAGATCACGGCAACATCCTAGTGAATGAAGCGGCCGCAGGTGCGTGGGGGAGCCGTGGTCGTCCAACATCGACGACGTCGACTGCATCAACAGCGTCAGCAGGATCGACTTTCGTCCCGGGGTGTCGGTCCGCTGGGTTCAACGCGGGCCGGACCCTTCCGAGGTGGGGACACCTCCGTTATCTGTCTCACTAGTTGGAATGTGGCTGACAGGACGGCGATTTCGTCATCTCTTTGTGATTGGCGTTATCGCTGCGATATCTGGTGGTTTACTGGGAAGATGGGATGTCTGATGCCGGAAATCGGCGGCATGCCTGACCTTCGGACTGTTCCCTCTGCTTCGCGGCTCTAGTACCGTGTTCGCTGCACCGACCTCGACCGAAAGGATGCCGCAGCCATGACCATCGCGGTCCGCCGAAGCGGCTTCACCATTCCCCTGTCCCTTGTTGTTCTCACCTCGACCGCCATGCTTCTGGCCGGTTGTCAGTCCGGTGGTGCCTCCAACGCCAATCAGCAGGGGCACCACGGGTTCATCGTCATCGGCGAAGGCGCAGTCGAAGGCCAGTGCCGAGGCGACCTCCGGCCAGAAGTCGGGGGCACGCCTCCCTCGCATCCCCAGTCCCACCGGTAAGGGCCCCGCCGACTCCTCCCGCGTCGCAGTCCTCCGGCTCCCAGTCCCGTCCCTGCGAGCCCGCGGGCCTAACGAGCCCCGTCCGGCCGCCAGCGGGACCGACGCCACCAGGGCGTTGGCCCCGGCAAGACGGACGCCCGAAGCAGCAGAACGGTGGCGCCTCCAAGGCCCTCAGGCTCAGGGGAAGTCCGACGACGCCGGTAAGTCCCTATGCCGGATCCACTCAGGCGCCGAGCTCCCCGACCCCTGAGACTCAGAAGCGCTCGAGCAGCCGGCGCCGGCCGAGAAGCTGGCTGACAAGCCTGCCGAGAAACCGGCTGAGGCGCCTGCCGACAAGCCCGCCGACAAGCCGGCTGACGCGCAGCCTGCACCGGCCGACAAGCAGTCTGAGGCGCCGGCTGACAAGCCCGCCGAGAAGCTCGGCTGAGCCGGCCGCCCCCGCCGACGAGCAGCCCAGCCAGGCAACGTCCTTCGTCCCGGGCAACCTCGTCTCGAGAAGACCGCCATGATCGTGTCGCCGTCGGGCAATATCGGCTGCGACCTGTCCGCCCACTACGCGGGCTGCGGTGTGCTGTCCCTACCGCTCCAACGGCACCTACGGCAAGGATGAGGCGGGCTCGCCGAAGTGGTGGTTCGACCTCAGCTCCGGGGGAACTCCGCAGCTCGCCGGCCGCAGTGAGGGTGCCTTCTCTCTCGACGAGGCCTTCCGCGGTGGCGGCCTCGCCCCAGGTGGTGGAGTACGGCCAGTCCGTCACCTTCGGCTCCTGGGTGTGCAGTTCCGAGGAGACCGGCATGACCTGCCGCAACACCGAGACCGGTCACGGCGTCTTCCTCAGCTCGGGGCGCTACGAGACCTTCTGAGCCGAACCCGAGACATCCTCGAGTATGCCTGTTGTTCGCCCTGTGACCAGTCACCGGGGCGAACCCTGTTCACGCGGACTGCAGCGGGCCGGTGAGGTAGCGCTGGATCGTCGGTCCAACGACCTCCGCGAGGTGGTCGATGCTCGCGCTGGCGATGGGCTCCAGGCGCAGCACGTAGCGGATCATGGCCAGTCCCACCAGCTGGGAGCCGGCCAGGGTGGCCCGTTCGCGCGGCGAGGTGACTGACAGACCCGACTGCTCGAGGGCCTCGGCCATCGGGGCCGCGATCTGCTCGGTGGCGTAGTTCTGGATCGCTTCCGGGCTGCGGGTGTCGGTGGCCATCCACTGCAGCAGGGCTGCGGAAGGTCGCGCCGTCGGCGTCGTCGTCCCAGGCCGTCAGCGACAGGCGCACCAGGCGGGGGCCGGCCGAGAGGAGATCCCCGCTGATGGCGGTGGCGATCTCCTGACTCGCCCGCATACGCAGGTTGACCGCCGCCCCGAACAGGTCCCCCTTGGAGCCGAGTAGTAGGGACACGAGTGCCGGGTCCACGCCGGCGGCCCGGGCCACCGCGCGGATGGTGGTGCCCTCATAGCCCTGGGTCAGGAAGGACTCGCGTGCGGCGGTCAGGATCGCTTCCTGGGTGGAGGACGGTCGGCTGCCGCCTTCGCCCGGGCGCCGTCTGGGGCCTCGACGGCGTGCGCGGCCAGGGCGGCGCTCGGAGGGCTCGTCGTCGAGCGGAGCGCCGGGCTGCGGTGCACTGAGGGCGTCACTGGTCACTCCAGGAGATTACGAGCGCTGCAGCTGCGCGTGATGCCGGCGCCCTCTGCAACCCGAGAAGTTCCGGAAGAACGCGGCGCTTGATCGGGGTCGGCGATCCCGAAAAAGTGTGACGGTTGGCCTCATTTTATGAAAGACTATCGACGCGATATTCAGTATTTTTCAGGGTTTCGGGGTGGCCGCGGCCGCCCGGAGCGACGGCTCCTGGAGGTGGGGGCTACTTCTTGGAGTTCTTGGCAGAGCCCTTGACCTGTGACTTGTCCCCCTGGGTGACGACACAGGTGATCTTGCGGTCGCCCTGGGCCCAAGTGCCTTCGCCCGGCGTGAGGTACTCGACCTGATAGCTGGTCTTGCCGGACTCGATCCCGACGTACTTGGTGAAGTCCTCGCCCAGGCAGAAGCCCTGCCCCAGGGAGTCACGTGCCTGTTGCTTGGGGGAAGTCCTTGATGTCATCGCTGAAGGTGGTCTGGGCGATGACCTCGTAGGTGTGAGCCTTGGAGCAGTCGACCACGACGACCTCGCCGATCGCCTGATCCCCGCCGGAGTCCTTGCTCACGGTGTTGTAGCACTGCCCGACCTCGAGGTCCTTGGTGGCGGTGGTGGTCTGCGAGGAGAACAGGCTGCAGGAGGTCAGCCCCATGGTGACGGCGGCGGCGACGGGGAGGGTGAGGAGCGTGGTCCGGGTGCGCATGGGTCGAACCGTAACAGTCGAAATGGCGGCATTGTGCCGGTTTTCTGCAGGCTCCTGGTCGCGGCCGAAAAAGCGGCTGAAAAATCCGGGATAAGGACCGGGTGGCGACATGAGACGGAGAGACGGAGAGTCGCCACCCGGCCGGAGTGGGAGGCTGGACAGTATTCGCAAGGCGCGGGAAGGGGGAAGTGGTCCCCCTCCATCGGTGGTTCGCCCGTGTGCGGCCGTCCTGCTCGTTGGGGACAGACTAGGAGTTCTTGATGGAATTATTCAATGGTGTGTTATCCCGGTTCTGAGCGAAGCAGACCAACGAGTGGTCCCCCTGGTCCCAGGAGGACTGCGAGGGGGTCAGGGCCGCCACCCGGTACTTCTTGGCCTTGGATGAGGAGCCGACGTACTTCTCCAGCACCGGGTTGCAGACGGCGCTGACCTCATCCGAGGTGCTCGCCTCGGCGTAGGTGGAGGCTGTGGACTGCCCCGTTCCCGGTCACCTCGTACTGGTGGGGCGTGGAGCAGTCGACGAGCGTCGCGCCCTGTGGCATCCGATCCGCCCCTGCTCGGTCCTGCTGACCATCTCGGAGATGCAGTTGCCGGCCTTGAGGTCCTGGATGCTCACGGTCTTGGCCCCGCCCTCCGCTTTAGCGCTGGAGCCGGTGGAGGCGTCGGCCTGAGGAGTGGCCGAGGGGTGGCGTCGGAGCCTTGAGAGGGCTCGTCCTTGGAGGAGTCCGTGGGGTCGGCCGTGGCCGAGGAGGAGGGACGAGTGGAGGGGTGCCCACCGCCTCCTCGTCGCAGGCGCTGAGGCTCACGGCGAGGAGGAGTGCCGTCGGGAGGGCGATGAGGGATGAGGCGGTCGTCGCATGGGGTCATCGTGGCAGGAGCGGGAGGCGGCGTCGATGGGGAGGAAACCTGATCGGGCGCCTGCTGCGTACGGTCGCAGGGGAGGATGAAAACCCCGGAATCACACGGATTCCGGGGTGGTGGCGGAGGATGGGGATTCGAACCCCGAGGGCTTGCACCCAACACGCTTTCCAAGCGTGCGCCATAGGCCACCAGGGCGAATCCTCCAGGGCGCTCCACGCGGCGACGACCACGTGCAACGAGAAAGGAATATATCGGAACGCCCATCCCCGGGGCCAGCCCTGGGGTGGTGGGATCTGTCACGCGAAGCCGGTTGCGCGGCGTCGACCCCGCCAGGACGCACCGGAGGCCTTCAGAGTGCCCTCCCAGGACCGTCGTCAGGCCCTCCTGTCCCTGCTGTGCGTCCTCGAGCTCAGGGACGGGGCGGGCGCGGTGGGGCCGCACGCGGGCGGTTCGCAACCGGGGGCCGGATCGGGTAGTCTCTCGCTCGGCCCCTCGTGCGGCGTCATCCAGTGAATCCCCCAGGACCGGAAGGTAGCAAGGGTAAGCAGGCTCTGGCGGGTGCGCGAGGGGTCCTCACGTCTTCCAGCAGCTGCGGGGCGGTCTGCTCGGGCGGTAGGCCGGCGGGCTCGACGGCACCCCGCAGTCCTCCTGCTGTTGTAGGCCAGGGTCACGCCTCGGCGGCGTCGACCTCCGCCAGGCGGCCGGTGGCCAGGTCCAGGACGAAGCCGCGCACGGCGTCGGTGCGGGGGATGAAGGGCGAGGCCTTGATGCGGGCGATCGACTGGCGCACGCTGTCGGCCAGGTCGGTGAAGGCCCCCGGCGCCCAGGTCGGCCGTGCGCCGGTCTGAGCCTCCAGGGTGGAGCACAGTTCGTCGTCGGTGAAGGAGAGCATGCCGCAGCCGGTGTGGTGGATGAGGAGGATCTCCTCGGTGCCCAACAGGTGCTGGCTGATCGACAGGGAGCGGATCGTGTCCTCGGTGACCAGGCCGCCGGCGTTGCGGATGACGTTCGCCTCGCCCGGGGCGAGCCCCAGGGCCGCGAAGACGTCCACGCGCGAGTCCATGCAGGCCACGACCGCGACCTTCTGCTTCCCTTGGCCGCCAGGCCGCCCCGGGGCGAGAACCTCGGCGGAGTAGGCGGCGTTGCGGGAGACAAGAGCCTCGGTGGCGGTCATGGTTCCTCCGTTCCTCCAGGCGGCGACGCGCCGGCCCGTCCCATCGTGCCAGACGGAACCCGACCCGCCCGGTCCCTCGCACGGTGTCGGCCCGGCCGATTAGGCTCGGGCCGTGACCACCGCTCTGTACCGCCGCTACCGCCCCTGACACCTTCCAGGAGGTCATCGGGCAGGACCATGTCACCGCTCCGCTCATGGCGGCGCTGCGGGCCGACCGCGTCACCCACGCCTACCTCTTCTCCGGCCCGCGCGGCTGCGGCAAGACGACGTCGGCGCGCATCCTGGCCTGCTGCCTCAACTGCGCCCAGGCCCCCACCGACACCCCTGCGGCACCTGCCCCTCCTGCCGGGACCCGACACCGGCGGACCCTGGCAGCCTCGACGTCGTCGAGATCGACGCCGCCAGCCACAACGGCGTCGACGACGCCCGCGACCTGCGCGAGCGCGCCGCCTCGCGCCGGCCCGCGACCGCTACAAGATCTTCATCCTCGACGAGGCCCACATGGTTACCGCGCAGGGCTTCAACGCGCTGCTCAAGCTCGTCGAGGAGCCGCCGGCGCACGTGAAGTTCATCTTCGCCACCACCGAGCCGGAGAAGGTCATCGGCACCATCCGCTCGCGCACCCACCACTACCCCTTCCGCCTCGTCCCGCCCGACGTCCTCGAGGGCTACCTCGCCCACCTGTGCCAGGCCGAGGGCGTCGAGATCGGCCCCGGCGTCTTCCCCTCGTGGTGCGCGCCGGCGGCGGCTCCGTGCGCGACACCCTCTCCGTCATGGACCAGCTCATCGGCGGGGCGCACGACGGCGGCGTCGACTACCAGCGGGCCGTCGCCCCTGCTGGGCCACACCGACACCACCATGCTCGACCAGTGCGTCGACGCCATCGCGGCCTCCGACGGCGCCGGGCGTCTTCCGAGTGGTGGACCGGGTCGTCTCTCCGGGCACGACCCCCGCCGCTTCGTCGAGGACCTGCTGGCCCGGCTGCGCGACCTGCTCGTCATCGCCCTGGCCGGCCTGAGGCCGGCGCGGCGCTCGGGTCTCCCTGCCGGTCGACGAGCCTCGAGCGCATGGACCTGCAGGCCCGCACCATGGGGGCTGCTGCCCTCTCCCGGGCCGCCGACACCACCGCCCAGGCCCTGACCGCCATGGTCGGCGCCACCTCGCCCGCGACTCCAGCTCCGAGCTGCTCGTGGCCTGCCTGCTCATCCCTCGCCGGCGGCGCTGCCAGAGGTGGTGGCGTTGCGTCCGGGGGTGCAGCTGGCCTGCCGGGAGCGCCGGACCAGGGCCTCGCCCGCCCCGGCGTGCGGGCGTCGGCGCGGGCGCTGGAGCGGCCGGCGGCACCGCCGGCGCCGTGCCCGCCGGGTCGGGACGCGAGATGGCGGCCCAGATCGCCCGCCAGGCCTCCGCGGACGCCGCCGGCCGGCGCGGAGGGCAGCGGCCCGAGAACGCCGGGAGGACCGAGGAGTCGGGAGCCCGGCGCCCACCGCCCCTGAGGGCTCACTCCGACGCCGGTTGGGAGCAGCTCTGCCGCGCCCTCAGCGCCCGCTGCGGGCCCGACGTCGACCGCACCGGCCTCGCAGGCCGGCCCCGCCGTCAGCTGGGACGGCCCGCATGACGGCGCCTCCGCCTCGCCGGGGCCCTCCGCACCTCGGCCGCGGCGGCCTCCCGACCAGCCGAGCAGCCCCCGCGCAGCCGAGCCGGCCAGCGCCCCTGGCCGTGCCCGAGCGCGCCGTCGCCCCTCGGCACCCGCCGCCCAGGCAGGCGCCGGTTGGGGGCAGCCCCTGCTGCGGCCCTCAGCACCCGTCGCCCAGGGCAGGCGCCGCTGCTGGCGGCCCGGGCGGGGGCGAGGCGGCCGACGCGGAGATGATCCGCACCTGCTGGGAGGAGGTCTCGAGGCGGCCAGTGCTCGCGGCGCGCCACCTGGGCGCTGGTCGGCCCCAACTCCCGACCGGGCACCGTCTCCGGAGGCGTCTTCACGCTCCTGTTCGCCGCCCCGGCCTCGTGGGCGCCTTCGAGAACGGCGGACACGGCCCCATCTTCTCCGCGGCCCTCCATCAGGCCCTCGGCCTGCGTCTCGAGGTGCACGCCATCGTCGCCGGCGACGACGGGCCCGGGCGGTTCAGGTCCCCGGCACCAGGCGGCTCTGGCGGCTCAGGCGGCCCGCGGGACCGCAAGGCCCGGGCGGCCCCGGCGCTGCCCCTCCGGAGCGGAGACGGCGCACACCGCGCGACGGCCCCGGCGTCAGCCACGCTCGCCGGTCACGGCGGGCCGCAGGGCTTCGACGGTGGCGGCGCCCCGATGCAGGCCCGAGCGGACCGGGACCACAGGCCGGCGCCTTCGACTCGGCGGGCTCTGCCGCCAGCGGCGGGGCGCAGGACGTCAACGGCGTCGGGGACGCATTCCGGCGGCCAAGGCCCGGCCGAAGCGGCGGTCCGGCGTCGGAGTGGCGCCGCAGCTCTGGCCCCGGCGTCGACAGTGCGTGCCGCGCGGCTCCACCGGTGAGCCGGTCGCCGCATCCGCCCCGACCCCAGGGCGCTCGCCACCCACGACCCCGCCAGTGCTGCCCACGACGCCGGCCGCTCCGCCCAGGGCCCGGCCGTGCAGTCGCCCGCCGCTGCGTCGGTGCACGGCCCACCGACGTCGAGCCGGCTGACCGCCCCGGGCGCGCACCGTCCTGTCTCCACCACCTGGGACGACGGCTCCCGATCCCCGAGCCCCCGCCCGAGGACGACTGGGGTGCTGATCCCTACGCCGAGGACTCCGGGCTACGTCAGTGGGGCTCAGCGTCGATGAGCCCAGCGGTCCTGCTGGGCACCCGCGCTCGCCCCGGCCGCCGTCGCCCAGGAGACCGCGACCTCGCCCGAGCCGCAGCCGGCCCAGGTCGGCGTCGATCCCGCCGCCCCCACCGAGTTCCAGGCGGTCTCGGCATCCCCGACCGCCTCCACGTCCCCAGCGCCCACCGCTGCTCCCCATGGCGCCGCCGGGCATCCCCGCTCCGCGAACTCCCACTGATCCCTGACGACGGCTGGGGCCCGTCGCCATCCCTCGGCGGGCGGGCTCGGCCCTGGCCCCGGTCTCTGCAGCCCGCCGCCGGCGGCACCGACCCGGACGACGGCTGAGGGCCCGGTCGCCGTCCCCGGCGGCGGAACCGTGCCCGCCCAGTCGGCATCCGCCTCCGCGCCTCGTCCCCGCCGCCTGGGCCCTCTCAGGCGCAGGCTCAGGATTGCCTGCGTCCCCTGCGCCCACCGACCCCAGTCCGCTCCGGGCCCCCCACCTCGGCCCCAGCTGCCTCCCGCCTCACCCGCCCAGTCCTGCTCTGCCCCGCCGCGCAGGCGCCCGACGAGGCGCCCCTGGCCACCGTCCACCGTCTGCGCGCCCTGCCGGAGATTCCCTGGCGGGGCCGCGTCCGCCCGGCGGCCCCCCAGTCCTTCCAGCAGACGCCCTCCTCCCTGTCCCCTGCAGGCGCCCTGGGGCCGGCAGCGCGTCACGCGCCCCGGCCTCCCGGGAGACCACCGCAGGATCCCCTGGCCTGGCCCCCGTCACCTGGGAGGGACGACGTCGAGCCCCTTTCAGCCCGGGCCCGCCCCCGAGGAGCCCAGCGCCTCGAGCGCCCCACCCGAGGACGAGTCCACCTGGGCGCCGTCGGGCATCGCCGGCTCGCGCCTGGCCGCCGCCATGGCTGCCGCTCGCGCCGCCGCCCAGGAGGCCGACACCGACTCCCCTGGCCGACGACACTTCAGCGAGGACGACCCGACGCCGAGGACGCCGGGCGTCGTCGGGCTCGAGGTCGTCAAACGGATCCTCGGCGCCCAGGTCATCGAAGAGGTCACCGTGACCCAGGAAGGACGCTGACATGCCCGCCGTCTACGAAGGCGCCGTCCAGGACCTCATCGACGAGTTCGGCGAGCTGCCCGGCATCGGCCCCAAGTCCGCCCAGCGCATGGCCTTCCACGTGCTCGCCGCCGACGCGGCCGCCGTCGAGCGCCTCATCGAGGCCCCTGCGCGCCGTCAAGGCCAAGGTCCGCTTCTGCGAGACCCTGCGGCAACATCGCCGAGGCCCCCAGTGCGCCATCTGCCGCGACCCCCGCCGCGACCAGCGCGTCATCTGCGTCGTCGAGGAGCCCAAGGACGTCGTCGCCATCGAGCGCACCCGCGAGTACCGGGGCTTTCACCACGTGCTCGGCGGCGCCATCGACCCCATCAACGGCGTCGGCCCCTGACGACCTGCGCGTGCGCGAGCTCTTCAGCCGTCTGGGAGACGGCGAGGTCGAAGAGGTCATCCTGGCCACCGACCCCGACGTCGTCGGCGAGGCGACCGCCGCCCACCTCACCCGCATGCTGCGCACCATGGCCGTGCCCTGTCTCCGCGCTCGCCTCCGGCCTGCCCGTGGCGCCGACCTGAGTACGCCGACGAGGTCACCCTCGGCGGGCCTTCGAGGGCCGACGCCGCGTCGAGGACTGACCTCCCCTGCGCTTCTGCCGCGAGCCGGGCATTCTCGCCGCCGCCAACAGAGTGTCGGGAGGGCTGCGCGAAGAATGCCCGGCTGGGTCAGGGCGGGAGGGTCAGGCCAGGCGCACGCCGCGCGGCAGCCGGCCGGCCGGGGACGCGCAGACGCCTGCTGGCCGTCACCACGCCGCCGGCTCCCAGAGCCATGAGCACCACGAGGCTCGCGGGGCCAGAAGACCAGGTGCTTGGCCACGGAGCCTGCGTTGTCGCGCCTGCTGGAAGAATCGTCGGAGGAGTCCTTCCGGTTCTAGCAGAAGCTGACGACCCGATCGGGCTTTCGGGTCGCGCAGCTCGTCGGTCCACGAACCCGTGGCTCCAGCGGGAGATAGCTGTGCGGTGGCCCCAGCCGTCGAGCCGACGGGGCGCGTGGGCGGTGGCGTCCCCCAGGATAATGAAGGGTTAGCCAACATCCACCAGATCCGATCGGTGTGCGTGACCTCTCGACCGAGACCCGGGTCGGTCTTGCACACGAGCTTGCCTCGGCGGAGTTTGTCGAGTCCACGCTGTAGGTCACCAGTGTCTGCTGCCGACCGCCAGGGGTGAGCTGATGGCCATGAACAGCGGAGTCCCGACGACGAGGGCGGCCACCACGAGGTAGGTCAGGACCGCCGAGGCCGAGGGGCCGCGCCGCCAACGCCGAGAAGCCCAGGCCGATGGCGCATACCGCCCCCAGGGTGAAGACGAGATGACCAGGTGGGCCAGGAGGGCCCGCCAGTGCGAACCGCCCGCGACCGTCAAGCTCGATGAGGAAGGGCACTGCCACCCTCCCAGGAAGGCGATTGCCGCCACCCAGGCCGCCAGCAGCTTGCCGACGACGATCTCCCGACTGCGCAGCGCCGTGGCCTGCAGCAGTGCCAGGGTCGCGTCGGCCCTGGTCACTGTTGATGGAGGTCGCCGACAACGTGGGGCGACGATGAGCCCGATCCCCAGCACGAAGCAGACGACGATGTCGTAGAGCGTCAGCAGAAAGTCGTTGGACGCGCATCGGGGCTCGTGGTCCGACGGCGATCACCAGCCCGCCGCACAGGACGATGAGGACCGCCAGCCAGATCCCCCAGCATGATGCGCCAGCGCGTGGCCCTCACCCGCTGACGCAGCTCGAGCACCATGATGGTGCGCACACCGGTCCAGGTCATCGGCGTTCTCCTTCCAGAGCCAGGTAGGTCCTCCAGGGTTCCGGACAGCGGGGCGAAGGAGACGACCTCCACCCCGGCCTCAACGGCCCTCGCAGCAGGCGGGCCGCGGCTGCGTCGTCGGCGACCGGGAGGCGCACGGCGCCGTCCTCTCCACCGTGACAGGGCAGCTGTGCGGAGCGTGTCCACTGGCCCAGTCGCCCGGCGTCCAGGGCCCGCATCCGCCAGGTCCGCTGCATCGGGAGCGGGGCCGGCGCTCCCGAGCCCGCCTGGCCGGGCGCCGGGCCCCACCCCGGCGGCGAGGTGACGGCGGTCCCGTGGGACATGAAGACGACGCCGTCGACCATCTCCTCCATCTCCGTGAGGATGTGGCTGGAGAGCAGGATCGTGGTGCCGCCCGAGGCCAGGTCGCGCAGCAGGACGCGCAGGTCGGCGCGCGAACGCGGGTCCATGCCGGCGGCCGGCTCGTCCAGGAGCAGGACCTTGGGGGCGTGGATGAGGGCGCGGGCCAGGCCCAGGCGCTGCTTCTGGCCGCGGGACAGGACCCGGGCGGGCGTGCGCGCCATCTCCTCGAGGTGGACCAGGGAGAGCATCTCGACGGCTCGGGGACGGGCGGCGTCGGTGTCCATGCCCTGGGCGGCGGCGAAGGTCAGGAGGATCTCGGTGCAGGTCAGGGAGTCCCAGGTACCGAAGGCGTCGGGCATCCAGCCCACGGCGCGATGGACCTCGCGCGGCTGGGTCACTGGGTCCAGGCCCGCCACCCGGATCGTCCCGTGGTCCGGGGCCAGGAGGGCCGCAAGCATGAGCAGCAGTGGTCTTACCGGCGCTGTTAGCCGACCAGGCCGGTGACGGCGCCGCTGGGCACCGACATGTCCAGCTGGTGCACCGCCGGCGCCTGTCCGAAGAAACGGGTGAGCTGGGGAGACTTCAATGCTCATGCGGCCAGGCTACGTCGTCGGCGCGGGGCCGGTGGTGGAAGCCGGACCCGCTCACGTCGACACTTCGACTCAAAACTTCAGAAACGACGCGGCTCCGGGTCGTTTCTGAAGATTCTGTCGAAGCGTGGTCGCAGGTGCGTGGGCGAGGCTGCGGGTCGCGTGATGTGCAGGCACGGCGCACCGTATGCTTTGACCTCAGCCACGTCGTCGTGGGCGCCGCACGGCGACGGCTCCACCCCCGGAAGCCCCTGCCAGGACGCCCGCACCGGCGCGGAGCACCTGATGCTAGACACGCACTGATTCCAGGACCCGAGGAGCGCCTTTCTGGCACTGGTCGTCCAGAAGTACGGCGGCTCGTCCGTCAGCGACGTCGACGCGATGCGGCGCGTCGCCCGGCGCATCGTCGCCACCCGCCAGGCCGGTAACACGGTCGTTGTTGTCGTCTCCGCGATGGGGGACACGACCGACGAGCTCCTCGACCAGGCCGCCGCCCCTGACCACCGACGCCCCTGCCCGCGAGATGGACATCCCGTTGTCCGCCGGTGAGCGTATCTCCGTGGCCCTGCTCGCCATGGCTGTCTCCGAGCTCGGCGTCCCGGCGCGCGCTCACACCGGCGCCCAGGCCGGGCGTCCTCACCGACCTGAGCACGGCAAGGCCTCCATCGTCGGCGTGCTGCCCGAGCGCGTGGCCCGCTCCATCCAGACCGGCTCGGTCGCCATCGTCGCCGGCTTCCAGGGCATCAACGAGGTCGAGGACACCACCACCCGGGGCGCGGCGGTCTCGACACGACCGCCGTCGCCCTGGCCGCGGCCCCTCAACGCCGACGTCTGCGAGATCTACACCGACGTCGACGGCCTGTTCACCGCCGACCCCGCATCGTCCCCCACCGCCAAGCGCATCGAGTCCCTCCAGCGAGGAGACCCTGGAGCTGGCCGCCCACGGTGCCAAGATCCTCCACCTGCGCGCCGTGGAGTACGCCCGCCGCTTCGGGGTGCGCTGCACGTGCGCCCTCCTTCTCCGACAAGACCGGGACCTGATTCACGACGGCCGCCGCGAGGGCGCCTTTCGTGCCCTCGGTCGTGGCCGCCCAGCTCGACGACGTCGTCGCCGCCGACACCGACAGCTCGCCCAGCGCTGCGAGCCCGGCCGCCTGCAGGCCGCGGGAGCCGCCCGCCGCCTGCCTCGCCCTCAGACCCCTGCCGGGCTCGACGAGGGCCCTCGGCCTCCGTCGTCGACACCGCGCACCGCAACGCTATCGCCGCGCGGGCCCAGGCCCGCCCCCCGCCCGACCGCCAAGGAGGACCACGTGGAAGCCCCCGTCATCTCCGGAATCGCCCACGACCGCAGCCAGGACAAGATCACACTCGTGGGCGTGCCCGACGTCCCGGCGCCGCCGCCCGCATCTTCGCGATCGTGGCCGGCACCGACGCCAACATCGACATGATCGTCCAGGACGTCTCCGCCGAGGGACGGGCCTGACCAACATCCTTCACCTGCCCCGACGGCGACTCCGCCGCCGCCCGCGAGGCCCTCGAGGCCGCCCGCGAGGAGCTGGGCCTCGAAGCCTGCACTTCAACCCCGACATCGGCATCCTGTCCCTGGTGGGGGCCGGCATGCGCTCCAACCCGGGGGTCTCGCGCGTCTGTTCGGCTCGCTGAGCGAGGCCGGGGTCAACATCCACATGATCTCCACCTCCGAGATCCGGCATCTCGGTGGTGGTCGACGACGCCGTACTCGACGAGGCTGTGCGCGCCGTCCACCTGCCTTCGGCCTCGACGCCCAGGCCGCCGAGGCGGTCGTCTACGGAGGGACCGGACGATGAGCAATCCCGTGAACACCTACACTGGAGTGGCTGACGGCGTCTGCGTCGCCGTCGTGGGGGCCACCGGCCAGGTCGGCCGCGTCATGCGCGCCATGCTGGCCGAGCGCGACTTCCCGCCCGCTCGGTGCGATTCTTCCTCGGCCCGCAGCGCCGGGACCGTCGTGGACTTCCGCGGCGCCCAGGTCGAGGTCGAGGACGTCGCCACCGCGGACCTGAGCGGCATCGACGTCGCCATCTTTCTCCGCCGGGGTGCGGCCTCGCGCGAGCACGCCCCCCGTTTCGCCGCAGCCGGGGCCGTCGTCGTCGACAACCTCGGCCTGGCGCAAGGACCCCGAGGTGCCGCTCGTGGTCAGCGAGGTCAACCCGCACGAGGCTGCGCGAGCGCCCCTGAGGGCATCATCGCCAACCCCAACTGCACCACCATGGCGGCCATGCCGGCCCTCAAGGTGCTGCACGAGGAGGCTGGGCTCATCCGCCTCATCGTCTCCACCCTACCAGGCCGTCTCCGGCTCGGGTCGGGCTGGGGTGGCTGAGCTGGCTGGGCAGGTGCGCGCCGTCGTGAACGAGGACATGGAGGGCCTGGCCCTGGACGGGCGGGCCGTCGAGTTCCCCGCGCCGGAGGTCTACGTCGACACCATCGCCTTCAACGCCGTGGTCTGGGCCGGCGGCGACGCCGGTGACGGTTCCGGTGAGACCGACGAGGAGCAGAAGCTGCGCAACGAGTCCCGCAAGATCCTGGGGATCCCGGACCCTGCTGGTCTCCGGGACCTGCGTGCGGATCCCGGTGTCCTCCGGCCACGGGCCTCAGCATCAACGCCGAGTTCGAGCGAGAGATCAGCGTCGAGCGCGCCCGCGAGCTGCTGGAGGCGGCGCCCGGCGTCACCTGCGAGGACGTGCCCAGCCCCTCAGGGCGCCGGGCCGCGACGGCATCTTCGTGGGCGCCTGCGCGCCGACCAGGCTCGCGCCGGGCCACGGCCTGCAGTTCTTCGCCGTGGGGGACAACCTGCGCAAGGGCGCGGCCTCAACGCCGTCGAGCTCGCCGAGCTGGTGGCCGCCGAGCTGCGGGGCTGACTGGGTTCTTTTCGCCGAGCCGGGCACTCTTCGCGTGAGGCGACCGAATTTCGGTCGGGCTGCGGAGAAGTGCCCGGTCTGTTGCATGCGGACTAGGGCGTCCGATCTGAAGTTCACGATGCTCCTTTGGTGAGGCCTCGGAGGGGGGCGGGATGGCTGAGGCATCGGTGTTGAAAGTCGGATTCCTCGGCTCATGCGCGGTGAGGTCCCTGAGGAAGGAACAGGGGCCGATGATCGCGGGCGTGAAGAGAATGAGAATGAAGACGGCGCTTGCGTTCGGAAAAGGTGCATGGGTAGTGACACCGTGGATGGAGATGAAGGCGACTGCCAGATCATGGTCGCTGTGGGGAGATGGACGCCAGTAAAGTGATGAACAGGCCGGCTGCGAGCCAAAATATTACTGTGTCGTTGTTCGTGGCTGCCTGAGTCTGTCTCGATCTGCGATGACTGGGGTGATGGTTTAAAGAGGGCGAGAACGACGATGATTCCGGTTGCGGCTGCGGCGATCCGTGCAGGATGAAGAGTGTATCGCCACCCACGTATGTGCGGGTGCCACGAGCGTATGCGCTCTCCCATAATGAGAGCGAGCGCCGCTCCCAGGAGCAGGCCGGCGAAGAACCATAGAGTCCCTGTAAGCGAGATAAAGGTCGCTCGGCCCGTCGCTGCTGTAGGGTGCCAGGATGCTCACTGTCAACAGCATCGCCCCAGAGGTTGCCAGGCTGGGTGGGTGATTCCAGGTGACCCATGGGAGAAGCATCAGAAGAGGGATGAGGATCAATGGGTTTCCGGGGTGATCCGCGCTTGTCGTGGAGGCGAGTAGCGACGCGAAAACTGCTGTGAGCGCTATAGCGAATGGGGGTCGCACCTGTTGAAGTGAATCGTTGCTCTTCATGAATCTCTTTCGTCGTTACCTCGAGGTGTGGTTGACGGTGCGGTGGCGCCTGAGCCAGTGAATGTCTCGCGTTCTTCGGGGAATTTCTGTGGACAGACCTGAGTTTCTTGTGGCTGTATGCGGTGAGGAGTCAGACGGTGGCTGTGATGGCGGTGCCCACGATGGTTGCTGGTATGCGGCGCGTGGAGCGCTTTTCTCGTTGTTCGTATGGCGATGCCGTTCTTCTCAGACGGCTGCGGAAGATGTGTCCAGTCTGCAAGGTACCGCCGTCAGTGCAGGCGCGGTCGGTTCCTCGATGAGTAGCGTAAACCGTCCGGGGTGATGGTTATGGCTTTCAGCGGGTTGGACGCCGACTGAGGAGTTAGACCGACGTCGGACCGGAAGTGTCGACTGCTATCCACGGTCCGAGTCGCGTTCCGCCAGAAGACGGTCGATGCGCTCGCTCAGCTCGCTGACCTGCTGCTGCAGGCTGCCACCTGCGCCCGCGTCGCGGCCTCCTGCTCGGCGTTCTCCTCCTCGACCAGTGAGACGATCCACGAGGCCAGGGTCGCCGTGCCGACGCCGGTGAGCGCCACCCTGCCGATCGCGAGCAGCGCCGCGATGAAGCGCCCTGCGTGGAGAGGCGGGACGTCGCCGTAGCCGACAGTGGTGATCGTCGTCAGCGCCCACCACAGGCCTGGCCGAAGGACTGGATCGAGAGCCCGCTCACGACGCCCGCATCCAGCACGGCCAGTGCCGAGGTGAAGATGAGCAGGGCGGCGCTGCCGGCCGTGTACAGGGTGATGCGCCCCGCAGCGGCGGTGCCGGCGCTGCGCTGCATGATGCTCACGAGCGTCACCAGGCGCAGGCTCGAGCGGCCGCAGGATCGTCAGGACAATGATCGCCAGGTCGGGCAGGGTGGCGGAGGAAACCAGCGGCCCCGGCTCGGCGCCAGGACCAGGCGGACAAGATAGTCGAGTCCGAACAGCGCCCACACGGCGCCGATCACGAACTCGGCTGTCTCCTTGGCTGCGCCTTGCGCGTTGGTGAGTACCTCCCGAGGCATAGGCGCCCAGGAAGACGACGGCGGCGCCGGCCAGAGGCCACCCGCGGCCTCGCCCCACGCCCGCAGCCGAGTGCCCGGGCTGATGTCAGTCGGCATGTGTCTCGATGGTAGACGGCGCCTCGGTTAAAACTGTGTATCTCACCGGCATTTTTGCCCGGCCCGGGCTGTCGACGCCGGCGTTGTCGGCCCCGGTGGCGGAATCTCGGCTTCATGTGTGGTGCGTAGATGCTGAAAAAGAGATGTCATTCTTCATGGGTGTCCTTTCCTGTGGGAGATCTGAGAGCCTGTGGCTTGCTCGACTGATCGGTCGTGGCTTCTGTAGTGGTACATGGTGAGCAGCCCGGCTGTGGCGGAGATGGCGAGGAGCGGGATGGGGAGAATGTCGGCTAGGTAGGTACCCGCCGCCTCTGCGTTGTCGAAGGTGTAGTAGCGGCCGAGGGTGATAGCGCAGATGATCCACGAGATGAAGGGCGCCATGCCGGCAAGCGAGGTCATTGCGAAACCGCAGAGGAATGTGATAATAGACATGCTGGTCTGTCCGGGTGTCGCCCGCTAAGCGAGAGGGTGAGGTGCTCACGAGGGTGCGGACGCCAGGAGGCTGGTAAGTACTGCGACCGCGATTCTCCCGAGGAGCTGGTCCGTGATGCTGAGAGTTGAGTGATGCTTGCTCGTGCGGCTGATGGTGGTGCATGTTGCCGCGCCGATCCGCACATGATTCCAGCCAGGATCCACAGGATGGGAGAGATCTCGAGAGAGTGCTCCGTCTATGTTCACTGTCTGCTGGCATGATCTCACCCACGAGGGCGGCTACAGTGAATACTGCGCTTGTCGCCCCTTGTGCTGCGGGAATTGTAGGTGACCACCCTGCGGAGACTATCCAGAAAAACAACGGCGGATAATGCGTTGAATGAGTCGATTGAAAATGATGTGGAGTCGGGTCGAGCTGTACGTTCCGTGAGTGCGATGATGGCGAAGGCGCTGAGCGCAACTGCTACCGGCGCCTGCAGTGGCCGGAACAGTTGGATCTCATTCATGTGGCGATGCTGCTCTTCCTAGAGTTTGAGAGGTTGGCGTGCTGTCTGAAAGATTCCTCACCGCTCGCCGCGCCCTTGGCGGCGTGGCGAGCAGTGAGATCTGCGACTCAGCTCGACTTGCGTGACCATGGGACTTTGAAGCTGCGCGCATGGTGAAGAGGCTTAGTGGTTGCCGCTATCGCGATCAGCGGAAAGAGATTGCTTCAACGCTGACATCTCGAGCGTGCTCCGAGGTGTTCGCGATGTGCATCCATCGAGCGTGATTATCAGGAGGATGGTGGAGCTGTCGGCGAGATGACTGAGAGTGCAGTCAACAAGAAGCCTGAGAGGAATGCCGCTGATTGCGAAGTTTGTTGTGTTTGTCGAAATGAATGAATGGGGAGCTGTATGGTGCAATTAACATTATGAACGGGATGATGCAGGCCGCTCCAGATGAGATGATTCTTTGGGGATGATGCTGTCCAATTTCCTCTGGTCTTCGGTCGGCGTTCCCGTGACATGGTCCATCGGTAGCGAACGTCGCTCCGCACATAATTCGGACAGTATCCACAGGGTCGGTCCAACCGAGGGGAATGTGCTGCCTTTGTATCGTAATAGTGTCTGTTCTTTTTATGAAGACCGTCGGGTTGAAGTCTGATTGCATTCGAGTTGCCAGGAAGGCGGTCAATGTCGAATGTGATGCTCGAGGCTGCCAGTGCTTGCGGAGACTTCCAGGCGGCGATGCTGATGCATGTGGCCCAGAAAATGAAGGGTATGACGTGGACTACGAGGGGTCCTGTATGGGATCGTCATTGGCGTCGATCAAATCTATAATGGAGAAAAATGGCGAAAACACTGAGGGCTGCCGATCGGTGCCCGAAGTGACTGAAGAGTTGCCGTCGCTCGCGTCGCGTCTCTCGGTGTTCTTATGGAGGTGCGCAGGTGCGGGCCGCGGGGACAGGGGCGCATGCGAACTGCTCCGTCGTCCCCGCGGGCCACCGTCGAGAAGTGTAGTGAAGAAACTCCCTCCGCGTCGGCGGTTGTCTCCACCGAATAGTGGGATGCGGTGAGGTCGAGGGCGTGCCATCCGTGTCGGCGCAGGAGGTCCGAGGGTCCTGTCGAGGACGTGAGGCCGGGCAGGTTGCGGATCAAGGAGAATCCGCCAGCGACGTCGGGGACGGTCGACGCCGTCGGGGACATTTCTATGCGGCTAGGGGCCTTCGACGCGCCGTCAGGGGACCGAAATCCTGTCCCCGGACGCGCAGGATGTCCCCCGCCCGGAACGACGTGCACCCGGCCGGTGGAATGTGCCCGTCCATAAGAGGCGGGAGGTCGGACAAAGCGCCGGCGAGAAATGTGGGCGTCAGCGTTAAGTGATGGGTGCACATCTCTGCGGAGGTTCTCTTCCAGGGGCTGGTCGTGGTCGACGTCTGCGTCGGGCGTCGACGGTGGGGCCAAATGGTGGATGCGCCACTCATGGGAGAGGTTCCCTGTCTGGGACCGTGCTCGTGACCAGGGTCCCGTGTCGTGATGTGGTGGTTGGTGAGTCGGGTTCGGCTCAGCTCCGACGTCAGGAGCGGTGGCCGTCTCCTCCTGCTCCGGGCGGGGTGTGTATCAGCTGTGCGGCCCGCCAGACGTCGTCGAGCCGGGCCTCGACTCGGGTGCAGGCGTCGTTGAGCTGTGAGGACTTCTACCGTCAGGCCGAGCTGCGAGAGGAGAACTGGTCTGGCCGGCTGGGCGCCGCCGGTGGGTGGGGCATAGACGGCTTGGACCTTCACGCGACCCCAGTATGCCGGGACCTCCTGGATGCTGAGGTCGTTGCAGCCGGAAGGCAGGGGAGGAAGAGAGAAATAATTTGACAACCGCCATGCACTGCGGCGTCAGACGCACCGCGATCTTCTCCCGACGCGGAGGCGGCCGACCCTCAATGCCGCAAACAGTCCGATGGTAGGGCAGACCGTGCCTATGACGGCAGCCTGCTCCAGCGCGCTGGGGTTGAATCGTCGGGGATCAGGAGGTGTGGGATGGTTATTGCGATAACTCGGAGTTGACCTCGATCAGCATGACCGCAAGCACCGCCAACAGCATGCCCGACGCGCCTGCTTGGGCTCTGGGAGATGTGAAGGGAACCGTGCCGATGCGATATCGCGATGGGTGACCGTCGAGGTCCTTGGGTAAGCGCTGGTCAGTGCCCCTGAATCCGGAGCGCACCGAAGATCATGGCGAACAGTATGAAATTGTGAGCAGTCATGACGCCGATCCAGAACAGATAGGACTGCAACTCCAGATTCCCGCTTTTCGTTGGCGACGAGTTCGGTCAGAGGGTTCGGGATGGAGGGGCCAGGGAGCAGGGCGGCCGGGTAGAGGATATCATACCGACGGTAGTGAGGCACACAGGCTCCCCGACGCTGTAGATTTGGTGGTCGGGCGTGAACGGATATAGATCGCGCATGGGTGCCCTCCTGAAAAACTGTCGGTAGGTCGGTTGTGGTTGGCGGAGTCAAGTCTGGGGGTGGTAGGTGCCTGCCGCCGCGGGGACTGTTCACCCGGGGGTGGCATTGGACGTCGTCAGGGGACATGTCTGTGCGGCCGGGGGCGTGTCCTTCCGGCTGGGGGCCTTCGACGCCGTCGGGGACCGAAATCCTGTCCCTGGACGCGAGGATGCCCCGTCCGGGCAACGCGCACCCGGCCGCGCGGGAATGCCGGCCGCAGAGGCAGGGGGCTGGCGGGCTCAGGTGAGCAGGACCTTCAGGACAGCAGGGGCGGCGAAGCGGCGAGGCTGCGAGGCGGTCTCGACGACGTCGAGCACCCCGATGTCGGTCAGCTGGGCAACGCAGGCCGTTGGCTCGCCGTATGAGATGCCGAGGGCTGCCTCGACCTTGCGCACCGTGAGCTCGGATTCGCGACCGCTGAAGTCGACGAGGTCAAGAGCGTGCGCGGACCGCAGGCTGGAGGAGCGCACCGTCTCCTGAGGCTCTCGGTGCGCCGCGGCCAGAGCGAGCATCTGGTGGCGCGTGCTGGTGGCCGCCGCGGCTAATCCCCGGGAGAAAAAGGCGAGGAAGGTGTCCGAGTCGCCGTGGTGCTGACTCGCAGCAACGCGTCGTAGTACTCGGCGCGACGCTCCTCGAACCACGGCGAGACCGTCAGCGTGGGTTCGCTGAGAACACCCGAGTTCAGGAGGGGCAAGCACGATGAAAGCCGCCCCAGGCGACCGTTGCCGTCCCGGAAGGGTGAAGCGTTTCGAACTGGTGAGTGGGCCATGCCCGCGGCGATGATCGGGTCGATGTCTCCGCGTGGTCCTGATGCAGCCAGTCGACAGAGCTCGCATGCCGGCGCGAAGAGGATCTCCGGGCGGTACGGGAACGAACCGGGACGCATGGATCAGGTTCGTGCTGTGCGCACCGGTGCGGCGGCCGATCATGACCTGGGTGTCGCGCAGGCGACCGACGCGGACTCGAGGGAGTGCCCCGCATGAGCTCGCCTTGAAGATCCTCGATCAGCGACAGGGTGATGGACGCCCCTCCTGCGCCCACAGGAAACCGCTGTTGGCCATGCGGACGTAGTTGAGGATCTCTGTCATCTCGGCGGTCGCGGGGGCGTCGTCGTCGGCGGTGAGCACCTCGCGAGGGGGCATGTGCGCCCTCCAGGGCCGACGTCGACTGAGCCTCGCGCCGTGAGAGGAGTTCGCGCAGGTAGGGGTTCGGCGGCTGCTGAGCCGTGGCGTCGAGGGCGGCCAGTGCGCGCCCGGCTGCTGCCACCATCCGGTAGGTGCCTCCGCTGATGGATGGCTCATCGGAGCCGAGTGGGGTGGGGATGAAGGCCTTGTGCCTGCTAGCTGCCGGTCACCGGGTCGGGCCGGTGATGTCGACCAGTTTCATGGTGTCGTCAACGAACATACTCCGTCCATGATGTCAGTTTAGGGGTAGTTGTGTGACATCTAAAGAGGGTGGATTGCACACAATGTCGGATTGTTGGGTATCGCGGGTGGGTGTGTACTGAAACGGGCATATGTGAGGCTGTGCGCCGGTGACTGCCGCCTGGTTCCCTTGTGGGTAGGGGCGGCCGACGCCGTCGGGGACATTCGTTGTGGTCGGGGCGTTCGACGCCGTCGGGGACCGAAAATCCTGTCCCCCGGACGCGCAGGATGCTCCCGCCCGGGCGGCATGCGCACCCGGTCGCGTGGAATGTCCCCGGCCGCACTGTGCGGGGCTGGGTGAGGTGGTGGGCGCCATTCGTGGGAGGGTGTTGTCTGTCGGGGCTGGTCGTGGTCGGCGTCTGCGTCAGGCGGCGATGGTGAGGTCAAGCGATGGGTGCACCACTCATGGGAGGAGGGTCTCTGTCTGGGACGGGTCGTGACCGGGGTCCGCGTCCTGATGTGGTGGCTGGTGAGCCGGATTCGTCTCAGCCTCCGACGTCGGGGCGTTGGGTGTCTCCTCCTGCTCGATCGAGGTTCGTATCAGCTGTGCGGCCGCCAGACCTCGTCGAGCCGGGCCTCGACCCTGGGAGCGGGCGTCGTCGAGCCGTGAGGGTCTCACTGTCAGACTGAGCCGTGGGATGAGAACTGGCTTGGTCGGCTCGGCGTCGCCAGTGGTGGGGGTGTAGACGGCTTGGACCTTCACGCGCCCCCGGCGGGCGGGAGCCTCCTGGACCCCGAGCTCGTCACGGCTGGAAGGCAGGGGGAGGGAGAAGGACTTCGGGTCCGCGACCGCCATGCCGTACGTTCTCAGGCGTACCGCGCTTGCCCGCCGGTGTGCGGCAGCGCGTTTCAGTGCCATGAACAACCCGATGTGGGCCAGTCCGAGAATCCAGGTGGCCCCACGGCCAGATCTTGATGGAATCGCTGTAGATCAGGAGCGCGCAGGATAGACATCATGGTGAAGGGAGGCCGTCACCGCATGCCCGCGAGCATCGCCCACAGCATGCCCACGGCGCGGCTGTTGGGGTCCCGGGCGATATGAAGGAACCGTGCCGATGCGATATCGCATGGGTGACCATCGCATCCTGGCGAGCCACCGGTCGGTACCTGTGAAGCAGGAGGTCGCTCCAAAGATGGCGGAGGTCAGTACGAAGCTGAAAATGAGTGGTGTCGCGCCTACCGCAGTTGCGGCATTGGCTACCGATTCGTTGTCCTCCGGGTAGGCGACGGCCTCGTCCAGAGAGCCCAGGGCGAAGGCGGTTATGAGCAGGATCAGCGGGCAGAGGAGCGCGATGCCGGCGGCGGCAGGGCGCCCAGGCGCCGAGCACCCTGGTCTTCGTAGTGGGGCAGGTGCGGAGGTGGAGATCGCCATGGGTGCCCTCCCAGAAACTCGTCGGTGGGTCGGTTGTGGCTGGCGAGTCCAAGTCTCGAGTGGTGGGTGCCTGCCGCCCATGGGGACTGTTCACCCGTGGCAGTGAGACGTCGTCGGGGACATTTCTGTGCGGTCGGGGCGTCTCGACGCCGTCGGGGACCGAAAATCCTGTCCCCGGACGCGCAGCTTGTCCCCGCCGGAGTGGCGCGCACCCGGCCGCGTGGAATGTCCCCGGCCGCAGGAGGTAGGAGGTCGATTGGCATCGGCAGAGGAGTGCTGCATCGGCCGGAGGTGACGGGGTGAGGTGGTGCTGGTGGGTGGGAGGTGGTGCAGGCAGCTGCGAGGCCGGGCGCCCTGTCACAAGGATTGCCGGCCTCAGGAATAGGTTGGGGCCGGGCTGTGTTGGCCGCAGTGGAACCCATCTGTCTCACACAGTCTTGAAAGCGAACACTCATGGCCACCAAGAACATCACCGGCCCCGAGTTCGAGACACCATCCACGGCGAGGGCATCACCATCGTCGACTTCTCGGGCCTCCTGGTGCGGCCCGTGCATGCGCCGCCCCCATCTACGAGGAAGGCCTCCGAGGCCAACCCGGACATTACCTTCGCCAAGGTCGACACCGAGGCCGAGCAGGGACCTCGCCGGGGCCCTGAGCATCTCGATCCCCACGCTCATGGTCTTCCGTGACAATGTTCTGGGTCTACCGTGAGGGCGGCGCCCTGCCCGCCCCGCGCTGGACTCCCTCATCACGCAGGTGCGCGACCTCGACATGGACGAGCTCAAGGCCAAGATCGCCGAGGAGGAGGCCGCCTCGGCGCACAGGCCCGATCCGCCACTCCACCGCGGGGCCGCCTGCCGGCCCCTGCAGCACGTCCGACGTCGCCCGAGACCCGCTGCTTCGGGCGACGTCGTCGTCTGTTACCCAGCCTCGCCCGCCCAAGGGCAGAACAGTGCGTTTTGATATCCTATGATGGCCCGCGTGAAGTTGGGTCCCACGTCAGCCACGCTGTCAGAGCCTGGGCGGTCCCCCGTCGGTGCTCGGGCCGCGACGCGTTGGTGCGCCACCTCGTCTGCGCTTCTCGCGCTCCGACCCCGAGGGGCCACGGACTGGATCGACTCGACGGTCCCCACCGACCCCGACGAGCTGCGCACCATGCTCGACTTCCTCCTCACTGCCCGCCCCTCGGCCCCCTGCCCGAGGACATTGCCGCCGACCTCGACACCCTCCTGGAGGCTGAGGCCGCCGAGGCGCGGCATGGTCGATGCCACCGGATCCCGCCCCGGCCATCACCGACCACGTGCCCGGCCTGCTGGGCCGCAACGTGCCTTCTGGCGCGGCGACCTACCCGGCTGCGCGCCGGTGCCGTCCTCAACGCCGCGAACTCCGGGATGCTCGGCTGCTTCGCCCCGGGCACCGCTGCATCGACAACATCATCCACGCCGTCGCCGGGCCGGCCCTGCGCGCCGAGTGCGCCCGCTACATGACCTGGGCGGGAGACCTCGACCCACCCGTCGCCAGGGCGGGGAGCCCGCCGGCCGGGCCGTCTTCAGCCGGCGGCTACCACCCGCGGCCCAGCACGTTATCCACCTCGGTGGGGCCCGTCATCGAGGACGGGCGCAAACCGACCCTGCATGACCGGCGCCTGCTGTCCTCGTGCTACACGAGCGTCCTCAACGTCGCGACGCCGCGGGCTGGGCAGCGTCGGCCTGTGCTCGCTGTCCACGGGCGTCTTCGGCTACCCCAAGCGGCAGGCCGCGCTGGTGACCCTGGAGACGATCGGCCGCTGGCTGGCGGCTCACCCGACTCCCGGATGCGCATCGTCATCAGCCTCAACGCCGACGTCGATGATCGCCGCCTACGAGGCCGCCCTCGCCCCGCCGCCCTGGCGGCCGTAGGGGACTGGGGTCCGCCGTGCCCGCTGTCCGCAGTGCGCCTGAGGCGGCGCACTGCACGAGGGTCGGGCTCCACTGGCCGACAGGTGGGTGTACTCACGCGGTGCGGGGGTTCGTGCAGTACGCACAACCCCTGGCCAGTCCCCAACCTCGTGCAGTGTGGGCGGTTCTGGGCTCCGACGTCGGACCAGATCCACGGAGGGCGGTCAGCTCGCCTGGGCGGCGGCGCGGGCGGCCGCCGGGGCTGCGTTCGCGATCGCCTCCAGCTCCGCCTCGCCGTGTGCGGCCGAGACGAACCAGGCCTCCGAAGACCGACGGCGGCAGTGCTCACCCCCGCCTCGAGGAAGGCGTGGAAGAAGCGCCCGTAGCGCCAGGTCTCCCGGGCGCGGGCGGCCTCGTGAGTCGCTCACGCCCTGCTCGGCGGCCCGCTGCCCGGAACATGAAGGAGAACAGCGAGCCCGCCCGCTGCACGCGAGTGGGGCACGCCCTGCTCGGTCAGGGGCCGCCGAGACCACCTCGCCGATGGTCCGGGCATGCTCGGCCACCGAGGCGTAGACGGCGTCGTCGGCCAGCTGGAGCGTGGCCAGGCCGGCCGCCGTGGCCAGCGGATTCCCCAGAGCGTGCCCGCCTGGTAGACGGGGCCGTCCGGCGCCAGCAGGTCCACGACCTCCGTGCGCCCGCCGACGGCGGCCAGCGCCATCCGCCGCCCACGACCTTCCCGAAGGTCACCAGGTCCGGCACCCAGGTGGCGCGCTCGCTGCCAGTCGGCGCCCGGCCAGGAGGGTACCGGCGCCGGCGAGCTCAGAAGCAGCGGCGCCGGCGGTGGCAGACCGGCAGGTCCGCGGTCCAGCCGTTGAGGCCTCCAGGCCCCACCAGCCGGCCGGGCCCACGCGGAAGCCGGTGAGGACCTCATCGAGGATCATGAGCGCGCCGTGCTCGGCGGTCACCAGCGGATCGCGGCATTGAAGCCGGTGCCGGCGGCACGATCCCCATGTTGGCCGGGGCGCCCTCGGTGATGACTGCGGCGATCTCGGTGCCGCGCTCGGCGAAAGCAGGCCTCCAGGGCGGCGACGTCGTTATAGGGCAGGACGATGGTCTGGGCGGTCACCGCCGCGGGCACGCCGGCGCTGCCCGGCAGACCGCCGGTGGCCAGGCCCGAGCCGCCGCCGCGAGCAGGCCGTCACTGTGCCCGTGGTAGCAGCCGGCGAACTTCACCGCCAGGTCGCGGCCCGTGGCGCCGCGGGCCAGAGCGCACGGCCGTCATCGTCGCCTCGGTGCCGGTGGACACGAAGCGCACCTTCTGCGCGGCCGGCACCCGGCGGCGCACCTCGGCCAGGAGCGTCTCTGTGGCGGTGGGGGCGCCGAAGGACAGGGCCGCGGGCGGCGGCCGTGGACCGCGGCGACGACGCCCGGGGTGGGCGTGCCCCAGGAGCGCAGGGCCCCACGAGCCCACCAGGTCCACGTAGCTGCGGCCTCGGCGTCGGTGACGTGGGCACCGCTCGCCGAGGCGATGAACCGCGGCGTGCCCCCACTGAGCCGAAGGCGCGCACGGGGAATCGACGCCCCGGGATGACGGCGCGAGCCGCCTCGAACAGGGAGGTGTTGGTCGAAGCGGTGGCGCTGGAGGGGCCGGCCTGCGGGCTGCGATTGCTGAGTCACGGTGATCCTGTCGATGAACTGGTCAGGGCCGGTTCGGGAGGTGACCCGCGCCGGCCGGAACTGATTCCAACCTACCGGAACGATCCTGCCCTCCGTGGCTCTTGTATCAGTGCAGGGCCGGGCTCTCGGCGATCTCCCCGGGCCCAGTAGGTCAGAACCATGTCGGCGCCCGCCGCACGATGCCCAGCACCGACTCGGCGATGACGCGCTCGCGGTCGATCCACCCGAGCTGCGCGGCCGCCTCCACCATCGCGTACTCGCCGCTGACCTGGTAGGCCGCCACCGGTACCGGTGAGGCGGCGGCGACGTCGGCCAGCACGTCCAGGTAGGGCGGCCGGCTTGACCATGACGATGTCCGCCCCCTCGGCGACGTCGAGCATCACCTCGCGCATGCCCTCGCGGCGGTTGGCCGATCCTGCTGGTAGGCGCGCCGGTCCCCGGTGAGCGTGGAGCCCACGGCCTCCCGGAACGGCCCGAAGTAGGCCGAGGCGTACTTCGCCGAGTAGGCCAGGATCGCGACGTCGTCGTGCCCGGTGGCGTCCAGGGCGGCGCGCGATCGCGGCGACCTGCCCGTCCATCATTCCCCGACGGGGAGACCATAAGCGCCCCCGGCCTCCGCCTGGGAGACGGCCATCGCCTGGTAGGTGGCCAGGGTGGCGTCATTGTCGACCTCGCCGGCGCGCGGGCCGTCGGGGCGGATGAGGCCGCAGTGGCCGTGGCTGGTGAACTCGTCCAGGCAGGTGTCCGCGCACACGACGACCTCGTCCCCGACCTCCGCGCGCACGGCCGCGATCCCACGGTTGAGGATGCCGTCCTCGGCCCAGGCCGCGGTGCCGGCCTCGTCCCGGGTGGCGGGAACGCCGAACAGGTCGATGGCGCCGATGCCGGCCTTGGCGCAGGCGGCGGCCTCGCGACGCAGCGAGTCCAGTGTGTGCTGGACGACCCCCGGCATCGCCTCCACGGGGCGGGGGTCGTCGATGTCCTCGCGCACGAACACCGGCAGGATGAGAGCGGATGGGTCCACGACGTGCTGCGCGCCAGGCGTCGCATCGCCGGAGTGGTGCGCAGGTGCCAGGGCGGACTGTGGGGGCCTGCGGGTCGGGCACGGGCGGCGCGACAGGAAGTCGGCGGCCGGTCGGAGGGTGTCGGTCATGAGGTGCTCCTGGTGGTTGTTGGTCCGCCGCCTCGCAGAGCCGTCCACAGTGTTGGAATGACTCGGGAATGAAGCGGATCGGGTGGGTCTGAGGAGGTCTGTACGGGGACACTCGCGTCGGGTTGGGAGGCTGCGGGATGGTTTTGTGTCACGGATGGCGACTTTTGGTCGTGCCGAGCGGGGTTGCGGCTCCTGAGCTCATCGGAGTACCCGGCTCTGACCTGGGCGAATATCTGAGAGGTAGGTGCCGGGGCGGCCGCGGCGATGAAAAAGTCGCCAATCGTGACACTTTTGCCGGTGCGCGGCTATCACGGCGGCTCCTGAGGGCAGGAGCGGGACCCGCGGTAGTCCGGGTGGCGTCAACGGTGGCTTGAAGGACCCCCTCGGGCGTGGGGAAGGGGGCGACGGCTGCGACCGTCAGACCGAGCTCGCGGGTGGCCGCCGCTGTAGTGGCGCCAATGGCCACCAACCCAGTTCCCTGCGGCGGCGGGCCGAGCAGCTCCAGGACGGCCCGTGTCGTGGACGGGGCGGTGAGCACGACCGCGTCCACACCGCCAGTGGCCCACCTGTCCTCCAGGTTCAGGGGGCAGGGTCATGCGCGCCGGCCGTGACGGTCGTGTAGGGCGGCCACCTGCTCCACCTCCCAGCCCGCCTCGACGCAGGCCTCCGCCAGTGCCGGGTCGGCCAGAGCCGAGGCCGGCAGCAGTGCTCGCCGCGCAGCATTCGGGGGCTGGCAATGGGCGGCGGTTCTGGTTCCTCCAGGAGGGCGGCGGCCGATCCCCGGGCCACCAGGTCGGGGGCGGTCACGGTGAGCTCGGTCCACGCACGTGCCGTTGCCGGACCGACGACAGCCACCCGTAGCGCTGAGGGCACCGGAACGTGTAGGTAGGGGCGCCAGCGCCTCCACGGTTCGGGCCGAGGTGAGCACCAGCCAGGCCGCCTCGCCCGCCGCGATCCTGTGCGCAGTCGCCTCAGTGCCGCCGTCTCACCCGGAACCGTCCGCGTCACGGCGGCTTGCAGCACGTCCGCCCCGGCCCGCTCCAGCGCCGAGGCGATGCGGTCGCGCTCCTTGAGGCGCGGCAGCAGAACCACCTGCCCCGACAGCGGCGCCCGCTGCCCTCCCTGGGGTTGCCTGGGAGGCTCCCCGGCCGAGTCAGTGCGTGAGGTGGACTGCGCCATCGGCCTCAGTCCCGCCGCTTGTTGGCGTGCAGGTCGACGATCTGTTCGGCGCCGTCGTCCAGCAGGACCTCGGCTGCCCTGACCCCAGTGCCTCGGCCGCCCGAACTGCCGCCGTGTCCCTGGAGCCCTGGCACCCCAGAGGCCCGGCAGCTCCGTGCTCAGTTCGCAGCCGACCTCCTGGCCACCATCGAGCGAGGTGACCACCGCCCGCAGCACGAGCGCTCCGCGGCTCCTGGCTGTCGCCCCGCAGGTGCGCCCAGGCCCCCACCGGCGCCGCGCAGCCCGCGCCGAGCGCCGCGAGCGCCCGCTCGGCCGTCACCGCCAGGCGCGGGGGTTCGTTGTCGAGCGCCGCCGCCGCTCGGAGCCAGCTCCGCGGAGTCCTCGCCGACTCGCGCCTCCACGGCCAGGGGCCCCCTGAGCCGGCGCAGGCAGCATCGTCTCCAGGTCCAGGACCTCGCTCGCGCAGTGCTCCAGACCCAGACGCCGCAGCCCCGACAGAGGCCAGGACCACCGCGTCCAGGTCGTCGGCAGCATCGGCTCGGCTCACGGCGCCACCGGCTCATCAGTCCCGACGCCGACCACCTCAGGCCCTCGCACCGCGCCAGGCGCGTGGGCACGTTGCGCAGGTCCACCACCTCAGGTCAGGGGCGGGCGGCCAGCAGTTGGGCCCGCGGGCGAGCCCGGGTGCCCAGCGGGCCCCCTCAGGCAGGTCGGCCAGGGTCAAGCCGTCGCGGGCACAGCAGGGCGTCGCGGGTCCTCACGCGGCGGCACGCAGATGACCTCAGGCACCACCGGCTGCGTGCGTGCGGCGCCAGCGGAGTGGACCACCAGGTCCACCTCGCCGTCCAGGGCGCGCATGGCGCAGCGGGCCGCAGACCCCACCCCGCCGAGGCTGCCTCAGGGGGTGCGGTCGCCGTCGCCGTCCGTACGCACGGTGACCGGTCGATGCCCGGGCCGCCGGAGCCCTCGTTGGCCTTGCGGCCGCGGCGCGCATCGCCCGCCGGCCGCCATCGGTGCCTCAGCGACCTGCCCGGACTGGTCAGCGCCAGGCGCGAGGCCGCGCGTGCCAGCCAGCTGTCGGAGTCCGTCTCCCGTCGTGGCCGTCATCCCCTCCTCGTGCGCGGTTCTCCATCGTCGCGTTCGTACCGTAGGGCTCGCCTTCGTACCTTGGGGCTGAACTCGCGACCTAATATCGAACGCGCCGCCCGCTGTCGCGCGCGCCTTCACCCGCCATGGGAGCCACCAGGCGCCCGACCGCGGCGTGGCGTGCTCGACGACGGCCGCGATCCCGGTCCCGGGCCACGCGTGACCTCAGTCCGTCACCGGCGCCAGCTGCTCCTCCAGGGCCTCATTGCGCTCGGTGAGCGGGCGTCACCGGCGGCAGCGTCCGTCCCACCGCACCAGCATGTGATCGATGACCGCCTCGGCTCGATCCGCACCCGTCAGGGCCGCCACGTCATCCAGCGCCACCTGCGCAGATCCACCTGCGGTCGCGGCTGCCCGCCGACCGTGAGACAGTCGCAGCGCGTGGGACGTCCGGGCGTGCCCAGCGCCCGCACTCGGCACCGACCCACGGCCGCCCAGCACTCAGGGCGACAGCGCCTTGGCCCGCACCGGCAGTCCGCGGGGCCATGGGCCCCCACCGGGATCCGTCCCGCGAGTCAGCACAGGTGCCGCAGCGCGACGCCGCAGCGTGGCCCAGCCGGGCAGGGCGCGACCCCACCGGGCTCCAGCAACTGCCGGTGGGCGCCACGAGCAGCCCCGAGCCCACCGGCTCGCCACTGAGCTCCGGCGCGCACCACCAGCGTGAAGCGGGCGATCCAGCGCCCCACCGGCACGTCGCTCCGTCAGGCTCGCGGGCAGGCCGAGAGTCGTGCAGCCGCAGCGCGTTCGCTGAGCAGGCCACGATGACGCGGTCGGTGGTACGACCTCCTGCGCACCATCGGGCACCGGCTCGTCTGATGGCGTCGGCCCCCGGCGCGTCAGGGGCGATCCCCACCCGCCAGGCGGCCGGCGCCTGTCCGCCCGCGCAGTCCTGACCTCTGCCGGGCCGCAGCCGACTGGGCGCCCGGGTGCGGTGCGCACGCTCCCTCCGCCGGCCTCAATGGCCTCCGCGCAGCGTCAGTGAGCCGGAACAGCCCCGCCCCTCGACGGCCGCGTCCACGTCCGACCACCCGCCCGTCCTGGCGGGCCCGACGCCGCTCCAGCACCGCCGCCACAGCGGCACTGAGCGACAGTCTCCGCCGTGACCCGCCGCAGCCGCGGCATGCGACATCGGCCGCCAGATCCGCCGGGTCGGCCGAGTGGATGCCCGCGACGATGGGCACACGAGGCGCTCCAGGACGCCGGCCCCATCCGCGCGGCCACGAAGGAGGCCCAGGTCCGGCCCGGATCCTCGCCGGTGCCCACGGTGCCGGGCAGGTCGGCGTCCTGCGCGGCCCGGCGCTGCACCTCCTGCCCGATGACGGCGACGACGTCGAGAACGTGCGGGTCACGCAGGAATCCCCAGGCAGGCGTGGTCAGGAAACCGGTGCAGCGCAGACGGCGCTGCGCCGGCGCCCGGCGCGGGCGGCGGGAAGAGCGGGGCCGGGCGTGCGGGGCGGCGATGGTGCCCAGTCTCCAACTCGGCGAGCATCGAGGTGCCGTCACCGCGCATGCGACGAAGCCTCAGCCCCAGGTCCATCGCGCGCGCCGATCGCGCCGGCGGCGACGAGCCCGCCGGTGTAGCCCGCGCGCCTCAATGAGCAGCGGCCGCAGCCTGGCAGCGCACCAGGTCAGGCGGCCGTCAGACCGCGATCCCGCCGCCGATGACGAGGCGCGAACCGACCGTCGCTCCCCGACGGCCTCTGCCTGGCGCGTGTGCCTCCCCACCCGGCCAGGGCCACGGACTCCCAGTCCGCCGCCGTGCACCTGCGCCACGAGTCCGAGAGGACATTCCGCGTCGGTGGCCGGCGGGACCCCGTGCCCCAGGTTGACAGTGCCCCGTGCAAGCCGCGCGCCCGGCGGCCCAGCACCGCGTCGAGCCTCCTCAGCCAGATCGGCCACGGCGCCGCCAGCAGCGCCGGGCCGAGGTTGCCCGACCGGGCAGGCGCCTGCGGGTCGGCGGCCAGCGCCTCACCGGCCTACGCCCGCCTCGATGCGCTCGCCCACGCCGACAGCGTCGGCCCCCGCAGCCGCATGAGCAGCGGTCGGGCGGTCCCGGTCCCGAAGTGGAGGAGCGGCGCCGCCTCACCGGTGGTGGAGAGACGGCCTGGCGGGCGATCTAAAGCGCTGAGCTGCGAGGGCCACGCGCTCTGACGAAACGCGCAGTGCAGCGAGCCCGCCCAGGAGTGAAGAGCCTGGGTGCAGCGGCTGCGGCACGCACCTGGGTGGCGATGAACTCGCCGGTCGAGCGCGCACCGGTCGCCATGGCTGGTCCCGGGAGTCAGCGGTCGGCGCGCATGGTAGCGCGCGCGCCGCCAGGTGGTCGCGACTGCGCGGCCCTCCGCACGCAGGCCGCCAGCGTGTGAGCGCGCCCGCCGAAGCGGCATACCGGCGTTCACCCCGCCGACCCGGCACTCGTGCGCAGCCCGGCGCGCGCGTCGCTAGCAGCTCGCGCACGCCCGGCGCCTGCGGACTCGCCCAGCTCGACGACGACGCCGCACCGCCTCCTCGATCGCGACCCCTCGGCGTCAGGCACGCCACCAAGCGGCGGGCCACCACCGCCACCTGCACTGACGTTGCGCACCGACGTCGAGGACCGGCCCGATATTCGCCTCTCGACCCTGCACCCCGGACGCCCGCCAGGCGCAGCGGCACCATGATGCGGAGAAGAAGACGGGCGGCGTCGACGCCGTGGCACGCACCTACGGCTGCAGCGTCACCTCCGCCGCCAGCGCAGGATCCAGGCAGGCCTCCAGCATCGGCGCCCGGCCCGCGCCCGCAGCGCCCGGTACTTACTCGGCGGCGACCGTCCCGCCTGACGCATGAACCACTACCGGCGGCGTGCGCGCGGGCCTCCGCCGCCAGGCGCTCTCCAGGAGCTGCCGACGGCACGCGCGCGGTCCGCCGTGGTCCCGGCAGGCTGCCGCCTCGGCAGCTCGCCGCGGCTCGCAAGTCATTGAATCATTGTGGCAGAACTGCGTGACGAAATCGCCGTTACCGGGCGAAGAATGCTGACCGCCGCGTGCTTTCCCTGCGATAAAGTGGGAACTGAATGCTGCGAGACATATCCGAGCGCCTCCTGTCAGCAGTGAGTCCAGAGGGGGTCATTGCGCGTAATGGTGCGGCGTTCCAGACGTCCGTCGGGTCCTGATACAGGGTGTCAGAAATATGGTGATGACGCAATGTCATGATGTCGGGTGTGTGTCGCCACGCCGCTATTGTGCCCGCTCACGGTGATGTTTCCACAGCCCACGTTGCGATCTTACTCATCTTCTCTCACGCAGACCATCGACTGCCGGGCCTCGACGTCGCTGACTCGGTTTTCCGGGCGCGGTCGCCCGGGGCTGGGACCGACCTCCTGGAGGCGGTCCCGCGCTACGCAGGTCCTGCAGAGCTGTCCACGCTGCAACCGCCTGACCCTCCTCATCGACGCCGACCTCCTGGAAGCCGACACCGGCTGCCCAGCGGCCCTGCACGCAGACCTCTCTCCGCCCGACGCGCGACGCCAGTACGGCTGCGGCGCTGTCGGGACCTGCATCTGCCTCCTGGCCGAGCGCTGCGGGCACCTTCGAGCTGGTTCCTCCGCGACCCACCTGGTCCGCGGCCGCCCGCCGGAGATGCTCGCCACCGCCGCCGGCCCATGACTCGATGGTGGCTCGGCGAGGCCCAGATCGTCGGCAGGTCCGCCGCGCCGCGAGACCGCCGCCGCCGAGGGCACGCCAGCCCCGAGCCTCGTGCGGGTCGTCGAGCGCGCCTCGGCCACCGCCCGCCGGGTGGCTTCCACCGAGACCGAACGCCTGTCCGGTCCAGGGGCGCAGCGTCGTCGCCGTCGGCGTGGATCGGGCTCGCCGGCCACCCGCCGCCGCTGGAGTGACCGCCGCGCCCTCATCGTCGTGGCACCGCCCTACGCCGGCGCCACCGTCGCCGACACTGCGCGCCCGCGGCTTGAGCGACATCGCCGTCTGCTTCCGCCTCTCCAGCAGCCGCGCCGGGCGCTGCCGGCCACGGCCTGCGCGCGCTGTCGCGGCGCTGAGTGAGGCGTGAGCGCGCCGACCTCGTGGTCACCTGCCGCGGCACCGGCGCGCCGATCCTCACCGCCGACGTCGTCGCGTCGCCGCCGCCGGAGCGCGCGCGGCTCGGCAGGGGCCGCGCCCGCTCGTCATCCTCGGCCTGTGGCCCTCACCCGTGACGTCGACGAGGCCGGTCGGCGCCCTGCCCGGCGTCGTCCACCCTCGACCGGGCTGCTCTCGCGTGCTGTTGCGCCGTTCCCGACGCCGAGGCCCAGCAGGTGACCGCCGCCTGCGCCATCGTCGAGGCCGAGTGCCGCCGACTTCGACAGCGCACCCTGCCGGCCGGGCCATGGACATCACCGCCCTGCGCGCCCAGGTGGGCCGCGTCGTCGCCAGGAGGCCGCCCGCCTGCGCCCCACCCCGCCCGCCGGCTCGCTCCTGGCCGTCCCCGCCGTCGACCCAGGCGCGCCGGAACCGGCGTCGGCGAGTGTCAACAGCGCCGACGCCGCCGCGAGGGCCCGCACCATCGTCCTCGCTGCTGAGCCTGGCCGAGGCCGCCAGTGAGATCGACGGCGAGCCCATGGTGCCTCTGGCGCAGGCCGAGCGGGCCCTGCACCACCTGGCCGCCCGCGCCTCCACCAGCCCACCGTCATGGCCCGCCGCGCTGGCCAGGAGGGCCGCGAGAGGCCTACCGGCGGGCCTCGAGCCTCGTCTGGGCCTGGAAAGCACAGGAGAGGAACCATGACCGACACCGCTGCCCGCGCCCGGGCTCCACCCAGGAGGCTCCGCTGCGCGCTGGGACGCCCGCCCTGCTGCACGCCTCGATGCCCTCCCGCGTACCCGACCTCTGCTGAGCCTCCGGCCACTGTCCCGGCCTCGACCCTGGGCCCCCTACGACGCCATCCTCCCTGCGAGTCCTACCGGCGGGGCCCCCGCCGCCCTGAGGACGTCCCTGCCCTTCATGCGCAACGCCACCGCCGGCCGCGGTGCCCTGACTCGCTGCCTCGCGGGAGGTCTCCGGCCACTACCAGAGTGTCGGCGGCGCCTCCCCGATCAGCGCGCAACGCCGGCTGCGCGCGCTCCAGGCCCGCCTGGCCGAGCGCGGGCTCGACGCTGCCGATCATCGTCGGCATACCGCTAACTGCAATCCTCGTCAGCCAGGCCCTGCGCGAGCCTGGCCGACGCCGAGCCCGCCGCGTCCTGGCCCTTCCCAACCGCGGGCTGCCTCGGCTCCTACTCCGGGTGCCGCCAGTACCGCGAGGACCTGGCTGCGCTGTCGCCCTGCTCGCCACTGGCGCGGACGGCTCCACCGGTGAGGATTCGAGCGGCTGCCGCCCGCGTCGGCGGGGACGCGCGGTCCCGTGGACCTTCACCGTGGACAAGGACGCGCCCCTACTACAGCACCCCGGCCTGCTGCAGACAGCATTGACCGCCATCGTCGAGGCTACGCGCGCGCGCCGAGCGAGTGTGACCGCGTGACGCGCCTTCGTGCTCGTCACGCACTCCATCCCCTGGGCATGGAGGCCGGCTCCGCGGAGGATCGCGCCCGAGGCACTCACGGCGCCTCCGGCGCTCTGACTCCATGACCCGACCGGCAGCCGGGCCGTGAGAGCCGGGTGTGTACGCCGGACACGTCCATCGGAGGTCTCTACCGATCGCAGCACGAGCGCTGGCCGCCGTCCTCGTGCCCGAGTGCTCGCCGCCTCGTCCCGCCTGGAGACAGTCGAGGCCGACCTCGTCTACTGCTCGCGCTCCGGCCCTTGCGGAGCCTGCTGGCTCGGGCTGGACGCCAACGACCACCTGAGGCTGCCGCACTGGAGCACCTGACCGACGAACGGCCCGGGAGCAGGCCCGCGTCGTCGGCCCCTTCGGCTCATCTCCGACCACATGGAGGTCGTTCGGACCTCGAGCACTGAGGCCGCCCAGACCGCCCGCGACCTGGGGATGCCAGCATGCGCGCGTTGCGCACGGCAGCACCACCCGGCCTTCATCGGCTGTCGACATCACTCTTCGAGCAGGCCGCCGCCGCCCCGCAGCGTGAGGGACGTCCGCCCGACTCCGGGACCACCGGCGTCGGCCCCTTCCGCTGCGGTCTGCCCGGACTCCTGCTGCGCGGAACGGGCCAGCCACCCCGGCCGGCCTGCTCGCCACCACGGACCGGCGGCGACGTTCGCGATAGTCCTCAGCCAGCACGATAAGAGACCAGGAGAAGAGAATGAAGCACCGACACCCACGGCCAGCACGGACATCCCGGCGGTCACCCCGGTGAGGGTGCCTGCACCGCTTCGAGGACGAGGAGCCGCCCCCACCGCGACCCACGCGACGCCACTGATCGTCGACCTGAGGCCATCAACAACCAGTACCACTACGCCCCTACGCCGTCTTCCTGCCTGACCCGCCCGCTGCCCGCCTCCCAGCCCGAGCGCGAGCGGCTGGGGAGAGCGCCAACTTGTCGAGGCCGGCGGCGTGACGACGCGCGGCTGGTATCGACGTCGGGGGCCCTGCGCGCCGACGCCGACCTGCTCCGTGGTGGCTGACGACGACCCGAGGTCCCTGCAGGATGCCTCCACCGTCTGCGCGGTACGCGCTGGGCCGCACCCTGAGCCGGTGGTCTGCATGGGGCTGCACGCCCGCCGAGTTCAACCCCTGCCACGTGCCGGCCTGCCTGGCCGGGGTGGCGCGCCGCGCACCGTCATGGTCTCCCCTCGTGCGCTCCTACGAGTGGCATCCTGCTCGAGCCCGAGGGAGCGCTTTCGCGCATATGGCTCACACGGGCGCCACGGCTTCTCCAAGTACCCGACGTCATACTGACCCTGTCCACCTTCGGCCTGAGCGACTCACGGTGGATCCTCGGCTCGAGTGCCGACAGCCTCGACCGCCTGAGGGGTCCTGCACCACCAGCGCTACACGGAGGCGCGCATGACGTGCGCGTGGCACGCTCCCACACCGGGCGCCGTTCAGCCCGCAGGAGTGGGCTCAGCGCCAGCCCTGGGCCTGACTCGCCCCGACGCCTGACGCTGTCGGGCGACCTTCGGCTGGGGACACCCACCAGACGGAGAGATCCAGCGCTCGGGGGACAGCATTCCCTGTCCCCGGCGCGCAAACAGTCCCCGTCGGTGCGAAACATCCCCGGCCATGAGGGTATGGCGGCTGCAACCTGACCAACCTGGCTGATCAGGTCGCTTTCTCCTGGGACCATCAATGCATGAAGACGGTGAAGGTTCAGGAGGCGAAGACGCATCTGTCGGCGCTGTTGGTGGAGGTCGACAGGGGCGACCATCAACATCGCCTGAGGGCGTCAGACAGTGGCGCTTGGTTCCGGTCGGGGCGAGCGGGCCTGGCTTCGGCGGATACCAGCCCGCCGGACACGTTCTTCGACAGCTCGCCGGAGGAGGAGCCTGAGTGCCCTGGGAGGTGCTATGAAGGGCTACCTGCTCGATACGCATGCGCCCGTGGGCGATCAATGAGCCCTCGCGTCTGGGCGGAGGGCGTCGAGTGCTGCGAGACCGAGGGAATCTCGTGGTGGTCTCCGCTGTGGTGCATGGAGCCTGCATACCGTGAGCCGCATTGGGAAACTGCCTGGAGCGGGGCCGTGGCTGGATGTCTCGAGGGGCACGTGCGACGGCTCGGAGCGAGTTCTTGCCCATCGAGTGGTCACGCGCGCTTGAGCGGGCAAACTGAGTGGTCGCATCGCGATCCTTTGATCGGATGCTGGCGGCGCGCGATGTACGAGCCGCTTTGCGCTGGTGACGCGCGATCCGCCTTCGAGGAACCGTCCGCGTGACGATCCTGTGGTGAGTCTTTGCTCTAGATGCTGAGTTCATGACGTTGGCGACCTGTGTTTGGGGTGGTGGCAGTGTGGGCCACTGGTGAGACTCCAGCTGTTGCCAGGTGACTTCCGACGCCCGCGGTGTCTGAGCTGTTGGTCAGAGTTGGTCCGGTCTCGTCGCGGTGGGCGGGGAGACCCAGTCGCTTTCAGCTTCCTCACGGGGATCTTCCGACGCCGTCTGGGACACTTCACCGTGGCTGGGGCACTCCGTTCCAGCGCAGCTGTTTGTGCGTCGACGAAACCTGTCAGCGCGCAGGGTGGACCTGTCGATGACGAGCCCTGAGACATCGGGCCATCATCCTGGATGGCCCTGACGCAAGCCGCGCAGCGAGAGCCTGGATTCCTCTCTCGAGGACTGTTGGCAGCACGCACCCTCGCCAGAACAGTGAAGCAGTTGGAGGAACGACGAAGGTCGCGACATGTTCGTGACCTTCGCGGTACTGTCGACGAGCTGGTTTCCGCCGGGTTGATTCCGGCCGACAGTCAGGACGTGGCACATGCCAGAACCGCGCTGAGTCGAGCCGGAGCCCGCCGTCGAGCCGCAGCACTGGGCCGCCTGCTTTGCTCGCCCGGGCTCGCTGGCCCTGACCGGCTGCTCCTCCAGCGACCTCCACGCCCGTGCCGCGCATGCCCGCCAGCAGAGCCGGTTCCACGCGGCCGACGTCGGCTCGGCTGCACATCGGCGTCGAGCACTGCGGCACCGTCACGCCGGCACTCCCTGCGTCCGACGCAGCTGGCACGTACACCGTCACCGCGATCCCGCACGGCGGCCTCGACGTCAAGCGGGTCGCAGATCCTCCAGGACTTCGTGGCCTCGCGACCAGATGCGTCCTGGAAGCTGTGGGTCGGCGGGCGGGCACGCCACGGCAAGGTGCCCACTGTCACCACCGGCGGCCTCGGCAGCAGCTCATCAGCTGACGCCGCGCTTGCGAAACGCGGGCAGAAGGCCCAAGACCCACGTCGGTGGCGATCTCGAGTCGCCATGAGCGCCGACGGCCCAGAGCGCCACCGTCATCTACTGCGTGGACGCGGCGCGGGTGACCTACGACGACGCGCGCAGGGCAAGTGACGTCACCGGAACCGTCATCCAACAAAGGCTTGCATCGGCAGAGAACACCGCCGGATGCCCGCAGTAGCGGGCACTGGCTCGCTCCGAGAGGAAAAACCGAGAGCCGAACACTGCAACGTCGGCTGAGCGGGCTGCCAGAAGAACCTGTCCAGGCAGGTGAGCCCGGTTCCAGGTGAGGCATGGCTTGCCCGTGAACTGCGGGCACCCACGGAGACTTCGACGGTAAAGTGATGGCTATGAACGCAGACACTATGACAAATACCGTCCATCAACCTCTCCTTCACCGCCTCCGCTGCCCTGAGGACAACCTCCAAGGCCCCTGACCGACCTCATCGCCCCCGAGCCCGGTTTCCAGCAAGCAGATCCACTGAAACATCGTTGGCCCGAACTTCCGCGACGTCCACCTCAACCTGGACGAGGTTGTCGACATCGCTCGCGCCGGCCTGACGGAGGTCGCCGAGCACAGTGCCATCAACGCGTCCCTGGACGGCCGCCCGGCCACACCGTCTCCGCCGCCACCACCGTCCTGCTGCCCCCGAGGGCGAGATCTCACTGCTGGCGAGGGCGTCGCTCACATCGTCTCCGCCATCGAGGCCGTCGTCGCCACCCTGCGCGGCGTGCATGACGATCGTCGACCTGAGGACCCCACCTCCTCCGGCATCGTCGAGGACCCCACCGGCAAGCCTCGAGCAGCAGGCCCGGTTCCTCCCGCCGAGGTCCGCAAGCCCGTGCGCGCTGAGCCCGAGGGCTCGCGCCGACGCGCTGACTTCCATCACGTGCCCACCTCCTGGAGAGGTGGGCCCTATCGTTCGCGTCTGCGGGCCGGACTGCCGCTCTGCGTCACTCGCCGTAAGGTCCCAGAACCATTCCGCCCGCGTCGCCCGGCGCCCGCAGGTGGCTTCCAGTGCAGCCGCGCTGCGTCGGCGGCCGTGGCGCGCGCCTGCGTCGGCCCAGCAGCGGCAACTCTTTGAGACATGACGAGGAGTCACCCGGAATGAGCCGATCCTGCCGCTGCCTGGATCGACCACGCCATCTGCGGCAGGTTCACCCTCGGCGCCACCGGCGCGTCCGCCCCGGAACCGTGCGCTGACCGATGTCGGCGCCCCCGCGCGCCTGGACCGCCTGGAGCCCTGGCTCGACCACGCCGTCGAGCCTCGGGCAGCCAACGGCCCGTCACCGGTCCCACCTTCGCCTCCTCCGCTCCACGGCTACGACACCACCGACCACCCGCGCATCGACCCCGCCCGGGACGACGTTGCCTCGACCGCCTCGCCGAGGCCTCGCTGCGCACCGTCCGGGCCTCGCGATGCTCGACGGCGTCCTCGCACGTCGGCACCGAGCACCCCTTCTTCCGCCGCCCGCGCCGAGAGGAGCGAGGCTCTTCCGCT